>Ga0116171_10003028_pt1 | contig 15648 bp, 7 predicted proteins | sample AD_JPNHW2_MetaG_FD_89798 | JGI IMG/M metagenome (GOLD analysis project Ga0116171, IMG submission 89798) | Active sludge microbial communities of municipal wastewater-treating anaerobic digesters from Japan - AD_JPNHW2_MetaG | ecosystem: Engineered > Bioreactor > Anaerobic > Digestate | place...
AGAATACCTCAATAATACTGAACACGTATATGCACTGGTAACGAATGGACGCTACCTACGCCTGTTGCGCGATGCCACCCGATTGGTGCGGTTAAGTTACCTTGAGATTAACCTCGAAAAGATGATGGAAGAGGAGCTTTATGCCGACTTCGCCATTTTTTTCCGGTTGTTGCATGTAACCCGCATGCCGCTGAATTTCGACCAGACTGAGGAGAGTTACATTGAATATTATCACCAGGAATCACTGGCTTCCGGTTCCCGGATCCGGGAGAAATTAAGCAAGGCCGTTGAGGCATCAATAAAAACACTTGCCAATGGATTTCTTGAGCATCCGGCCAATGAAACGCTGTGCAAAGAGATAAACGATGGGTTTTTGAAAGCTGATTCCTATTACACTTACCAGTTGAGGTTGATTTACAGGTTGTTGTTTTTGATCGTGACGGAGGAGAGGAATTTGGTGTATCCACAAGTGGCACTTATACCACCCCTGACCCCCCTTGGGAAGGGGGGCAGAGAGATTTCCCAATTGCGCAAAATATATTATGAATATTACAGTATTGAGAGGTTGAGGAGGTTGGCGGGGAGGTTTTATTTTGTGGATGGGCGCAAGCATGATTTGTGGGAGGGATTGATGACGACTTTCCGGTTGTTTGAAGATGGGACTTGTGGGGAAAATTTGGGGATAAAGCCACTGGGTTCGGGGATATTCAGCAATGATGCGCTGGGACTGCTGAAACAGTGTAAGCTCAGCAATGAAGCTTTGTTGAAGGTGATCCGGAACCTGACCTTTTTTGAAAATGATCACCGGCAGCTTGTCAGGGTGAACTATTCAGACCTGGATGTGGAGGAATTCGGATCTGTTTATGAAGGATTGCTTGAATATAAACCGGTATTTCAGGAATTTGACGGGATGACCCGGTTCGTATTTGCAAAGGGAGATGAACGGTCGAAATCCGGATCCCACTATACACCGGAAGAACTGGTAAAACCACTCATCAAACATTCGCTGGAATATATCATTGAGGAGAAGCTTAATGAATCAGATCAAGAGAAAGCCCTCCTTTCCATCCGGGTTTGTGATGTTGCCTCCGGAAGCGGGCACATTTTGTTATCGGCTGCGAGGCGAATTGCCCTGGAGGTTGCCCGGGTGCGTACTCATGAAGATCAGCCCTCGCCAACGACTTTCCGAACAGCCATCCGCGACGTTATCAAGAATTGCATTTACGGAGTGGATAAAAACCCACTGGCCGTTGAGTTGTGCAAAGTAGCCCTTTGGCTTGAATCGCATAACCCAGGGGAACCATTGAATTTTCTAGATCACCGGATCAAGTGCGGAGACTCCATCGTTGGGCTGGCCAATAAGGAAGACTTCCTGAAAGGGATCCCGAATGAAGCATTTAAAACGTTTCCCGGTGATGATAAAAATATCGCTGCTGCATATTTAAAACGAAATAAAGCAGAACGACTGCATCCAACACAAACCAAATTTGATTTTTTAGGCGGCGTGGGTGAGCGGGTGGATGATCTCATGGTTGCTTTTAACCAATTCAATGAAATGCCTGAGCGAACTCCGCAAGAGATTAAGACAAAGCAAACAGTTTATTCACAATTTTTAAATAGCGACAATCTCAAACGTCTCAATTTATTAGCTGACATTCAAACTGCACAATTTTTCTTGCCAAAGACAGATAGAACCAAAGATGATTTAGTTACAGACTCAATATTTCATCAGTTCCTACGAGGAGAAAAACCTGTACCATATACCACTGATGTCCAGGCAGTAGTCATTTCAGCGAAACACAAGTTTTTTCATTGGTTTCTTGAATTCCCAGAGGTTTTTACCAAAGGAGGGTTTGATTGCGTAGTTGGGAACCCGCCTTATTTAAAAGCCCAAAATATAACTTCCGACTTTGGTAAAATATATTATGAATTTCTTAAGAACTATTACAATTGTGGAGGATTGGCCGATTTAGTGGTTTATTTCTTAAATAGAAATTTTTCAATTATTAGCATTGATGGGGTACTCGCCTTGATTACAACGAATTCAATCTCACAAGGAGATTCTGAAAAATATGGTTTAAGCAAAATTGTATTGAATAACGGTAAAATAAACTTTGCTGATAAGAATAAAAAATGGCCTGGGAAAGCCAATGTATTTGTGTCTTCCTTTTCAGTTTTCAAAAATAGTCGGCAGAGTTTAAATGTAATTCTAAACAACAAGGTTGTTGAAAATATATCCAGTACTCTTGATGAAGGAAATGAAAGAAAAGTACTATTTAAACTTAGAGAAAATGCGTCTAAGTGTTTTGTAGGTACATATGTTTTAGGCGATGGCTTTATATTATCGTTAGAAGAAAGTATCGGCCTTATTACAAAAAATAATCAAAATAAGTCAATAATTTTTCCATATTTAGGAGGATATGAATTAAATAATTCAATTACAGTAGATCCATCAGTCTATATAATCAGTTTTCATGACAAAGATGAGATTGAGGCACAACAATTTACTGAATGTTTCGAACTTATAAATAGAACGGTTAAGCCTATTCGGGATAAAGTTAATCGTGAAGCCTATAGGAAATATTGGTGGCAATTTGCCGAAAAGCGAAAGGAGTTATATTCTTTAATGGAAAAATCAGAATTTTGCTTAATAGTCACTAAAACAGGTAAATATTTTAACTTTATAAAAGGTCCCACAAATTTCATTTATGATCAGAGCCTTACAATAATTCCTTCAAATGACTTTAAACTGTTTCCAATAATTCAATCAACCATTCATGAAGCGTGGTTCACTAATTTTGGATCGACTTTAAAGACAGATAGACGATATTCTCCAGCTGAAGCATTTGAGACCTTCCCATTCCCACAATTCAGCACAACGGAACTGGAGCAAAAACTGAATGTTATAGGCGAACTGTACTACGACCATAGAAGACAATTAATCCTGCAATTAAAATTAGGCTTAACGAAAGCTTACAATTTATTTCACAGCCAGAAATTGCGCCTACTGATGATAGCGGAAAGTCATATTGAAGATAAACCATTTGAAAAACAATTTGGCAAAGATGCACTCCACTTACGAAAACACCTAACCAAAACACCAGGAACAATTTCATTTAATGAAGCAGTTGAAGGAATTATGAAGTTACGACAGTTGCACATGGAGATGGACCAGGCAGTGTTGGGGGCCTACGGCTGGCTGGATATTCAGTTAAGGCATGATTTTTACGAAGTGGATTATCTCCCGGAGAATGACCGGGTTCGTTACACCATACACCCAGAAGCCCATCGGGAGGTTTTGAGGCGGTTGCTGGAGTTGAATCATAAGATTCATGAGGAAGAACAATCAGAGGGATTATTAAAGAAGGTCGAAACACTAAAAAAAAGAAAAACTAATAAATTAATACATGAATCACAATTACAAATCCTTATGAGACCCGAAAACGCATACACTGGGATTTATTCAATGCAAGATATTGTTCATATAACACGGCTGAAACCAGAAACCATAAAACGGTGGTTAAATCGGCTTAATGCGGAACATTATGAGGGAATTTCAAAAGACATTAATTCCAATCCACAGTCACTACTGTTGAATTTTTATGGAATTCATGAATTGATAGTAATCTATGATCTTAGGGTTAGAAACAAGATACCCTTAGCTAACATTATTTCTGCCAGAACCTGGTTAAAGAATAAATTTAGTAATGGAGAGCCCTATTTCTATCCATTTACATCCGAAAAAGTTTTAAATGTCATTAGTAAGGCCGGTAAGGAAATCATCTTTACAGATCCGGCCTCAAATGATTATACCACCTTAGGGAAAGGAAATAACCAACTAAATTTTGCATTGATAAAAGATTTTTTGCAACGAATAGTCTTTGACAATGACATGGTTTCCAGGTTGTACTTATCAAATTCCAAGTTAATTGCGATCGATCCCACGCTGCAGGGGGGCAGACCATGCACCGTTCAAAACGAAATCCTTATAGACACAATCAAGTCAGTATATCAGGAGTGCAATGATATGGATTTTATATCAAGGACTTATGAGATCCCCATACTTGCAGTTCAGGATGCCTTAGATTTTGAATTTGCATCTTCATTAAGTTGATCGACATATGCGATTGTATTTTGACAACCAGTATACCCCTGGATTTATTAAATTGATTGAGAGGTTGCATAGCCTTCAATTTAATCAAGCTTATGAAATAGTTTCTGGGCAATGGCAGAATGAATTTACTCCCGCTGAGACAGTTGTCTTTCTTTGGGAAACAAATAAAAAAGGGATTAGCAGACAAATCGCTAGACATTTTGAGGACGGATACAAAGTATTTACATTTCGAAAACCTTATGGACAGCCATTTGATATTTTCAAAATTTTGTTAATAATGTTAAGTCAATGGAAAAATATACTTGAGAAGATTGAGAAAGAAAATGGTCCCTTTCTATTCGTTATCAGTAGCTCTAAAAAAGCAATGACAAGAGTCAAGAATTCAAATTGATGAATAGTTTCCCGATGTTTCTAGAAATTGTAAACTAATGATTTATGCAACCCTTAGAATAATGAATAGGTAAAATAAATTTTCAAAATAATTGTATAATATTCTAGTAAATTACAAATCATGGAAATTACTATTAATGATTTTTGCTCTTTAAAAAATGTTGGTTTTGTTTTAGACTCTGGAGTCTATACTATCGCTGGGAAAAATGGAAGTGGAAAATCTCAATTGTTAATGGCCATAGCCCATCAATATGGCAATACTCTTTTAAGCCAATATGGGTTTAACAATGAAATAATAAATGACAAATCTGTTCAGATAAACCCAAAACCAAAGAAGGTACTTTGGAGGCCACCTGTTCGAAAAATTGGAGAGGCATCCAGGGGCAGTTTATATGCAACGATGGGGCCAACAAACTATATAAACATTTCCAATTTTCAGGGTTACACCATCAATGTTGACGAACGATATACGCAGATTCATAACAGAATAGCAAATATTTTTGTAGCTGGTACTATCGCGAATGCAACTGATGAGAATAAGATTTTATGGAATACTATTTCAGAATCATTCTTCAGAGTGTTTAAGAAAAGGATTGATGGACAATTTAAACCACAGGGAGGGAAGATTGGATTAATATTAGAATATAATGAGATATCAAATTTTAGCACTTTAAGCTCGGGGGAGCAGGAATTTTTATCATTAGTATGTGATATAATTACGGAGCCTGAAGTCGATTTATTTTTAATTGATGAAATTGATCTTCACTTTCATCCAGATCTTCAGATGAAAGTTTTAAGTGAAATTGAGGTTCATTTGAAGGATAGGATTCTAATTTCCACTACTCATTCACCTTATGTAATGCTGGCGACAAAACCTGGTAAATTATTTTATCTAAAACACTATTCTGAAATCCGAGAAGGGGAGAATCAACTAATAAATATTTCAGCATCTAAGGAAATCAGTAATTACATTTTTGATCTTTTTGGTGGCTTCAATGCTAGTCCAAAAATATATGATCATATTTCTGAAGCAATGAATTCGGAAATTGAAAAATTCTCAGAGGAGTGTCTGAATGATTCGGAGTCAAAAGATCCTGAGGTAAGGGATGTAGATCCACAGGTGACAAATTTAAGAACGTTATTACTTAACGAAGAAAGTGATCAGGATATTCTTGAAATCGGAGCAGGTAAAGGAAGACTGTTAAAATCATTCAATTCGATCAGTGAATCTGTCAGACTGAGGATTACCTATACGGGATTAGAAATATTTGAACCCAATTTTGTGTTTTTAAATCAATTTTGTGATAAAACAGGGTTAAGAGGAAAGTTGAGAAATATAAATTTTATAAAATCACTTAAAGAATTAGAACCTGAGTATCGCTTCAGTTTGTGTGTTCTGGCAAATGTCATCCATGAGGTTGATCCAAGACATCTAGCTGAATTAATTAATAATATTTTTCGACATGCCAGAATTGGTTCAAAACTATTAATTCTTGAAGCATTAGAGCTTCAGAAAGGGGAATCCAATTTCGTTTCTCATTCTTGTGAATCCTTGCGTAAATTATTTCAAAAACTTGTTGACCAAGATTATTTAGAAATCAATGATGCTGTTCCATTTTCGTTTCATAGGATTCCACTTTTAGAAATGGTTATAACTGTTAAGGCAGATATAAATAAAATCCTAGATGAATCTGATATCACGGGGGCACTAATGGATTTATCAAATCAATTGGAAATTACTGTTGCAAGAAATATTGATGGCAAAACACTAAATCCTCACTCATTAGCATTTATAGTTCATAATCTTGCCAACGTCAGAGGATATTTGAAAATATTTTCAGAAATTGCTTTATGTGGACAGGCCGGTTAACTTGACCCCATTCCGCCGGTTTTGGGCGACCACCTTATATGATTAGGAATCAACATAATAATCCGTGTCCGGTTTCCGGAGCAGGATGGTCAAACTGAGCGGCCTTTCCACATTGTATCAAAATCACACACCTGCTGTACCGGAACCGGACACTTTCTCCGGGTGTTTGTTTTTAATCAACAGTTATTCAGGGCGATAGGAGTTTGGTACTATATTTAATAGTCAATCAGCTCAATATCCCTGAGAATTTTCCGAGTTAACCTGCTTTTTATCATGGACCGAGCAATCGACAAGAAAAAATGGACCCCGAAAAAGATCATGACCCTTGCAGGGATCGCAGCGGTGGTGATCCTGTTCGTCGCCACCTTCTACTTCACTTCGGGGAACTCCCGCCTGAATGTGGAGGTGGAACGGATCACCATTTCTGAAGTCACCAAAGGAACATTCCGCGAGTATATCCCCGTGAACGGCGTGGTCCTTCCCATCACCACCATCTACCTGGATGCCAGCGAGGGCGGCCGCGTTGAGGAAAAATTGGTCGAAGACGGCTCCTTTGTGAAACAGGGTCAGCCGATCCTCCGCCTGTCAAACACCGACCTGCTGCTGATGATGCTGAGCCAGCAAAATACCGTTTACAACACGCTGACGCAGATGCAGATCAACAGCAATGCGGCGCAGCAGAACACGGTCAGCAAACTGAACCAGATGGCCGATGTGGAGAGCCTTTTCCGGGAGGCGGAAAGGGTCTATACCCTCGACAAACACCTCTATGAGCAAGGGGTGATCGGCTCGCAGGAGTTCAAAAAGGCGGAAAATGAATACAACTATTGCCTGCAGAAGAAAAAGCTGACGCAGGAGATTTTACTTCAGGACTCCGTTTCCCGCGCCCAGCAACATAACCAGGACAAACTCTCGTACCAGGGTTCGCAGGAGGCGCTGAAGATGATGAAGCAAAAGGTTAACGACCTGGTCGTCCGGTCGCCGATCGACGGACAGCTGACCTCGCTGGATGCGGAGATCGGGCAGAACAAGCGCCAGGGTGACCGGCTCGGGCAGATCGATGTGATCAGCGGCTACAAGGTGCGTGTGGAGATCGACGAACACTATATCTCGCGCATCTATGCCGGGTTGACGGGTGATTTTACGCTGGCCGACCAGGTTTACCAGGTTAAAATCAATAAAGTGTTCACCCAGGTCACCAGCGGGAAATTCCAGGTGGATATGCAGTTTGACGGCACCCTGCCCAAAGGGATCCGCCGCGGTCAAACCTTGCAGATCCGGCTCGCGCTGAGCGATGAAAAACAGGCGATCCGGTTGCCTCGCGGGGGATTTTACCAGCAAACCGGCGGCAGCTGGGTTTTCAGGCTGAGCGCCGACGGGAAAACGGCCTATAAAACCGATGTGGAACTGGGGAGCCAGAATCCCGACTATTACGAGGTGTTGCGGGGATTGAATCCCGGCGACCGGGTCATCACCAGCAGCTACGAAAATTTCGGAACCATCCGGGAACTTGTCCTGAAGAAATAAGCACGAATCAATCAACATTTAACACCATTCCAATGATTAAGATCACAGACCTTGAGAAAATCTACCGCACGGAAGAGGTAGAAACCGTTGCGCTGAATAAACTGTCCATGGAGGTGAAAGAGGGCGAATTTGTTGCCGTGATGGGCCCTTCGGGTTGCGGCAAATCGACCCTGCTGAATATCCTGGGGTTGCTGGACGATCCCGATTCCGGGAGTTTTATCTTCAACGGGGTGGAGGTGGCCCATTTCAGGGAGAGGAAACGCGCCGAAATACGCAAACACTTCATCGGCTTTGTTTTTCAGAGCTTTAATCTGATCGATGAATTGACGGTGTACGAAAACGTGGAGCTGCCCCTGATCTACACGGGCGTCAAACCCTCCGAAAGAAAAGAGATGGTGGAGAAGGTGCTGGATAAAATGCAGATCATGCATCGCCGCAAGCACTTCCCCCAGCAACTGTCGGGAGGCCAGCAACAGCGTGTGGCCGTGGCCCGGGCCGTGGTCAACAACCCCCGGCTGATCCTGGCCGATGAGCCGACCGGCAACCTCGACTCCATCAACGGGAACGAGGTGATGGAACTGCTCACCGATCTGAATGAGCAAGGCACGACCATTGTGATGGTGACGCACAGCGAACACGATGCACGGTTCAGCCATCGCATCATCCGCATGCTCGACGGTCAGACGGTTACCGAAAATATCCTGGTTTAACGATTAAAGAACACGCGCATGTTCGTCAACTATCTGAAGATCACCTTCCGGAACCTGGTTCGGAACAAGACGTACCACTTCCTCAATATTGCCGGACTGGCCGTCGGTATTGCCTCTGCCGCGCTGATCCTGCTCTGGGTGGAGGATGAATTGAGTTTCAACCACTTCTTCGCCAACCTTGACCACCTTTATGTGGTTAAAGACAAACAGACCTACGAAGGCAAAACGTTTGTTTTTGATGCGACGCCCGGGCCGCTGGCACAGGCCATGAAAGCTGAAATACCGGGGATCAGGGCCGTTGCCCGTTCGTCGTGGGACAACTTCGAGCTGTTTACGCTGGGCGATAAGTCGATCTATGAAAATGGCCTTTATGTCGATCCTCCCTTCCTGAAAATGTTCTCCGTTCCCCTGATCAGGGGCAATGCCGATGGGGCGTTATCGCAACTCCACTCCCTGGTGATCTCCGAAAAAATGGCCAGGAAATTCTTTGGCTCCATCGATGTTGTGGGTAAAACGCTGAAAGTAAACAACAAACACGAATACTTTGTTTCAGGCGTTTTCAGCGACCTGCCCAGGAACGTTTCAATCAGGTTCGACTGGTTACTGTCATTCAAAATCATGGAGGATCAAAGCGAATGGATGAAACAATGGGGCAACAACGGCATTATCACCTATGCCGAAACGGAACCGAATGCCGATCTGGCGGCTATCAATAAACCTCTATACGGGTTCATACAGACCAAGAGTTCGGGAACCATTGCCAAAATGATGCTGTACCCCCTCACCCGGCATCGGTTGTACAATAATTTTGACGACAACGGGAATGAAAAAGAGGGCATGATCAAGAATGTCAGGATGTTCAGCCTGATTGCCTGGATCATCCTGATCATTGCCTGCATCAACTTTATGAACCTCGCCACGGCCCGAAGCGAAAAACGGGCCAAGGAGGTGGGCATCCGCAAAGTGACGGGCGCCACGCGGCAAAAGCTGATCGTTCAGTTTATCTCCGAATCCCTGCTCCTCTCCTTCGTCTCCATGTTGCTGGCGGTGCTGATTATCTTCCTCACCTTGCCGGCATTCAATACCCTCGTGAATAAACATTTGACGCTCCGGTTGTTTGAGTCGATGCACCTGGTGACCCTGCTGACACTCACCCTCGTGTGCGGGTTGATGGCCGGCAGTTATCCCGCCTTTTACCTTTCGTCATTCAAGCCGGTCCTGGTTTTAAAGGGTGCCCGGATGAAAGGCGGCAGTGCCGGATTTATACGGAAAGCCTTGGTAATCCTGCAGTTCTCGGTATCGGTGATTCTCATTATCTGCACCACCATTGTCTATCAGCAAATCCAGTATGGCAAGGACCGGGACCTGGGCTTTAAAAAGGAAAGACAGATCACTACCACCCTGCAGGGCAACATGAAAGAACATTTCGGCGCCATCAAAAATGAACTGCTCGGAACCGGCGTCGTTGAAAGTGCCTGTGTCAGCAACAGCCAGGTGTTGCACATGGGCAGCAATACCAGCGATTTTACCTGGGAAGGGAAAGCTCCCGACAAACAGGTGCTGATCACCATCGAAGCCATCAGTTCCGATTATTTCACCACACAGGGGATGCAGTTGCTGAAGGGCAGGAGTTTCTATGAAAATCAGAAGACCGACAGCAACAGTGTGATCATCAATGAAACACTGGAGAAGGTCATCCACAACAAGAACATTCTCGGCTCCGTCATTAACTGGAACAACAGCAAGCTCACGGTGGTCGGGGTGGTGAAAGATTTTATCTCCAACAGTGTGTACGCCCCGCCTCCCCCGCTGATCCTCTATTCCGATCTCTCCAATGTCAATGTCATGACCATCCGGTTCAAGGCGGATGCGGATCTGACAACGGCCCTGCCGCGTGTGGAGAAGGTTATCAAGGCCGGCAATCCCGGATTCCCGTTCAATTACGAATTTACCGATGATGAATTCGACCGGCTTTTCAGGTCGGTGACGCTGATCGGCAAGCTGGCGGGGATCTTTGCCGCGCTGGCCATTATGATCTCCTGCCTCGGGTTATTCGGACTCGCTTCGTTTACCGCCGAACGGAGAACGAAAGAGATCGGGGTCAGGAAAGTGCTGGGTGCCTCGGTGAGCGGAATCGCCGGGTTGTTGTCTGCCGACTTTCTGAAGCCGGTGATGCTCTCGGTGGTCATTGCCTTCCCTGTTTCCTGGTGGATGATGTTCAACTGGCTGAAAGATTACGAATACCGCACGGTCATTCACTGGTGGGTGTTTGCACTCACCGGGATACTGGTGCTGGGAATCGCCCTGGCTACGGTCATCTTTCAATCGGTGAGGGCCGCCACGGCCAACCCGGTGAAGAGTTTGCGGACAGAATAGACCCGCGTCATGCTGAGAAACAATATCCTGGTTGCCTTCCGGAATCTCTGGCGCAACAAAGTGTTTTCGCTGATCAATATCTCCGGTCTGGCCATCGGGATCAGTGCGGCGCTGGTGATCTACCTGGTGGTTGAATTTCAATTCAGTTTTGAAAAGTTCAGAAAAGACGGCGACCGGATTTACCGGGTGGTTTCCGACATGTCATTCCCCGGGGGAGAGATCTTTAAAAACTCGGGTGTACCGATGCCCATGGCCAATGCGGTCAGGAGCGATCTGACCGGCATTGAAACCGTGACCCATTTCGTGGTGGAGTACCAGCTTAAAGTCACGGTACCTGCAGCCGGGAAGGAGGTTCCGGTGGTCTTTAAAAAGCAGACCGGGATCGTTTATGCCGATGAGTATTATTTCTCGATGCTGGATTATGACTGGATCGCCGGTCCGGGTCCTGCGGCCCTGAAGGATCCTTTCCGCGTAGTGTTAACCGAGGATCGGGCCAAAGTTTATTTCGGCAATATGAACCCCGCCGACATTCCCGGCCAGACGATCCTGTACAACGATACCATCCCGGTCATCGTGTCGGGCATCGTCAAAGATCCCGTGGAGAAAGCGACCTGTTTCCGTTTCAGGGAATTCATCTCTCTCTCCACGGTCATGTCCACCCGGCTGAAAGATGATTTTGGCGGGGATGAGTGGACGAGCATTAATTCCGCCTCCCAGCTGTTTGTGAAACTGAAACCCGGAGTTGAACCCGAACAGTTGAACCGGCAGTTTGCCGGTTTGCGGAAAAAGTTCAATAAGGATAACAAGGAGTCCTCCGAGGGAACCAGGAACCACCTGCAGCCGCTGTCGGACCTCCATTTTAACCCGGATTACGACAGCTTCGAGCAGCCGCAGGCCCACAAACCCATCCTGTACGGGCTGCTGGCGGTTGCCTCCTTTTTACTGTTGCTGGGCGGCATCAACTTCATCAATCTCACCACCGCACAGTCGGCCCGGAGAGCCAAGGAGATCGGAATCCGGAAAACCCTGGGCAGCAGCAAAGCTGAGCTGGTATTTCAATTTTTAAGCGAAACGTTTCTGCTCACCCTCATGGCCACGGTTCTTTCCATCGTGATCATGCCCTGGCTGCTGAAGATCTTCAGCGATTTTATTCCGCCTGAAATCACCTTCGCCTCCATCGACCAGCTTCATGTGTGGGTGTTCCTGGCCGCGCTGGTCCTGATGATGACGCTGCTTTCGGGATTTTACCCCGCGCTGGTCCTCACCCGGTTCAAACCCGTTTCGGTGCTGAAAAACCAGTTGCGTGAAGGCAGTGCCCGGAGCCGGAGTGCCTGGTTCAGGAAGACGCTCACGGTGACCCAGTTCGTCATTGCCCAGTTCCTGGTCATCGCGACGCTGATGGTGGGGAGGCAGATCAATTTTTCGATGAACAAGGACCTCGGATATGCAAAGGAGGCCATTGTCTATATCCATACACCCCAAGACTATCACGCGGTGCAGGAGGATCACCGGCGGTTGGTCCTGTCCGACAAGATCAGGGCCATCCCCGGCATTGACCAGGTAAGCCTTGGCGGGATGCCTCCGGCCAGTACGAGTACCTCCACCACCAGCATGAAGGTGAACAACGGAAAGAAGACCGTTGAATTGATGGTGGACATCCTCTACGCCGATCCCGGGTATTTCAGCATTTATAAAATGAGATGCGTGGCGGGGCGTTTCCCCGCACCCAGCGACACCACCCGGGAGTACCTGGTGAATGAAACCTTTGCCCGGGAGGTCGGATTTGCCAATCCGGCCGAAGCCATCGGCAAGAGCGTGGAGTTGTACCATAAAACCGTACCCGTTGCCGGGGTCCTGGCCGATTTTCATGCCAAATCAACCCACGCGCCCATCAAGCCGCTGGCCTATTCCAGCGAGCGCAGGAGCAGTTATACGATCCACCTGAAGCTGAAATCCCGCGAGGGTGACCCGGAATTGTGGAACCGCACCCTGGCAAGCGTGGAGAAGGAATACAAAGCGCTCTATCCCGAGCATGAGTTCAAGTACGAATTTTTCAGCGATACCATCGCCGCATTTTATAAAGGCGAACAAAACATATCACGCCTGCTCACCTGGGCATCCGGACTGTGCATCTTTATCAGCTGCCTCGGGCTGCTGGGCCTGGTCATCTACACCACCAACGTGCGCACCAAAGAGATCGGCGTGCGAAAGGTGCTCGGTGCATCGGTCGTGCAAATTGTCACCCTGCTGTCCAAAGACCTGTTGCTCCTGGTCCTGGTCGCCTTTACCATCGCCTCTCCCCTCGCCTGGCTGGCCATGGACCACTGGTTACAGGATTTCGCTTACCGTACCCGCATCGACGGGTGGCTGTTTGCCCTGGCCGGGCTGGCGATGTTGCTGATTGCCCTGCCAACTGTGAGTTATCAGTCGGTGAAAGCCGCCATGGCCAACCCGGTGAAAAGTTTACGGACAGAATAAAGGCACGGGCCTCATCCGGGACTGTTTCATTCCGGCATGCGGAACCTGCGACCTTCAGGGTATCCGAATATCACACCCGGATTAAAACCGCAGATAGACTGCCGTTCCTTTGTTCTCCTTCGACTGCACCGTGATGCTGCCTTTATGCACCATCATGATCTGCTTGCACAGGCTTAACCCGATGCCGTTGCCGTTTTTCTTGGTGCTGAAGAAGGGAACGAAGATCTGGTCGAGGACATCCTCCGGCATGCCGGTACCGTTATCGGCCACTTTGATGATGATCTTTTGGTCGTTGTCGGTATAAGCCGACAGCACGATCCGGGGCTCGGGACTGTGCTTCACGGCATCGATGGCATTCAGAAAGAGGTTGATCAATACCTGCTCGATCAGCCCGGCATCGATCACCACCGAGAGCAATGGCTCCTTCAGGATGATGCTGACACCGATCCCTTTCTGCGTGATGGTGGGATTCATCAGGCGATGCAGGTTTTCAAGCAATTCGCTGATATAGACCCTGGCCAGGGTGGCCGAGGTGATCTTGTTCAGGCTGCGGTAGGTCTCCGTGAATTTCAGCAGTCCTTCGCTGCGTTTGCGGATGGTCTCCATACCCAGCTCCAGGTCTTCGGCAATGCCGTGCGGACCGGGCGGTTCCTGCGCCCATTGCCTGATGCGGTTTTGCAGGGTATTGGCAAGGGAGGAGATCGGCGCCACCGAATTCATGATCTCATGCGTCATGACGCTCAGCAGTTTTTGCCACGCCTTTGATTCGGTCTCTTCCAGGGCTTCATTCACATTCTGAAACGCGATGAGCTTGTACTGCTTATCGTCCGTATGAAAAGCCGTGGCAGATAAAACCACCTTCAGGCTGTTCTTTTCGCGGTGGATGACGCTGATGACCCGTTCTTCGGGCACCAGTGCCAGTACCTGGGTATAAAGCGCCGGGTCGCGCTTTTCAAGGGAATGGATGGTTTTCAGGTAGGGCACCTGAAGGATCTTCCGCAGCGATTCATTCATCCAGATCACCTCTCCGCCGGCAACTTCATAGGAGAGTATGCCCGTGTCGACCAGTTCCAGCACCTTTTGCAGGTACTGGTACTGCGTCTCCTTCTCCCTGCTGATCACCTTGAATGTGGAATTGATCTCGTTGAACCCTTCGTGCAGGGGCTGCAATTCCGCCGGCGCCTGCCTGACGCTGAAGTGACGGGAAAAATCGCGGTAATGGACCGATTCGGCAAATTGGGCTACCTCATCCTGCGCCCTTTTCTGCATCCGGTAAAAATCGATCACCTGGAGAAAGATGACCGGCACCAGCACCAGGTCATACACGTAGAACCCTTTCAGCACGGTGAATACAAAGGTGAAGAGCGTGATCAGAAGCAGCATCACCCGCCATAAAATACCCCAGCCGGATGTTTTAAATTTCAAATTTGTGCAGCCTCCTGTATAAAGCAGTTCGTGTAATCCCCAATTCTTTCGCGGCTTTCGTAATGTTGCCGTTGTTTTTCTCAATCACCCGAAGGATGGTGTTTTTTTCGAGCGTACTCAGCCTGGTCTCCTCGCCGTCGTCTGTTTGCCGGTTCGCCGACTCGATGGGTGAAAAGATCAGGCTATCGGGTTCTAGTACCTGGCTCTCTGACATGATCACGGCCCGTTCAATGATGTACTGCAATTCGCGCACATTCCCGGGGAAGTGATATTGCTCCAGCTTATGCCATGCATCGGCGGTAAGGCTGATCTCCGATTTGAAATATTTTTGGGCATAGAGCCGTACAAAATGCCCGGTCAGCAGTGCGATATCGCCTTTTCTTTTACGCAGCGGAGGCATGATGATCTCCACGGTATTGATGCGGTAGATCAGATCTTTCCGAAAGCGCCTTTCATTGGCCAGTTCCTGCAGCGGAAGGTTGGTGGCGCAGATCAGCCGGATGTCGACCGGAACCGGATGGTTGGTACCGATCCGGGTGACCTGTCGGTTTTGCAGCGCCGTCAGCAGTTTCGCCTGTTGCTGCAGCGAGATGTTGCCGATTTCGTCGAGGAACAACGTGCCTCCGCCGGCCTCTTCGAACCGTCCCGTCCGGTCGTCCATGGCATCTGTGAAGGCTCCCTTTTTGTGACCGAAGAGTTCGCTTTCAAACAGGGATTCCGTCAGTGCGCCGATATCTACCTTGACAAAGGGCTTTGTG
>Ga0116171_10003029_pt1 | contig 15644 bp, 16 predicted proteins | sample AD_JPNHW2_MetaG_FD_89798 | JGI IMG/M metagenome (GOLD analysis project Ga0116171, IMG submission 89798) | Active sludge microbial communities of municipal wastewater-treating anaerobic digesters from Japan - AD_JPNHW2_MetaG | ecosystem: Engineered > Bioreactor > Anaerobic > Digestate | place...
CAGCCCTCGCCGATTTTGAGATAAGCGGAGACGGGACCAGTGGAGACGATGCGATAGCAATCGCACAATCCACCTTTTTCTTTTTGATCAGGATCAATCGTCTCTAATAGTTCATTAAAGTGGCGATATTGAGAAATAGGGATGAATAAATCCACTTCAGGAATCTCTTTTTTCAATTGCTCGTGGTAGCGCTCCACTAGGCAGCCAGTGACCACCACTTTTTTCGTGGGCGAGAGAGTTTCAAAAATCGTCTCAATTGATTCTTTCTTGCTGGCTTCGATAAAGCCGCAAGTGTTGATGAAGACAATATCGGCTTCATCAATGTTGGAAGTGATGATGTACTTATCGTGATCGAGCAAACCTAAAATATTCTCGCTGTCGACGAGATTTTTTGCGCATCCTAAAGAGATGATTCCGACTTTTTTCATATTAGTGGTAGCGCACAAAGTAAACCACTTTGTACACTGCGAGAGCGACAGTGAACAGGAAGAAGATAATCCCTGCCCATTCATCGAGATCTAAGGAGATGATACTGCCGAATAGATAGGTGAACTTCGCTGAATAAATGAGCAAGAAGAAGATGGCGACCATCTCGAAGATATTAGCCAACGTGCGCTTCTTGAGCATGCGCATCACAAAAGCGATCGTCAAAGCGATGATGGCGCAGATAATACCAATAAAAGCAATGATGTCGTACATAGAGATATTTTCCTACTATTCGGTCCGCAAGGCAATGACGGGATCTTTATGCGCTGCTGCACGGGAAGGAATTAATCCCGAAATCAGCGTCAGGACAATCGATATCAAAATGATGATTAAGGCATAGTTCCAAGGCAGGATGACTAAGGCGCCCAAACTCACCATGCTGTTGATGACAATATTGATGATGATACAAAGCATATAAGTAATGAAAACACCGAATAATCCTGATGCCAACCCTTCGATAAAGGTCTCGGCATTAAAGAGGTTGCTGACATCGTTTTTCCGCCCGCCAAGGGAGCGGATGACACCGATCTCTTTGACGCGTTCCAAAACAGAGACATAAGTGATAATGCCTATCATCACTGTCGAGACCACCAGCGATAGAGAAGTAAAGCAGACCAATGCGATGGTAATGATATTGATCATCGTGTTGATGAGGCTAATGATCATCTCTAGACTGTCCGAATAAGTGACTTCTTTTCTTTGGCTAGCTTGGATAATCTTCTCCTGTGGGGTGCCTGTTCTCAAGGTGATAGTCTTATTGCTATTCCATTGGTCGAGATAATCGGTCACGAGATATTTCTTTTCAAAATTATGAGGATAGACTTTTATTCCAGCGGCTAGAGATTTTCCCCCCACTGAGCGAACGGCAGTGTCAAATTGATTCTCGATGCTATAAGAGCCACCTAGCAGTTTGCTAAAAGCGCCTCCTAAAGGACTTGATCCACCAGAAGACATTCCTTCCATGTTGATGACAGTAATCGCCGAGGAGATGTTTTCTCCCATCGGGGAATGAAGGACTTCAATTTGCTGAGTGTCCTCGTTGTAATGCTTATAGTTGAATTCATAGCCATAAGGAGCTGACAATGTATAGGATGACTTCCAGGCCGCCTTCTCTTCATCGGTCAAGGCGACACCACCGATGGATTCTGGCACTTGCGAATAGGTTTGATCGTAGGAATTGCTCAATACGGTGTTTATGCCCGCTTCTTGGGCATCTTCGAGAATCATCTGCTCAAATGCTGGTGAGACGACAAAACCGGTCTCAAGGCAGCCATATTGAACATTCTTCTTAGCGCTTAAGATGCCGGAGATTTTAATCGTTTGACCTCCGAGAGCTTTGAGATTAGCTAAGCTGGTCGCTTCGCCGTTATAGAAATAGGGCATATCGCTGACCACGCCGGTACTTTTAAAATTGCTTTCGATATTGGCTTGGGAATTTAAAGGATTAGCCATAAAGGTGTAATTAGAGGAATAAGGAACATAGACGAATTCTTTAGCCATCATCTCCTCTTCAGTGAAGCGAGTGGGAACATCCTCTTCTGGGAAGGGGTTCAGAGAACCATAGGCGTATTTATTCACTAAAGAGACGAATTGATCTTGGGTGTAGTAGCCGAGTTGGCCTAAGAAAATATCAGTGACTTGGCGGTCGCCGGAAACGACGAGCATCATCTCGTCTTCCGCGGAGGCGACATGGCCGGCCAATAAATCGTATTGAGAGAGAATATAGTCGGATGAGTCAGGAGCGGAGTAAAAGACATCGGTCAAGAGCGAGATTACGCTGGCATAGTCGCTAAAGGAAGTGCTCTTGACAATCTTGACATACATGGATTCCAATTCTTCGAGCGATAAGGTGTGATTGATTCCCTCACTAGTTCCTGTTTCATTAGTGAGATTCACATCCGTGTACATGTTGAGTTTGAAGTTGATGCCATAATCTTTTTCCATCGCGGCATAGTACTCTTTTGGCATCTCGTCGACAAAGTCGACATAGTCTTGGTTTATTTCATTGTTGACCATAAAACTCTCGAGATTGTTCTTTTGAGCGGTCAGATATTCAATCATGAAATCGACATCGATATAGCCATCTTCGTAGGCTTTTGCTACTGCCTCTTGCTGTGCGGTCTGGCTGAAAGATGCCATCAGGTTCGCAAAATCAAGCGATCGCTTCTCGACGGAGATTGGATTTCCCGAGAGCATATCATCTTGCATATCTTTGATATATGATTTAACGCCGGTAGATACCGCGAGAACCGCAGAGATACCGATAATGCCAATAGAACCAGCGACGCATACTAGAGCGGTTCTCTTAAATTTAGCTAATAGATTGCGCCCCGAAAGGCCCAACGCGGTCAGCAGCGACATCTTGGATCTGACCTGCGGTTTCTTTATCTCGCGATAGCTATTGACGGATTTTGCTTCTTCTTCGTCAGAAAAAGGGCGGGTGTCACTGGTGACTTCGCCATCTTTGAGATTGATGATGCGGTTGGCATAGCGGTTCGCTAAATCGGGGTTATGGGTGACCATGATTACCAAGCGATCACTAGCCACTATTTTTAATAGGTCCATGATTTGTAGCGAAGTTTCAGTGTCGAGAGCACCAGTCGGTTCATCAGCTAAAACAATTTCTGGGTCATTGACTAAGGCTCGGGCGATAGCCACTCTTTGAGCTTGGCCACCGCTGAGCTGATTAGGCATCTTTTTATACAAGCCCTTTAAGCCGACTTTATCGATGGCTTCCATGGCTTTTTTGCGTCGTTCGGCTTTCTTATAACCGCCGATAGTTAAGGCTAATTCGACGTTTCCTAAAACAGTGAGGTGGCTGACAAGGTTGTAGGATTGAAAAACAAAACCTACAGAGTGATTGCGATAGGTATCCCAATCGCGGTCATTGTATTGCTTGGTGGAGCGACCTTCGATGATTAAATCGCCATTTGTGTAGCGGTCTAGGCCACCAGTGATGTTTAAAAGAGTGGTTTTACCACTGCCTGAAGGACCGAAGATAGCCACAAATTCATTGCGGCGAAAATTGATGCTGACATTTTTTAAGGCGTTGACGGTCGGCTGATCCTTGATGAGATAATCTTTGTTGATATGAACTAATTTGAGCATTTGCCACCTCCGCAATGAAGATACTTCATTAATTGGTATCTATAATTACTATCAATTATTGCCATCAATGTCAATGAATATGAAAAAACTCTAAGTACTCTTAGAGCTCGTTAATATCGCCTTGCGAAGTGATTTTGCTTATGATTCTTCAGATTTAGACTTGTCGCTTGAAGCAATTAACTGGCGAATATGAAAACTCTCAGGTCCAGCCTTCTGGATGTTCTCCTGAGTGGGTTTAACCTTCAATTTTCCTAATAGTTCATCGCCTTCTCGAGTTAATTCATCTAATAAAGCGTTCTTTCTGCGACGGGTGAAGAAGAAGATGAGCAAGATGAATAGAGCGATGGAAAAGCAGAATAAACTCAAGATGAGCAAAAAGATTAAATAGCTAATTGAGGAGAGGAAAAGCCAGGGGATTAAAAATGCTAATCCGACGATAATCCAAACGATTGCGGAGATGGGAAAACTCGTGGAGATTATTCGCGCCTGAAAGCTCAGGGAGCGGAGGCGGCGAAAGCGAGGGTGCTGGCGGTCTCTTTTCATTGTCAAGGTGATGTGATTGCCACTATTGTTTTGGGTATTGGAAACGAATTCCCAGCCAAAATGTTCGCTAAAAGCAATCTCTTTTTCGAGGTTCTTTTTCAGAATTTTCCAGGTTTTAGTTTCGTACTTTTTCATCTTTTAATTCCTGAACTTTTCTTTGATACTCGCTGTATCTTTCTTCTCTGCTGTTAGAGTATTTTAGAGATTGTCTAGTTCTGATAATAGCTAAAACGCCTAAACCGCTGGAAAAGATGACTCCTGGCAAGAGGGCCGCTAAGAGCCATAAGAGTTGATCGAAATTAGGATCAACGTAACTCATTACGAGATAAAGGGTCAAAAAAGCTACCGCCAGAGCAGAAGTAACATATAGAGACCACATCGGGATGTCAGAGATTCGAAAATATCTTTTTTCTAAGATGGCTAATTGATTGTAATAAGGTATTTTCTCATCGCGGATAAACTGCAATTCAATCTTTTCGCCTCTCGCGTTCTCTTCCTTTAATTGCCAGTCGAACAATGAAGCATCAAGCAAGGCAAAAAATCGACTATTTGATTCGACAAGAATGCGCTTTTTTTCCATAGCAACATTTTATCTTTAAAGCTTATTATTCACAAGAAAAAGCACATAAATAACCATATTTTGTTATTTTAGAAAATTGCTATAATAAAAACATGAGTGCAAAAACCCCCAAAAACAAGCCAAACACTAAGGAATTATTGACCTTATCCTTGAATGAACTGATGCTCAAAAAGGAATTCAAAGATATTTCCATTTCCGAAATTTGTGAAAATGCTCATGTTTCTCGCATGACTTTCTACCGCCATTTCGATGATAAAGAGGATATTTTTGTCACCCATTGCGATGATACGTTCGAAACCTTTTTTTCAGAGTGCCAGAAATTGGCAAATCCAACAACAGAAGAGATTGTATTATATATGTTTTCATTTTTTAAAAAATGTCAACCGCAGATTAATATTTTAAAAAAGGCCGAAAAGCAAGACATACTAGTCAAACAATTCTACTTCTATTCCCGCTATATATTGTGCAAAATACCTTCTATACGCGAACATTTTGACCTCGACAATAAAGTTATTTTTGCCTTTCTAGCTGGCGGAATATTCAACATCTTGATGCGCTGGGTTGATAACGGAATGAAGGAGACGCCTGAATATCTAGCCAAGTGCTTGCTCGATGTATTCAAAAACACTTAATTTAACCTTTAAAATATTACGAAAGATATAAAAAACGGTATCATAGGTATCGATACTTTCGTGGTAGTACAGCCAATCATTATCTTCAAAAAAATATTTTTATATGTTTAATTATTTCGCAAAGAGGATAGAGCATCTATAAATGACAAATTACGTTTAATAACTCGAACACAATTAAAACAATAATGAGGGAAAATCACAAATTAAATAATATTGATAAAAAAAGCAATATTATTATCCGAATTTTTTTCATTAAACTTTATTGTGGTTTGAGAGGAGCAATGCTATTATTTGATTGCGAAAGCACCATCTTCGTTTGGTTAATAACGATGCCTTAAGGGGAACCTGTTGAACAGGCGCAGCTGAGAGATTGGAATATCTCTCTTTTTGTTTAAAAAATGTGCGATACTTTGATACCGCACAAAAGATTTCACTAAAAGATTTTTGAAAAGATATATGAATTTGAGCACAGCGAATTAGTGCATATGGATAATTGAATGGTGGTCTAGGAGAGATTTGCACTCCCGACACGAAGATTTTCAGTCTTCTGCTCTACTACCTGAGCTACCAGACCAGAGATTAAAGCGCTGGCGGACCATACGGGAATCGAACCCGTGGTCTTCTCCGTGACAGGGAGACATGTTAACCGCTACACCAATGGTCCTTATGCTAAGCGCTTAATTATTATTAAAGAAAAAACGGAAAAATGCAAGTTCTTTTCAATGCCCTATTTCGAAATTGGTGACTTTTGAGTTTTTTATATGAATATTTGCCTATTCCTTTTGTAAAAAGAAATACTTTTTTTGCTTAAAGTGTATCGCCTGCAAAAGGGCACAAAAAAGACTTCGTGAAACGCGAAGCCTTTTGATCATTGTGACGATTAATAATTGGCAGCTCTGAGCTCAAAATAGCTCATTGGATGATTGCAGACTGGACAGACCGCCGGGGCGTCTTTGCCAATGTGAATGTGACCGCAGTTGCGGCACTTCCACACCACCACGTCGGGAGCAATAAAGACTTTGCCTTCTCGGACATTCTCCAAGAGTTTGAGATATCTCTCTTCATGCTTAGCTTCAATGGCAGCCACTAATTCAAATTTGCCAGCGATCTCGATAAAGCCTTCTTCGCGAGCGACTTTAGCCATCTTCTTGTACATGTCGGTCCATTCGTAGTGTTCACCCTCAGCAGCATCCTTTAAGTTTTCGGCTGTCGAAGCGATTTCACCGCCATGGAGATACTTGAACCATAGTTTGGCGTGCTCTTTCTCGTTTTCAGCAGTCTCTAAAAAGATCGCGGAAATTTGCTCATAGCCTTCCTTTTTGGCTTTGCTCGCATAGTAGGTGTACTTATTTCTTGCTTGTGATTCACCAGCAAAAGCAATCTGTAGGTTTTTCTCTGTTTTTGAACCTTTTAAATCCATATTAAATCTCCTTATTGTATTTAAATTATAACATGCTTCAAAACGATGGCAAAAGCGGATGCTTTAATATTTTAGGCTACTCGGGAGTGTAATCGTTCAATATCGGAAATCTCAAGTCAACTTTGGTGGAGAATTTGACCTTAGATTTCTCATAGAGATCTCCATCGGAAAATTGGTATTCTATCTCTTTGAGATAATTGTTATCCCATTCAATGGTTTTGACAATAGTCTTTTTCTCTTTATCAATCGTGCGATACTTAACGGTTAAATTGTCAGAAGACGCGGAAGTGGTTTTGACTTTGATATAGTCATAGATAGTGTTGGGAATCTCACTTAGAAAGCCAGTCTCCTCATCCAGCATTTCGTCTTTTAAATCTATTCCCTTATATTGCCTGAGGCTCTTAGATATTACTGCTTGATAATGAGCGAGGAGAAAATCGCTCATCTCAGCGTGCTGGGTATAAGTCCTCTCATAAGCCCCATTCGCATATGTTTGTTCAGCGATGTAATAGATGCCTTTGTTAAAGAAGACATAATTTTGATCGTCGGCCAACAATTGACCATCAAGGTCTTTTTTCTGCCTCTCTTCGTGAAAGAAAAATTTGGGATAGCTAACGGTGACGGTTGATTTTTCGATGTATCCTTCAGTCTCATCCTTGTTGTTGCTAGTGAATTCGGTCTTGATTGAAAAGACGAGAGTCTCATCATTCACCGCTTCTTGAGCGAGGTAGATATCATTTAAAAGCTCTCGGGCTTCTTTCATTGAGATGATCTTCGCATATTGGCAAGCCGTTAATGGCATTGCAAGGACCAGCAAAGTGGTTATGAGAATCTTTTTCTTCATGCCTGTTTATTTTAAAATAAAAGGGGCTGTGATGCAACAAGCCCTCTGGCACTACAAAAATAAGCAGCAAGAAAAAAGGTGGACTTTCCACCTTATTATTTTATTGTTTGGATTTGATCTTCTGCTTCAGCCAGGGCTTTTTACCATCGAAATTCTTGTAGGTATCGATGAGCATTTTTTCCATGCGATCCATGCATAGATTAATCTCGAATTGCTCAGCGAATTTCGAATATTGAACCGAGGCCTTTTTTCTCTCTTCTGGATGCTCGATCCACCAGTCGATTTTCTTCGCTAAATCGCGAGCGGAATGATGATAGAAGGAAGACTCAGGTCTCAGGGAGAACTTGCTTGTCGCGCTCCGCGGGGAGTTGGATATCACAGGAACCAGACCACATGATAATGCTTCGAGGCAGGAAATAGCTTCAATTTCAATCAGGGAAGTATGGACATATAAGTCCGCGCATCCGAGCAACTGGGTTAGCTCTTCGTGCTTGAACGATTGCATAATCGCAGGATTATCTTTCATGTGGCGGTGAATCCATCGTCTCAATGCCTTTTCTTTAGGCCCAGAACCAGCGAGGACGATTTGGATCTCGTTTTTGTGCTTGCTCATCAGAGCGGCCTTCAATAAGAGAACTTGCTTTTTCTCCGCGGAATAACGCCCTGACATCACGATGAGGAACTTACCTTTAAATTCCTCCGGTTTTTCATGGCGAACCGAAAGATTGAATAAAGAGGCATCGACCCCATTAGAAATCGCGTAAGGCTTAGGCCCTTTCATATAGCGGCGAACGTAGTCGCGAATAAATGAAGTAGGATAATGAGTAGCATCGCACATGCAGTAGTAATGCTTCCAGAAGTTGCGGTAGATTGCCGCATTAGCTAAGGGGAAATTCATCATGAAAACATGGCTGCTGAGATTCTCCGCTTGAGCGTGGAAGCCACTAGTAAAGGGGATGTTATTCTTTAAGCAATAGCGGGCAGCAGCTCGTCCGGCTGAGAATGGCAATATGGAGTGGACGATGTCCGCTCCTTCGATGGCTTTTTGGAGGATGGCTTCATCGACCTTGGCGATGGAGACCCCATTCTTTTTGACATAGCCATTATAGATGCCAAAATTGATGGTCGGAATAATAAAATAGCCTGGCTGACCGGCGCAGGATTTATCGCAGCAAAGAACGCGCACTTCGTAGCCTTTGCTTTTCAATGAATTAATGAGATTTAAAGCCGCAAGGGTGGTTCCATTATTAGGCTTACCAAGCACATCGGCAATAATAGTGATAACCATAATGTTTCCTTTCTAACCTTATTTAGTATTATACAAGATATATCGCAATTATTCGACAAGGACAGGTCTAGCGACATTTAGCGTCTATTTATTAGCTCATTAAAATATTTTAATAATTGGTATTATTCGCCTTTTATTTTTTGCTAGAATTATTTAAGGAGTGTGATACATATGGATAAAGAAATTGAACTATTAATCAAAGAGGAAACGAACCGCCAGAATATCGGAATCGAGTTGATCGCTAGCGAGAACTACGCGAGCAAAGAAATCCGCGAAGCTTGCAGTTCCATCCTCACCAATAAGTACGCCGAGGGGTATCCTGGACACCGCTACTACGGTGGCTGTGAAGTGGTCGACAAAGTCGAAAATCTCGCCATCGAAAGAGCCTGCCAATTATTTGATGTCAAATATGCTAACGTGCAGCCCCACAGTGGAAGCCAAGCGAACGCGGCAGCCTATCGGGCTCTGCTACCAGATGGAGGAAAAATCCTCTCTCTCGTCTTAAATGATGGCGGGCATCTCACTCATGGCTCCCCCGTCAGCTTCTCCAGCCACTTCTATCAATTTGTCTTCTATCCTTTAAATACAAGTGGTCAGTTGGACTACGAAGAGATCAGAAGAATTGCTCTATTAGAGAAACCCAATCTCATCATGGCAGGCTATAGCGCTTACCCCTATGCGATTGATTTCAAGAAATTCCGCGAAATCGCTGATGAAGTGGGCTGCTACTTCCTCGTCGATATGGCACATATCGCTGGCCTAGTGGCCGGAGGCGTTCACATGAACCCCTGCCCATATGCGGATGTCGTCACTTCCACCACTCATAAGACCCTGCGTGGTCCTAGAGGTGGATTAATCCTCACCAATAGCGAAGAGATGATTAAAAGAATCAATTCCGCAATTTTCCCCTTCTATCAAGGTGGGCCATTAGAGCACATAATCGCTGCGAAAGCTATTTGCTTTAAAGAAGCGAATACTGATGAATTTAAAAAATATGCCCAAGCAATCATTGATAATACGAAAGCATGCCAAGAGGAATTCAAGCGCTTAGGTGCCATCGTCACGGGAACTGATAACCACCTCTTTATGGTTAATACCTTAAATTCCTACGGAATCAATGGATTAGATGCTCAAAAGAAACTAGAACTCATCAATGTGACAACCAATAAAAACATGTTGCCAAACGACACTTTAAAGCCAAATAAGACCAGCGGTTTGCGCATTGGCTTCGCGGCCACTACCACTCGTGGATGCGCGGATGAAGATGCTCGCGAAATTGCTCGCCTCATCCATGAATTCTTATCTGATCAAATCGATGAAGCTAAAGCGAAAGAAAGAGTCGCTAAGCTCGTGAAGAATTGGAAGTTAATCGAGAAAATTTAATTAAGGGGCTTTGCTCCTTTTTTATTTTCTGGAAACGATTGATAATTTAACAAAAAAGCGATTTTGTTAATCGCTTTATCAAAATTGATTTATCATTTCTAATACGAAACAACAAGAATCATCTTGAATCTCTCTTGACCATAGACCGCATGGGGGATGTCTTTCGGCATGATTAATGTTTCCCCTTCTTTGAGAAGATGAGGTTTTCCTCCAACCGTGAATCTGCCCTCTCCATCGATAACCGTCACCATCGCATCTCCTCCGGAAGCGTGAGTAGAAATCTCCTCCCCCTTATCAAAAGAAAAAATCGTGACGCTCACATGGTCATTTTGCAATAAGGTTTTGCTGATCACTTGCCCAGGTTTGTATTCGACTTGGTCTTTGAGCAATAGCTTTTCGTTTTTGTTAATATTCTTATACATATTTATTCCTTCTTCTTTATCTTAATAATCGAAACAGATTTTGCCAAATCATATGCTTACAAGCCGCTGATTATGAATGTTTCCGATGGAATTTGGGCAGTATTAGCATTCGAGAGGTTGTTCTTCGATAAAGAGCATAGTCGCTTCTTCTCTCCATCTGGCGTTTTTCCATCAAAGGAATAGAGATGAATTCAAACAAGAGAAGAATGAGAACAAAGCCATATCCTAGATACCAAACTTGGATATGGCTTAACAGTAGCGAGGCACATAAGCCAATCCAGATGAGATTCTCTCCTAAATAGTTTGGATGCCTCGACAGTTTCCATAAGCCGACTTGGCACACTTTCTTTTCTTTGGTGGTTTTTAAGAATGAATGCATCTGATGGTCAGCTAAGGATTCTAAGATAACTCCCAGTAGGGTAATTCCTGCTCCGATTAAAGCCAGGGGGCTCGCCCCATTGATAATTATGTAGAGAAGGGGTAATGTGCCACCGTAAACAAGCACTGTGGGAATCATCTGTAAACCCGCAAAATTTACGATATGAAAGACTAATTTGCTGGATTTTTCTCGATAATGGCGGTATCGCCAGTCTTCCCAGAGGAGATTATCGAAAGTAATCAGCCAGTTAATCGTCAGCCTCCAGCTCCAGAGGGAGAAGACGGCATAGATTATCCAAGCGTAGACATTAGCCCCGCCGCGCTGGATTAAAATCGCGGTCGCAATCATCCAAGGTGCTATCGACCAATATGGGTCGTAAACACTAGTGTTTTTAAGAATTAAAGAGCTAATCCAAACAATGAGAGTGGCTGCAACATCGGCAAAGAAAAATTGCACACAGATATTGTTTTCAATCCAAAGCGACGAAAAATATCCGCCAATAAAAGCAGCAATATAGATTGATAGCACTAACAGCAAAGACAAAGCTTTCGATTTTTTAATCATAATGAAATTACGTTTTGATATGAAAAAATCTATTAAAAAACTTTTTCATGAAATACAAATTAATTAACTTGATTCAAAATAGCATTCTTTTCCTTTTCGAATTGCTCATCAGAAATAACGCCGTCTTTATGGAGTTCATTTAACTTAACTAATTTATCTAAGTCTTCTTTGGATAATGTATTGCTGCGATTATCGGCATTTCTCACGTGTTCCATACCCGCTTGGATGAATTGGCACATAGTCGCTGCTTTATATATATAAAAATGGTATTGAACGCTGCTGTTTTTCATTCTGACAATCACATGCTTTTTAATTCCTGAAATGATGCTTAAATCATCGATATCCCGATAATAAATCTTGAGGGAGTATTTAGGATTTCCGTTGCGGGCTTGGAAAGTAAAGTAATCTTCGTAAAAGTAAATGCCACCATCAGCAAAAGCGGTATCACAGATCATGTTTTTATTTATATAGTCAATCATAGTTAAATTTCCTTTTTGCATTGATAAGTATATCACTAAAAATAAAAAGCCTTAATATTTACTATTAAAGCTTTCTTTTTTGTCTGGTTGCGGGGAGTGGATTTGAACCAACTGACCTTCAGGTTATGGGCCTGACGAGCTACCAGGCTGCTCTACCCCGCGATGTACAGGGGGTTTCACCCTGTTAAGTTATTTGCGATTTTTACGACGAGCGTTTTCGCTCTTAACTTTTCTCTTGAGACTCTTCTTTAAAAAGAATTTTCTCTTGCGAGCTTCCTGGATGGTGCCCGCCTTGCTGACCTGACGTTTGAATCTGCGAAGAGCATCATCCAACGTTTCGTTTTCACGAACTGCAGTCTTTGGCATACGTATTCACCTCCTAAGTTGCTTTCGCCTTGTCTATTATAGACTTATTTATAAATAAAAATCAACAAAGAAAAAGGGCCTTTCGACCCTTTAAGATTTTTAGTTTAGATAATCTTGCAACCGTTGCTAGTTCCGATGCGGCTAGCGCCAGCTTCCACCATGGCAAGGAGATCTTCGTGAGTTCTCACGCCTCCAGAAGCTTTGACGCCCATCTTGGGACCGACAGTCTGGCGCATTAAGGCGACATCATGAACGGTAGCACCACCAGTAGAAAATCCTGTGCTGGTCTTAACAAAGTCAGCACCAGCTTTCTTGCTTGCAGCGCAAGCGCGCACTTTTTCATCATCAGTGAGCAAGCAGGTTTCAATAATTACTTTTAGGACCTTTTTCCCAGCGACTTGCTTGAGGAGAGCAATCTCTTCTTGCACATAATCATCATGGCCGGCTTTTAACATGCCAACATTGATGACCATGTCGATTTCTTCCGCGCCTTCTTTAATCGCTAATTCAGCTTCTTGAACCTTGGTCTTGGTTAAGTTCATTCCTAAAGGAAATCCGATAACAGTGCAGACTTTGACATCGCTGCCTTTGAGGCATTCCGAAGCCAATGGTACATAAGCGGGATTGACACAGACGCTCATGAAATCAAATTGTTTAGCCTCTTCACAGAGCTTCATCACTTGTTCAGGAGTCGCATCTTGCTTTAATAAAGTATGATCAATAAGTTTGTTGTATTTCATAAATTACCTCTTTTATTATTATAAACAAAAAAGAGAAGGTCGGGTGACCTAATCTTTATTCAGCTTTTGGTTCAGCGGGTTTTTCAACGGGCTTCTTGGCTGGTTTGCGAGTCGATTTCTTACCAGCGGCAGCGGCTTTCTTTTCCGCTTCCTTGGTGACAAGTTTGCCGTTTAAGTAAACAGCTTTGCCATCGTAGAAACCACATTTTGGGCATACATGGTGCGATTTGATCATCGTGCCGCAATTAGGGCAAGTGACTAAACCAGTAACATTTAGTTTAAAATGTGTTCTTCTTAATCTTTTTCTTGTTTTCGAAATTCTTCTTGGTGAGACTGCCATAGCGATATCCTCCCTTTTTCAACATGATTAATTATATTAATACTAGCCATAGATAGTCAAGCCAGTTTTGGACAAGTTCTAAATAAATGCATTTTATTTTGATAAAATCATTCTTTTTCTCAAAATGACATTAAGATGCTTCCCAACCTTTCCTTCTACTGAAGGAACTTTGACTTCGATATAATTAGTCGTGTGGCCAATATTAAAACCATTTTGATATCTTTCCACTAGCACGGTGACCTTGTGACCAATAAACTGAGAAGTATATTCCTCCCATAATTCATTAGAGAGGTCGATTAGTTGCTTAACTCTTTGAGTTTTTACATGGGGTGAAACTTGATCAGACATCTTGGCGGCGGGGGTGCCTTCTCGTGGAGAAAAGGGAAAGACATGGAGAAGATGAAAACCGCATCGCTTGATAAATTCATATGTTTCCATGAACTCTTTTTCAGTCTCTGTAGGAAATCCGACAATCACATCGGTGGTTAACGCTAATTGAGGAATAGCTTCTTTAATTTTGTTAATTTTGGCTAAAAACTCTTCATTGTTATAGCGGCGAGCCATTCTCTTTAAAACCGTCGGCGAGCCGCTTTGCAAAGGAATATGTAGGTGTTTAGCGAGATTTGGCCTCTCTTTTAAAAGATTAATCAGGTGATCATCAATCTCGCTCTCTTCGATGGAAGATATTCTCAATGAAGATAAATGAGGTATATCAAGTAGCTGCTCCACTAATTGGGAAAAAGTAATATTGCCTAAATCTTGTCCATAACCGCCAACATGAATGCCGGAAAGGATGATTTCTTGGTAGCCTTGTCCCACTAAGTACACAGCTTCAGCAAGGACGTTTTCTGGTTTTCGTGAACGGAGTTTACCTCGGCGATAGGGAATGATGCAATAGGTGCAAAAGTTGTTACATCCGTCTTCAATTTTCAAATAAGCTCGCGTGTTCTCACAATAAGAGGTGAGCCCGAATTCTTCATAGGCAAATTGTCGAGGATTCTCGTCGACCAAAACTATTTTTTTATGATCTTTTTGATATTGTTTAATGAGATTAGGAATCTCGTGTCGATGGGAAGTGCCCACTAAAATTGTAGGTTTGATATCTTCAAGGATAAAATCTTTGTTTCCTTGAGCATAGCAGCCCATCACAACGATGATTGCTTCCGGATATAAGCGCTGAAATTTTCGGATGTGTTGGCGGGATTTTTGATCAGCAGTGGAAGTGACTGAGCAAGTATTGATAATCACCACGTCTGGCGTCGATGAGTCATCTTCCTGAAAGCCTTCATTTCTCAATAGAGAAGATAGAGCTGCACATTCATAACTGTTGACCTTGCAGCCTAAAGAAAAGATTTTGAAAATCATGTTTATTCCCTGTGACTTTTATTGATGATAGAAAGCATTTTTGTGGAAATGAAGCCACTTTTGAAGAGATTTTGCACAAATTCTTCACGATTATAATTAAAGTATGATTCGACGACAGGGCGAATTCTCTCGAGCATGTGATGGTCGCTAACTCGCTTCATATACTTATCAAATAAGACGATTTTCTCGTCGAGTCTTCCCTGAGAGTTCACTAGATATATCGTATTGGTATCATAGTGAAAGTAAGCGACTTCTTTGTCGCTCTTATAGACGCTGACTAAGCGGGTGAAGTAGGAATTGAATAGCTCCGCACCATAAGTATCGAAAGGGTCGACAATTGCCTTCGTGTAATTCTTGATCAATTCGTTATAGGGGGGCTTTAGTAACTTCTCAGGCTCTTCAACATAAATGAGGTTAATTGCTTTCGTGAAAAAAGGAATGAATATTTTTTCTTTGTTAGCCATCAAATATGGCAATTCAACCAGTCTTTCCTCGAGAGCTTTTCTAAAGATTTTGCTATCGGATTTGGAATGGCTGGGCAGATATTTATTTAGGCTGATGACTTCCTTTTCGACGGAGTCTTTATTGAGCAAACCATAGAGAATGCAATTAGCTCGCATGACATTAAAATCATCGATATCGCTGTCGTAAAGGAAAGAATACTTCGGGAATTTGTTCAACGATTCGCGGTTCTCTAAAAAGAAA
>Ga0116171_10003030_pt1 | contig 15644 bp, 9 predicted proteins | sample AD_JPNHW2_MetaG_FD_89798 | JGI IMG/M metagenome (GOLD analysis project Ga0116171, IMG submission 89798) | Active sludge microbial communities of municipal wastewater-treating anaerobic digesters from Japan - AD_JPNHW2_MetaG | ecosystem: Engineered > Bioreactor > Anaerobic > Digestate | place...
GATCAGATGCAGATTTCATTCAGAGACATAAATTATGGAATTGTAAGGGCCAATATGTCGCCGTATAATACTTATTTTACCAACGACGGCGGTGATACCTGGCAACAACTTTTCTGGAACGGAAATTTCTATACAAATGATTTTTGCTATGTTAAGGGAACCACCAATACTTTTATTTCTGCAGGGGCTGATTACACCAATAATTTTATGGGGACTTCCATCAGCACCGACGGCGGTTTTAACTGGAATGTGATTCCCCTGTCGGATACAACACAATTTCTTACTGTTGATTTTGTTGATGTCAATCATGGATGGGCCGGCGCTTTCAACACCGATAGTGTTGCAGGAGGCATGTGGAAATATACCGGCAATCTTTTTGCTCAGGATCCTTGCGCCGGCCTGGCGGCTTTATATGTGAAGAGTGCCGACACCCTGGATCTTAATGTTTCGGGAGTATGTGATTTTACCGACCTGAGCTCGGGCAGTCCCACGGCATGGTCATGGGATTTTGGCGACGGAGGTACTGCCAATGTGCAAAATCCCAGTCATACCTATACTGCAGCCGGTACCTATGATATTGAACTGACAGTGAACAGAGATACCTGTGCTGAAGTATATACGGAATCTATTGTAATTATTAATACCTCGGGCATTTCAACTTATTCCGACGGGCCGGCTGTTGAGATATGGCCAAATCCGGCAACGGATTATCTACATATTGCCTCGGCTGCAGATGTGTATCGTGTGGAAATATACAATAGCATCGGACAGACAGCCATAAACAATTTTTATTACGAAAAACTTTTAAATATCAATATTAGCGATTATCTGCCGGGCGTATATTTTGTGAGAATTACTACTTCACAGGGACGCACGGAAGGGCGCTTCATTATTACAAAATAAAGTGTAATTGACGTAACGAAAAGCTGCGGAAAACTGCAGCTTTTTTTTTGTACCTGAAATTTAGCAACACACAAAAGTTAATAAATTTTTGTTCAATGCTTAAAATTTTCAGCATGAAATGATATTTTTACCACATTAATAATTATCAATGTTGAATTATAAATATTTCCCGGTAGTTTTTATTTTATTGTTTGGATTGATCTTTGCAAAAAAAAATGATCTTCCTGACAATAACCCTGATAACTCTCCTTCTATTAATAAATGGGTGGATTCTGTTTTTGATAAACTAACCCCCGAACAGCGTATTGCTCAATTATTCATGGTAGCAGCCTATTCCAATCAGAGTCTGAAGGCCAATGAAAGTGTTACCGAACTGGTCAAGAAGTATAATATCGGTGGTATATGTTTTTTTCAAGGCGGGCCGGTAACCCAGGCGCGTTATACCAATTACTGGCAATCACTTGCTTCAACGCCTTTGTTTATTGCCATTGACGGAGAATGGGGATTAGGAATGCGTCTGAAAGACAGCGCAATGTCTTTTCCAAAACAAATGACTCTTGGCGCTATCCGCGATAATAAGCTTATCTATGCAATGGGCGAGGAGATAGGCAAGCAATGCAAAAGGCTGGGAGTAAATATAAATTTTGCTCCTGTGGTAGATATCAATTCCAATCCATACAATCCTGTTATCAATTATCGCAGTTTTGGCGAAGATAAAAAAAATGTGGCCAATAAAGCCATGGAATATATGAAAGGCATGCAGAATAAAGGTATCCTTGCTACAGCCAAACATTTTCCGGGACATGGCGATACCGATAAAGATTCGCATACAGAACTGCCTACCATACATCACAGCAAAGCGTTAATTGATAGTATTGACTTGTACCCTTTTCGTAAGCTGGTGCAAAATAACTTATCAGCCGTGATGGCCGGACATTTGTTTGTGCCTGCATTGGATACAACCTCCAAACTTCCTTCTTCCTTATCCGGAAAAATTGTTCAGGATATATTGTTGACGGAGATGAAATTCAAAGGGCTTATCTTTACCGATGCGCTTGGAATGAAAGGCGCCAGCGAAAATGCGAAACCCGGCGAAATAGAACTGAAAGCCTTGCTGGCCGGTAATGATGTTCTGCTGATGTCGGAAGATGTACCGCTTGCCATAGCATATATCCAGTCGGCTATCGACAGCGGTCTGATCTCGCAGAAAGATATTGATAGCAAATGCAAAAAGGTGTTGAGGTTCAAATACAAAGCTGGTCTGGCAAAATACAAGCCTGTCAAAATCAAAAATTTATATGCTGATTTGCATAAGACCGAGGCGAAAGTTCTTAACACCAGACTGTATCAGGCGGCAGTGACGATTATTAAAAACAACCATTCTATATTACCTCTTAAAAACCTTGAAAATCAGAAAATTGCTGAGATATCCTTCAATGCTGATTCTATGAATGAATTTGCCATGATAGCGGATAATTACGCTCCTATGAGGCACTTTAGCTTTACCAATAATTTTGATACCAGTGCAATACCGGCATTAAAGGAAAAACTATTTGACTACAATCTTTTACTGGTAACCGTGAATGCTACCTCTAATTCTTCCGGTAACAATTATGGACTGACACCGGCCATAATACAATTTATCTCCGAGATAAAGAAAAGCAAAAGAGTGGTGCTCAATCTTTTGCTGAATCCATACGCACTGGGTAAAATGCCCGATACCTCAGGTATCAGCGCCATTCTGGTGGACTATCAAAGCAACGACATAACTCAACGAGTTTCCGCAGAGGCTATTTTTGGTGGTATAGCTGTCAATGGAAAACTTCCGGTATCGGCTTCCGGAAACTTTCCTGTCAACATCGGGTTTACTACCGTTAAGAGCCGGCTGGATTATATTTCGCCTGAAATGGCTGGATACCGGCCTGATTGTTTCTACAAGGTGGATTCCATTGCCCGGCGAGGCATTAAAGATGCTATTTACCCCGGTTGTCAGATTTTGATTGCCAAAGACGGTCAGGTGCTGTACAACAAAGTATTTGGCTACCATACCTATCCCAGCGGACAAGCCAGTGACACTGCATTAGTGCCGGTAAAAAACAGCGATTTATATGATGTAGCCTCATTGACTAAAATACTGGCAACTACCATTTCGGTAATGAAACTTTACGAACAGGGTAAAATATCTTTGGATTCTTCACTGTCAGATTATCTCCCGGGCATTGAAAGTTCAGATAAAGCCGACATCCTGATAAGTAAACTGATGGCGCATGAGGCCCGCCTTAAATCGTGGATACCGTTTTATGAAAAAACGCTGATTGGCGACACCCTGGACTCCTGTGTGTACAAGCCCGTGCCATCAGTGGATTATCCATACAGGGTGGCCGACAGCATGTATATACATAAATATTATTTTGACACTATTTTCAGAGCTATCATTAACTCAACCCTCAGAACACAAAATAATTATTTGTACAGCGACCTGGGTTTTTATCTGTTGAAAGATATTATTGAAAAAATCACCCACGAGAAACTGGAGCAGTATGTCAATAAAAATTTTTATCGACCTTTGGGATTAAGTACCATGTGTTACCAGCCACTTAATTATTTTGATACGTCAAGAATAGTCCCTTCTGAGATAGATACTGCATTTCGTAAACAGTTGTTGTGGGGTGATGTTAATGATCCAGGCGCTGCTATGCTGGGCGGCGTAGGAGGGCATGCCGGAATTTTTTCCAATGCCAACGATATTGCCATATTGATGCAGATGTTGCTCAACGAGGGGGAGTATGGCAATTATCGCTTTTTTATGCCCGAAACCATTCAGAAATTTACTTCTTACCAGTTCGATGATAACCGACGTGGACTTGGTTTTGACAAACCTGTGCGCGATAAGAGCCAGGGAGGACCTACGTGCGAAGAAGCCTCTGCCCTAAGTTACGGGCATTCTGGCTTTACGGGGACTTATTTCTGGGTTGACCCGAAATACCATCTTGTTTATGTGTTTCTGTCGAACCGCACTTATCCTTATTCAGCTAATAATAAGCTGGTAACTTCTGGTATACGCACCGAGATACAGAAGGTTATCTATAAGGTAATAGAAAAGAAAAAGTAAATAATAAGGTTGGGAAAATATTCTTAGTAGTCCGCCAACTGTTGTAAAACTGAAGCCTGGCTGAGTTTTTAGACAGGATTGCACACTACTAATTTTTAAGTTGGTTATTTTAATATTTACAAGCACCCCACCAAGCGAGCCAAGTATGAAAACCCGGCAAAGCACGGTAAAAGTAATATGTATTGTTAGACACTGCAGCGTGTCAAATGATTATTGGCCTTAGACATTCCAAAAACGGAGGATATCATTTTAGGCTTCAGAAAAAGTTACCGGATCATTTTATTGGTGGAACACTCATTTATCTGTCCGGAAAATTATACTCAACATTTATATTAAAATTGAACTGTTTTATGGTGCTTAAGGGAGAAGACAATGTCGATTGCTTGATTCAAATGGCAAAATACTAACTGGAGCATTTTTTGAGTCCAAATGTTTAATTTTTAAATTGTGGCGTAACCAAATGAATTTCAGAAAAAAAGATATAATTTATTGCTTTTTTAAGTCAATTTCCCTGTAATTTTTTTGTATTATCCATGGGAAGTGGGGGTATATCGTTTTTATTTTAAGTTAACGTAGTATTGTCATTAAAGTAATATAAACCAATAGACAATATTACTATTATATTTTAGGGATTCTAAATAATCTCATTGATAAATTTTATCTGAATAGGGGATAGAAATACATTTAAAGGAAATTAAATACCTATTTTCTGAAATGGAATAATTTCTTGAAGAGAAAATGAAAAAATCCAAATATTATACTTTAAATTTTGAAATTTCTATATTAAGAATTTTGTGAAATTAAATTTCAGATTAAAATTTGCCTGTTAACAAATGTAACCTCTATAAAAATGTACAAATGTAAACACATAATTTGATTTATAATTGTAAACAATATTGCAAGTTACAAATGTAATTCAAGGCTGTATAACAGTGATTTACGAATTAGATTACATTTATAACATGTTGATAAAAAAATACAATAATAAACTCAGGCAATTAATAATTGTAAATAGTACAATTATTAAAAAAAAACCAACAAAAACAACTATTAATAATTATTAACCAGTATTATAAAGACATTATTTAAAGTGTATATTGAATTAAACCTCGTTATTATAACAAGTTTTTCATATAACAATTTGCAAATTTTAAAATATTGTTTATAAGCATTATAAAACTCGTTAATTAGATTATAAATTTAATAGAATCTATTGGTTAACGAGTTTACATAAATAAACTAAAAAAAGTTACGCATGTAAATTACAAATGTATTATCTTTGTACCGTCAAAATTTATAATTGTAATATGGTTGATAGAATATTATTGGTGTTGAAGATAAAAAATCTCACACCCTCAAAATTTGCTGATGAGATCGGCATTCAAAGGTCAAGCATGTCGCATATCATGTCGGGGCGAAATTTGCCAAGTTTGGATCTAATTACAAAAATATTGGGAAAATATCCTGATATAAATTCTGACTGGTTAGTGAAAGGTGAAGGTCCGATGACAAAAACTTTTCAAATAGACCTGTTTGAACAGCAAGCAGAAAATAAAACACCTGAAGCTTCAGTAAAGCCAAAAGACGATCAACCCGTTTCTGAGCCCGTATATGACATCATAAAGGAAATTCCTGTCGAAAAATCGGAGGAAAATCAGTTAAAAACCGTGATAAAGGAAACTGAACATCTTGATATAAAGCCAGTTGAACCTGTTTTGCAGGTATCAAAACAGCAGGATGAAAAACCTTTAGAAAAGTCTGTGGAACAAAAACCTGAAGCCAACCAGTCAGAAAAACCCGAAACCGTACCCGGGGCAGAGCCTGCTATCGAAAAAATCGTTATCTTTTATAAAAACCGAACGTTTAAGGAATATTATCCTTCCTGATAAAATCTATCGCAATGTGCGAAAAAGAAATCACATTCTTTTTGTGCGTTTTCATCGCAGTCTGAGCCGTGCACGGCGTTTGCCTGCAGGCTTGTACCAAAATCCTTCCTAATCGTGCCTTCGGCAGCTTCAGCAGGATTGGTTTTTCCGATAATTTTGCGAAAATCCTCCACCGCATTGTCTTTCTGCAACATTGCTACCATTACCGGTCCCGACGACATAAAAGCAACCAGACCGGGGTAAAAATCTCTGTCTTTATGTACCACATAGAATTGTTTTGCCTGTTCCATGGTTAGATGCATAGTTTTAGCTGCCACAATGCGGAAACCGGCATCAGTGATACGATGTAATATAGGTATGGCTTTGTTGTTGCTAAAAGCCATGGGTTTGATGATTGTCAACGTGATATTACCTGCCATAACTTCATATTATTGATTAGTGTAAAAATAATAAAATCCCCATACCATCGATAAAAAATAATAATTTTGTAAAAAAAAACTTTGGAAACTACCTTTATTAAAGAAGTACAGGAAAAACTCAATGCCGCAAAAAACATTGTGGTAATCTCGCACAATAATCCGGATGGCGATGCGGTGGGTTCGGTTCTGGCTATGTGGCTATACCTGAAAAAAAAGTACCATGCTATTGCGATACTTCCCAACGACTTCCCTGATTTTTACAAATGGATGCCGGGAGCTGAGAGCATAAAAATTGGTAATAAGTCAAAAGAGGAATGTGCGGAACTCCTGGCCAATGCCGACCTGATTTTTTGTCTGGATTTTAATTCTCCTGATCGGGTGGGTGGATTGGCTCACGACCTTAGGATTTCCAAAGCTGAAAAAATTCTCATTGACCATCATTTATTTCCTTCGGATTTTTTCAAAATCAAGTATACTAGACCTGAGACTTCATCGACCACTGAGTTAGTGTATGAGGTTATTGCAGGTCTGGGTGATGAGGCAGTCATCGATTATGATATTGCCGTGGCTGTTTATGTTGGCATTATCACCGATACTGGCTCGTTCAGCCACAGCAGCAGTTATCCGGGAACCTACCTCATTACCTCGAAGTTGATTGAGATAGGAATAGATCCCGCGGAGATACAACATAAGGTATTTTGTAATTTTTCTGAAAGCCGCGTGCGCTTGCTGGGTTACTGTCTTAGCGAAAAACTAACCATCATTGAGAAATATTCCACCGCGTATATCGTCATCAATAAAGATGATATGAAACGTTTTCATTTTAAAATTGGCGATAGCGAAGGCATTGTTAATTATGGGCTTACCATAAAAAACATCAGGCTGGCCGCCTTGTTTACCGAAAAGAATGGTATGGTAAAGTTGTCGTTGCGTTCCACAGGGGAGCTGGATGTTGATAAATTTGCCCGCAAACATTTTTCAGGTGCAGGGCACCTGAGAGCCTCCGGAGCCGACATCAAAAAGTCGTTGGAAGAGAGTGTTGAGGAATTTATTTCATTATTGCCTTTGTATGAAAAAGAACTTACAAGCCGGTAGACACGATTTTGGTGTTATTATCGTGGTGGTGTGGATAGCAGTCATGAGCTTCTCCTGCGGTAATACCGAACAACCGAAGGTGGTGGTAAATGATGATACCATCAAGACAAGTCTGGTAAAAGTAAACAAAAAACTTACGGCCAAAGAAGACAGGGAAATAGAAGATTATATCCTGCGGCACGAATGGACCATGCAGAAAACAGGCACCGGATTGAGGTATCAGATATATAAAAAAGGGGCAGGGCCGAAGCCTGAAGATGAGGACAAAGTGGTTATCAGCTTCATGGTTTCGTTGATTAATGGTGTGGAATGTTATAATTCCAAAAACGACGGCCTGAAATTGTTTGAACTGGGCAAAGCCCAGGTAGAAAGCGGCCTGGAAGAAGGTATCAAATTGATGCACGTGGGCGACAAAGCCAAACTGATTATTCCCTCGCATCTGGCATTTGGTTTTATGGGCGACGATAATAAAATTCCAAAACGTGCCACGCTGATCTATGATGTGGAACTGAAAGAGATAAAATAATCCAACAGATAAAAATGTGAAGTATTTCGGACGTCAAATACCTATAGACACATAGGTTATTGGTTTGTCATTCTATCTTCACTTTTTTTTTGCATTTTCAACTTTTCCCCGCTAAAAGCATCCTCCAACGGAAACTCCGATACCGGGTATAAGTTCACCTGTTTTGGTAACGTAATGCGACATTAGCGCCAGCCTGATAAATAGGTGGTTGCTGCCTTCGTAACGGTAGGCAATTTCGGGAACGATGTTAACATTAAACTGCTCAATGAGGACTCTTTCAAAGGTAGAATAAAGGCCGCCTTCAAATTTTTGTGTGGCATGTCCCAGGGTTACATTAAACCCAATGGGGAAGCTGTAAAGTCCGCCAATAAATCCATAACCTGCACGGGCCTGCAGGCTGAAGATGTCTTTGCGCAACAGCGTGCGTTCGTAGTTGAATGAATAGGTAAGTCCACTACCCAGAGCCTCAAAATAAAAGAAATTATAAGGGCCAATTTTTACTTTTTCTTCTTTGGCGGGTTTGGTAGGTTCTTCGGGATTATATTGGTAGGTATAATCTACTGTCCGTTCTTTTTCAGGCTGTTTTGCTGGTTCTTCCAGTTTTTGCGGAGGTTTATTGGCCAAAGCCCATACCAGGCCGATATCAATACCCGCGGACCAGTTTTGATAGCGTGTGGTAACGCATTTTCTGAAATCCAGTTCCTCAGGCATTGTTGATGCAAAGTTGTAACGAAGGGCAGGCAACAGATCAATGCTCATCTGACTTGTGAGTGGTACGCTTATCCCGGCCTTGACAATTCCACTGAAACTGGTTCCGAAAGATATTTCATCTCCGGAGATTTTGGTACCTGCCAGGCCAAAGGGATAGTTGCCGGCAATGCTCACCTTGCTGAAGTCGCTGTATTTAATATTAAAAGAAACTCCCACACTGGCCTGAAAGCGAACCCTGCCTTTGGTTGTTTTATAGCCGGCCAGAAAAGGAGTACTGATATAGAGCTGGTTAGCTCTGTAATCCTCGGTATAAGTCCAGTTTCTTCCCATGGTAAACACGGTTATCTCTTGTGTGGGGTAGTTGGATCCAAGCCACGAAATGCCTACTCCGCCTTCCAGAAAAAAACCATAGTTAAGCTTGTTTATATAACGGTAGCCTAAGTTCATCCCGAAAGCCGGTTGTGATTTGATAGTGGCATTTTTGTAATACAAACTGGTGAGAGCTGGTGAGAGATAAAAACCAGAAGACCGGCGAAGGGTGTCTGATTCCCATTGCGCATTAGCGCTTCCGGCAAAAAGAATAAGAAATAATATACTGAAAAATCTTTTCATCGTCATTGTATTATTATGTAAGCAAACTTACATAATAATTTAATAACACAGTCTTTTCGGAACAAAATATAAAGACCAGTGATAAAATATTTTCTGTCTTTACTGTTGTCCGATTGGCGTAACGAAGAACTTGCTTTTAAAAAGCGTACGTTACTCCGGCCATCATATTGAATCCATAGGCGCGGTAATTGTTCCAGGTATAATACTTGATGTTGGCCAGGTTGTTAATGTTTATAAAGGCTGATAATATTTTGGAATAACGGTATTCGAAGCCCAGGCTGGCATCGGCATAGCCTTTAAAAATCTTTTTACCCGCCACAATACCTGCATCGGTTCTTTTAAAGGTTTTAGTATAGATGTTTGAACGACCCGTGATACCGGCGGTAATGATGAACTTGTCGTGGATGTTGTACCAAAAATCTACATAAGCATCAAAAATGGGCTTGTGCCAGGCTTTTAACTCGTTATCCATTTTGTAATGATAAAAGTTACCGCCGACCAGCACTTTAAATCTTTCGTCTTTGTGGTAAACAAATTCGCCCCTGACATTGAATAGTCTGGCGCTGTCGTGTATTACATTGAATTTGTTACGGAACACCAGGTTGGTATCAGTAACATACAGCGGCATATTTTTGATGCGGGCATAAGACACGGCAGCAGAAAAGTTCATTGTTTTGCTTATATCGCTTTTGATACCCCCGAAAATATCATAAGTGGTGCTGGTGTATGAAATGGGGATGTAAGAGTTGATATAAGGGTTTTCGCTGATGGTGCTGTAGAAGGTGTTTTGTTGTAAGTTGCCTTTGATGCCGGCAAAAACTATCAGGATATTTTTAACTATATTGAACTGCACATCGGCAATAGGGTAGAAATATAGTTTGGCATTGTTGGCTGCCAACACCGAAATATCCACACCCAGATTGAAATTAAAACCTTTGAAAGTTGTTTTTATATATGGTTTTAATGAGATGAGTCCGGCATTTTTTTCAATTAAGGAATCCTGGTCGAAACAATATTTTACCTGAGCCTGCAGTCCGACAAACTGCGAGCTGGTAATTTTAAACAGATGCAGGTCTTTGTTTATGTCGGCAGTAAAATCGATGGCATTTTCGGAAGTTTTGTAATAATCGTTCAGAAAATAGTACTTAAAACCGGCGGCATAGTTGAGCTTCAAAGAATCGGGGTGGTTTATGCTTTTAAAATATACATTAGCATTTATCAGGTTAAAACGTTGTTTATACATATCTCTTTCGAGGGGTAACACGGTAATGATGTCGGGGTAGTCGCCGGGTTTAAAACCATAATAATGATAGACATTTCTTTTGTAGCCAATTCCACCGCCAATTTCATTCTGTTTGAAGAATTTTTTTCCGTAGAACTCGGCGAGGTTCTCGCTATTGCCGGGATAAGCCCAGTCTTTGAATTTGCCCAGGTACGAATGATGTTTCAGGTGTCCTCCGATAGAGTAAGAGCGCGAATAAGTGTTGTTAACAAAAAACTCTCCGTAGGGCGAGGTATAATTTCCGAAGCCTGCCTTTACCAAAAACTTATAAAGCTTCGCCAGGTTGATATCGCCGACACGTGCGGGTTTAATGGGGTCAGCGGTATACGTGGTGCTGTATTTCCGGGTAAGCGTTTGATAGGTCATTCTGGGGGTAACTAAAACGGTGTCGGTATATACCGGTTGTACATTGATTTTGTTGGCATCGGAAATAGTGGGTTGGTAAGGGGCTATCACCGTTACTTTTTCATCGTAAGGTTTTTGTGCTTGCAGGGCGCTGCACACGACAGTAAACAGGATGATGACGAATTTATATCTTAGTGTTTTCATGATGTGTTTTTTGATATTATGGTGTTTTTTCATGAAATTATTTTCTATTTTATTTCGTTCAATAAGGGACCCGGTTCGTTCTGAATTTTCAGCAGCTCTTCCGCTTTCTTTTGTTCTTCAATTTTTTCTGCTTCAAGAATGGCGTTGAGTTTTTCCTCGGCAATCTTTATTAGGTCGGCGCCTTCGTAATTGTCGATGATGCTTTTCAGGGTGTACTTTGCCTGGTGGCGGTTGCCAGTTTTTACGTAGTTATCGGCAAGCAGTATGAAGGCTTTGGCAACCCAATAATCATAGGAAGGCACCTGGTTTATCAGGTCGAAGGCCACTTTTTCAGATGCTTCGGTAAGATTCTGAAGATAATAAACTTCAGCGATATTGTATTTGGCTTCGGCGCAGGATTCGCTTTTCGACAGTTTGGTGACAGTTTCAAATTCGGTGAGTGCCAGTGTGGTGTCTTTTAGTGCCAGGGATGATTTGGCGATGGTCAGATGGGCTTCCACCATCAGGTCTTCGGGTAGTTTATCGGCAAGCAAAAGTTTTTGTGAGGTGCTGATAGCCGTGGTATAGAGGTTGAGCAGGTAATTGCATCTCATCTGTCCTGTTTGGGCTGTCAGGATATTTTCTTTGTATTCTGCATATTTTTCCAGTTCGGTATAGTTGCTCAGGGCAGCCTCGTAATTTTTTCTGCCATAGTTTATTGCAGCCGCATTCAGCAGCGACTTTTCAGTGAATTTTGTTCTGGGTTTGTCGATAACAAAGCTATAGTTTTGCAGGGCTTCATCGGTTTGTTTTGCACGGTACTGGCATTCGGCAAGATAGAAGTGTGCATCGATTTGGTAAGCACCGTTGGGGAATTTGGTGAGGTAATCTTTAAATCCTGTCATGGCATTTTCGCAATCGTTACGCATATAACGGTTTTCAAGAGCTATATAGGTAATCGAGTCCTGTTCGGCGTTGGATACCGCAGCAAAAGGAAGGTCTTTAACATACACAAAGAAGTCTTCCACGCGATCCATATCAACATATACGTTGCGTATGCTCACAAGGGCTTCTTTCGATTCGGGGGTCCCCGGAAAATCGCTTACTACTTTCTTGAGTGTCTGCAGGGCCTGTTCATCTTTTTGTTCATTATAATAAATCATTCCTTTTTTTAGCAGGGCCTGGCTTACATAGCCCGAATTGGGATATTCACGTGCGAGCATATCATAATAGTCAATAGCTTTGTTGTTGATATTAAGGTTTTGATAGGTATTGGCCAATTCATAGATAGCGGAAACCCGGTAGTTTGATTTTGGATATTTTTCGATGAGTGCCATCATGGATGAAGCTTTGGTTTCGAGTTTGGCCGAAGCTCCCTGTGCCAGAGCTTTCTGATAAAGGACATAGTCGGCATCAATCAGGTTCATCTGCAAACTTTTATCGTAATTTTCAATCGCATTGGCGAAATCTTTGTTCATGAAATAGCAGTCGCCGGTGCGGTTGTAAGCATCATTGATGATTCTGGGGGCTGCATTTTTGGCTTCATCGGTAAATTTTTTGAAATTCGACAGGGCAGAAGAGTAGTTGGCTTTTTTGAAATAAGAATAACCAAGGCCGTAATAGGAGTTTTGGTAAGAATCGCTGCCGAAAGCACCGGTGGTTGACTGTAATAGCTGATAATTGTAAATGGCCGAATCAAATTCTTGCTGCCGGTAGTAGGCTTCTGCTGTCCAGTAATAGGATAGTATCTCGTATTCGGTGACTATGGGGTATTTATTTGATTTGGCTAACATAGCAATGGCTTCGTCGTGTTCGCCGTTATTGAATAGCTCGATACCCCGCAGATAGGCAATTTTCTGGTAGGCTTTGTTGAGTTTGTTATCACGTTTTTTGATTTTATCCAACGACAAAAGAGCATCTTTGTAGTTTTTGGTGGTAAGGTATATGTTTGATAGGTATTCGTAAGCTTCATCGAGTTTTTCCGATCCGGGATATTTTTCAATGTATTCGTTAAACACATTGACGGCCTCGTTGTAAGGGTTGAAGGCTGTTTCGTAGGCCAGTTTGGCATAAGTGAACATGGCATTCTCCTGTATTTGTTTGTCTACATCCATTTTATAAGCCGAAGCAAACATGTTCATGGCAAACTGTTTTTGGCCAGTGGCGAGGTAGCATTGAGCCTGGTGATAATAAGCCAGTTGCGAAAGAGAGTCGTTTTCGGCTGTGCTGATTTTTTTGAAATTTTCTATGGCTTTGGTATACTCGTTGGCCTTATAATAGGTGTAAGCAATCATATAGTGGTCCTTACGCAACAGCGGTGCTGTGTTTTTCTGCAGGTACAGTTCGAGGTAGGGCAGGGCTTCCTGATAGCGCTCGGTATGATAATAGGCCTCGGCAGTGATGCGCGCTATCTCGGGTGTTCTTTTGCTGTTGCTTGTAGAATCAAGCAAGGCTGGAGCCAGGACGATGATTTCGTCGAATTTTTGCTGATAATAATAAATTTGAATCATATAATAAGGCGCTATCTTGCTGTAGTTTTCATCGTTTAGCAGCTTGTTGAAAGCCTTGAGTGCGCTTTCGTAATTCTTTTCGGTGTAGGCAATATGTGCGTAATAGTAGTTGGCCGGTGCCTTATATTTGGATTCTTTGTCGATGATTTCAAAAAATGATTTTTTTGCATTGTCGTAATCCTGCTGCATGAAATAACTGTAGCCGGTTTTGAAGTGATAGTCGGCAGTTTCCTCTTCGTTCAACTGGAGAATATCTGTCTTTTCGTAAGCCTGCAGGGCGCTGCCGTATTTTTTATTAGTAAAATAATATCCTGCCAGCTCATAGTAGCCGCGGTTTACTTTTGGGTTTTCAGGATAGTCTTTGATGAAAGCCATCATCAGGTTTTCGGCATCAGCATTATGCAGCCTTAAGGCACACAGCGCCTCATAAAACAGTGCGTTAGCGCGCATCTCCACCGGATAACCACGGGCATCAACCAGCAATTTAAAATTTTCCTGGGCTGCACCGTATTTTTCTTTGTTGAATAGTTCTACAGCATCACGGTACTGGACTATTGGAGCCCGGTAGTTGGTAGTCTTTTGGGCATACACCATGTGTGCACCTGTGAGTAAACTCACACAGCCTATGGTAAGAAAGATTTTTTTCAGCATAACAACATACTTTTTAATTTGTATCCTGTTGATAATAAAACATTTATATACTATTATCCTTTGTACTGCGAAATTATTATTATTTGCCTCGTGGCAAACCTGCTGTAAGCCTTAATTATTAACATCAATAGTTTAATAACTTTGAAGTAAAAAGGCCTGATTTTTAACAAAAAAAGCTCTGATGTAAAAACGACAGAAATGGTGGATTATTCTTCCTGCATCCGCCTATAATGCTGCACCACAAAATTCAGTTCGTTGTATGATATTTCATCGCCCAATTTTTCTTTGATTTCTTTCAGCGATTTATGATTATTGGCACTTAACAATGCCAAAACTTTGTTGACTTTTTCTTCGGCCACAAAGGCGGTAACGTCCAAAATGCCGCGGCCAACAAAATGCGCAAGGTGGCCTTCAATGGTTTGGGTTGACAATCCTCGTTCCTTAGCTATTTCAACAATGCTTTTTCCCTCTTTGTAAAGGTCGAGACTGACATTTTTTGAGTCAATTTTTTCTTTTTTTATCTTGACGGGTATTTCAATCTGTTCCGGAACAATATCATTGTCGCGGCAATAATCCAGTATCATAGAAATAATTTCGGGGCCATAAGTTTCTGATTTGACCTTACCGATACCTTTTATGGTTTTCAGCGCTTGCATGGTGGTGGGGAGTTTATTGACCAGTTCGGTGATCGTTTTTTGAGGCAATATCTGATATACCGGCAGGTTATTTTCTTCGGCAAGATTATTACGCCATTGTTTTATGATTTGATACAGCATACCATGTTTAACAGCGGTGCTAGTGGCTGTTTTTGCAACTGCATGGTGTTTTGGCGGCCTGAAATCTATTTCCGCATCGCTTCTTTGGCGTAAATACGAAATGGTATCAAAGCCATCAAGGGCATTTTTGATACAGTAATATTTGATGAAAACCTCTTTCTGCAGTTTTTCCAATGATTCAGCCAGGTCTTTTTTGATGGCTTTGTTATCAGTGTCGAAAAAGGTGGTGTCGAGATAATCAGAGAGTTTTGTTTTTATATTATCAGAAAAATACTGCGAAGCTTTCCTGATGCGCTCCTGTAAGATGGTGTTTTCCTGCGGCAGTATGTCCTGTTGCATGATATGACGCAGTTGCTGTTTAAATTTTTCAGCTACCTGCAACATTTCGGCGTCAAAGAGTCTTCTTTTTTCTTCCAGTTCAATTACTTTGGAAGCTTCAAGCACACTGGCATGTTCGCGGGTAAGTTTCAACAGTTCGTCAAAGCGGTACTTAAGCAGGTTAAAATCGAAAAGTTCAATGATCAGGTCGTGCTGAAAGAGTTTTCGGGCTTCCAAAAGTTTTTCGGGCCCCGGCTCGTTTTGTCTGACATCTTCGGTGTATTCAGCTACCAGCGCATCGGTTTTGATGCCGGC
>Ga0116171_10003032_pt1 | contig 15638 bp, 27 predicted proteins | sample AD_JPNHW2_MetaG_FD_89798 | JGI IMG/M metagenome (GOLD analysis project Ga0116171, IMG submission 89798) | Active sludge microbial communities of municipal wastewater-treating anaerobic digesters from Japan - AD_JPNHW2_MetaG | ecosystem: Engineered > Bioreactor > Anaerobic > Digestate | place...
TAATATGTTGTACGGTGCGAATTTAAAAACAATCGGACGGCGCGGCAGGAGGCTGATCAAGACAATCTCCGGCGGCTCCGCTCCACCAGATCCCGTCGGCGTTCTGTCCTATGCTGGTCTGTATAAGTACCGGTCACTTGGCGCGGCAAAACAGGCCGGTTACAGTGGCGCTCAAATGTTATTCGGTTATTTGATTAATAGGAGGCGGTAAACATGGCCGAAACTTTCAAAAATGCAAAACTGGTCGTTCCGATTACCACGGCAGAGGTGCTTTATACTTGCCCTGCTTCGACAACGGCGATTATCCAAGCGAGTCAGGCATGCAACATTGACACGGCGTCGCGGACGCTGACCCTGTCATGGACCGACGATAGCGACAGCGACACCGAAACTAAACTGACAAACGCTCTTGCAATCCCTGTTAATACGTCAGTCGAACCGATAGTCCCAGGATTGGTGTTGAAAGCCGGCGACACAATTAAGGCCGTAGGGGATGCTGATGACAAAATCGCTCTGACGCTCGGAATCCTGGAAATCTCATAAGGGGGTGGCGATATGGGTTTGCCAACACGCTACGGAATAGTTAAGCCGTATAACTTGCAAAATATTTACCAGTTGTCATGCGAACGGCGATGGGCAGTGACAAGTCCTTACAAGTCCCTGTTTTTGTTCAATGAAAACTATTATGATTGTGCAGGTCTGCATTGGAATGGTAATGGGTCTGCGCAAATTAGCACAACGGCAATGAAATTTGGCGCTGGTTCACTGTACTTGCCTCCATCAACAACCAGCTATTTAGCATCACCACTGGCAGCCGCGTCACAAAATTTCGTGTTAGGTACTCAATTTTGCATTGATACATGGGTACGGTTTGCCGTTAAGCCTGGGGCAAGCGGCGGTGCTGAATCGCAGATAGTTGGGCGGCATAGCTGGCCGGGTTCGTATACATGGATATTGCTGTGTACGACAACGGCGCTTATTTTCTACGGTGCTGGTTCAAATGTGACTAGAAGTTTCACCTGGGAATTAGATACATGGTATCACATTGAAGTATCGCGAGATGCAAGCAATAATCTCAGAATGTTTGTTGACGGAACGCAGCTAGGGGAAACTGCATCGTTCACAGGCGATTTGTCCGCAACAACTTACGCCCCGACCATTGGGTCGTCCATTGGTGGCGCTGGATGCAATTTGTACGGATATATTGATATGTTTAGAATCCGTGCTGCTGGAGGGCATACGGGTAATTTTACGCCGCCAGCATCGGAATCCGAGTACTAAAGGAAGCGGAATATAAGCTGACGGAGGTGTAGCGTGGATTGAGACGAAATTTGGCAAAAAATCATGATTGCTGGCAGGTCAAGGTGTACTGTTTAGCGATTTCCGTATCAGCAAAGGAATCGCTCGCTGGACGGCAGATTTCACGCCGCCGACAGTCCCGTATTGACAGCCATGACGGATCGCGAAATCATCCGCGCCTGCTGCGACTGTCAGCGCCGGCACGCAAAAGCACTGGCTGCAAAAGATGCAGAGATTGCCAAGATTCGGGCGCGGCCGCCTAACAGGTTGCTGTACCGGATACTGCTGACAGGTCAGAGGATATTGAGAGCTGTTAAAAAACGGACGGCGGGGGTGTGAGATGGCAGAGGTAGGACAGGCGGCAGCATCAGTCTACAAAGAGCTTGGGGCAATTGCTGTTTTAATCATTGCAGGGCTATTCGGGCTCGGCTTTTTGATTTGGCGCATCACGATTACGCAGGACCGGATCACGACCCTGCTCGATAAGCTGTACGCGTGCGCCGACGACCATCGGTTGTCGCTCGGTGTGCATGACCGGCAGGCGCAAGGAATAGCGGAAGACGTCAAGTATATCAAGGATACGGTCACGCGGATCGAAGGGAAGGTGAGTTGACCATGAACATGAACTACATTATGGCAATCGGCCTCGGCGTAATCGCCGGGGCTGTCCTTTTTATATGGAGCCTGGTCATGCTTTGGCAGCACGTGGACAACCCCAAAATCAAAGAGCATCTGCAAATTTTGCTTTATTTCGTCGACGAGCAGTGCGACGAATATGAGATCCCGGCACGCCGTATCGCTATCATCATGGCGATTCAGCAGCTCTTGGGATGGAAGCGTTTGTTCTTGCCGACGATTGTGGTGGGGTTTGTTCTCGACGTGCTGGTGAAAGTGATCCGGAAGATTGGCGTACCAGATTTGCATCAAGCGGAGGTGAACGAAAATGGCACGAATCAGCCTTGATCCGGGGCATTGGAAGCCCGGAGACCCGGGTGCGGTAGGGCAGGGCGGGACCTGTGAAGCGGATGTCACGATGGCGATCTGCCGGTTGATGGAACAGGTTCTCTTGGAGCGTGGTCACCAGGTCATGCTGACGCATGATGGCGACCCGGAGGATTACGAAGCCAATGAACTGTGGCCGCGAGTTCAGCGGGCTATCGACTGGGGCGCTGATGCGTTTGTCAGCATCCACTGCAATGGCGCGGAGGCTGTCCAGGCGCACGGGTTCGAGACCTACGCGCTGCGCGGTGCTGACACAGGCCTGCGAGATGCCGTCCATGCGTCCGTCATGGCGGCGATTCCGGAGCTGCTGGACCGCGGGACGAAAGCAGCAGGATTCGCGGTGCTCAAGGGGCCGTTTCCCAGCGTGTTGATCGAGATGGAGTTCATAACGAACCCGATCGGCGAGGGCATGCTGGCGGATGCGATGAATCAGCAACGATTTGCTGAGGCCATAGGCGCAGGAATTTGTGCGTATTTTGGATGGTGACATGGTTACGGTGTATGTTCTGCATCCATTCAATTTCATGATTGGGTTTGCGTGGCACAATGAGGTCCAGGCTATTGAGATATTCGTGGGGATTTTTGCAATCAATATCTGCTTGGCGGGTGATGGGTTTTGAAGCGCTTATTGGTTATAATGTTTGTGCTGGCGGCGCTCATGAGCGTCGCCTTCGCATCTCCGGCCGATTTTCTGGCCACTCTGGAGCCGTACGCTGACCATGTCAATGATGCCGGTCTTTATGCCTCGGTGTTCCTGGCGCAGGCGATTCTTGAGACCGGTTGGGGATCGTCAGAGGCTGTCCGATACCATAATCTTTGGGGCATTAAGTGCCGCGCTGCACCGTGCTTTTCCAAAACTACCTGGGAGGTCTATGCTGGTCAGGTCTGGCAGGGGCAGTTACTATTTCAGGCGTATCCAGACCTTGCGGCCGGAGTTCAGGGATATTGCGATAAGATCAATTACCAGGCCGCATATCAGGACGTTGATAGAACTACACGAGATACGTTCATTGATACGCTGGCTAGGCACTGGGCGACGGATCCGTATTATGCTGACAAACTACGCCATATTATCAGCATCTATGGACTCGGCAAATATGACGCGGAGGCGGAATAGATGTGTCGGTGCAAAGAGTGCGGCAGTATGATGGTCGTGGCGACCAGGTCAAGAGGGATTGTGACATATCGCTGTCCCCGCGGCTGCAATGGCAGTTATCAGACGATAATCTCGCCTGCCCCAGCTGCGGATGCACCGAATATTATCGTGAACACACAAGTCGTGATAAACGGTGGCGGCTGTGTACAAACTGCGGGTACATGAGAGGTGATTAGCAATGCCAAAAATCCGTAGTAACGCGGCAAACGATTATCATATGTTTTATTGTCCGGGCTGTAAATGTCATCACGCTATAAACAACCGCTGGCAGTATAACGGCAATCCGGACAGCCCAACGATATCGCCGTCAATCCTGGTCAACGGCACGATCAAACCGTATCCGGGAATGATACGTTGCCATAGTTTTGTTACCGACGGCAAGATCCAATTTCTCAGCGACTGCACCCATGAGCTGGCGGGGCAGACCGTGGAGATCCCGGACTGGCCGGACGCGGAGGTGAATTGATATGGACAGTGAAGAACTGCTGGCCAAGATCCGCGATCTGGAAATGGCGGCCGCGAAATCAGCGGTACCGCCCTGGGCGAAAATCGCCATCGCTGTGGTGCTGATCCTGCTGATCGGCGCCGGGGCGGCTGCCGGGTACTATTATTTGCGGCACGAGCATGCGACGATTATGACCCAGGAGCAGATCAAGCACTCCGCCGAGCTGGCGCAAAAGCTGGACATCTCGCAGGCGCAGGCAAAAAAACTGGCCACCGAACTGGCGGCGGCTAACAACCGGGATCCTGATATCAGGTATATCGTCCAGGCGCCGACGGTCGAGCAGGCGGCGGTACAGGTAAAAAAAGATATCGATGCCGGAAAAAGCCCGGCGAATCAGATTAAGGCTAATAAGACGGTGGTGACCCCGAACGTCAAAGAGCAAAAAGTCGACGTGTACCGGATCACGCTGGACAAGGCGCGCTGGGGCGTGTCGGGGCTGGTGCTGGCCGGCGGTGGTGAGGCTGTTGAGTTTGGTGGCGGGATAGCGTATCACAACAAAAACTGGTCAGCCGGTGCCGGCGGAACGAACCGGGGCCGGGGGTATGTGACGGCTACAAAATATTGGTGATTAGCTTTCAAAATAATCCGCTCGCTTCTTTAATAACTCGTTGTTTTTCGCCCGCTTATCAAAGCGGATCTAAATAGGCTCCCATGGGTTGGCCCCGCTTCGGCGGGGCTTTTTTTGTTTCGGCGGAACCTGCTCCAATTTGCTCCAATACATCGCACCGGATGCCGATTTACCACCATTTATAAATGGAGCAATTTTAGTGGTCGATTTTTATCCGTTACCGTAAAATAAGCCTTCGCGCCGTTTTTGTTCACACCTTGGGGTGGTAGAGGCCGCGCGTTCAAGTCGCGCCGCTCCGACCAGTAAAATCAAGCATCGCCGGAACCTAGGTTCCGGCGATTTTTCGTTTTGCTCCAATTCTGCTCCAATTGAATTCAATTTTAATTAAGCAGCGGTTTCAGCAACTCGTTTAATTTTTCGGATGCGGCCCTGGTTTCGTCCGGTGTTACGTGGGTATATCGCTGCAATAATGTGTTCATGTCGTCGTGACCGGTCATCTGCTGGGTCGTTCGCGCCGACACTCCTAGCTGGTGCAAGAAGCTGGCAAATTGGTGCCGCAGGTCATGGAACCGGACCGACTCAACAGGGCCGATATCGGTTTTGTTCTTTTCGTTGTGAGCTATGATCATCTTGTCGGCCTGTTTGCGCCATGACCGGAAAAGTCTGCTCCAATTCCATGGGAGCAAGTAGTCTCCGGACTCGGTTGCGAACATTTTACCTTTGCTTTCCTTGGGCTTTATGGCGTCCAAAATGATCTGCGGAACGTCGATAGTCCGCATTCCGGCCTTTGTCTTGGTTTTATTTTTGCATTCATACGAATTCCCAGCACGAACGAGGGATTTATTGATCGATATTTTGCGATTATCCCAGTCAACGTCGCTCCAATTTAGGGCCAGCAGCTCGGATCTTCGCAGCCCGGTGCCGAGCTCAAGCCATAGGCCGAACGCGTATTTTGATTCGTGCTTGGACGAAGCATGGATCAAAAATGATATTTGGTCAAAGCTCATGAGCTGGGGAACGCGTTCCTCCAGTTTTGGCAAGTGGATGCGCGGGCGCCTAGGAATGATGTCTTTGTCAACGGCAATATCCAGCACTCCGCGAATAACCGCATACACATCTCTGAGAGTCGCAGACGATAGTTCTGCGGCTTTTTTATTTATCAGCGGCTGGATCTTCGGGATGCAGTTGCGAACTGTCTCCGTAGTCCAGGGAAGATGTTTTGCGGCATAATCGTGCTTGGAATAAGTATTTTCGGCCACGGTGGCCATTTTCGTGGCTAGCCATAGGCTTTGCAGTTCGCCCCATGTCGTGTTTCTGGCCGATAAATTTATGCCCCGCCCCATGGCAGATATCTGGTCGGCGATCCATTGGCGGGCAATAGTAATTTCATTAACTCCAAATGTCTTTGAAATTCGATCCAGAGAGCCGTCATCCTTGCGTCCGACAGTAACCCTTGCCTGTATCTTTTTGCCGGGCCTGGCGACAATTGATCCCTCGTTGTTGCCTCGTCTGGTGGGCATTAGATTCTACCTCCCTAAATATCCCATAAGGTAATTATTTCTTCCCTATATCCATAAAACCAAATCGAGGTAAACCCTCGTTTCCCCAGCTCTTTTCTCAACTGTCCCTGATCGTCAAGTCTTTGCACAGTTACCCGTGTGAATATTGGACAACTTACACTCATTCTTTCGGAATTGTTACCCTCAATTTTTATATACACATCGTATCCTTGCCTTAAAAGCCATTTATCAAAATCCTTCTTTGAATTAAGTCTCTCCAGTGCAAGCCTCTTTTGAGCAGCAACCATGGCACTGGCCAGCTCGACTTTTTGAGCTGGCGTCTGCTCCGGGCTCGGCATGGACATCGTGATGGCGATCATAAATAGAATGGCCGCAACGATCGCGGCAGCAAGCCCCTTGCCGCTCAGCCCGGACAAGGCCGAACGCTTTCCTTTCGGATCCGGGAGCAATGGTGGTTGTGAGGTATCAATAACGACGCTGCCGCCGCACTTTCCGCATGCACCGTAATTTCCATGGTATTTTTCGCCGCAATTCTTGCAGATATACATGGAATCACCGCCTTATAGTGATTTTAGATATTCGTTGGTGCATAGTTCCAAATCTTTCAACCTGGTCTCCATCACATACCACGACACACCGAACCCTTGGACATACCGCCGTAGGTCTCTAAAACTTCTTATCGATGACTGCCTGTATTCTTCTCTCATCCACTTTTCAGGCATTAACAGCTCAGCCGCAAACTGATCGGCTTCTTCTTTCAAGACTACTTCTTGTTGTTTTGTTATTTTTTTAAGATTAAAAAGGCAATGTCCCATAACGATGTGACCCAGCTCGTGAGCATACGGCCATTCATAGCTGTATTCGCACAAAGGACGGCTTATATACACTCGATAGGAACCATCAATGTCCCGCGTACACTCACCTTCAATTTTCAACCAATCAACCAGTTTAACGGTGGCGTAATGCTCGAGTATCTCGTGAGCCGGCACTATTGGGTAGCTAATTTCCTCTTTTTTTCTGATGTTATTTGCCATGTAGTTTGCAAAATCAAGTCGAGCGATTAGAGGAACCGTCAATAAACACCCCTATTTGTCTGGCATATTATATTTCCGATTAATTATTGTATGCTTCCATTCTTCGTCTGTTTTTATATGGCCTTCGGCCTGCAGAACCTTATATCGATTTACAAAGACCCCTTCGTGGTCAAAAAAAGCATTTGGCAGCGGATATTTTCCCGGATCAATATCGTCAATATGGGGGATTGAGTCAAAATCAGATGGATCTAGTGGTGGGTATATCGGGATAATGGCTGGCAGTCGCTTTTTCATATTCATTTCAATCATGTGCCTGGTTTCAATGATATCTTGTTCGGTTAAAACTATCCCCATATAAGTAACGGCATTTTCGAGTCTCAATATGTTCGTAAGTTCAAATTCACTTTTGATGTTTAGTTCTGACGTTTCGGTCTTAGTTGCATTGCCAGAGTCGGTTTCTGATTCTTTGCCGGAATATCCGGCTGCTACCATTACAGCAGAAATTTCCATACCGAACGCAGCAGCAATTTTGGCAATAGTTTTTTCGTCTGGAAGCTGCATTGCGTTCCATACACGGCTGATGGTCGATGCGTCGATGTTCGCCACCTTGGCCAGTCGGCGCTGACTTTCGTATCCGCTTTTTGTAGCCGTTTCTCGCAACCAAATGGAGAAACGCTTAATCCTGGCAAGATCTTTTTTGTAATATGCCATGTGCATCCCTCCCCACCACCATACTATTGCAACCACGCAATAAAAACAATTTATGCAAGCTTGCAATTATTTTTGCAAAAGCTATTGCAAGCTTGCAATAGATGTGATATAGTTTGAATCGCAAGGGGGGCTGAATGGTGAAAAAGCTGACAGTGGAAGGGCTAGAACTTATAAAGAAAAAACACGATCTAACAAACAATCGGCAGGTATCGAATCACATAGGCGTTGATTATTCCACATTGTGGCGAGCGTTAAACGTGTCGGCTGGTGGCGAATTTATTGCTAAAACGCTGCGTTATTGTCCGGAACTTTCGTATCACGAACTTTTTTTTGACGATGAAATTGCTAGCTTGTAACAAAGCGCGGAGGAAAGAAAGGCGGTGTAATTCTCATGATTCGGGATGATTGTCAAAGTAGCGGAGAAACTGTTCTTGACTTGTTGGACCGGATCGAACGTGCTGTTGATGGGTTGGATGGGCCAGATCGGGCAGTTCGATTGTCAGTTCTGCACTTGACCCGTAAGGCAAAAAGGAAGCTTGTTTGCGCAGTAGCCAAAATTGGCACAGTCAAAGGAGAGGGGTGATGATATGCCACGCATTATGACCGTCAAGGAATTCGCTGAAGCAATGCAAATTACGCCGGCATTGGTCCGACAGCGGTGCAACAGTCGAACATTCCGCGAACACAAAATTGCTCGCCGTGAAGGCAAGGAATGGCGAATCGACTACGACAGGTACCGAAAAATCGTGTGGGGAGATCAATGAAAGGGGGAGTGAACCAGTGGCAAAGCGTAAACACTGCATGACGTGCGGCAAGTCGGCCCACGGCCGGGACCTCAAACAACTGGTTGATCCGACAACCGGCCGGATCGTCGACGTCTGCATCGACAATCCCAGGTGCTCAATCCCGTTCCGGGCAAAAAAGATTCTGAAGGAGGGAGCCTAATGCCACGTCGCCAGATGCCATTGATTCAACTGGTCGGGTACCAAAGAGCCAGTCACTGCAAAACCTGCGCTGCGATGTTTGATTTTGGTGTCCACATCGTCGGGCTGTTCGGCCTGATCTGGGCCGGGGTCCTTATGATCGAATGGTTGGTGCGCTCATGAGCGCGGTCATCAAGGCAGCCAACGTCGTCTACATCCCCAAATGTTACGTGCCGCGGTGCCTGCTCGGCTGCCAGTGCGCGACGGCTACCATTAACCCGGACGCTTGCCCGGACCCACTGTGCGAGCTGCAGCATCCGGCGCCGCAGCCGAATCCAGAACATTGATCCTACCTATATTATCGGTCGAAAGGGGGTGAAAAGCGATGCTGAAAGAGGCGCGGGAACAAGCAAAATTGTCACAGGAAATAGCAGCTTACCATTTGCACATGGACCGGCGGACGCTCGCCAGACTGGAACAGAGCGCCGGGCCGGTTGAGCAGAGAATTGTACTGGAAATGGCCCGGGTGTACGGCCAGGCGAACTTGCCGCTGCTATATTGTGCGCTCAGATGTCCGATCGGCCGCCAGTGCGGCTACGAAATCCCGAAAAGCGGACTTGCTGGGGCGGTTTTACGGTTAATATCCAAGTTTAAAGGCGCGAAAGCTGTGGAAGACGATCTTATCCGGGACACATGCAACGGTTCTGCGCCGGGGTGTAATGCTCTCAGAGAGTTCGAGGATGTGCAGCGGGCGGTGTTCGCGCTGCAGATCGCGGCCAAGTCTCCGGATGTTACGCAAACTTAAAAAACAGGAAGGTGGGTGCTGTGATTAAAACGCTGATTGTCCTGTCGGCGCTGGGGTACATGGTTTATGCGGGGCTAGAAGCTCTGCACGGTTATCTGACACTGGTGATGATGGTAATAAAATGACCGTCCTGCTCTGCAAAGCAAGACGGTCGGTGAGACAAAACCTGTGTAGTTATTGGCCTCGTTGCCATTATAGCACACGAGGCCCCGAAAAACAAAGGGGGCGAAAGATTTGTTCAAGGTTCTGGCGTATGAGCGCGGCAAGATCGTCATCAACGTAAACTTTCACACGCTGGTGGCGGCGCAGGAAGCCGCGATCGCCGAAGTTGCAAAAGGTAGAAACGTCGAGTTGTGCGATATGGAGCTGAGCCGGCTGATGTCCGGCGAGGCGCTCCATCCGCTGACCGGAAGAATGAGGAGGGTACATCATGGGTAACAATGCATTGGCCACCACGGATCAAAAGACTGGTGGGATCATGGATATGACGGGCGGAATGTCCGGCGAGATGGCCGGACGGCTGAACGAGATGAAAATGAAGCTGGAACTGGTTCAGCAGTTTTTCAAAGGCGTCATGGAAAAAGACCTCGATTACGGGATCATCCCAGGGACTGGCAACAAACCAACACTGCTAAAGCCCGGCGCGGAAAAGCTCTGCGAACTGTACGGATTTGCCCCGGTTGTCAAAGACAAAATGGAGACCCGCGACTTCCACACCGGATACTATTTGGCCGAACTGACGATGCAGATCATACATCGCCAGAGCGGATCCATCATTGCCGAAGGTGTTGGCGAGGCCAGCAGCTACGAATCGAAATATCGCTTTCGCTGGCTGTTTGACAGCGAGCTGCCGAAAAACGTAGACAAGGCCGGTTTGGTTCAGAAGACGTTCAAAAACAAAAACGGCGGTGAATACACAAAATACCGCGTAGAAAACATCGACCTGATCGATCAGTGGAACACCGTCCTGAAGATGGCCAAGAAACGCGCACTGGTTGACGCGGTTCTTTCGGCCACACGGACATCCGGCATCTTCAGTCAATCGGAAGATGAAATGGATGCCTGGATTGAGGGCGAGACAGATTCGGAGCCTGAAAAACTACAGAAGCAAAAGTCGGGGCCGACGGCTGCCGACGAAAGGCAGACGTTTGCGCCGGCGGCCGGCGCCGGGATCTCCATCGCCCAGAAGAACAAAATCCAATATGATGCGGAGAAGCGGGGGGCAACGTCCGCGCAGATCGACGCCATCGTGAAGTCCACGAAGGGCAAGGGAATCGATCAGCTGACCAAGACCGAGGCCAGCGCCGTCATTGATTGGCTGGACAAGGTGACCAAGGCAGAGATGACCGACCTGGTGATCGATGTCGAAATGGGTGGTGATAAGTGATGCTTAGACTGGCGCACATTGCAGATATTCACTGGGGCCTAGGTTATCCTGGGCCCAATCCCCAGTCCCGCTTCGATGACATCTGCCGAGTGATGGACTGGACTGCCGATCGGATGATCGCCGAACAGGTGGATCTGGTCCTGGTTGCCGGCGACATGTTCCGGAAGGCTGACGTAAGCCTTGAAAAGGCCTCGAAAGAGATCCGGGCGGCTGTCGCCTGGCTGCGCAAACTGACGGCTGCCGGCATCGAAGTCATCGTGATCAGCGGCACGCCGAGCCACGACCCTGCCAGCGCCTACGAGCTGCTGAAGGCGTTCGAGCTGCCGGGCGTGCGGATCGTAACCGAAATGGACGCGCTGGACTATGAAACAAGTGAGTCCGGGGTATCCATCGTCTGCATGCCCGGCATGGACCGGTCGAATTTTGCGAACCAAGACGATTATCGCGGACTACCGGCCCATCACATCCACCAGATGATGACGGACGCGATCGAGGATCATTGCCAGGCGTTTTTCGCCGAAGCCAACTATACGCCGACAATCCTGCTCGGCCATCTGCCCTATGACCTGGCCGATACTGGTTTCGAGGACGTGCTGATGCAGAACGAGGCGATTTTGACGCAGGCGGCTATTCAAGGCTATGACCTGGTGTGCCTTGGCCATATCCACAGGCCTCAACAGAACGGGACCGTGTTCTATTCAGGAAGCCCGGAGCGGCTGTCCTTCTCTGATGAAAAGCAGGGGGCAGGGTTCTGGATTCACGAGTGGGACGAAGATGCGGACAAGTTTGTGTCCAAATTCATCGATACGCCTGCGCGGCAATATCTCACTATCGACTTAATGAGCGACGATATTCGGCGTTTTATTACCGAAGGACCACTATTTTGGAGCAAATTTCCCGCAACTAATCCGATTGTTCGGGTGATTTATTCCTGCGACGAAGCGCTGAACAAACAGCTGGACCGCCGCGTCTTGGAACAATCGCTCTATGCCGCCGGCGCATTTTTTGTCGCCGAAATCCGGGGCGAGATCGCCAGGGCTGACCGGATGAGGGACTCCGGGGTGACGGAACAGGTTGGCCCGGTGGAGGCTGTCAGGAAGTGGGCTGCCAATCAGGAGATTCCGGCAGCGGAGATCGATGAGCTTGCGGCCATGACCGGGCAGCTGATGGGGGTGCAATAAACATGGAATATCTTGAATCCCGTTGCAGCGATTGTCCTCAGGTTAATTCGCCGTCACTGATTTGCCCGGCAATGATAGGAAAACAGAAGCCCGGGACATGCAGATGCAAATTTGTGAAGGTTTATTTCGACATTCGCGGCTGGGTATACTTTGTCCGGTCCGGAATCGGCGGCGATACATTCAAGACATTTTTCCGCAAGCCCGGCAAGACATCGGCGCACGGCTGTACTGTATTTGTCTGGCGCAAATCTTTTGACGAGGCCCAAGCTGATTTAATTCGCGAAGCAAAAAAACGCGGCTGGCAGGAGGAATTGTAGGATGCGGGAGATTGGTTGCCGTATCGGCGCTGTATTAGAAGCTGACGATAATACTATTTCGTTAATCGGCTTTGGCGTTTATGCCGGAGAAGAGGTCCCTCCTGCAAACGTTAGCCCGATGCTTCACGAAATCGGCTTAAAGAATCCGAAGCTGATAATGGATGACGGGCAGATCGCCTGGGGCTGCGAATGTTGGTGGGGAAACGAAGAAAAGGTTAAACAGATTATTGGTGGCAGAAAAATTGTCATGGTTGATATGACGGCAAAGCGGCAACGCGGCGCGGAGGTGCTATGATGCCTTGCCGAACAATGTATGACGCCAACGGGAAACCGGTTGGTATAGCCTGCTCTCGTGGACGCCGCGAATCAAAGCCTTGCGCCTGCTGCGGCAAACCAGCCGTCAGTCTATGCGACTATCCGCTTAACAGAGTTCAGACTTGTGACATGCCGCTCTGCCGCGACTGCCGCGCCCACGTTGGAATGGACACTGATCTCTGTCCAAAGCATAATACGCCAGAAGCTATTGATTTAATTTTTAACGGAGGTGCGAAATGAAACCTTTACGCATACAGATCAAGAACCTCGGCGCCATCCCCAGTGCTGACATCGACCTGGCCAACATCACCTGCGCGGCGATAGCCGGCCCCAATGGCGCCGGCAAGTCCACCGCGTTCACGATCGCCCCGATGTTCGCCATGTTCGGCACCACAAAGCCCGGTACCAGCGCCGATGATTCCGTCCGAGCCGGTACCAGCGAGATGGCCGTTACGTTCGATTTCGAGCACCAGGGCAGCGTGTACCGCGTCATCCGGACGCGGTCGACCAAAGGCAAGGGCAAGACTACTCTGGAGCTGCAGCGGCAATCTGGCGAGCTATGGACCAGTGAATCCGGCGCATCGATCGCCGAGACCCAAAAGAAGATCATCGATCTGCTGGGGCTGGATGAAGAAACATTCTCCTCCTCGTCAATGATTCTTCAAGGGCAGGCAAATGCTTTCACCAGCCGCCCCGCTGGCCAGCGCAAGGCGATCCTTGCCCAGATCCTGCAGCTGGAGCAGTACGAAACTTTGCAGGAAAAAGCTAAGGCCCGGGCCAACGGCGCGCTGATCAGCCTTGAGACGGACAAGGCGATGCTTGCGGCCATCGATGTCCGGCTGGCCGAGCGCAGCAGCGTGGAAACTGATCTGACCTTTGCCAACGCGATATTGGAAGGGAAGACCAAGCTGGAAATCGCGGCCGAAATCGACCTTACAGTCGGCCGGGAGGATCTGGCCAAGATCGTTTCCCGTCAGGAGAAGGCGGATCAGCTGCTAAAACAATCCAAGGATCTGGCCGAAGACCTGGCGCAAAAGTCCAAGGCGCTGGATCAGCAGACATACCGGATGAAGGTTGCCGAGACCTGCGTTGAGCGTGAGCCTGACATTCTGGCGAAGGCGGCCGAGCATGACCGGATTCGCGAGCAGGTGACGGTTCTCCAGGCCAAGGACTCCGAGCGTAAACGGTTGGGGTCCGAAGGCGTGCAGATTGCCCAGGAGCTGGAACAGATCGAGGCGAGCCTGAAAAAGGTCATGGTGGAGATTGGCACGACGGAGCAGCAGTTGGCCGAGAAGCCGGCGCTGGAACTGGCCGTGGCAAATCTCGATGACGCAAAAAAATGGCTGGCATCGCACGAACTGGATAAGTCCCGCCACGACGAAGAGACCCGGAAGCTGGCTGAAGTTATAAATGCCATCGCCAACAAGGACAACCTGATGGAGGTCGAATCGGCATCGAAGCTCTCTGAGATTGACACATGCAAAAAGCGGGCGGCCATGCTCAAGGACGCTCAGTGCATCGACATCGACCGAGCCGAGTGCAAGTTTCTCGCCGATGCAAAGGAGGCAAAGGCAAAAACCGATTCGCTGCAGCTGGCCTACATAAAATGGCATACCGAGGCGCTGGAGGCGCTCGCCGGGGATGTTGGCCTGAAAGATGGTATCAAGTTATCCATCGCTGCCATCGACTACGACCCGCACGCCCACGCGTCCGCCCGGCAGCAAGTCGAGGAACTAAGCAAAATAGAACTAAAGCTGAAGTCCCTTGCGGGATCCGCCAAACTTCTTGCTGCCCTGAATACGCAGCGCGCGGATCTTGAAACCAGGCAGGCAGCATTGACCGAAAAGCGCCACAAACTGCGGGATGACTACAAAAAGCTGCTGGATGAGCTGGCCGAATTGCCGGCGCTGAATGCTCGGCTGGCCGAACTGTCGCCATATCTCAAACAAAAAGAACAGCTGCCGGCGGCGCGAGAGCAGCTAAGGTCGGCCAATGAGCAAATCGATGCTCTGACGGCAGAGATCAACGGCCTAACAAAAAAGATCGCGGATACCAAAAAACAGTATTGGGAGATCGTTCCGGGCGACGGCGTGCTGCAGGGATTGCAGGCCGACATGGCCGAGTGGCAGCAGAACCTGGAGCAGATCCGTCGCGACAAGTCGGCGGCCATCCTCCGGATCGGCTCGCTGCAGGCAAAGATTGACGGCTTTGACAAGGACGCGGCGGAAGCCGAGACGATACGCTCACGCATGAATCCGCTGGCCACAGAGCTGACCCGGTGGCAGACGCTGTCCAAGGCGTTCGGCCGCGACGGGATTCCTGCGCTGATCATCGAAAACACGGTGCCGGAACTTGAGCGCATCGCCAACGAGATCCTGGGGCAGATGTCGGGCGGAAAGCATTCCTTGCGGTTTGAGACGCAGCGCGAACTGAAGAGCCGCAGCGGTATGGCCGAAACGCTGGACATCATCGTCGGCGACTGGGCTGGCGATCGGATCTATGAAACGTTCAGCGGCGGAGAGCAGCTGCGCATTGACTTTGCGATTAGGTTCGCGTTGGCGGAGCTTCTGGCCAGGCGGGCAGGGGCACGGGTCGATTGGTTGACAATCGACGAGGGCTTTGGCAGCCAGTCGGATGAGTATCTGCCGCTTGTACTTGAAGCGGTGCAGTCGGTGGCCAGCAGATTTGGCATGGTCCTGGTGATCAGCCATGTCAAGCAAGTTCAGGAGGCGTTCGATCAGCAGATCATTTTCCGGCCCGACGGCGAGTCCGTGGAGGTGAAGGTGGCATGAACGAGGGAGTTATGGCGTTGACCGTAGCCATCCTATCACCGACGTTGCTATCGCCTGAACAATGTTTCGAACGCTTATTCTCAGGCAATAGCGTGGTGAAGTGGCAGCGTGTATCGGCCGACA
>Ga0116171_10003033_pt1 | contig 15638 bp, 11 predicted proteins | sample AD_JPNHW2_MetaG_FD_89798 | JGI IMG/M metagenome (GOLD analysis project Ga0116171, IMG submission 89798) | Active sludge microbial communities of municipal wastewater-treating anaerobic digesters from Japan - AD_JPNHW2_MetaG | ecosystem: Engineered > Bioreactor > Anaerobic > Digestate | place...
AATATAAGGAGGTATTATTAAAAATATGACTCAGTATTTTTCTTAAGACTTGCATGTATTTTATTAAGTTAAAAAATGATTACCGGTTATGCTTTTCTATACAGTCCATGAGTAAAAGTTCCTGTTGTGATACTTCTTATATTTCTATTAGGGCATTGTGCCTGATGTTTTCGGTTTACTTTGGCAGCTTGATTGATGTGATAGGTATTTTTTTCTTAAACAATTTTATTACTTTATCAGAAGCTGTATATATTAATTCATAATCGGGTATTAATAAACTGTCAATGCCGGCAACGCACGTTTCATTTAGCTTTTGATGCTCCGGAGTTAATATCAACACATAGTCGATCAATTCTTTTTTGTTTTTTAAATATTCAAATTCCTTACAATTGACGGTATTTGACAAACTATCAGTAAATAATTGAGGCGTCTTTTGATAATTCCATTTTAAAGGAAAATGTTCAAGAGAGGCTTCATAATTTTCTAACACAATAATGGGTTTGTCTGAACCTAAATAATTTGATATGTGCCCGTATATAAAAACATCAGAATTAACAACAGGGAATACTGTGCTGTATGGTTCTATTTTATTGGCGACATCGTGAATTTCTTCCGCAAGTTCGCAGCCTTTTGAAACTGACCGGAAATTATGTAAAACCAATGCGTAGTTTATATAATTTACTAATAAAAAAACGATGATTTTTAGCCAGAGAGCAGTTTTCTGTGATGACAACCAGATGATTAAGAAAATAAAAAAGAATAACACGAGGCGTGATGTCATAAACCCTATCGCTGCACCCTTGCTGTCAGGGAAAATAAATACTAAAACCAGTGTGGCCAAGGTTATCCACAGCCATAATTTATTTGTAAAAATGAATTTATTTTCAGACCGGATACGATATATTTTTACACAAAGCAAATAAAGTATAACAGCCGTCAGTATATAAAGTATCCAATTGGTAAATATGGCAACTTTTCCGTAATTAATGCCTTTGGCCGGCATCACATCAATAAGTGAATTTATGATATCCTTCAATGGGAGATAAACAGCCGGAGAATTGTCAGGTTGTGAGAATAATAAATATTTGGCCATTAAAAACCCCCCAAATAATAAAGGAATGAATTGCAGTAAGATCCGCTTGAAAAAATGTTTTAATGAAAACTCATTTTTACCTTTTGCAATAATAAGATCCTGAATATTGATCATAAAAATGATCATAAGAAACATAGCAAAGACAAACAAATGGGATAAGCAGATCAGCGAACTGATGATGGTCAGTACTATTATTTTCAGCAGATTCAGATTGTTCACGTATTTCAGCCACAAACAGATCCCGAAAATAAAAAGCACCAGGGCGATATTAAAATTATAGAAACCAAAATAAAATAAAAAAGAATAGGTGAACGGGAATATCAGATAGATCAGGTATTTGTTATCAATTGATAATGTTTTGAACAGATAACGGATGCTTAGTGGAAGTCCGGTCAAATAGATCAATAAGACAATTTTTTCTGCTATAAAACCCGGAAAGATAAATAAAAACAGAGATAATAAAAAGTGCCCTGACCAATTAGGATTTATATTTCCGTTAAATACAAAAAAATCATTTAACAGGCTGTCTGAGTTTTTTAATAGCTCGACAATCAGATTTGAATTATACAGATGTGCCGGCCCATCCACGGTAGGGAAAAACTTAAATGAAAGTACCGGGATCAAGTTTATTAAAAGAAAAAAATAGAAATAATATGGTTCTATTTTGTTTAAACGGGCAATATTTTCTACAGGTTTAAATTTCATGCCTTGTACTGCTTATCTGACTGTCTTCATGATTTTGAAAATGCTTCTGCTTTCTGAATCCGAAATCTCAACAAAATAAATGCCTCCGGCCTGGTAGGTAATATCTATTTGATATAAACTTCCATTTGAAGGCGTATACTGGTCGCTGAAAATCACCTGCCCAAACAGGTTGTAAACCGCTACACGACAAGCCTTATTCCTTTCCTTATTAAAATGAAGGTTATAATGCCCGTCTGACACAGTGGGGGAAATCCCTGCAATTAATGACTGTTGTACGATTGAAGGTTCTTCCACGGCAAGAATATGTTCGTCGGTGTTCGAAAAACTACAATCGCTACCTATTTTTGTAACGTAAATGTCTGATAATTCAGGTCCCGGCCCTTTTATTGTAGCCACCACTGCGTAACCTTTGTCTCTGGTTGGGATTACTTGAAAACCCTCTGCGTCACCTACTGATCCCCTGGCAAAACTGCAAATGAAGCTCCAGTAAGATTTGAATTTGTAAAAGAATATATCTTTTTTTCCTGAATAGTAGGCATAACCGGTTAATAATATATTTGAAGAATCATCAATATTTACATCATAATAAGCGCGATCTATCCCACTGATATCCCATGGTTCAGGCACTTTCCACATTATTGATTTGTTTTTATCATATTTTCTCAGCCAGAATTCGGTTGAAGTTGCGCCATAGCTTTTTGTGCAACCTACAAAAATAAAACCCGAGTCGGGCGTTTGTTTTATGGAATTAAGAATGTCTTCTTTGTCTTCTCCGTAATTTTTGGTCCAGATAGTGTCTCCGTTCAGTGCAAGGTTTAATACGTAACCGTCGTAGTTTCCATATCCGAAACTATTGGTATTGGCGCCGATCAGGTAAGTGCTGTCGTATAGAATATCAACGGATGTGGCATAATCAGTACTGTCGCCTCCAAAGGTTTTTGTCCAGAGGGTGTCGCCCTGGTAATTTGTTTTCACCACATGGATATTTTCGTTAGAAGGCCCATAGCTGTATGTTGACCCGACAATGACATAGGCGCTGTCCTTTGTTTCTTTAACTGCTTTGGCAATATCCCAGCCGTTACCACCGTAATATTTTTCCCATTCCACATTAATATTCGAGTCGGTTTTGATCAGTAAAAAATCATAACCATTGTCAGGAAATTTGTTGGTTAATCCGCAGATTAGAAAACCCTGGTCCGAAGTGCGTATAAAGTCGTTAGCCCAATATACCGGGCCATCGCCAATGTATTTTTCAAAAACAATAATGCCCAGCGAATCAGTTTTGATGATGCTGATATTGGTATTGCCTTCGTCAGCGCTTACATTGCCCAGAATAAACAAACTCCGGTCTCCGGATTCGATAATCCGTTTGCCGCAATTGTACTGCTGCGATCCGTAGAAATGATTGAACTTAATGGCCTGGGCATATGTTCTGTGTTCTGTCAACATGACAAATACTGCAATAATAAATATGACCGCCGGGATTTTTTTCATTTTACAGTGTTTTGATTATTGAAATATAACCGCCCACACCAGCTGATTTTTCGGGACGTATATAGGCATTAAGATACCCCGTCTGAACTTCGATGTAGAACTTTTTATTGATCATGGCCGAAATACCGAGCCCGCAGTTAAAACGCCCGTAACCGCCAACTTCAACTAAAGGCGCAATACTTATAACGGAATTTTTTACAGGAATGTTCACCGAGGGCACAAAACGTAGCTGCGGTTTGTAAAGCGAGAAAAAATAATGATTCATACTCAGCGAAAGTGACAGCCATTTTTTGAAAAAGAAGCGTTTGTAACTCAGGTACAGCCTCATTGGTATCATCTGGTTAAAAGCATTAGCGGTTTTTGAGAATGCAAACGCATTCAGAATGCTGTCGGCGCCGCTGCCCGAAATGGTTTCACCTTTAATATCAAGCAGGTTGCTCATGTCAATACCGTCAAAATATAGTATAGTGTCTTTGTCGTAACGCTGCGAATTTTTCTTCCACCTGATAAAACCAATGTCTTCAAGCTGAAATTCAAATAAATTATTTTCATCCTGATAAGCATAACCCAGGTCGGCTGAAAACCCCCAGCCATTTTCTGCACCGAATTTCGAATTGCTTGTATCAGAACGTTGCATTTTGATGTTCAAGTCGAGGTTAAGGTATTCAGCATCCTGTTGCGTAAACAACGTGCCATAGGGTAATTCGTAGTCAAGCAGATTCTGTCCGTTGTTGAAACCGATTCCAGCTGTAAGAACATGCTTTGACTTTTTGGTCATCCAGGTTTTATTAATACCGGCTTTGAGTTGCTGGAAATTAAGATAGGTTAATGAAAGGCCTTTTAAAGCCAGAAAATCACCGGTAAAATGGTTGTTCCCGAAAAAAACAAGCTGAAAAAAATTTCTGTTGAAGCGCAGTTCCATGAGGCTGCGATGTTCCAAACCTATATAATAATTTAAGTTGTTTTTTTTGCCGGGAATATTCAGGTACAGATTCGTATTGAACTGATAACCCAATAAGTTGTTATCTGCCCAAAGGCGTTCAGCGGCGTTAGTTTTTATATCATTATCCAGAAATTCTCTTTTATAAAAAGCACCGGCAAAGCTGTTGGTAATCCTGTTCGAATTAAATGCAAGTTCTGAATTAAGTGAAAGAAAATAGCTGCTGTCAGCAATGTTTTCTGAGTAATACAACTGCGAAAAGGTGTAATGAACCGGCGCTGTAACAAGCAGAAGAATCAATAAGGCAGTTTTGAATGTTCCGGTCTTAAGCATTGCTGTCGTGTCAGATTTGTACCAGGTAATTGAAATCACCGGTAAGTTTTAAATCCAGTTTATAATGATCATAAATTTTTACAAAATGTCCGGCGCCGCTGGTATTGAATTTCGCACGGATCAACATTTTTTTTGTGTTGAACAGTGCCGGTATCTTTGCTTCAGGAAGTGGCACCTTCAATACTGAACGCTTTGGATGAACGACCATATAATAAGCGTTCATAGCCGGAGATTCTATCATATCAGGGAACAAAAGCGAATCAGTGACCTGCATGTTTTCATCCAGCATAAATAATTGTATTTGTGCGCTGAACGGAAAACCATTGTCAGCCAGCAGGTTCAGCGTTCCTGATCGTATCGTGTTCGGATTTTCGCCAAGGTCAAAGTCAACAGTATCTGTCAGTGTAAGGTCATTGGCGATGAGCGACAGCGGAATTTCCATATTTAACGAGGCGTTCAGATAATTCCCGTAATAATAAAAATCATTGCCTGATGAAATATTTCCCAAAGGATTTGAAACGATCCTTATTTTGTATGAGATCCTATCAGGAATATTTTCGATCAGATCAAGTATATTCGAATTGCCGAGGTCAAATTGATTAGTCGAAGGAACGACGGGGTTGACGGAGTTGCCCGTTTCCACAGCCCTTGAAATGTTGATCGTATGTCCGATAATAGGGTCGATTAGCAAAACCGTATTTCCTGTTTTTGAATTAATAGATGTAATATTATCAAACGCAACTTGTGCATCCAAACCGAAACCGTTTTCGATATTCAGCGAAAGCTTGATACTTTCAAAATCAAAGTTGCCGGAAGTTATTTTATTGAATATGCTGATATTTGTCGTGTCTGGCCCGAATGAGTAGTTATTGCTTCCGAAATACCCTTTGGTATAATCCAGAGAAATATCTTTAAAACGCACATTAAACCTGAATTCATCAGTAGCTGTCATGGTGTAGGCGTTTCCGTTTGGGTCGAGCGTGGCAGTGGTTATGTTGGTCAGTATATTTGAACTCAGTCCAGTCGCCCCGCGTAAATCAAGACTGTAACCGGAGATATCGAAGGATTTTTCAAAATGCAGAACCGTGCCTGTCGGCGCTGCCGGAATGGTTTCGGTTATTTCAAAAGGAACACCATAAATAGTTGCATAGGGAATTTTGTATTTAACAATTATTGCTTCGGTAATAGATGAAAAAACCTCAAGCACCAAAGACCCGGAATGGAAATCAACCCGTGATATCTGCGCGTTGCTGATCGCAAGGTGTGAGTTTTCGGTAAAATTAAAAAATGTCTGGCCGGGATTGATTACAAAACCACCAAGAGGCGGAAGGTATTTGTGCGAAAGTGTGTCCGGCATATCAACTAATGAATCCGGTGAAAAGTTGTAGAACGAATAGTTATAGACAAGGCTCAGTGAATTATCGGTATTGACTTCAAGAAGCGAATCCGGAAGTATGTTTTCCAGCCCCATACTTGATTTCAGCAAGGGAGCATTAACACCAACTTCCCAGCTGGGATCAATTTTTCTGCATGCAACCATGGAAATGCAAAACAAAGATAGAAACAGGATTTTTTTTAATCTCATGGTTCAATACTTATACTTGTTTTTCCACCTGATTTTTAGAAAATTTCGAAGCTCATTTTCACGTGCATTGGGCTGAGGGTCGTATAATTTTTTACCAGAAATTTTTTCTGGCAAATACTCAAGTTCTGTAAAATTGTTTTCAAAATCATGGGCATATCTGTATCCCTCGTGATACCCGATATCTTTCATCAGCTTTGTCGGCGCGTTTCGGATAGGGAATGGAACGGGCAGGTCGCCACTTTCTTCAAACAGCGCATGAGCTTTTTTAATTGCCAAGTAGGAGGCATTGCTTTTTGGCGAACAGGCCAGATAGATGGCTGTCTGTGAAAGTATGAGTTCGCATTCGGGATAGCCGATCATTTGGACAGCCTGAAAACAGTTGGTGGCAAGCAGCAGGGCATTGGGATTGGCGTTTCCGATATCTTCGGAAGCCAGTATCAGCATGCGCCGTGCAATGAATTTAGGGTCTTCGCCGCCTTCCACCATGCGTGCCAGCCAGTAAACAGCGGCATTCGGGTCGCTGCCTCGCATCGACTTAATGAAAGCCGAAATAATATCGTAATGCTGTTCGCCAAGTTTATCGTATAAGGCAATATTTTGCTGTATCACCTTTAAAACCAACTCATCGGTAATGGTTAAATCGGCATTGTTTTCCGGCTCGGCGTTTACAACAAGTTCCAGTGCATTAAGCAGTTTGCGCGCATCGCCGCCCGAAATACGCATCAGCGCCTCATTTTCTTCGATATTTATCTTTTTTCCTTTTTGCTGCGACAAAAGATTTCTGCCATTTTCGAGCAACTGAACTAAATCTTTAGTTTCAAGGTTTTTCAGAATATAAACCTGACAGCGGGAAAGTAAGGGAGAAATAACTTCAAAAGACGGGTTTTCCGTTGTAGCGCCAATAAGTGTGATGATCCCTTTTTCAACGGCGCTCAACAGCGAATCCTGCTGGGGCTTATTAAAACGGTGGATCTCGTCGATGAATAGAATAGATTTTTCGACGCTTTCCGAAGCTTTTTCAATAATACTTCTCACTTCTTTAACTCCAGAATGTACGGCGCTTATTGTATAGAACGGGCGGCTAAGTTGTTTCGAAATAATATAAGCGAGTGTGGTCTTTCCCACACCGGGCGGGCCCCATAGTATCATTGATGGAATGTTGCCCGATTCTATTGCTTTGCGGAGTATGGCTCCGGAACCTATAAGGTGCTTCTGGCCGATATAATCTTCGATATCGGAAGGGCGCATTTGTTCAGCAAGGGGAGCGGTTGTCTGCATTTTAATTAAAAAACGAAATTACAAAAAAATCAAACAAGTAAATAATTTAGAATTTTCAGATAAAAATGAGGCGTTTCAAAAGCGTATTAAAACGATATTGTTTTATTTGCAAAACTTTGCAACGTAGTCTTTTGCAGCTGAACTGCCAAGGTTAACGGCTTTTTTAAAATCAGAGCAGGCATTTGATTGATTATTCAGTTTCAGATATATCAGTCCCCTTATGGAATAAGCATCATTAATTGTAGCATCCAATTGAATGCATTTGTTCAAATCGTTTAATGCAGCACTGTATTTTTTCAGGTTTAGGTACAATTCGCCTCTGTTATAATATGCAAAAGGGTTTGCGTCGCTTATTTTAATAGATTTATCATAATCATCCAAGGCCCCGGTATAGTCTGCAAGGTGAAACCTGGCGCATCCTCTGTTATTTAATGCAAAAGAATTATCCGGGTTTAATTCAAGAGCTTTTGTTAGATCGATAATAGCTTTATCTGGCAAATTTTGTTTAGTAAAGGCAAACCCTCGGTTGTTATAAGCTTCATCAGATACCGGGTTTAACTCAATAGCTTTGGTGAAATCGGCGATTGCTTTGTCATATGATGCTTTACTAATATAAATTGCGCCACGGTTAAGGTATGCCCCAACGTAGTCTTTTTTTAATTCAATTGCCTTTGTATAATCATCAAGTGCTTTATCGTATAATTTCATGTTGTCGTAATTTACACCGCGATTGTAATATGCCTCCGCATAATCAGGTTTATATTTAACAGCATTTGAATAATCAACAATTGCTTTATCATAAAACCCCTGAGCCTGGTAAATGAGCCCGCGATTTTTATATGTTTTTGCATAATCCGGTTTTAATTCTATTGTTTTTGAATAATCAGCAACTGCTTTGTCATATCGCCCCTGAACCTGGTACACAAGCCCACGGTTGTTATATGCCTTTGCATAATCAGGTTTTAACTCTATGGCTTTGGTTAAATCGGAAATTGCCTTATCATAAAACCTTTCAGCATTGTAGGCATTTCCACGATTGTTATAAGCTTCGGAATAATCCGGTTTTATTTCTATTGCTTTTGTATAATCAATGATTGCTTTATCATACGATCCTTTAGCCTCATATAAATTTCCACGGTTTAAATAAGCCTCGGTATAATCCGGCTTAATTTCAATGGCTTTCTGAATGTCGCTGAATGCTTCCTCATATAATCCCTTGCCAATGTACGCCGATCCGCGATTGTTATAGGCAACACTACATCCGGGATATTTTTTTATTACATCACTCCAGATGGTTATAGAGTCTTTGAAAACATGGATCCTTTGGTAGCTAAAACAGCCAAGAATTATGAAATAAATACTGAAAATAATGTATAGTGCAGCCAAATATTTTTTGTTCAAAAATTTATAAGTAACCGTATTCCCGATTATAAAAAAAATACCTGTCCCGGCAAAATAAACATAATGGTCATTCATGATGCCATAGCTATTTGGTATTAATTGAAGCAACATAAATATGTTGACAGCAAAAAAAGCAAGCCCAAACCACAAGAACTTCTTCCTGATAGCAAACCGGAAAAAGAAATAAACTAAGCCGAAAAAAATAATTACATAAAAATAATAGATATAAGGAATGAAATATACCCCGTTTGTCATAGGGTAAGGATGTACTAATGACAATTTATAAGGTACCAGCAAAAGAATAATATATTGTATAAACCCATAAATGGCGCAGATAATACGGTACAAAACAGGTACATTAGAATCCAGATAGGCGGTGCTTGTAAAACCACCGGAAGCAAACTGGGGCGCTGAGAATACTTTATAGGCAATAACCAATGAGAGAATTATAAAAGGAAGTTTGTCCAGCCAGAATGACTTGGTTTTCCATTTTCCATTCATGAGAAGGGAAATCAATATTATGGTAACAGGTATAGTGATCGCCTGTCCTTTTGAAAACAAGGCCAGCAATGCAAAAATTATTGAAAGAATATATTGAATTACATAATGTTTTTTTCTGTCTGATGACCGAATGTATAATATTAAACACAACAGGTAGAAAAAGGCATATAATACATCCCTTCTTCCGGCAGCATAAGCAACTGACTCTACCTGCATGGGGTGTAATGCAAATAAGGCTGCGATGATAACAGGAACGTAAGGATTTTTAGTAATAAGGGATATAAAAACAAACAACAATAAGATGTTGCACAAATGGATAATCAGATTGACAAGAATATATGGTTTGGGATTTAACCCATAAAAATGATAAACGATTGAATGAGACAAGGCCGTTAAAGGGGCATACATCCGGTGAGATTCTCCTTCGGTAAAGGATTTTATAACATTTTCTTTACATAGATTAATATTGGGATTAGACAATATATAAGCATTATCATCCCAGTTGTTGAAATTGTTTTTCAGGGACGGCAGATAAAGTACAGTGGTTAAAACAAGCAAAATCGCAAGGTAAAATAACCGTTTGTTCATACTTTAGAAAGATTTTCTGATTTTTTGCAGAGAATATTTTTCAATACAAAAATAAAGTTTATTACAAATGCAAACGGATAAATGTGTTCAGAAAAGGCAAAAAAAAAGGGCGACCCTGGTGGCCGCCCTTTTATCGCCGGTTATCTTAACGATTAGCGGACAATGTTAATTTTCTTAATAGTAGTTTTAGAATCGGTGATAACCTTTACAATGTATGTTCCAACTGATAAATCAGAAGTGCTGATTACATTGATATTTCCATAAGAAGCAACCATGCTTCCCATAAGGTTATAAATTTCAACAGATTTTACCTGACCAGCAGCAATGTATAATTTATCATTGGCAGGATTCGGGAAGATAGATACGAGATCTTCTTTTGTTGTGCTGATTCCTGAACCGCCGGTAGCAACGCTTACAAGGTCAAGGCCGATAAAAGCTCCATCTGCAGTATTGTTAGCAACATGTTCGTTGAATGCAAGATAAATGTTCTGGCTTGCATATGAGGTTAAAGGAACTGTGAACATTGTCCAGTCGTTTTGTATGTATTGGGTAGAGTCAGTTGTTAAAAGGGTAGTGGTAAAGCTTGCTGAGGCAGCTGTGGTGGTAGAAACTTTAACATCTACATTGTCAACATAATGACCAAACCAGAATAAATAAAAGGTCATTGCCTGATTAGCCTGAATACCGAGCTGTGGTGTGATGAGCCACTGATCGTTAGAAGCTGAACCGCCTGTGTTCCATGTGCAATATGCTGCATTATTATCGCCACCTGTCGGGGTGCTCATAGTTCCACCTGTCCAGCCGGGAAGTGGTGTGGTGCCTGAAGCTATCTGGGCCCAGCCAGTTCCTCCATCGAGGTTTTCTACAGTCCAGCAGGCAGGAGGCCATGTGGTTCCTTCAAAACTTTCTGTCCACGGGTAAGTATTAATGGGATCGCAAGTAACAGCGGTTCCGGTAAGAGTAATACTGATGTTACCGCCATTAGTTGCAATAACAGCTGTTTGGTTGGTTGTGCCAGCTACAGTCGGGGTGTAGGTAAATGTAAAAGTTGTAGAAGCGCCGGCACCTAAACTTACTGATGCAGGTACTAATGTCGTGGTAAAAGGAGCGCTGATACCAGTGATTCCACTGCATGTCAGAGGACCAGAAGCGCCAACATTTGATAAGGTAAATGTTCCTGAAGTAGCTGTATTAGGTAATACAATTGTGCCTGCATCCCAGGTTAATGGTGAACATCCTGCAGTAGGAACAGAAGGTACTGTTCCGCACATAGCTCTGATATTCCAGTTATATGTTAAGGTTGGAGCAAGATCAGTAAGATGTGCCCAGGAACCCGTATAAATCCAGTTGCCGTTTGGATTAACAGGGCCTGCATCGCAACCTGCGGGGTAACCACCGGTAACAACCACGTTATAACCAATATACAGGTTGCCGCTTGACGGAACTGCAAAAGGAGTTGACAGTACTACATTATTCCATCCTTCAATGGCTGTGAAAGTCTGGCTGTAGACCATAGTTGAAGTATCGGAATAAAAACGCAACTGCGCGGTTGTAACAGTTGCAGCACCATTAATATACACTTTTACTGAAAGAATAGAGTGACTTGCAGTAGCATGAGGTGCCAATGTAGCAGCATCAAAAAATGCATAAACGCCAAAATCGGCAGCAGCATTCATACCAATTGCATCGTCATTAATTCCATCATAATTTAATGAGTCAACCACAGCCTTGGTGTTGTTTGACGGCAAAGTGTTGATTTCCTTAATAACCTTTACCGCCTGAAGTGTGCCGACACCGGCTCTTTGCACTTGAGCAAAAATAACTCCACTCACAAGAAGCAAAGTCATGAACATGTAAATCTTTTTCATAATTTTTTTTTTTTTTGGTTAATAATTTTGCTAAATTATAAATAAAAACAATAAAAAAAGAATTTTTTTCTCAACAAATAATATTTAAAGAACCCGGTACAATTTGTACCTCTATATTTCTTCCTAAATCTATTTCATCTCCATCGATATGGGCAATATTTTTTTTTGACTGGATGACTTTAATGCTTTTCGTTTTTATAATCTTCACAAAAGGGGTTTTATGAATCAGCCCCAGAAAAATAAACGGGATTACCAGGATAATAAAAAACAATCTTGGTTTGTGGACGATACACAGATCTAAATACCCGTCATCAATAATGGCCGTAGGGGCAACGCGCGCATTAAAACCAAACTGGTTGGAATTGGCAAAAGTCAGCATAAATGCACTTTTTTTCAGCACTTTTCCGTCAACATAAATTTTGAATCGTTTGGGCTGGTAAGTAAGATATTCCATAAAAACAATTTTAGCATAGGCCCAGAACCCACGGATTCTGCTTTTTGAAAACAGATCGGCAACATGAGCATCGAAACCAACTCCTGCCACACTTACAAAAGGATGCCCGTTGAAGAGCCCGGTATCAATGAGTTTTATATTAAACCTGTTGATAACATCTATCGCTTTTCTGATATTCAGAGAAATGTTGAGAAAATGTGCAAGACCATTACCAGACCCGGCAGGTAGGATGCCTAAAGCTGTTTGTGTATTAATAAGTCCTCGTGCAGCTTCATTAATAGAACCATCGCCACCAACAATAACCACAGCGTCGTAATTTTGTTCGGCAGCTTCCCGGCTCAAAATCACAGCATGTTCTTTTGCTTTGGTATAACATACTTCATAATCAAATTCTGTCGTGTCAAGATGTTTGCTGATCAAACCTTCGACTTTTTTTTGTTTTCCTATGCCCGACTTAGGATTGATGATGAACCGTATTTTCTTCTTCTTATTCATTGCTATCTGTTAGTTTGTTTTTTATCATCCGGCTGTTATATGATTGTATAAATGCTTTAATGAAATTTTCAAGGTAAGTTCGTTTGTTGTTATTTTTGTAGAGCAGATCGTTTTTTAATAATTTGTCTTCAGCGATATTATACAAAGCCAGGCTTTTTTGGCCGTTGAACTCCAGCAAAAAACTGTCTTTGATGATCTGGTAAACGCTATTGTGATAACTTACCGAAAAATGTTCAGCCGCCGAATCGAAAGCACTCGTTCCGAACGTAACATATTTTTCATTGAAATTCAGATAATCAAGTATAGATGGCAAGATATCCGTTTGTTGGCTGATTTCATGATTTATTCCTGATAAGTTGCTGTTTCGCATATAAAATATCAGCGGTACGGCATAAGATCCGGCATTGTTCTGGTAAAATTCCGTACCGTTAATTGATGAGTGATCAGCTGTTATAACAAACAACGTACTATCGAACCAGCTGAAATGTGAACACGTATTAAAAAATTGTTTTAATGAATAGTCGGTGTACATAATACTTTCGTGTATTTCAAGCGCACCTTTGTTAAACTTACCTTTATATTTTTTTGGGATAGTATACGGGTGGTGCGATGATAATGTGTACACAACAGAAATAAACGGATTCGGAGTGTTATTCATTATTTTTGCTGAATACGTTAAAAATTCTTCATCGAAAATTCCCCATTTACCATCATAATCTGCATCATTATTATATTCATCTTTCCCATAATATTTCTCAAAACCGGCCATTTTTGCATAGGCGTCGAAATTCAGTGTGCCGTTTTTTCCACCATGAAAAAATAGTGAAGAATAACCGTAGTTTTTTAATAAGAGCGGCAGCGAATTTATCTTATTACCCGAAAAAACGGAAGTCAGATAAGCATCGTCCATTAAAGACGGAAGGCCGGATAATATGCACGGAATCCCTTCTATAGAACGTTTACTATTGGCAAAACACTGATCGAAACACAGACTGTGTGCAATGAGCGAATCGAGAAAAGGCGTGTAGCCGGTATATTGTTTTTCCGCAAGATCTTTATTTAATGAACCGATGTATTCTTTCGACAAACTTTCAACAATTATGATCACAACATTAAGCTTTCTGAAAGGCTGATTTTCTTTTGAGGCTTTTTTTATGGGATCAAAATAATTTGTGGCCTGCTGTTCGCTGAAATAATTTATTTCGCTGAGCTTTTGCATTTTTGCCGTACTGTATATCGAAAATGGTGTATTGATAATTAAGGGCACATTGTCGGCTGTAGTGTATTCGCCAGCAGTAACTAAACTGATTGGCCTTAGTTGAAATCCGCCGCGGAAAAGAACAATGGAAAAACCGAGGCTGAAAACAAATACCAGCAATGCAGAAATATGCTGTTTGAGTGTTCTGTTTTTTAAAGTTAAGACCCGTTTTGTCTTTTTATAAAGAACGATCATCAGGATGATCAGGCCGACCCAGATGAGGAAGATATACCAGAAATCGGAAACATATTTCCAGAACATGGTGCTGAAATCATCCCCGATAAATGTCGATTTGACGATATCGAACGTCGTTCTCCGGAATACATACCTGAAAAAAACCAGATCAATGCAGTTCAGAAAAAGGGCAACAGCATTGGTGATATAGAAGATCAGTTCAAGAATAAACTGGTATGTTTTATTGCTGCGAAAGTTGAACGGAAGTACCTGGAAAAAAATATAAAAAACATTGACGAGAACAATAACGGATATATCAAACCGCAATCCGTAAAATAAAACAGAAAAGAAAGTCCCGAAATTCAATGAAAAATATGCTGCATTGAATGTATAGAACAGTATGCGACAAAGCGTGAATAGCAATAAAAGAATACCGATTCGTATTATTAGCGCAAAATAAATATTATGTAAACTGAATATTTTTTTCATGAATTACAAAAGTAATAAATGGATTTTTTGAAAGAAGATGCAGGAGGATTACATTTCCATCACATCAACTTTTCGCCGGACTTCAACGGCATCGTTTCCGGCATTATCAGCAACATTGTATGTTACGTAATACGTTCCTTCAATGTTTACATCCACAAGGTTGCTAACAACGATTTTGCTTGTGATATCGCCATCAATATTGTCAAGTGCGGTGGCTCCTTCATCGGTATATGGTGTGCCTTTTTGATGATTCACATCCGGTGAACCGATCAAAGTTATTACCGGTGGCGTTGTATCATCAGAAGAATTTTTTTTACAGGATATAAGACTAAAAAAAATGAGAATAAAAATATAAAACAGAAATCTTTTCATATAATTCTTTTATTTATGTAAAGTTATTTTATAAACGCACAACTTTTATATTTTCTTATAAACTAAAACCCCGTTTTGAATATTCCCCGAAACGGAATCGGAATAAATAACCTCAAAGATAATAGTATCATTAATGTTTTTTATAAGTCCCGTGCCTTCCAATTTGTGAACAACAGCAGGAAAGCCTGCCTGAGTGTTTTGTGCCGGGAAAAAAACCGTGTCGTTTGAAATGTCAGCATAAACCGACGCATTCTGGTATTCTGCAAATCCGCCAAACCACAAACGCTTGTTAATAGTTGTTGAGACGTCAATGGAGGATAAGTAAGAAGACGTATCGGTTGTTGTAAAATAGGTTGCCAGATATTCTCCGCTATAAATTTCTGCTTCATTACGAACAACAACAGTGCGAACGGCTTCGCCGGTATTTCCGGCAGCATCGGAAGCCGTATATACAATATAATAGGTTCCGGCAAAATTTGTATCAACGATTCCGCTTGTTTCAACAGTAATAATGCCGTCAATATCATCTGTGGCGTCGGCTCCGGGATCGGTAAAACCGGAATTAAGAACAATGGTCATGAAAGAATCTCCTTTAAGGGTAACGACAGGA
>Ga0116171_10003038_pt1 | contig 15631 bp, 8 predicted proteins | sample AD_JPNHW2_MetaG_FD_89798 | JGI IMG/M metagenome (GOLD analysis project Ga0116171, IMG submission 89798) | Active sludge microbial communities of municipal wastewater-treating anaerobic digesters from Japan - AD_JPNHW2_MetaG | ecosystem: Engineered > Bioreactor > Anaerobic > Digestate | place...
CGGAGAAGTCGAACTGCTACCGGCACTGCCATCAGCATGGAATACCGGCCATATTCACGGAATAATGGCACGCGGTGGTTTTGAAGTTGATATAGACTGGGAAAAAGGAAAACTTAAACAGGCCAGGATCACTTCAAAACTTGGCAATCCCTTAAAAGCAAGCTATGCCGGAAAAGTGGTCGAAATACAAAATACCACAATAGGAAAATCATATCTCTTCGGAGAAGATCTTAAGAGACTTGACTAACAGAAAAACTTTTTTCCTCAACCACCTCTCACTGAATTGAAATTCTATTCTGTAAACAAATACCCTCTTCCTCCCCTTCTCCCCTGGGAGAAGGGGCCGGGGGTTGAGGTAGAATTTTGTGAGAAGGGGTTGGGAATTGAGGTAAAATCTTGCATGAAAGGGCTGAGGATTGAGTCAGAATCTTGTGCGATGAAATTGGGAACTGACGTAGAATCTTGTGCGATGAAATTGCGGGTTCAGGCAGAACCAAAACCAAATGGTTGAAATAATGATTATAATGAATAATGTATACATCATAATTTGAATTAATTTTGAATTTCATTAACCACTAATTTCATAACCACGTTATAAATGAGAACTTATATTTCAATTATTCCCGTTATTCTGCTTCTCTCTCTCTGTAGCTGCAAAAACGCCAATTCTCCCATTACTGTTTCACAGATAAAATGCAATGGCCTTGAAAATACCATTGGCACAGGAAACATTCCGGATTTCAGCTGGATCATGAAGTCAGAGAAACGCGGGCAGGCACAAACCGCATATCAGATCATCATAAGCACTGATAATAAGATGATTAATAAAGGAAAAGGGAATATTTGGGATACGGGTAAAGTCATTTCAGAAAAGTCTGCCTGGATTAGCTACCACGGGACTCCGCTGGAACCCGGGACAGAGTATTTCTGGAAAGTTAGGATATGGGACAGCCAGGACAGGGTCTCCTCATGGAGCGCAACAGGTACTTTTATTACCGGATTGTTTGCAAAAGATAACTGGAGTGGTGCCAGATGGATAGGTTATGAAGAGATACCTGACTCGCTTTTACTTGTACCCGGAGTTCACGGAGATGGAAATAATCTTGGGAACATTGCTGTTAAACGAACTGTCATTCCATATTTCAGAAAAGAAATCAAGCTTGAAAAAGAGATCTCAAGTGCGTGTGTTTTTGTAAGCGGGCTGGGACAGTACGAACTATATATCAACGGGGACAAAGTCGGTGACCATTATCTTTCTCCCGGCTGGACAGATTACAGGAAAACGTGTCTTTATAACACTTATGATGTAACTGGATTCATTGCCCGTGGAGACAACGCTATCGGGGTAATTGCCGGAAACGGGTTCTATAATATAAATCGCGAAAGGTACAGAAAACTTGTAATTGCCTACGGAGCTCCCAAGATCATAATGAAACTTGAAATAAAATACAGCGACGGTTCAAAGGAGGTTATTGTAACCGATGAGAGCTGGAAGACTTCCCCTTCTCCAATTACCTATTCGGGGATATACGGTGGTGAAGATTATGATGCTCGACTTGAACAGGATGGCTGGGAAAAACCTTTATTTAACGATAATGAATGGAAACAGGCAATTATTGTAAAAGAACCTTTGGGAACACTGAAACCGGAGAGTGACTACCCTGTTAAGATTTCTGAGGTTATCGATAACAAAAAAGTCTCTTTACAAAAGGACAGCATATTCATATACGACTTTGGTCAAAATGCTTCAGGTATAATTAAAATAAAAGTCAAAGGAGAAAAAGGGCAGACCGTCAGGTTTACCCCGGGCGAATTGCTTGGAGAGGATTCCATTGTCACTCAACAGGCCACAGGAGAACCATACTATTTTACATATACCTTAAAAGGAGAAAAGGAAGAGGTCTGGATGCCACGATTCACCTATTATGGTTTAAGATATGTCCAGGCAAATGGTGCCGTGCCGGAGAACTATCCTAATCCAAAAAATCTTCCTGTGATCTCTGACATTAAGTTCCTGCATACAAGGAATTCATCACCCCGGATCGGAACCTTTAAATGTTCCAATGAACTTTTCAATTCAATCTACAGTCTGATCAACTGGTCAATAAAAAGCAACATGTCGAGTGTTTCCACCGATTGTCCACACAGGGAAAAGCTGGGCTGGCTCGAACAGGCACACCTGATGGGAAATTCCATAAAATGCATATATGATATTCATAACTTTTACAACAAGATTATTGGCGATATGATTGAAGCGCAGCTCGAAAATGGTCTTGTTCCAGATATTGCACCAGAATTTGTTCCGTTCGTCGGAGGATTCCGCGATTCGCCGGAATGGAGTAGCGCCTGTGTTATTCTTCCATGGGATATGTACGAATGGTATGGCGATATTGAAGCTGTCAGAAAAGCTTATCCGATGATGAAGAAATACGTAAACTATCTCAAAGGGATGTCGGATAATAATATTCTCTCCCACGGATTAGGTGACTGGTTCGACCTCGGACCCAAAACGCCGGGAGAGGCACAGCTTACACCAAAAGCAGTTACTGCCACATCGATATACTATTACGATACTAAGCTTCTTGGTAAAATGGCTGGTTTGTTAGGGGAAAATGAAGATGCACATTTTTACAGTGAAATGGCTGAAGAGATAAGGAATGAATTCAATACAAAATTCTTCAATCCTGTATCAAAAGTCTATTCTACAGGCAGCCAGACAGCTTATTCAATGCCACTTTTCTTTGGAATGGCCGATAGCGATATCCGGAAGGAAGTTGTTGAGAATCTCATAAAATCAATAAAAGAAAATGGCAAGGCTCTCACTGCAGGCGATATAGGATACAGATATCTGTTAAGGGTTCTTGAGCAGGAAGGACAATCGCAACTGATATATGAGATGAACTCAAGGACCGATGTCCCCGGTTACGGATACCAGCTTTCAAAAGGGGCAACATCACTTACCGAATCATGGGCCGCATTGAAATATGTTTCAAACAATCATATGATGCTTGGCCATCTGATGGAATGGTTCTACAGCGGAATAGGCGGAATACGCCAGGTCAATGATTCAGTATCGTACAACAATATTCTGATAGAACCTGAAATAGTCGGGGATCTGACCTGGGCCGACGCAAAAACCAATACTGTTTACGGTGAGGTCTCCAGTTCATGGAAAATTGAAGATAACACACTTACTATGAAAATCACCATTCCGGTAAACTGCAAAGCAATTGTTGCTGTTCCCCGGGTTGACCCGCAAGGCGTTACTGAAAACGGGATACCTGTTACCGAATCAAAAGAGGTAAAAGTTATTTCTGAGGCTGACGGCAAAACCTACTGCTCAATATCTTCGGGAGAATATCTCTTTAAAATGCCGTTCAACAAATAGATCTTTTATGGGGAGAGCCTTTTTACCTGCATTTTGCCTTTTGATGATTTCAAATATTGTCATATCACAAAATGACCTGAAAGTTGAAATAACAGGACTTCATAATGACAAAGGAATAATTATGCTGCAGCTTTTTGATGAAGGACATAACATAGTATCGCAACACAAAGGGACAATAAAAGAAAAAAAAAGTGTAATCATTATTAAGAACCTTAAAACCTCAAAATATGCTATCAGATATTTTCACGATGAGAACCTGAATGGAACTATGGATACTAACCTGACTGGCATGCCGACAGAAGGATATGGATTCTCCAATGATGCATATGGAATGTTTGGTCCGAAACCTTTCGGCAGCTGGATCTTTGAAGTTAAAGAGAACAAGAAAATAGTACTGAAAACAAAATACTGAAACAGAAGCTTGATCATCATTAATCATGGTTCTTTAAACCTGATTTGCATGAACTGGATAAGACTAATAGAAATCATCTATTTTATCATCGTTGTGCTTGTGTGCATCCGTATTATTTATGATACCAGGAGCTCTTCCAAAACACTTGCTTATCTTCTTCTGGCTATTTTTGTCCCTGTCATTGGGATAGTTTTCTATTCTATTTTCGGTGTTAATTATCGTAAACGTATCATTTACAGCAAGAAACTTGTAGAAGATGAAGGGCGATTGAAGGAGTTGGAGAAAAGAGTTGTTGTCTTATCTGCCAGAAACCTAAGGAAAAAAGCCAGTGAAGTCAGATTTGCTGGCAGCCTGGTGAGTTTGCTGATGAACGATAATCTCAGCCCTCTTACATCAGGTAATGCCATTAAACTATTGATAAACGGAGAAGAAACATTCCCCGAGGTGATTGATGTTTTGGAAAACGCAAAACATCATATCCATCTCGAATATTATATTTACGAAGATGACATCATAGGCAAAAGGATTAAAGACATACTGATCAGAAAAGCTAAAGAAGGTGTCGAAGTCAGGCTTATTTATGATGACCTGGGGAGCAGTTCCTTCAGAAAGTACCTTGCATCGGAACTGAATGAAGCGGGAGTTGAAGCTCTGCCATTTAACCGGATCAGACTGTTGATTCTTGCCAACCGGATCAATTACAGGAACCACAGGAAGATTATCATAGTTGACGGGACATACGGTTTTGTAGGGGGTATAAATGTGAGCGACCGGTATATCAATTATGGCGACGAAGAGGGTAAAACTTATTGGAGAGACACCCATCTTCGCATTGACGGACCCGGCATTCTAACCCTGCAGCATATCTTCCTTTGCGATTGGAATTTTTGTTCCGGACAAAAAATCAAAGCTGAACCAAAATATTTCTGCGCCACCCCCAAAAAGGATTCCAATATAAGTGTTCAGATTGCTGCCAGTGGTCCCGACTCTCCGGCCTCAACTATTAAGCTGTCATTTCTGAAAGCCATTAACCTTGCCCAGCACGAGATACACCTTACAACACCCTATTTCATCCCTGGCGGAAGTATAATGGATGCACTAAAGATATCTGCCATGGGCGGGGTTAAAGTAAAACTGCTCGTCCCGGGAATCTCTGATTCTGTTCTGGTAAATGCGGCCGCAAGGTCATATTACAGTGAGTTACTTAAAGCAGGTGTGGAAATTTATATGTATAACAAAGGTTTTATCCATGCAAAAACCATGATCATCGATGACTATATCTCCATAGTGGGTACAGCCAATATGGATCACAGGAGTTTTGACCTCAATTTTGAAGTAAATGCTATCATTTATGATACGGGTTTTGCAAAACAGTTAAAAGACTCTTTCTATAACGATCTGACCTCTTCTGACATGATTAGGTATGACCAATGGAGACTCCGGCCTGTTTACATTAAACTGGCGGAAAAGACAGCCAGACTTTTGTCTCCGCTTCTATAAAAGAGCATGTTAACCTCATACATTAAAACTAAACCACAATTAAGTTGTTAACAGAAAAGATACGCGAAGAATAAAAAGGGCATTAACCGCGGCCCTGATGAAGTTATAATAAATGCCGGTAATGATTGAATAAAAAATTGATTGACCCGTTAAAGAGAGGGTAATTTAGTTATGATGGAAACAAAAAAAGTTCACAAAAAAGAGAGACGTTTATTAGGTTTTAACAGTAATATTATGTTCACGGGGTTGACCAGTTTTCTTACCGACACCTCGGTAAAGATGGTATATTCTGTAATGCCAATGTTCCTGCTTTCAATAGGCGCGTCAAAAACCAGTTTATCACTTATTGAGGGAATTGCAGAAAGTACTGCAGCACTTATTAAAACACTATCGGGATTCTGGAGCGACAAGATAGGCAGGAATAAACCTTTCATGATAATCGGTTATGGAATTTCTGCTCTTATTATACCGCTTTATTCCTTCGTTGTTTCTCCGTTGCAGGTTTTGTATCTCCGTTTTTTAGAGCGGACAGGGAAAGGCATCCGTACCGCTCCGCGCGACAGTCTTATTGCCGGATCTGTAACAAACGGAGAGACAGGGAAAAGCTTCGGCCTTCAGAAAGCCATGGACAATAGCGGCGCAATTGTTGGTCCGCTTATTGCATTTACCTTACTGGTCTTCTTCCCCGGCGATTACAGACGCATCTTCCTTTTTGCAGGAATACCTTCAGTTCTGGGTATTTTCGTCATCCTGTTTGGTATTAAAGAGGCTAAAAAGAATAAAGAGAGTCTGTTTAAGAAATTCCATTTCAGGGATTTCCCCAAAAAATACTACCTGTTTCTGGTCATAATTTTCGTCTTCACTCTCGGAAACTCAACTGATGCGTTATTAATGGTCAAAGCAAATGAAGTTGGAGTAAAAGTTGCCTTTATACCGCTCGTATATCTTATCACAAGCATTGTCTCAGTGTTACTGGCCATACCAATAGGCTCACTCTCCGACAGGATAGGCAAAGAGAAGGTTCTCATTACCGGGTTTCTGATCTATGCTGTCGTCTATTTCGGATTTGGTGCAACCACAAGTGTTGCCTCTATCGTGTTTCTCTTCGCCTTGTACGGGTTATATTCCGCCACAACCGACGGGATACAGAAAGCTTTCATCTCCGATATTATAGATGACAACAAAAAGGGCACGGGAATGGGAATTTACAACGCATTGCTTGGGATCACCCTGTTACCGGCCAGTGTGATTGCAGGACTGCTTTACGATAAAGTGAACTCAAGCGTCCCTTTCTATTTTGGGGCTGCTACCGCATTAATTTCTGCAGTTTTGATGATTTTCTTTTCCCGTGATACAAAACAGGCATAAAATTTTTAAATACAAATAGAAATCCTAAAATCGCAACATATAAAAATATTCACTGTCTTTATAAACCTAATCGCAAATTGAAGAAAAAGTATGACAAGCAAAAAATCAGTAGTTATCATTGGGGCAGGAATAGGAGGAATTACAACAGCTGTTTATCTGGCAAAAAACGGTTATGATGTAAATGTTTATGAAAAGAACTCATCTCCAGGCGGTCGCTGCAGCCAGATGATACGCGACGGACACAGGTTTGATCTGGGAGCAACAATGTTACTGATGCCAGGAATTTATAAAGATGTGTTTAGTTCACTGGGGGTTGATTTTAACAAGAACGGAGATATCACTCCGCTTGAATCACTCTACCGGATTTATTTTGATGATGGTGAGACTCTCTCTTTTACAACTGATGAAAAAAAGATGGAGTCGCAGCTTGAAAAAATTGAGGCCGGCAGCTTTAAGAAATCACAAAGATATATCTCAGAAGGATATGAGTTATTCCGGATAGCCCTTGGCAAACTTATTGGCAGAAATTTTTACAACATCTTTGAATTTGCCAACTTCAGGAACATTGGTCTCCTGGCAAAACTGAAAGTACACCTCACACACAGTAACTACACTAATAAATTCTTCAAACATCCGCATCTGAGGATGGCTTTTACTTTTCAGAATATATATGTAGGCCAGAGTCCTTTTAACTCTCCTGCACTATTTGCAATGGTACCGGCCGTCGAGTTGAAGGATGGATCATTTTTCCCTTCAGGAGGAATGTTTTCCATTGTACAAAAATTATATGTTGCAGCTGAGAAATCGGGAGTAACCTTCCACTTCAACACTCCTGTCAACAAGATTGTAACTAAGGGCAGGAAAGTGGAAAGCATAATATTGAATGATGGAAAGGAGATAAAATCAGATATAATTGTTGCAAACGCTGATCTTCCTTATGTATATCGGGAATTATTGCCTGACGTACAGGCCTCTTCCAATCTCGACCGGAAAAAATATTCCTGTTCGGCTATCTGTTTCCACTGGGGTGTAGATAAAGTCTATCCTCAATTAGGTCATCATAATATGTTTTTGTCAGATAGTTATAGTAAAAGTCTTGATAAGATTTTTATTGATAAACAGGTTGATGATAAACCCAGTTTTTATATTCATGCACCGGCAAGGACCGACAGGTCTGCAGCTCCTGACGGACAGGATACTTTGTCAGTGATCGTCGGGGCAGGCCATGTAGACAAAAAAATTGATCAGGACTGGAATAAACTTAAAGATATCACCCGGTCGGCTGTATTTGACCGTCTGAAAAAAATGGGGATCGATGATCTTGAAGAACACATCAAATTTGAGGTCTGCTACACCCCCGAAAGCTGGGAAAATGCATGTAACATCTCAAGAGGAGCTGTTTTCGGAAGTTTAAGCCACAGCATTTTTCAGATGGGTTATTTTCGTCCTCATAACCGTCATGATAAATATAAAAATCTTTACTTTGCAGGAGGAAGCACACATCCCGGAAATGGAATTCCAAATGTGTTATTGTCGGCTAAACTGGTATCAGAAAGAATTATTAAAGAAGTAAGATAGCATTACCTTAACGTGCGAATAAAATGAATTCACAAAAAGGTCAGTTTATTGAGATATTCAATTCAATTGATTTTAAAGAGATAAAAGATCACCCTAACATTCTGATTGCAGCAAATTTCTGGGATCAGGAGAGGTTCCATGCAGCAAAGGTCTGTTATAAACTGATGCGAAAAATTGATGATCTTATTGATGACTACAAGGCATCAAATATCACAATTGCTCCTGAGGAGAGAACTCGTTTCACTGCAGATGTTGAGGAGTGGTTAAAGACTATTATGATTTCGGAAGGTCCCGCTCCTGTTCAAAAAGAGCTCCACGAGACCATTGAAAGGTTCCATATACCCCTGTGGCCGCTTGAGGCTTTTGCGAAATCGATGATATACGACATCAACAACGACGGGTTCCCGACAGTGAATTCCTTTCTCGAATACTCGATGGGCGCCTCTGTTGCTCCTGCTTCAATATTTGTACATCTTAGCGGTCTGACAAAACAAAACGGGAAATACTTTGATCCTTCTTTCAGTGTAAAAGATGCTGCAACTCCATGCGCCATATTCAGTTACATTGTTCATATAATACGTGATTTTCAGAAGGATCAGCTCAATAATCTTAATTATTTTGCTGATGATCTGATAATTAAGAATCATCTTACACGCAATGATCTGAAAGAATTTGCACAGGGACGGCCTGTTGATAAAAACTTTCGAAACATCATCAGGGAGTATTATTCCCTGGCAGACGAATACCGGCAAAAAACACTGGATATAATAAAATATATCAGACCGTTGCTGGAACCCAGGTATCAGCTCAGCCTTGAAATAATATTCAGTCTGTATCTTATGGTTTTTGAAAGGATCGATTTACAGCATGGGACTTTTACCACGGAAGAGCTTAATCCTTCTCCTGATGAAACCAGGGAAAGAGTTCGTGAAACAATTGTGAATTTCAAGATCAATTAATCGCAAGATCATTCTGACAATGAATGTCTCTTTCCTTACATCGGGGCATTACCCATATGATGACAGAATATTTTATCACATGGGAAAATCATTATCCGAAAACGGGCATAATGTTGAAATAGTCAGCAGTAAAATTGATCTTTTGCAAACTACTGAAGGAATATTCCTGAACTGTTTTCGTGGAGATATTCTTGCAAAAAGAAACAAAATAAGCCAATTCATAAAACGGTTATCGGAATTTGCCCCCGACATAATAATCTGTTCTGAACCTCTTCCTATACTGGCTGCAAAGCAATACTCAAAGAAGCATAAGCAGAATGTCAGAATAATTTACGACATAACCGAATGGTATCCTTCACGGAAAAACCTGGCTGGTTTCATTATTTCTTTACGATGGATAATTTTTATAAAATTGCTACTTTTCAATCTCTATGCTTCCCGTCTGGCAGATGCCTTCATTTTTGGGGAACATTTTAAAAGCAAACCGTACAGGACCATTTTCCCATTTAAAAAATTTTGTTTTACAACATACTACCCAAATTTAATATATTTCAAATATAATGAACCAAAAATAGAGATTGGAAAACTACGGCTGACCTATTCAGGTAAGATAAGTCTGGAAAAAGGATACAGGAATTTTTTCAATGTAATTAAAAAGGTTTCTGAACTTAGGCCTGACCTTAAAATTGAAGTCAAAATAATTGGCTGGTATGAGAATCCCGCAGATAAGAAGGCTTGTGAAAATATATCAGCTGTTACAGGTAATAATATCTCCATACTGTCACTTGGCAGACAACATTTCAATAATTATTTTGAGCTTATTAAGGATACAGATGTTTTCCTTGATCTGAGGTCCCTTAATTATGAGAACCAATATAGTCTGCCGATAAAATTGTTCTGTTATGCGGCATTGAAAAGACCTGTTATTATATCCGATTTAAAATCTATCCGGAAAGAAGTTGAAATTGACAGATTCGGATTTGCCGTCAATCCCAATGATGAAGAACTCATTGCAGGCCTTATAATCAACTACCTGGAAAATAATGCTTTATATTACAACCATTGCGAAAACGCACGATCTCTGGCTGAAGAAAAATATAACTGGATGAAAACAGAATCGCGTTTCCTGCAATTCGTCACAGCCGACTTTTAAATCCTCTTATATCCCGACCAGATAACACTTACAGACTTCTGACAATCAGGGCGGTAGAAGATCACATTTTTATCAGATTCAACGGTCAAAAAAAGAACGGTTATTAACCAATAAAAAGGAAAAACCAGGGAGTCGCGGAACGAAGTGAAACGAGGAATCTCATCCTCACTGCAGCAGAAAATCGAGATGATCACGGTTTAACATGCAGCATTACTGACAGATAAAAGCAACAAATTTACAGTAATGACTTTTTGTATCTCAATTGATACCAAAATTCAGTAAATCGCTTTGATTCCTGCCTGACCTGTCGAATTACATAACATAATGTATTTCCTGAAGACTTACCCTTCTCCATTTTCGTGAATAAGATTTATATTTACAAATCAATTGACCTTTGGGTCAATATTTGGTTTTTACATTAACCCGATTTAAACATGAGACGAACTCTTAGCATTTTTCTTGTTCTGTTTTTGATTTTAACAGAAAGTTGTAAAGATGATATTACAACCGTATTAACAGTTGTCGACCCGAAATGTGAATATATGAGCGAAGCCCTGGTGGCTAAACAATCGCCTCGTTTCAGCTGGGAATTCACATCAACTCTGAACGGGCAGAAACAGACAGCCTGGCAGATTATTGTAAGCGATAAAAAAGAAGAAATTGAAGCAGGCAAGGGTAATCTCTGGGACAGCGGCAAACAAAAAGGCAATGAAACATTTGGCATTAAACTGCCGGCAGGTCTCCTTAACTCCTTCACCAGGTATTTCTGGAAAGTAAGGGTATGGGATCAGGACGGTAAGGTTACAGACTGGAGCAAAACAGCTGATTTTATTACCGGTGCTTTCGACAAAAATGATTGGAAAGCCAGCTGGATAGGAGATAAGCCGGAAGCTCCCCTTAAGTACCCGTTGGTTTATAAACATATAGGGTATTTAAGCTCTTATACAAACAATGACAACGAAGAAAAATGGGTGCAGATCGATCTTGGGAAAACTGCAGATTTTAATAAAATCCGGTTATTCCCATCATACAATAACATTAAAAAAATCAAAGACTATTATTTCCCACTTGCTTATAAAATTGAGGTTAGTAACGACGGTAACAAATGGGAACTCTGTACTGAAAAGAATCCTTCAGCCGCTCCAGGAGGGAATCCTGTTGAGTTAATCTTTGATAACCATCAGGCACGTTATGTCCGTTTTGTGGCTACTAAACTCAGGAAATACAATGACAGAAATTTTGATTATGAAGATCAGGGCGACCCTACAAAATTATTTGCATTCTCGCTTGCCGAACTTGAGATTCTCGATAATGATCAGTTGATATCATTGGGATGTACAGTAACATATAAAGACGCTCTTATAAAAATCGACCGCGAAGACGGATATGATCCGGAAATGCTTACCGATGGTATCACAGATACCCCGTCATATCCTGAAAAACGGGCTACTCCGCCGTCTCCTTTATTGCGAAAAGTATTCATGCTGAAAGAAAAACCTGTAAAGGCGATAGCCTACGTCACTGCGTTGGGTATATATGATGTCTCTTTCAACGGGCAGGCCCCTGATCAAAGAGTTCTGGCCCCCGAATGGACCGATTACCATAAGAGGGTTCAGTACCAGGTCTTCGACGTGAGCAATCTGCTGGATGCGGGAGCAAATATTATCGGTGCACAACTTGCTGACGGCTGGTATGCCGGTATGCTTGGCCCGACCAGATGGAGTGAGTACTTCCCGAAAAGAGGTGCTTATGGTCTTGACCGGCGTTTATTCTTTCAGATGGAAGTAGAATATCCCAACGGAGAAAAGGAAACATTTATAAGTGATGGTTCATGGAAGATATATCCTGACGGTCCTGTACGTATGGCTGATAATTTTCGCGGAGAAAACTTCGATGCCAATAAAGAGGTTCCAGGGTGGACAACAAAGAATTTTGATGATTCATCATGGAAAAATGCAGTAGCCGATAAACGTGATGACATTAACCTTGTTCCACAGACCAATCAGCCTGTCAGGATCATTGAGACTCTTGATGCAAAGAGCGTTTCAAAAACAAAAGAGGGCTATTTTCTTTTCGACGTCGGCGAAAATATTACGGGATGGTGTAATATACTGATCGAAGGAAATCCCGGTGATAAGATTGTTCTCAGGCATGGCGAGATACTTGATGATAAAGGACAATTATATACTGAAAACCTTGGAGCTGCGGTCCAGATCGATTCGGTTATTCTGGGACCGTCAGGAAAATTAATATTTGAGCCACAGTTTACCTATCACGGTTTCAGGTTTGTTGAGGTAAGAGGATTGCGCGGAACACCCGAAAAAAGTATTCTTAAGGCAAAAGTGATTGCCTCCGATCAGCCCCGTACTGGATATTTTGAATGTTCAAATCCAATGCTGAATCAGCTGTACAAAAATCTTAACCGTTCGCACATAAGTAATATGACCGGGGTACCGACCGACTGCCCGCAACGCGATGAACGATGTGGATGGATGGGCGATGTCTTTATTTTTGCACAAACCTCAATGTTCAACCGCGACATGGCTGCATTTTATAATAAATGGATGATTGATATTATGGATGCCCAATCGCAACGCGGTACATTCCCCGATATTGCTCCTCATCCGTTTGCTTATGAGAAGCATTTTACCAATGCTCCAGGATGGGCCGATGCTGCTGTCAGACTTCCTTACCTCCTGTATATTAATTATGGTGACAAAGCGGTTATTGAAGATCATTTTGAAGCATATGAACGTTATATTGAGAATATCCGGAAGAGTAACCCAGACCTGATCTGGAAAAGCGGACTGGGCCTCAACTATGGTGACTGGCTTAACGGAAATACCCTGAACGCTGAAGGTTTCCCGAAAACCGGGGCACAGATACCTTCTGAAGCTTTTTCAACTATCATGTTTTATAACTCGGTAAACACTCTGTCTGAGATGGCTGCAGCTATCGGGAAAAACGAAAAAGCTTCATACTATTCCGATCTCGCTTCAAATATAAAAACTGCATTTATCAATCGTTTTGTGAATGTTGATGGAATGATAGAAGGGGATGCTCAGGCTTGTTATGCATTAGCTTTGCATTATGGGGTCTATACAAAAGAACTTGAAAAGAACTTCGAGAAAAGAATGATCGATAAGTTTATTCCCTATGCCGGCCGGATGAACACCGGATTTCATTCCACTATTTGTCTTATGAAAGAACTTGTAAAACGCGGATATACTGATAAAGCTTTTCAGCTTCTCGAAACAAAAGAGTTCCCGTCGTGGGGTTACTCAATTGAACAGGGGGCAACTTCAATATGGGAACGCTGGGATGGCTATGTAAAAGGACGCGGATTCCAGGGAGCCGGAATGAACTCTTTCAACCATTACGCCTTTGGTTCTATCGGTGAATGGATGTATGAAAATATCATCGGAATCCAGCCTGACAGCGCTGCACCTGGATTCAGGCATTTTATTCTTAAGCCTCTTCCAGGAGGAACACTTACCTGGGCTAAAGGAAGTTTCAACTCAATGAGCGGGAAGATTGAAGCCGGCTGGAAACGTAACGGTAATCATTTTGAATATCAGTTTACCGTTCCGCCAAACACAACCGCCACAGTTTGTATTCCTGCAAAAAGCAATGACTCTGTTCTCCTCGATGGTAAGAAACTTTCAGATGCGAATATCCAGGCAGGTTATATTGACGGATATGTTGTTTTTAAAATACAGCCGGGAACCTATTCTGCTTCCTCAGAATTGCAGATGTCTGCTAAATAACTATCTCTCGTTCTTTGTTATCTGCAACAGGAAAAGAAAGCAGGTAAAAACTGATATATGAAGTACACTGTCAAGAGAATATTACTCATCTGTCTGTTAGGTATTGTCACCCTGGAAATCATCAATGGCCAGGGCGTTCCCAAAGAGTTTATGCACCCGCCAAGAGAGTACTCTGTATTCCCTTTCTGGTTTTGGAATGATACCCTGAAAGATGAAGAAATCACAAGACAGATATCTGATTTTGAGGCGCATGGCGTTTATGGATTTGTCATTCATCCGCGGATCGGTCTTCCCGAAAGTATGAGTTGGCTTTCTGCTGAGATGATCCACTTCATGAATGTTGCCATCAGTGAGGCTGCCAGGCGAAAAATGTATGTGGTTCTTTATGACGAAGGGATGTATCCATCAGGTTCTTCAAGCGGACAGGTAGTGGCGCGTAATCCAAAACATGCCGCACGAGGCCTCGCAAAAATAGATCTTCGCCCTGGAGAAAATCTTCAGCTCACCGGAGATAAGAACTTAATTACAATAATAAACCGTCCTGGGGGAGCCAGGGTTGCAATTGTTGACCAGCCCTCAGGAGGTGTTATCCGCGGTCTTCACTATATTGGCGAGGGAGGTAATGAAATTAAAGAAGAAATACCCCCTGCCGGAGATATACTGAACCCCGATGCGGTGACAAGTTTCATGGACCTTGTCTATGAACGTTACGCAAAAGAGTTCGGAAAATATTTCGGGACAACCATCCTGGGTATATTTACAGATGAACCTTCACCTCTCGGACGCAACAGTATCAATGGAATGATTCCGGGAAATACCTCTCTGTTAAATCAGATAAGCTCAATCATAGGCTACAACATTAAACCTTTCCTTGCTGACCTTTGGTATAACGACTCACGAGATTCGAAAAAACACCGTGAAGATTATAACAGGGCTATAAATATCTGCCTCGAAGAAAACTATTACAAAAGACTTGGCGATTGGTGTAAAGCTCACGGAATTTCACTGATGGGGCATCCTGCCCAATCGATGGATATCGGCGCCGAACGGTATTTCGGGGTACCGGGTCAGGATCTGGTGTGGCGATATGTGGAGCCGGGACCGAAATCCCTTGAAGGTCAGCACTCGACAATGGCAAAATGTGCCTCAAGTGCAATGGTTCATCTCGGTCTTCGCCGTAACTCGAACGAACTATACGGCGCTTATGGCCACAACCTTACTTATGACGAGATGAAGTGGCTGGCAAACTGGTGTTTTGTCCGCGGACAAAATCTTCTGTTCCCACATGCATTTTTTTATTCTGTACGCGGTCCAAGGCTTGAAGAACGTCCTCCCGATGTCGGACCTCATTCCTCATGGTGGAATAGTTATAAATCGTTTGCCGATGCATGCAGCAGAATGAGCTGGCTGAATACCGACTCGCGGCAGGTCTGTGATGTGGCAATCCTCTGTGAATCAACCTGGCTTCCCGATAAACCTGCAAAGATATGCTATCAGCATCAGCGC
>Ga0116171_10003039_pt1 | contig 15628 bp, 9 predicted proteins | sample AD_JPNHW2_MetaG_FD_89798 | JGI IMG/M metagenome (GOLD analysis project Ga0116171, IMG submission 89798) | Active sludge microbial communities of municipal wastewater-treating anaerobic digesters from Japan - AD_JPNHW2_MetaG | ecosystem: Engineered > Bioreactor > Anaerobic > Digestate | place...
GTCCTGGTAGCTTTCGAAAGGTCCTCTTCCATACCATTTAATGTTATTGAATGAAGCAGGCATCGAAAACTGCATTCCAACGCGGGCCAGGGGAGGAAATTCGCCGGTGAGGTTCAAATCCATCGAGAACACAATGCTACCGTCGGTTCTGAAGGTGTAACTGCCCCTGAACTCCATAGTTCTTTCTTCTAAAAACACAAGGTCAGATGAAACGTTCATAACCACGTCTCCATTGTCCTGAGTCTTGATATCCAGAGTTTTTACCCTGGCATTATAGCGGTCGAGCCCTGCCTTTCTCCATCTTCCTGCAAATCCCCGGCTCCCTCCGCCCTCATCGTTGTCGGTGGGTACCCTCCAGAAACAGGGCTGCAGGGGATCTGAAATAATCTCAGAACCTCTGAATAAATAAGAAATTATTGATCCGGTCGACCTGTCGACCTTTATCGATATTCCCTTTCCGGTGATTGTAATTATATCACCTTCTGTAACCTGAAGTGGTTTACCGGCTACATTTACCGGAGGGATCATGGGAGTCTGACCTTTTACCAATACCTGTTCGGATGCGATATCAAATCCCGTTGCGGCATAGGGAAGATCGGTTTTTGTCCGGAATACCAGATTCAGGAAATATTCTCCATCCTGTTTCAGGATATCATTAACCAGTGGCAGGCTTATCTCAGCCGAGTCGCGGGGATTTATATTAAGGTCTTCCACAGAGCCCGAGCTTACAGGATATCCGTTGCGGATAAGCTCCCAGTCCATCTTAACATTCTTCAGATCCGTAAAGAAGAAAAGGTTGCTTATGCGAAGCTTCCCTTTTCCACCGGATATGTCTTTTACACTGATGTTCTGTATTATCTTCTTGAATTCATGAGTCTCAGGCTGCGGGATCCTGTCGGGATTGATCAGGCCGTCATTTACATTTGCCCCGTCAACATAATTAACTATGTTCCAATAACCGTCACCCGTACCATCGGCTTTCAGGGCCTGGTCAACCCAGTCCCAGTTGAAGCCGCCCTGCAACCGGGGATATTTGTAGAAGAGATCCCAATACTTTTTAAAATTGCCAAGGCTGTTACCCATCGTATGGGCATATTCGCATATTATGACCGGCCTCGTGGGATCCTGGTTCATAAGCGAAACAATATCATCGAGGGTGGGGTACATTGTTGAGATAATGTCGTACCTCGAAAGAACATTGGCATATGCCGGTGTCTTGCTTTCGTAATGAACAGGCCGTGTCGGATCGAGGGTTTTCATTGCCTTGTACATAGCGTCAAAATTGGCGCCCCATCCGGTTTCGTTGCCCATCGACCAGCTGAATATACATGGATGGTTCCTGTCGCGCATCACCATAGATACTCCGCGGTCAATCCATGCCGCCTTCCATTCGGGTTTCTCAGCGATATAATACCCCCGGTCGGCCCAGAGCTCATGACTCTCTATATTGGCCTCATCCATCACATACAGACCATATTCGTCGCAAAGTGAATACCATTCCGTATCGTTCGGATAATGACAGGTACGGACAGCATTTATATTAAGTCTTTTCATGAGGATAATGTCGCGTATCATCGATTCACGGGTAAGAGTCCTTCCCCTGACGGGATCGAACTCATGACGGTTGGTGCCTTTAATATCTATTGCCTGACCGTTAAAAAGGAGCTGTCCGTTCCTTATCTCCACTTCGCGGAATCCGGTTTTCGATGAAATGACCTCCAGAACCTCACCCGATGCGGAAATAAGCTCCAATGTAAGTGTATACAGGTTTGGAGTTTCGGCTGTCCACTTCAGTGGATCCCTTACAGGCTCATTAATTTTTACAATAGCCTCCTTTCCTGCGCCGACATTTCCGGCTTTAGCAACTTTTTCCAGAACAGGTAATGACGACGCATTGACGAGAGTAACTTTCACTGAAAGGTTTTTTGCCGTAGCGGCGGCATAGTTCTTTACAGTAACCTTCAGACTGAATTCAGCATCCTTATACTGTGCATCAAGGTCGGTAGTCGCAAAATAATCCCTGATATGCTGCGAAGGGGTTGAATATATGTAAACATCCCTGTAAATGCCGCTGAGCCGCCAGAAATCCTGATCCTCGAGCCAGCTTCCGTCCGACCAGTTAAGAACCTGAACAGCAAGCAGGTTATCCCCGGGCCTGAGCATTTTCGTAATATTATATTCGGCGGGTGTCATACCATCCTCGTTGTACCCTACCTTTTTACCGTTAAGGTAAACGGTTGCGTTCGACTGAACGCCTTCAAAATGAAGGAATACCTGCCTGCCGTTCCACTCGCCCGGAACCGTGAAAGTTTTTCTGTAAAGACCTGTCGGATTATAATCCTGAGGCACATGCGGAGGATCGGCCCTGAACGGGTGTTTTATGTTTGTGAATACAGGAGGATCAAAATTACCCTGCAGCTGCCAGTTGCCGGGTACAGTAATATTTGTCCATCTTGATTCATTTATTGAATCAGCAGGGAAATCCTCAGGTGTCAGCGAAGGATTTATCAGGTACCTGAATCTCCAGGTACCGTTCAGCGATTTGTAAAAGGCAGAACCCGAAAGGTCGAATGTAAGAGCCGAAGTCCTGTCGGGAAATGGCATCAGTGTTGCATGGGCCGGTTCGTTGCTGACACGGAAAACAGCAGGGTTTTCCCAGTCGGGAATATTCTGGGCGCCGGCTGATAGTACCGTAAGCAGGATAGCAAGAAGGATCAGTGACTTTTTCATTTCTCGCAATTTTAATTTCCTCTGTCTGTAAAGGTCTGAACAGAAGAAAATATTAATTAAACAATAAAGGATCTGAACGGAATTGCTTATTATTCAGGATCTCCAATGATACGTCCGTCTTTTATAAGAAGTATTCTGTCGGACATATCTGCCAGCTGCCTGTCGTGAGTTACTATTATTATTGTCTGGCCGAATGTATCCCTTAACCTGAAAAAAAGCTTATGCAATTCATTCTTGTTTTCCGAGTCGAGGTTACCCGATGGTTCATCGGCAAGGATTACTGAAGGATTGTTTATAAGGGCCCTTGCCACTGCAACACGCTGTTGTTCTCCGCCGCTCAGTTCCGAAGGCTTGTGTTCGAGCCTGTCGGTAAGACTAAGAAATCCAAGAAGTTCCTTTGCCCGTTTTTCGGCATCATTTTTACTTTTCCCTGCAATATAAGCTGGAATGCAAACATTTTCAAGGGCAGTAAACTCAGGCAGAAGCTGATGGAACTGGAAAACAAAACCTATATGGGTATTTCTGAATGAAGAAAGCGGTTTGCCCTTTAGCCTGCTGGTGTCGGTTCCGTCAAACGTGACTGTTCCGCTGTCGGGCCTGTCGAGAGTTCCAATGATATGCAGCAATGTCGTTTTGCCTGCACCACTGGCGCCTACAATTGAAACAACCTCCCTGTCTTTTATCTCGATATCAATTCCTTTCAGGACCTTAAGGTCTCCGTAGGATTTTGTGATACCGGTGGTTTTGATCATGATTGAAATTAAAGTTCCGGAGGCTGATCAGTCCCTGTAATTATAGTAGTTATCGTCGGGTTCGTTTATTGTGCGTTTGTAATCGCTTTCAGCCGCGCCTTTATCTTCAGCAGTTTGCGATACCTGGTTGTTTGTATTTTCGGGCGCCTCAGCGTTTACCTGTTCCCCGGAAACTCCTTCCTGAGGTTGCTTTGAATCAACCGGTTCAGCTTCAAGATTTTGCTTTACTTCATTCAGGTCGCTGCTGATTGTATTCTGAAAGTCATTGACATCATTCCGCAGGTTGCCGGCAACTTCATCCGCATCCTTTTTAATATTCTGTGAAATATCATTGACATCGTTTGTGAGAGAGTTGGTAACGTCGGTCAGATCTTTTCTGATCTCACTTGTGCTTTCCTCGAATTCCCTCCTGATATCGTCGGTTGCTTTTCTGAAGTCACGCATCCCTTTCGACACACCTTTTGCTATTTCGGGCAGCTTGTCGGCGCCGAAAAGCAGAAGGATCACTATAATTATTACAAATATCTCCTGACCGCTCATCTTTCCTCCTTCAGTTTATCAATCCGGAATAAATGCAAATTTAGAAAAAAAATGATTTTACGGGCACCGGATGTAATATATATGAAATAATTGAAAAGACTGTAATATAAGTCCTTTGAGACACCTTTGTGATATCCTTTGTGCTCCTTAGTGGTCAAATAAATAAAATGTTTTACCACAAAGGAACACCAAGGTTAACTCAAAGGACACAAAGCACGGATAACCGCAGATATCTACTTATTATAAAGCTTTTTCAGAGAGGCAAATTCAAAACGAAATTATTATGTCCTGAAGCCTTTTTTCTTTGTTGTATCGTATACTATCGAGCTTGCAACGAATATTGATGAATATGTACCGATTATGATACCTATAAGCATTGCAAACAGGAATCCCCTGATGGTTGCGCCTCCAAAGAAGAACATTACAATAAGTACAAGTATTGAAGTCATACCCGTATTTAAAGTACGGCTAAGTGTATCGTTCATCGCAAGGTTCATCACCTCTTTCACCGGTCGTTTCCTGTGCAACGGTATAAACTCCCTGAGCCTGTCGAAAACAACCACTGTATCGTTCACCGAATATCCTATCACCGTAAGAATGGCGGCAATAAATGCCTGATCGATCTCCATTGTGAAGGGAAGTATTCCCCACAAAAGTGAATATATTCCGATTACAATTATTGTATCATGAGCAAGTGCAACGATTGCGCCCACTCCATACTGCCAGTTCTTGAAGCGCATGAATATGTAGAAGAACATTATTACAAGTGCGATTCCCACGGCCCAGAAAGCCCTGTTCTTAGTGTCAGTAGCAATTGTCGGGCCGACTGTCTCGGAGCTCCGCCTGTATTTTGAAAGGAATTCTTCCTTTGTAATGTTACCTCCAATCATCCCTTTAAGACCGTCGTAGAGAGCTGTCTCGGCTTCATCATCAACACCTGTCTCGTTTATCCTGTACTTGGTGGTTATCCTTACCTGGTTATCGCTGCCGAAGGTAACTACCATAGGAGTCTCACCAAAAGCATCAGTAAGGTTTTTTGCAACTTCTTCAGTACTTACAGTATTGTCGAAACGGACAACATATGTACGGCCTCCCGAAAAGTCGATGCCCGGGTTAAGCCCTCTTGCAAAAAGCGAAATGATCCCGATTACAGTTATTGCTATAGATACTCCATAGAAAATCTTCCTTTTCCCGATGAAATCAATATTTGTATCTTTCAGGAAGTTGGCGGTGATCTTTATAGAGAATGACAGATCTGTATTTTTCTTCAGGAGATATTCATAGATAAGTCTTGTAATATAGATCGCGCAGAAGAGCGAGGTAAAGATACCTATTACGAGTGTGGTGGCGAAACCCCTGATCGGTCCCGTACCAAATATGTAAAGCACAATACCTGTGAGAAGTGTTGTTATGTTCGAGTCGAGGATAGCCGACATCGCTCCTTTATAACCGTCCGCGACAGCCAGCTTGATCCCCTTTCCGTTCCTGATTTCTTCCCTTATCCTTTCATAGATAAGAACGTTGGCGTCGACCGACATACCCATCGTAAGGACGATACCAGCGATACCCGGTAGTGTCAGAATCGCTCCGAGTGATGCAAGTACTCCCATCAGCAGGAAGATGTTGCCTACAAGGGCTATATCGGCGATTGTTCCGGCGCTTCGGCTGTAATAGAATATCATGTATGCCAGAACTATGATAAAGGATACAACGAATGATACCAAACCTTTGTTTATGGATTCCTTACCAAGTGAAGGACCGACAACTGTATCCGAAACAATATGTGCCGGAGCAGGCATCTTTCCTGATTTAAGGATATTTGCAAGGTCATTTGCCTCATCGAGTGTAAAATCGCCTGTAACCTCAGTGCTGCCGCCGGTAATCTCGCCTACAACGCGCGGGTATGAACGGACGTAACCATCGAGTACAAGGGCAATGCACCTGTCGACGTTTTCACGTGTCATTCGAGCCCAGGTCTTTGCTCCTTCGGAGTTCATTGTAAAGTCGACCTTTACTTCGGAACCTGTTACACCCGAGGAGGGTCTTGCGCCAGTTATAACGTCGCCGCCAAGGGGAGCCCTTCCGTCGCGAGTAGTAACTTTTATGGCATGAAGTTCATATAACGATTTTGCAGGATCATATTTATACGGGTTCTGGCTCCAGTAGAATTTAAGGTCGCGGGGGAACAGAGCCTTGACCTGGTTCATTTTAAGATATGTGTTTACTTCGGCTGTATCGATACCGGCTGCCAGACCAACAAGACTTGAAGGAAGAGCCTGTCCCTGCTCGTCGACACGCGGATTAAGAACACCGAACAGCGGATTCTGAAGGTTGAATTCCTCCCTTGTTGAAGCAGCAGCTTTCGCTGTATCCTGGCCTATCAGAGACTCTAGCGACTGATCCTTTCCGGTTGTGTCGGACGCAGCCTGAGCTGCAGCAGGAAGAGCAGCAGTAGTTGTATCCTTTTTCTGTGCAGCATTAATTTCCCTGAGAAGATTGTTCGCCTCAACGAGATAACCAATCACTTCAGCGTTTTCGTATGTCTCCCAGAATTCAAGGTTGGCGGTTCCCTGGAGCAGTTCCCTAACCCTTTGAGGATCGTCCTGCCCGGGTAGCTCAATAAGTATCCGGCCTCGCGTTGAGAGCGATGTAATATTGGGCTGAACAACACCAAATCTGTCGATCCTTGTTCTGAGGATCTCAAAGGCATTCGCGATAGCGCTTTCCACTTCAGTATCCAGAACTTTCAGAACCTCTTCGTTCGACGAGTTGAAGTTTATCCTGTCCCTGAATTCAACAGTGCCGAAAATTGCTGCGAGCCGTGCATTAGGATCTATATCGTTGAAAGCTCTTCCAAACAGCTGAAGATAATCGCTTCCTGCCTGATTTTGATATTGTGTTTTTGCACGTGCCAGAGCATCATTGAATGTTTTATCCGGATTATAATTCGAAAGGGCTTTGAGAACGTCTTCAACAGAGACTTCCAGGATTACGTTCATACCGCCTTTAAGGTCGAGGCCAAGGTTCATTTCCCTCTTCTGGACTTCCTTGAAGGTATATCCCAGGTAGCTCCATTTTTCTTTAGGGAGCGAAGAGATTGAATCGGTATATTTACGTTGTTTTACCAGGTCTCCTAAGGCATATTCCCTTGCTTCTTTTCTGACTTTGTATGTAGCCCCTGTGAATGAGAGCTGATAAATTGAAACCAGGGCCAGTGCAATTGCCAGAATGATAATAGCTGTCTTGTTTTGCATTTGTCTCTTTTTTGGATTATTCAGGTATTTTTTTCGAATATTCTGTATTGAGGCGCAAAGATATTAATTTTTTATAAAAAACATTATATTATAATAATAGGGACATTGCATGCAAAATAGGGACATCGCATGCAATGTCCCTATTTTTATCAAATGAGAATTTAAAATTTTAATCGAGCAGTTTTTCAAATTCTGTTTCAAGGGGTTTCCTGTTGAGGAAATCGTATAATGCCAGACTTCTTATATTGTAAAAATAATTCCAGTAGTTCTGAAGCTGCTGTATATAAGCCCTTCTGTTCTGGTCTTTTTTGGTATCAGCATTGTTGAGTTCAAGTATTGCGATCTTACCGATAAGAAATCTCTGTTTTGTAACCTCGTACATCCTCATTGCCACGGTATCTGATTTTGCAGCCACCTTTACCTGTTCCTTCTGAAGGTTGAACTGTTCAACATCGAGAACAAGGTTCTGTTCAAAGTCGATTATCGCCTGGTCGGCAGTGACCTGTGCAAGTTCGAGGCTCGATCTGGCCATCTGGTATTTTCCCCTTCCGAGTCCCCAGTCGAGGATTGGCACTGAAATACCGACCCTGATGTTCTGCTGCTGGTTTGAATTCTTGTATGCCAGAGGGAAATCAGGATCCTGGTCGCGCATACCAAATGAAGCCATAAGGTTGGCGTTAAGACCTTTTTCAGCCTTTGCCTGGGCAACGCTGCTCTGGGCATTGAGGACACTCAGTTGCTGTGTCAGCATCTGTGGGTTGTTAGCCAGGGCCATATCCAGAACTTCCTGCGAATTTACCTGAAGCTCAGGTATTGTGGAGGGAATTATAAGTTCAATACGAACATTTTCATTGAATCCAAGGAACGATTTAAGACGGATCTCCCTGTCGCGCAGGTTAATCTCGGCATCTTTTCTTGAAGTTTCGGTATTAAGCCATGAAAGCTGGAGTTCGAGCAGTTCGTTCTCAGCTATAGTTCCCAGTTCATACCGTCCCTTGGCTATTTCGTACAATGTATCGGCATTTGCAAAGTTCATATCGGCAATCTGCTTGTTGCTCTGTGCAAGCGCCAGCTGGAAGAAGTAGTTTACAGCCTGTGTATGAACCATTTCAAGATCCGAAAGATATGTCCTCTTGGCAGTCTCATATTTCAATGGTTCAGTCTTTTTCTGCCATTTGAGCGAATTGTATCTGAATAATGGCTGTGTAAGACCTATACTTATAGGAGCTGTAATATAATTCCTTTCATCATTTTCAAAATTGTTCTCAAGAGTAAGGTCGGAGTTGAGAGATATTGTTCCTCCTGTAAGGCCTATGTTTTGTGACAATGCCAGAGATCCGATGTTTCTCAGAACATTAGTCGACCTGTACTCCCACTGATTGGTATTGGAGTTCCATACCCTTTCAAATGCAGTGCTGTAGTTGGGTGTAGTACCTGTCAGAGTAAGGGAAGGTCTGTACTCAGCCTTGAAAGTCCGGAATTGCCAGTAGCTTGCACGGAACCTGTGCTTTGCCATAAGAGCGTTGGGCGACTGTTCCTCCGAAAGTTTTATGACATCGTCGAGTGTCAGTCGTTTTAATTCCTGTGATTTTATATCCTGATAAGGAAGTATAAACAATACAAGCGCAAATGATAATAATAACTTCTTCATTTTTAGTATATTATTCGTATCTTAATGATTCTATCGGGTCTTTTTCCGAGGCTCTCTTGGCAGGCTGATATCCGAATACCACTCCGACAGCTGCCGACACCCCGAATGCAATGAATATTGAAAAGAAGGATACAATTGTCATGATACCGGCAATCTGTTCAATAAGCTTGGCCATTATCACTCCAAAGAAAATACCAATAAAGCCTCCGGAAACGCTGATAAGGACTGCTTCTGAAAGGAACTGAACAACGATGTCCATTTTCTTGGCCCCGATGGCCATCCTTGTACCTATCTCCTTTATCCTTTCCATAACTGAAGCGTACATGATGTTCATGATTCCGATACCACCTACAAGAAGTGATATGCTCGCTATCACGCCGAGGACTATATTGAAGATATCCTTTGTCCTTTCCTGTTGTTTGAGAAGGAGTTCCGGAACTGTAATTTCAAAGTCCTTCACACCAGTATGGCGCCGTGTAAGCATACGGCTTAATATTTCGGTTGTGGGGTTGAGCTGTTCGGTCTCGGTAACCTGGACCACTATCCTGTCGAGCTGGTTGTAGTTTGTTTCTGCATTCGTGGAGGCATCGGAACTGCTTACCACCACACGCGACATACCCATTCCGCCAGGGCCTCCCATTATCATCATGTTTGATGATGCTTCCGATACGAGTTTTGTATTTACAAGGGCCCTGTTCTGGAACCTCATGAGCATTGTCTGGATAGGAATATAGATATTGTCGTTATAAACGTTTACACCTTTTTCCTCAAATCCGGTAAGGCTCACATTGGTTTTCTGAAGAACACCTATTACTTTGAGCCAAATACCGTTGAATTTGATATACTGTCCGATGGGATCGATCTTACTGAAAAATTTTGCTCGAATATTCGCTCCGATAATACATACCTGGATACCGTTCTCTTCCTGGTAATCATTAAAAACGGCTCCTGAGACCAATGGCAGGTTATACAGGAAGAAATAATCATTTGAAACACCTACAAGTTTGGCCGAATATTTTACCCCGTTCATCATTGCAACAGAGTTAAAGGAAATCTCCGGACTTATTCTTTTTACTGAGGGCAGTGTTTCCCTGATTGCTTCCACGTCGAGCATACTGAGGCCGCGTGAAAATTTCTTTGATTGTTTCTCCGTATCCTCGGAACCTGATGAACTTTTATCCTCGACTATGGGATTTATAAGAATATTGTTTACACCCACCATTTTCATCTGGTCCATGATTTCCTGCTTGGCCCCCTTGCCTATTGCGAGCATGGCTATGACCGCGGCGACACCGAATATTATCCCAAGCGCCGTAAGCATCGATTTCAGCTTGTTCGACACTATGGATTCCACGGCAATCTCTATGTCGTGAAAATATCTGAAAAAGAATTTGAACATTCCTTGCTGGTTTAATGATTAGTTAAAATTCGGCTGTTGTTCATTAGCGCCTGAATTCTGGCGTCTCTGGCCCTGACCCTGGGTATTGGGGTTCCTGCGACGTGCCGAGGTATCCCTTCCCTGGCCCTGCTGCATCTGCATCATTCTCTGTCTCATTTCAGGATTGCTCTGCATCATTCTCCTGAATGCGGCAGTATCTCTCTGGCCACCCTGGGGAGAAGCTCCGCCCTGTGCAGCTGCGCCGCCCTGTCCGGGAGTTTCGCCCTGCTGCATATTGCCTCTCATCTGCTGGAACCTTTGTCTCATTTCAGGGGTTATTTCTCCTCCACCTGGGAATCCTCCACCAGGGAATCCCCTGTCCTGCATATTATTTGCCCTGGCTGCTTCTTCGGCGGCCCTTCTCTCCTCTTCTTTCTTAGCCTTAGCCTTCTCCTGGTTGACAGCAATAAGATCCTGGCCTGCAAGCTTGAATTTCTCAGGATTTTCGGGTGTGCTGAGATAAATCATCGCTCCTTCCTCAATTCCCTGTTCAACAACTACATTGTTCTCATTTTCCTCGCCAAGAACAACGATCTGCCTGCTTCCTTTCTTTGTATATACAAAAGGTATACTGTCGGCTCCCTGCTGGACACATTCGAGCGGAACATAAGTTACATTGTCGATGGTTTTTGTGACGATTTTATTACCGGTCGTCATTGATGGTCTGAGGATGGGATCGGATTCATTTACCTTTATTGTAACCTCAAACACCTTTGCGTCGGCATTCGGCAACTGTTCGCCAATGTTGGCAACTGCTGTAACTAATCCGGTATATGTCTTCTCGGGAAAGGCATCAACAACAATATCAACCTTTTGTCCGGCTTTAACCTTACTTACATCTATTTCGTTGACATAGGTCTTTGATATCATAGTCGACATATCGGGGAGGGTTGCAACAACATTGTCCCATGGTGATATTGATGATCCGATTTTCCTTTTTGCATTTGTCCTGTCCCTTTTATAGATCACCATGCCGTCGGAAGGGGCATAGATGACGAAGTTTGACAATATTTTCTGAAGGTCGGCGACTTTCTGGCGCTGTTCCGAAAGGTTGAACTTAAGGGTTTTCATATCGGAGCGTGCCTGTTCCACTTTAAGTGAATAGCCTTTGATAGACTGGTCGAGAGATCTTTTTGCCTTATCGAGGGCAATCTCTGCCTGACGGATAGTTGTGGGAGGCTCATACTTTGACTGCTGAAGGGTAATTTCAGCTTCCTCAACAGAAAACCTGAGGTTTTTAATATTGTCGCGAAGGTCGCTGAGCGTAACGGCTGTATCAAGCATTTTAACCTCAAGGTTCGATTCCTGCGTGGTAAGTTTCTCGAGCTCATCCTTGAGGGTATTGTCAAAAGAGGTCCTGTCGAGAGTGGCAATATAATCGCCCGATTTGACCTGAGTACCTTCAGGGACAAGATCAGTAATCTTTATGTCAGCAGCCCTGATCTGCCTTGCCTTGGTAAAGTCGGGACCGGTAATATCCTGCGACTTTTCAGCCTGAAGTTCACCTGTTGTTGAAACGATGATCTCAAACTGGCCCTTTTTGGCTTCCACATAAAGGTTGTTTATGTCCTTCTTCTTAGATATTCTACCAATAACAATCAGGGCTATAATTGCAACAACTGCAACGATACCTGTAATGAGAATTGATTTTTTCATCGAGATTATGCTTATTAATTGTAATTATTCAATACTGATTTTTTGTAAAAGTATTCAAATGCACCGTTTCAGTAAAAGATTTAACAACTTTTAATGATTAAGGAGTGTTTGTCTTTGCAAATAAGACACCCATTCTCTCCGGTTTATTCCGGGGATTTAACAAAAATCGAAGACTATTTGTTTTTTTTAACAATTGAAATGACCGTATCTGCCAGAATATCTGCCTCTTCAGCTGTTTTTCCCTCAGAATAGATTCTTATTATCGGTTCGGTATTTGATTTTCTGATCTGAACCCATCCGTCGGGGGTATCGATCCTGAGTCCGTCTCTTGTATCCATTTCATGATCCTTGAAATGTACCCTTACATTCTTCATTATCTCACTGAAGTCGGTTCCGGGGGCAAGTTCAAGTCTTTTCTTAGCAATATGATAATCGGGATATGTCTTCCGCAATTCAGTACATTTCAGGCCGCTCTTCGCCAGATGTGTAAGGAAAAGGGCTATCCCGGCCAATGCGTCCCTGCCATAATGCAGAACAGGATAGATAACACCGCCATTGCCCTCACCGCCTATAACCGCATTCCTTTTCTTCATTTCCTCCACGACATTTACCTCACCAACTGCTGCAGTGAAATAAAGCCCGCCATGTTTTTCGGTTACATCCTTCAGCGCCCTGGTCGAAGACAGGTTTGATACCGTATTCCCCGGATTGTGCCTGAGTATATAATCGGAAACAGCTACAAGCGTGTATTCCTCGCCAAACATCGATCCGTCTTCACATATTATTGCAAGCCTGTCGACATCAGGATCGACAACAAATCCTACATCAGCCTTAAAGCGGGCGACCATCGATGAAATTTCGGTAAGATTCTGCGGTAGGGGTTCGGGATTATGTGCAAAATGTCCGTCGGGAGTTGTGTTTAACTCTATTATTTTACTGACTCCCAGCGCTTTCAAAAGCCCCGGCAATATTATTCCTCCAACTGAATTGACACAATCAATAGCGATCCTGAAACCTGCCGACCTTATTGCCTCCACATCCACAAGATCAAGAGAAAGTACCTGATCAATATGCATCTGTCCCCAGGAATCATCATGAACATATGATCCGAAATCGTCGAGCGGGGCATATTCAAAATCGTCAGATTCCGCGATATGAAGCAGCTCGCTCCCGTCGGAAGCCGAAAGGAATTCACCTTTTTCATTCAGAAGTTTCAGGGCATTCCATTCGGCAGGATTATGGCTTGCAGTAATTATAATACCTCCGGCAGCGCCTGTTCCCGTAACGGCAAGTTCAACAGTAGGTGTTGTGGCAAGCCCGGTGTCGGTGACATCAATGGCAAGCCCCCTGAGGGTATTTACGACAAGGCTGCTGACCATTGCACCCGACCGCCTTGCATCGCGCCCCACTACAACCATAAGTTTTTTGTCGCCATTCCTTCGTCTGAGCCATGTTCCATAAGCAGATGCAAATTTTACTATATCTATCGGAGTTAGTCCTTCCCCGGGTTTACCTCCTATTGTTCCCCTGATTCCTGAAATTGATTTTAATAATGGCATATACTGAAATTTTAAAACTGTAAAGGTGCAAAAATAACCCGAAATCATAATATTGTCAAATAATTGTACCTTTGCAGCCTGAATGAAAAATCAATATGGAAAACAGGAAGCCTGAAAGGAAAACCAGGACAGCGGGGGGAAAAAAGTCAGAAAAACCCGGAAAAAGCGCCGGTGAAGGTATCAGGCTGAACAGGTTTATTGCACATTGCGGCATTTGTTCGCGCAGGGAGGCCGATGACCTGATACGCGAAGGAGCTATCACGATAAACGGTACAAAGGTTACAGATCTGGGGATTAAAGTTTCACAGGGCGATGTCGTAAAATATAAGAACAAGCAGCTTTCAGCAGAAAAAAAAGTTTATATCCTTATGAATAAACCAAGGGGATATGTTACGACTGTTGAAGATCCTCATGCCGACAAGACAGTTCTGGATCTTATCGGCGACAAATGTACCGAACGCGTGTATCCGGTAGGAAGGCTCGACAAGGCTACAACAGGGGTCCTGCTGCTTACAAACGACGGCGAACTGACAGGCAGGCTTACCCACCCCAAATATCAGAGGAAAAAGATATATCATGTGTTTCTCGACAAACAGGTTATCAGGAACGACCTGTTCAGGCTTACTGAAGGAATAGAAGTGGATGGTGAACTTGTTGCTGCCGATGCAGTGTCGTATGCCGATCCTGAAGACAGATCCCAGATCGGAATTGAGATCCATTCGGGTCAGAACCGGATAGTCAGGAGGCTGTTTGAAAGCATGGGTTACAAGGTCACAAAACTCGACAGGGTCTATTTCGCCGGTCTTACTAAAAAGAACCTTCCCAGGGGAAAATGGAGATTCCTTAGCCCAAAGGAGATTAGTATGCTTAAAAGAGGCATTTATTAAACTTTAACCATGAATCACAGATCGGGATTTGTAAATATACTGGGTAAACCGAATGTCGGCAAATCGACAATAATGAATGCCCTTGTCGGAGAAAAGCTTTCAATAATAACATCGAAAGCACAGACCACCCGTCACAGGATCATGGGAATTGTCAATGGCGACGATTTTCAGATCGTCTATTCCGATACTCCGGGGATACTGACGCCTAAATACAAGCTCCAGGAATCGATGATGAATTTCGTGAATACAGCCCTGACAGATGCTGATATAATACTTTATGTAACAGATGTTACTGAAAAAGACAGGGATGATACAGGCTATGCCGAAAAGATTATCGGTTCAGGGATACCAGTCATTGTGGCTGTCAACAAAATAGATCTTACGAATCAGGCTGAGCTTGAAATTATCACAGCCGTCCTCAGGGAGAAATTCACAGAAGCACCTGTCATTCCGGTATCAGCCCTTACCGGTTTTAACCTCGACACTCTGCTTAACGCAATTCTCAGCCGCCTGCCTGAAGGTGAACCATATTTCCCAAAAGACCAGCTGACCGACAGATATGAGAGGTTCTTCGCCTCCGAGATAATAAGGGAAAAGATACTACTCAATTATCAGAAGGAGATACCATATTCATCTGAAGTTGAAATAGACAGTTTCAGGGATGAGAAGGATCTGCTCAGTATAAGGGCCATAGTTCATGTGACACGCGACAGCCAGAAAGGAATTGTGATAGGTCACAAAGGCGAAAAGCTCAAACTTACAGGCACCCAGGCAAGGAAGGATATGGAAGATTTTTTTGGCAAAAAGGTGTTTCTGGAACTGTATGTTAAAGTTACAAAAGACTGGAGGGATAAACCACAGGTACTGAAAAGGTTTGGATACAGAAATAATGAATAATTTCGGATTTCGGAATTGTGAATTAGGATTAAAAGGAATTCGGATTTCGGATTTGTGATTTCGGATTAAAAGGAATTCGGATTTCGGATTTGTGATTTCGGATTAAAAGGAATTCGGATTTCGGATTTGTGATTTCGGATTTGTGTTTTAGGATTTCCTCCTTCCGAAATCGAAAATCCGAAATCCGAAATAATAATAAAATAGTATGGGTAATATAGTAGCAATAGTAGGAAGGCCGAATGTAGGGAAATCGACACTTTTCAA
>Ga0116171_10003042_pt1 | contig 15623 bp, 13 predicted proteins | sample AD_JPNHW2_MetaG_FD_89798 | JGI IMG/M metagenome (GOLD analysis project Ga0116171, IMG submission 89798) | Active sludge microbial communities of municipal wastewater-treating anaerobic digesters from Japan - AD_JPNHW2_MetaG | ecosystem: Engineered > Bioreactor > Anaerobic > Digestate | place...
GACAACGTGGCCGGCTGGATCCTCGAGCTCGACCGCGGCCAGGGGATTCCGTGGAAGGGCAACTACTCGAGCTGGCTCGAGCAGAAGCAGGAGCGCCTGCGCGTCGAGCAGAAGACCGAGACCGAGCGCCAGAAGACGCTGCAGCGCGAGATCGAGTGGATCCACCTGGCGCCCAAGGCCCGCCACGCCAAGGGCAAGGCCCGCATCAACGCCTACCAGCAGCTCCTCACCGCCCGCCCCGAGGACGTCGCGAAGGACCTCGAGATCTACATCCCGCCGGGGCCGCGCCTGGGCGACGTGGTCCTGGAGGCGAAGGGCCTGTGCAAGGGGTTCGGCGACCGCCTGCTCATCGACGGCGCGGAGTTCCTGGTGCCGCCGGGCGCGATCGTCGGCGTCATCGGCCCCAACGGCGCCGGCAAGACCACCTTCTTCCGCATGATCGTCGGCCAGGAGCAGCCGGACGCCGGCTCCCTGCGCGTGGGCGACACCGTGCAGCTCGCCTACGTTGACCAGGCGCGCTCCACCCTCGACCCCGAGAAGAGCGTCTACGAAGTCATCACCGACGGCCAGGACGAGGTGATGCTCGGCAGGGTGCGCCTGAACGGTCGCGCCTACTGCAGCCGCTTCAACTTCTCGGGCACCGACCAGCAAAAGAAGGTGAGCCAGATGTCCGGCGGCGAGCGCAATCGCGTGCACCTCGCGCGCATGCTCAAGTCCGGCGCCAACGTCCTGCTTCTCGACGAGCCCACCAACGACCTCGACGTCAACACCCTGCGCGCCCTCGAGGACGGTCTCGACCAGTTCGCCGGCACCGTCGTCGTGATCAGCCACGACCGCTGGTTCCTCGACCGCATCGCGACCCACATCCTGGCGTTCGAGGGCGACAGCAAGGTCACCTTCTTCGACGGCAACTTCACCGACTACGAGGAGTATCGCCGCACGACCCTCGGCGACTCCGCCACCCGCCCGCACCGCATCACCTACCGCAAGCTGACAAGGTAGGGGTAGGTTCATCCGCTGGCGACATCGGTGGTGGACGTGGCGCTCAAGGATCGCTCGGTTCAGCGGTTCCTCAGCAAGCACTTGCTGGTGTGCGACGAGACGAGGTATTGCAGATGAAGAGCACGTTGAGGCATCTCGTGGCCTTCTTGATCGGCAGCGTACCCGTGGCGATTCTGGTCTTATTGGCTGACTCGATCCGCCATGGCGAGGTCAATTGGGAATCTAGCAACGCCTATGGTTTCCCGATTCCGCTGGTGGACCTTCTTCCGTCGTTGGTTGCTGCGGTGGTCCTGTCCTGGGCGTGCGGGTTGTTCCTGCTGGCTCTGCTCCATGATCGCCGGGTCTGGGATCTCACAAAGGGAGTGCCACTGTGGTCCCTCAGCCGGGCCATCCGTTGGATGCAAGTGCTGCTAGTTGCTGCAAGCCTGGCGGGCTTCCTGACCGGAGGTGGGTCATATGGTCGGCTGCACAGTTTCCCCTACTACGGGCGCACGGGAGGTCACCTCTGGACGCCCTTCAGTCTCGTGGCCGACCTTTCGATTGTCGGCTTCTTCGTGTGCTGTGTGGCGGTCGGGATCATGGAAGCGCTCGCGTGGCGGAGAACATCCAAGGGGGAAGAGTCGGGCGCAGCTCCACCGGTGGAGCGAATGCCGATCGGACGCTCCACTCTCCTGGCTGCTGGGCAGGTCTTGGTCGGGGCTATCGGTGTCACCCTCTGGGCCCGGCTGTATCGGGTGTACCACCCACTTGACCGCAATTGGCCGCTCATCCGGGACATGATGCCTGACTTGCGCCGATACGCTCTGGGGATGCCTCTCAGTGCGAAGGTCCTGCTTGGTCTCGACGCGATGGTCATTGCGTGGGCGGTGGGTTGGTGCGTGTGGGCCTTCCTGGTCTTGCTGGCCTGGTGGAGGCGTGGCCACAACTGTTCACCTGTCTTGCTTCGTGCACGGTCAGTTGCAGCCCGTTGGGCAGGTGTGCTCTTCGGTCTGCAACTCCTGTTGTTCTTCGTTGTTCCCCGTGACACCCACGGGCGGGTTGGCTGGATTGTCCCAATTCTCTTCGAGTTCCCCTACGCGCGGATCGTGATTGACGTTTGGGCAGCACTCCTGGGGTTGTCTGCCATTGCCCTGACTCTCTGGTCGGTCGCAGGTACCGTGGTGGAATCGCTCGCCCGGCTGCTCCAACGCCGGGACCAGCAGGGCATGAAGGAGACGGCAGAGTGACCTGAGGCCTGCGGCTCGATACCCGATATCCCGTGCCGATCTCCTGCAGGACGGGAATGGCCGAAGGAGAGCAGCCGATTCCGCGACGCGCCATCGTTGGAGGAGGTGGCGTGCTTGCTCCGACAGCTCCGTCGAGTAGCAATGATTGCTCCTGGATGGTTTGACAAACCATCGACGTGAAATACAATGCAGACATGAAGACGCGCCTGGGACGGCAGGAGTCGCAAATGCTGGCGTATCTCCAGTTGCGGCGGCAGCAGACGGTCCGCACCGGGGAGCTGACCGGTCCGCTCGGGCTGACGCCTGCGCAGGAGCGCGAGTTGTTCAGGCGGATGCTGCGGGGGAGGCTGATCGCGCGGGTGCGCCCCGGGCTGTTCATCGTGCCGCAGAAACTGCCGTTCGGCGGTGCCTGGACGCCCTCCGAGACACTGGCGCTCAACGCGCTGATGGCGGATCGCGGCGGGCGCTACCAGATCTGTGGGCCGAACGCGTTCAGCCGGTACGGGCTCGACGAGCAGATGCCCAGCCGGGTCTACGCCTACAACACGAGGATCTCGGGGATGCGGACGGTCGGTACGGTCACGCTGATGCTGATCAAGGTGGCCGAGTCCAGGCTTGGCGCCACCGAGGTTGTGCGCGACCGCGACGGCGAGGAGGCGGTCTGGTCGTCGCGCGCACGCACGCTCGTCGACGCGGTGTACGACTGGGCGCGCTTCGACAGCTTGCCGCGCGGGTTCGGGTGGATTCGGAAGGAGCTGGCGGCCCGCCGGGTGAAGGTCGAGGAGCTCGTGGCGATGGCGCTGGAGTTCGGCGACGGGGCGGCGATCCGCCGCCTCGGCTGGCTGCTCGATCGCGATGGCGTGGCAGCACGGGCGGTTCGCCGGCTCGAGGATGCGCTTCCGGTGTCGTCCGGACTGGTTCAAGTGGACCCGACGAAGCCGCGGCGCGGCCGTGCGGACCGGCGCTGGGGGGTGGTGGTGAATGCCGACCTCTGAGCCAACCGAGATGCGCTTCCACGAGGACCGGGAGCTGTTCGAGGCGGCGCTGCGCCTGACGGAGGCGCGTACCGGTTTCTCCCGGCGCCTGGTTGAGAAGGACTACTACTGCACCATGGTGCTCGCCTATCTGTCCGGCTTCGGTGGGCTTGTGTTCAAGGGTGGGACATGTCTCGCCAAGGTCCACGCGGCGTTCTATCGGCTGAGCGAGGACCTCGACTTCGTGATCCCGACTCCAAGCGATGCGTCGAGGACCCTGCGCCGTGCCAGCACGACCACGCTGAAGGCCAGGGTCGGGGAGTTCGCCGAGGTGTTCCCGGCCTTTCGCGTGGCGGTGCCGATGCATGGCGCGAACGAATCCACGCAGTACCTCGCAACCCTCGCGTATGAGTCTGTCGTGACCGGCGAGCCGGCGATGATCGAGCTGGAGGTGGGCCTCCGTGAGCCCCTGCTCGAGCCGGCCGTGGTTGCGCCTGCCGCGACGATCCTGGTCGACCCGGGTCTGGGCAGCCCAGTGCTCGCGCCAGTGCCAGTGGTCTGTATGTCGCTCCGCGAGGCGTTGGCCGAGAAGGCGCGTGCCGCGTTGACCCGCCGCGAGGTGGCGATCCGTGACTTCTTCGACCTCGACTTCGCGGCACAGACGTTGGGTGTTGACTTGCTCGACGGCTGTTACGTCGCGATGGTCGGGGCCAAGCTCCGCGTGCCTGGCAACGGTCCGATCGACCTAAGCGAGGACAGGCGCGCGGCTCTCCGCTCACAGGTTCGGACACGGCTGCAACCGGTGTTGCGGCCAGCGGAGCTCGCCGGCTTCGACCTCGACCGGGCGTTCGGGATCGTGGCGAGCATCGCCGGTCGGCTGGCTGCCATGCAGTGAACATCTGTCACATCGTGGCGTTCGAGGGCAACAGTACGGTCACGTTGTGTGACAGCAGCCTCTCTGAATACGAAGTGTGCCACCGCGAGACACGGGGCAAGACTGCCACGCGCCCGCGCCGGATCACCTACCGCAATCTGACGAGGTGGGACTGGCATGCATTCCCCGCCGGAGTCTTGCCGCGCGGCCAGGTCGCGTGACGCGACCGCCGGGTGGAACCTGCGGCTCGCTGCGGCGTACCTCACGACGTGATCGTGCCGGCGTTCCGTCCGCTTGCTTCCGAGCGCTGTCGCTGGAGACCTTCGCGCAAGAATCCGGAAGCGGGCACGCTCGGGGCTCTCCATGCGGTCTTCTGCTGGCCGCTGTCGGCTTTCGAGAGGCCCGTGGGACGGCTGTGCGGCGGCGCTGGATCCTGCTGGTGGCGGAGGGTGCCATGGTCGTACAGACGGTCAGGCTCCCCGACAAGATCGCGAAGCGGCTCGAAGCGCTCGCCAGCGGCGCCAGGCGCACGAAGTCGTCGTGCATCATCGAGGCCCTGGAGCGCTACCTCGACGAGCGCGAGGACCTGGAGATAGCGCTCGCGCGGGTCAGGGAACCGCAGGCCGAGTATGTCGACCACGACGAGGTCAAGCGTGCGCTCGATCTCGATTAGGTAGGAGCGCCGCGCGGTCGAGGAGCTGTCGGCGCTCCCACGGGACGCGCAGCAGCGGATGGTCGCCGCGGTCGGGCTCCTGGCCAAGGAGCCAATGCGGGGCGAGCAGCCGCCGCCGAGTGGAAGGGGCTCCGGCGCCTGCGAGTTGGGCGCTACGGCGTGACCTACGCGTTCAACGGTGACGAGCTGCTGATTCTCGTCGGTCGCGTCGGCCTCCGTCGCGATGTCGACAGGCTCCCCAGCCCTTGACTGTGAGTGTGGCGATGACACGAGCCGTGAAGCTCATCGTCGAGAAGCACCCTGACGGCTTGGTGGCGTATCCGTTGGGCCTGCAGGATGTGGTGGTCGGTGAGGGCGACACCTACGAGGAAGCGCTCGCGGACGTCAGGTCGGCTCTCGCCTTCCACGTCGAGACGGTCGGAGACGAGGCCATCGGTGTGGACTCCGTCGTTCTTGAGGCCTTCGTCGCGGAAACCGTCGTCACCTTCTGAGATGGGGAGGTTCACGGTTGACGCCCGGAGGGAACGGGTCGTTCGGACGCTCGAGTGATTGGGCTTCCGTCTGGTCCAGGATGGCGAGCACATCGCCATGATCCGCGAGACCCCCCAACGGTTCCCGGACGCCTCGCACGATGCCAGACCACGACCGCCTCGAGAGCTCGACTCTCCGGACGACCTGCACGCAGGCGGCGATCTCTCGTGAGGAGCTCCTCCGAGCGTTGGAGCGATCCTGAAGGACCGCTCCGATGGGCGGATCAACGTGCGGTCTGGGTGCTCAGGTAGAACCGGGGCGTCGCGGTCGGGTCCTTCATTTCGAGCTTGACGAGGTAGGACACGCTCGGGCCGATGTCGACGCCGAAGCTGTCACTTTGGAGCGGCCGACCCATCCCGTCCAGGAGGCGCATCGCGACCCGGTGCCGGCCGGGCGACAGTTGCCAGGCATGCGTGACGCGGCCGCCGCCCTGGCGCTGCATGCCCATGAAGTCGGCTCGGCTGAAGTCGAACTTCGCCGGATCGGCCGACCTGCCGTCGATGGTCACCTCGATGGAGCCCTGCGGGATCGGCGACTGGAACAGCAGGCTCAGCGGCGGCTGAGGGGCCGTGCGGGCCATCGCCGGGGCCTGGGTCGGTTCATGCGCCCGGGCCTGGGCCTGGTGTGACTCGTCCGCCATCCAACCCTTGCGGACGAGCTCGGCGCCGCGCAGCGCCCCCGGGTCGTCCGGGAGGATGACGAGCGCCTTTGCGAACGCCGCTGACGCCTCGTCCCACTGGCGGCGCCCGACGGCTGCGTCGCCCTGCTCGACCAGCTTTCTCCCCGTGGTCTCGCAGGCTGTCTTGATACGCTGCGCGAGATCGAGGGACGTGCTGTCGGAGGTCCCGTCCACCCAGAGCTCCCCCAGGAGCCGGCGGGCCTTCACGAGATCGCCCGCAGTCAGGGCCGCCTCGGCCTGCCGCCTCAGCTCGAGGGCTCTCTGGCTCTCGGACGGCGTTGGGACTGCAACCGTCGACTGCTTTCTGGGCTCGGGTCCCGAGGACTTCATGAGCCAGATCATGGGGACCAACACGACCAGCACGGCGGCGGCAATGGCGGCAGGGAGCCTCCATTTCGGCGTGCTGGCCTTCGGGGTGGCTGGCGCCGCCACCGGTTGCACGAGCTGCTGTTTCGCGGCCGCGAGGGCCGGGATCACCTCGCTCGCCCGCGCCGGACGCCGCGAGACGTCCTTCTGAATCATGCGGTACACGATCGCGTTCAGCGCCGGGGGAATGTCCGGCTGGTGCCGGTTGGGCACCGGGGCCTCGGCGTCCGAGGTCTCGCCCGGGACGTCCTTCGATCGCCATGCGTACGGCAGCTCCCCGACCAGCAGCTCGTAGAGGACCACGCCCAGCGAGAAGAGGTCGGCCCTGCCGTCGAGGGCGGCCCCGGCGACCTGCTCCGGCGCCATGTACGACGCTTCTCCCCGGAACTGGCCGCGGCGGTCAAACGGAGAGCGGTCCGGTTGGTTCAACGCGAGGTCGGTCAGTCGGTAGGTGCCACGCGGTGCCATCAGGATGGTCGCCGGGCTGATGCTTCCGTGAAGCTGGCCGTGCTCGTGGATGTGGGCGACTGCACCGGCGATGGCAATGCCGAGGTCGACGACATCGGTGTGCGAGAGCTTCCGCCCGGCCCTGACGGCATCTCCGAGCGACTGGCCGTCCACGAGCTCGTACGCGATGAACGGGAAGTGGCTCTCCCCGTAAGTGCCAGCATCTCGGACCGAGAGGAGGGACGGGTGCTGGAGCGCCTGGGCCGCGGCGGCCCGGTCCAGCAGCGCCTGGGTGAACGCACGTGCTTCGTGCGCCTCCTCCGGCGGCGTCGGAACCTTGATGAGCCACTTCTCGCCCGAATCCCCAGATCGCGCGACGTAGGCGACGCCGACCGAGCTCTGCTCGAGGAAGCGCTCGACCGAGTACTTCCCGAAGCTGGTGACCTCCTGGCCCATCCGAACCTCCACTCACCGAGGCGTCTGCCGGGTGTCATGGGTATTGTACCCATCCGACAGGAGGACGTCGTTCGACCGGGGATGTCGGACGTGATCTCGCTCACCGGTGAGCACCGCGGCACGTGCCGATCGGGCGGGACTGCTGATTCCCTCGCTGCACGGGGAGAACAGACGCTCGTCCTGCGCGTTGGCCGCGGCCGGAAGACGCGACGCCGCGACCGGGCCGGACCTCGTACCGTAAGATGGCTCGCATGGGAGCAGGTGCGGCATGAGAACCAGGCCCCTCCACGTTCCAGCGCTCGTCTTCCTGACCGCTGCTCTCGGTGCGGCCGTGGTCGGTGCGCAGCCGGTGCCGAGCGCTCCCACCGCGGCCGAGATGGTGGCGATCGAGAAGTGCCTCACCGGGATGCCGGCCAGGGTGCAGGTCGCGATCGCGCTCGTGAAGGGCGACGAGGCGCGGTTCCTCGGCGCCGAGCGCACCGAAGCAGGCGTGCGGCTGGTCGACAACCGCTCGGCCGTATTCCAGATTGGCTCGGTCACCAAGGTCTTCACCGCCACGCTGCTCGCCCAGCAGGTCGTGAAGGGCGCGCTCCGGCTCGAGGACACTGTGGCCAGCCGGCTGCCGTTCACGCTCAAGGAATCGGGTCGTGGGGGCGTCGAGATGACCCTCGGCCAGCTCGCGAGCCACACCTCGGGCCTCGCGCACCACCAGCCGCCGGGGCTCACGATGCACGCGTGGCTCCACTTCCACCCGGATGAACCCTGGCGTGACTACGACCGGTCACGCTTCGAGGAGTACCTCAAGGAGGACCTCGAGCTCGCATCGACCCCTGGCACGGCGTACTTCTACTCGAACCTGGGCATGAGCCTCGTCGGGCTCGTGCTCTCGCTCAAGTCGGGCAAGCCGTACGAGGCGATGCTGCAGGAGGGGATCTTCCGGCCGCTCCGGATGTCGAGCTCGACGACCGACCTCGCGCTCGTGCGCGACCGGGTGGTGCCGGGCCTGAGGGTCAATGGCAAGCCGTTTCCAAACCAGGGCATGGCGGCGCTGGCGCCGTGCGGCGGGCTGTACACCAGCGCCGAGGACCTCGCCAGCTTCGCCCGCGCCGAGATCGACCGCACCGACCCGGCGATCGCCCTGAGCCAGAAGCCGGTGTTCACGATCAGCGAGGGCGAGTACGTGGCACTCGGCTGGCACGTGTACGACTGGGTGGGGGGTTGGCGGACGATCAACCACAATGGCGGGATCGGCGGCTATACCTCGACCGTCAACATCGACCCGACCAACCGCTGCGCCGTGATCGTGCTCTCCAACGTCATGAACGAGGGTGACCACGGCGAGGCCGTCCGCATCCTCGGACGCGCCCTCCTCAAGCAGGTCGAGCCCCCGGCCAGGACGAAATAGAAGAGAGAGCTGCCGGCGCTAGCGTGCCGCTCGCACGGATGCGACGAACGCCCAGCAAGTGAGGAGGGCGAGCACCCCGGCGGCGATGAGAAGCTGCCGGGCGTCGGCCAGCGTCCAGCCCGAGTAGGCCGCACCGGCGGCCAGGTGCACGACGGTCAACCCCAGGAGGCCGACGACGCCCAGGGTCGCGCCTGTCCTCCAGCCCGGGGGCCCGGGGAGCCCGCCCCGCTCCGCGCTCGTCATGCCTCGGAGCACGGCAATCACCAGGGCGAGGAGCGCGGCGGCGACCACCTCGCTGGCCAGCTCGCGCGGCCACTCCTCGGGCCACGCGGACCCGAAGATCGAGTACACGATCAGCAGGCGGACGGTGCCGGCGCCGGCTCCCCCGACCAGCGCCACCACCGGCACGGCGCTCCACCTCCCGAGCCGGTGCCAGGTCAAGGCCAGGCAGCCGAGGAGGATCCCCATCGCGAGGATCTCCTGCACCGGCTGGAAGACCAGGAGAAATCCGCTGAGGCCGTTGGGCACCCAGGCGAAGGTGACGGCCCACGCGAGGCCGCTCGCCACGGCAGCGGTCAGCAGTGCCCATCCCGTCCTCCAGCGGCGCGCCAGCCAGACCGCCGTCAACGCCGCCATGGCGCTCTGGACGAGCGCGGGGAGAACCCAGTCTGGGTGCGCCGGCAGCATGCGGACGCGGCCCAGCGGCGAGTGCGAGCCGGCGCCGGCGAGTGTCACCCAGACTCCGAGCAGCAGCCACGCGCTCCTCACCTGGAGCGCCAGGGCCAGCATCGCGGCGTGACTCCACCGCGCCTGGCCGGAGCCTGCCGCCATCGCCTGCATCATCCCGTTGCCCGATCTCATCGTGCTGGTCCCTTCGTCGCCCGAGTATAGCCGTGTCGCGGGTGCTGTCGGTGCGCTGCTTTTCCCGCAAGATCGAGCCGATCCACAACCTCACCGTCGAGTGCGCGCTCGGCTTCTCGGTTGTCATCACCCGCGAGGCGATCCCGGGTGTCCCACGCTCCGGCAACGTGGAGGGGATGGCCGGCGACTTCGCCCCGAGGCGAGGCGGGAGATGCCGGTCAGTGGGTCTCCTGGGCTGATGGCGGCGCGCCGCCCGCCGGCTGCTCCGTCCGGTCGCGGGCGCGACGCCAGTGGAGGTAGAGGCCCCACACGAACAGGAGAGGGGACCAGAGAAGCACCGCCCACAGGCCGAAGCTCGCGTGGTCGGCGAGCGCACGGAGCAGGTTGGGGGCAAACGCGTTGTCGTTGATCAGGTAGGTCCAGGTGGCGGACGGACCCCGCAGGCCGTGTGCCTCCCAGTCCACCCCGTCGGCCGTGATCTCCAGCGTCTCGAAGGTCTCGAGGACTGCGTCGTCGACGCGGCTCGGCAGGTGCTGGAAAGCCGCAATCGCCGCCCGGGCGAACTCGACCACCGGCGTGCGCCCGCCCAGCGACACGAGATGGATCTCGTCGCGCAGGACCTGCAGCTCATCGAGGTGCTCGGCCCAGCAGCGGTCGATCGCGTTCAGGGTCAGGCGCCGCTCGATTGCCCGCAGCAGGGGCTCGCCAGCGACGGGCAGCAGCTTCGACCAGTGCTCGCAACAACGCTCCTCGAGCAAGTGCGGGGTCGCGATTCGCTCCAGTAGCTCCAGTCGGCGGACCTGGATCTGTTGCCGCTGTTGCTCGATGATCTCGGCATACTCGTAGAGGCGTTTGCGCGCGTCGCCGAGCTCCCCCTCGGCGACCCGCTGGGCGTGCGCGACCGCCTCGCGGATCGCCGGAATGTCACCGGGGAGCTCGGAGCCCTGCAGGGCGAGCGTGCGCGGCAGAACGCGGTTGATTCCCGCGTGCCGCAAGATGCCGTCCTCGAGGCTGACGAAAAGGCGCGACGTCCCTGGATCGCCCTGCCGCCCGGCCCGACCCCGCAACTGCAGGTCGATGCGCAGGCTCTCGTGCCGGTTGGTGGCGATGACGTAGAGGCCGCCGAGCGCCAGCACCTGGTCGCGGTTGCGCTCACCGACCCCGCCGAGACGGATGTCCGTGCCGCGTCCGGCCATGTTGGTGGAGATCGTCACCTGCCCGACATCGCCTGCCCCGGCGACCACAGCCGCTTCGAGCTCGTCGTTTCGCGCGTTGAGCACGCGGCATGCGATGCCACGGTGTTGTAGCGCCGCCGCCAGACGCTCGGAGTCCTCCACGCTCGCCGTGCCGACCAGGACCGGCCTTGCCGTGGCATGAACCCGCTCGATCTCCGCGATGACCGCCTGGTCGCGGGCGGCACGGTTCACGAAGATCCGATCCTCCTCGTCCACCCGCACGCAGGGAAGGTGGGGAGGGATCACGGCAACGGGCAGGCCGTAGACGTTCCAAAGCTCATCGGCGGCACTCGCAGCCGTGGCGGTCATCCCGCACAGGAGCGGGTACTGGCGCAGGAAGTGCTGCAGGGTGATCGAGCCCAGGATCGATCCGCCAGCACCGGGACGCAGCCCTTCCTTGGCCTCGACTGCAGCCTGCAAGCCGTCCGGCCAGTGCCGGTTCTCGGCGACTCGGCCGGTGAGCTCGTCGACCAGCTCGACGGACCCGTCGCGGACGATGTAGTCGACATCGTGTCGAAGCAGATGCTCGGCGTGGAGAGCGTTGCGCGTCGCCGCAAGCAGGCTCACGCCGTGGCCCGAGAACAGGTCGGCGCAACCGAGTGCGCTTTCGACCCGGGTGATCCCATGCTCCGTGAGGAAGATGTTGCGCTCCGCGTCGTCGGTCTGGAAGTCGACGCCCGGTGCCAGGTGACGGGCCAGCTCCGCGAGGCGGTCGAGCCCGTCGTGCTCGTCCACTGCAACGCCCGCGATGACGAGTGGGATGCGCGCCTCGTCGATCAGGATCGAGTCCGCCTCGTCGACCAGCGCCATGTGAAACGGACGGTGGACCTGTTGGTCGGGCTCGAGGCACGAGCTGTCCCGCAGCAGGTCGAACCCGGCTTCCTTGGCGGTCAGGTAGGTGACGTCGCACCGGTACGCCGCCCGCCTTTCCGCCGGGAGCATCCCCTCCTGGATGCAACCGACCGAGAGGCCGAGCATGCGATACGCCGGTCCCATCCAGGCCGCATCCCGCCGTGCCAGGTAGTCGTTGAAGGTGAGGACGTGGACGCCGCGACCCGCGAGCGCCTGGAGGGTCGCAGGGAACACCGCTGCGAGCGTCTTGCCCTCGCCGGTCGGCAGCTCCACGATGCGACCGTGCGCCATGGCAAGGCCGGCGAGGACCTGCACGGCGAACGGATCGAGCCCGATGGCGCGCCGCGCCGCCTCACGGACCAGGCTGAACACCTCGGTTTCAAAGTCGTGCAGGCCGCGGAGCCCGGTCTCGTGGTTGCCGTCAGATCTCGAGCCGACGGCGCGAATCCCGGTGATCAGCCGCGCGGTGGCCGCGGTCAGATCGGCGTCGGAGAGGCGCCCGGTGTCGCTGCACATGATTCGATCGGCCGCGTCCCGGTACGGCGCGAGGTCGGTCTCCACCTCGTCGGAGCCGACACGCCACCACACTGAGGCGAGCGCGCGCACGATGCCTGCACGAGCGGTTGCTGTTCGTGACGGGTTTGAAGTCCTGGTGCCTGTTCGGGTCTCTGCCATTGCGTACCCCCTGGTCCCGGAGCGCCTGCCGACTCGGCTGGCCGCCAACGAGAACGCTCGTCGCGCCCCGAGTGGGGTCGCTCCAACCGCTGTCTTGATCCTTGGAACGAGCAGTTGTGGGGGTTCAGAAGCGCGGCGGACCGCGAGGGTCGCAGGGCGGACCCGGCGAACCGTGTGCAACCGTCAGGACCGGTGTGGGCGCGAGGGACGTTGAGGCGACGGGAAGCAGGAAGCCGACCAGCACCACCAGGGCCAGCAAGATCGGCGGCAGCAACACCGCCGCCAGCAACGCCGCCACGATCAGAACCAACCCGACCGTCGGCGCCATCCTGCTCCCCAGGAGTGTTCGTCTCATGGATGCCTCACGCGCTTGCTCCGTCCCTGGTACGTCAACACACCTTCCAGGTTATACCTCAACGCGATCGCCGTCGACCGCCCCCCTCGACGACGGCACTGTCCCAGGCAACCCTCCGGATCGCTCCACCTGGCCTCCATCTTCGCTCCATGAAGGGAGCACATTCGGCTCGTACCTTTGCCGGTGATGGGGCTGATCTACCGGGAGGGTCCATGAAGGTCGACATCGTCGTGGTCGACGTCCGTCGCCACATACGGCATCGAGTCGAGGATGAGGTGGTCGTCAGGTGCCCAGAAGAGGTGGCGGCGCCCGCCATTCAGATGGTAGGTCCCATAGGTGCTGCCACCGCGAAAGAAGGACACTTCTCTCGGCAGGGGACACGTGCCTCTCGGCCTGTGGATGAGGGCGAGGATGAGGAAGCGCAGTGGCGGGCTAGCTGTACCCTGCGTCTCCAAGGTGCTGGTTCTGGCAGGAGTGGACGGATGATGGCTACGGAAGCACTCCCGGTTCCGGGAACGAAGGCTGGTACCGGATGGCTCGTGCTGGGAGCAAGCGTGCTCGCACTGGCCATGTCGTGCGGTCGCACGACGCCTCGTCCAGCCCCGCAGGTGTTCATCTGGTCCTGGCAGCGACCTGACGACCTGGCCTTCATCGATCCCGAGCGCGTCGGGGTGGCGTTCCTGGCAACCACGATTCGTCTCGATCCGCGAGGCGTGGAGGTCCTCCCGCGCCTCCATCCGTTGCGGATGCCTCCCGAGACCTCCCTGATCGCCGTCGTCCGCATGGAAGTGACAGGCCCCGGCCCGAGCGACGGCTCCGAAGCGCACGAGGAAGTGTTGCGTTGTCTCGTAGACCTGGCGTCGTTGCCGCACCTGGGTGGGCTTCAGATCGACTTCGACGCCACCTCCTCGCAGCGGGCCTACTACCGTTCGCTGCTCCTTGCTCTGAGGCCGCGACTGCCGGCGGGCGTTGGGTTGTCGATCACGGCCCTCGCCTCGTGGTGCCTCGACGATGCCTGGATCGAGGGGCTCCCCGTTGACGAGGCCGTGCCCATGCTCTTTCGGATGGGACGCGACGGGCCGTCGATCCGCGCCGCCCTGGCGTCGGGGCGGGATTTCGGAGCTGAGATGTGTCGCTCTTCCCTGGGGCTGTCGACCGACGAGCCTGCACCGGTGGTCCGCTCCGGACGGCGGCGCTTCGTCTTTCACACATCGTCGTGGACCCAGTCGGCAGTCCGCCAGGTACTGGAGGCCCAGTCATGAGCCCTCGTGTGGCCACCATCGTCGCGTTGGTTCTCCTTGCGATCTCCGTCCCGATACAACCAGCAAGTGCCTGCTCGCAGGAGCCCTGGATGCCACCCGATTTCGTCCTCGGGACCGGTCCAGAGGATCTCGACGCATTCGCGGGCGGTGACCTGGGCATCGTCCTTCCTTCTTATGCCCGCTCGTACCTGATCGTCGCGTACCGCGCCATGAACGGGAAGCCACTCACGGAAGCTGAGCGTCAGGGTGCCATCCGTGTCTGGAGTGCGAGGCTCGGCAGGGCTCGGTTGACCAGAAGAGAGAGACGCGATGCTTGGCTCGAGAGCCGGAGCGGCGTGTGTGGTCTGGACGGGCACCTCGACGCGGTCAAGACCCAGATGGTCGAGGATCCGGATACCGCTGTCCTCCGCTACTCGTCTTTCGGCAACTGCTACCCGGATGCGTTCGAGACCGCCGCCGCGCGGCTCGAGGAGCTCGTTGCACGCTACGGACCCAGGGCGCCCCAGACCCTCGATTGGCTGGCGGCCCAGGATGCCGTGTTCCGCAACTGCTCGGAACGCAAGCTATCTGTGCCCTCTCCCAGCACTGGCTCCCGGGAGCAGCGTGCGGACCGTGACTACCAGCTTGCCGCGGCATGGTTCTACTCGGGCGACCTCGACATGGCCGAGGCGGCGTTTCGGGCAATCGCCCGGGACGATGCCTCGCGCTGGCGCTCGCTTGCGCCCTACCTCGCGGTGCGGTGCCTGGTCAGGCACGCTGACGTGGAGTGGAAGGACCAAGACGCCTTCCTGTCCCAGGCCTTGATTGAGATCGACCTGTTTCTGCGGGACCCTGCTTCCGCGCCACTCCACCCGGCCGCCTCGCGATTGAGGGGAATCATCCTCAAGCGGATGGACCCTGACCGTCGCACGCCCGAGCTCGCCGAGCTGATCGCATCCGGGCAGCGGTCCGACGAGTTTGCGGAAAACCTGTGGGACCTCACGGACTTGCTGGACAGGAATTGGTACTCCCCCGGCCGTCAGTGGACAAACCCGATCCTGCGGCAAGACCTCATCGCCTGGCTCCGCGCGTTCCAAGGCGGGCGCACCCTGGGTCCGGAGGGTCTCGTGGGGATCTGGCGCCAGAACCGCAGCGTCGCCTGGCTTGTTGCGACAATGGCGCACGTTCAAGGCAACGATGTAGTCGCGAGCGAGCTCCTGGAGGCTGCTGCCCAGGTCGACCCCCGCTCACCGGCGTGGCCGACGGTGGAGTATCACCGTCTGCGGCTGCTCATCGAGCAATCCCGATCGAAGGAGGCACGTCAGGGATTGGACGCCGCACTCGGCAACCCCAGGTTCGCAGAAGCGACTTCGTCCAAGAACCTCCTCATGGAGCTGCGAGCCCGCGTGGCGCTCGACCGCCGCGAATTCCTGAGGTTCGCGGTGCGTAGCCCCGTCCTTGCAGGGAGTGGGACCTACCCCGAAATGGGCAATCAGGTTCGCGAAGACGCGGCACGTCTCGCCGATACCGAAATCGTCGAGTCCCTGCTGCCTCTTGCCGAGCAACGTGCGCTGGTCGATGGCACGGGCCTCGACGAGGCGACGCGGGAGCGGTTGGCGGTTGCTGTCTGGGTACGGGCCGTGCTGCTGCGCCGGCTGGACATCGCGCGGCAGGTCACTCCCATCGTGCAGGTAGTGGCGTCCAGAGGGCGCGATCCGAGACAGGTTGAGGGCGCCCTGAAGGCATTCCTGGCCGCGAGGACCGAGAGCGA
>Ga0116171_10003043_pt1 | contig 15618 bp, 12 predicted proteins | sample AD_JPNHW2_MetaG_FD_89798 | JGI IMG/M metagenome (GOLD analysis project Ga0116171, IMG submission 89798) | Active sludge microbial communities of municipal wastewater-treating anaerobic digesters from Japan - AD_JPNHW2_MetaG | ecosystem: Engineered > Bioreactor > Anaerobic > Digestate | place...
AGAGATTTCCGCGATAAATTTAAGCTCCTCGGGGCGGCTCAGGGCATATCCGATTCCAACATATTTATCATTGATTTCTATGTCTGCAGTTGACATGTTCCACTCCTTCCCTGCCAGCCTTCCTGCCTCCTGGTTAATTTTATCTATCCTGTTTGTGAAGTATTCCGAATCGTCACAAACAGCAAATCCTATCACTCTTTTGTTAAGATTAAGGGCCTTGTTTGCAATACACAGGCCGGAATATGTCCCTCCGGAACCTACCGCAACAACGACAGTGTCAAATTTAATCCCTTTCTCTTTTTCCTGATTGCAAATCTCTTCCATAGCGCCGTAGTAGCCCATGCTTCCAAGACCATTGGATGCCCCTTCAGGAATTATGTAGCACTTTCTGCCCTTCTTAGCGAGTTCTTCTCCAATGCCTGCCATTATTATATCCCTTGAATCCTTATATTCATCGGGTGTACAATATCTTACTTCTGCTCCGAACAATTTGTCAAGAAAGTAGTTGCCTTCAACTCTCGGAGGTTCATTAATCCTGAGCAGCAACACCGATTTAAGTCCCAGCATTGTTGCTGCGGCAGCTGTTGCCCGGCAGTGGTTTGACTGAATACCTCCCGTTGTGATGATTGTGTCAAAACCTCCGTCCAAAGCCTCTTTAAGAAGATACTCCAGCTTTCTTATCTTATTGCCGGATATCTCACTTCCTGTCTGGTCGTCTCTCTTAATATATAAATTCACGCCCCACTCTTTTGAGAGTCTCTCTGCTTTTTCTATTTTAGTTGGCAGGTTTGCCATGTTAAGTTTAGATGCCATAATTTGGATTATTTCATTTTATTTAATTCTTCATTTATAAACTTTACCATACCATTGAATTCCGCCTCTTCAAATAGTCTCGTCAATAATACAATCCTACCGTCTTTGTCTATGATAATGTTCCTTGTCACACCTGCATCCGGACCACAAAACAGGGCGAACTTAGTACCGGCAGTATCAAGTGTAACAGGATATGTTATCTTCATGTCTGCGGCAAATTTTGCTGTAACTTCCGGAGTCTCTTTAAAATCAATTCCAAGCAGTATAAACTTTGGATTTTTTTTATTTTTTAGCCAGATTTCAGATTCAATGAACGGCATCTCTTTACGGCATACGCCACACCAGCTTGCAGTAAACTGAAGCATAACAAGTTTGCCCTTTAGGGATGACAGCATGATTTTCTTCCCGCCGATATACTCGATTTCAAAATCGGGAGCCATATCACCAACCTTAACAATATATCCCCTGCTGTCTGCAATTAAAGAGTCGCTTTTAACAGATGAAGTGTCTGAGATTCCATTTTCTGATAATGCATTACCTTTATTGTTCCGGCAGGATAAAAGAGCGAGTGACACAATGAGAATAGCTAAAAGTTTCGTTTTCATGTATTTTAAGTTTTGATATTTTCCTATCTATGCAAATTTAATCTTTTAATAATTAAAACTCCAACAGGGATTGGATTTTTAGCTATTTTTGCAATTCAATAATCCGATTTAAAATGAAACGAATTCTCTTTTATGTCACTATTATGATGACATCGCTTTACTCAGTAAAAGCCTCGGGTCAAAAACTCGAAATTGAGCAGTTTAAACCTATAGCAGATTCTCTGCAAAGCTATTTTAAGCCAAAAGCATTTGTTGCCGGTAAAATTGCAATTCTTTCTGTTGAAAAAAAGGGAAATTCGCTTCATTTTTATTTTAATTCGCCTCTTTCCGAATACTCCTTCCGGGAGGAAAACGTAGAGGATGTCTATTCTGTTGTACGATCGCTTCTTCCTCAAGAGTATAAAAATTCTCCGTTGTTTGTATATTCAAACAAGTCGGTAATTGAGGAATTTATACCTCCTTTTTTCAAAGATAAATCCAAAGCTTATTCTCCGGTGAAGCCGGCCGTTGTTTCAAAATCGAAAAACAGAAGAAAAAAAGCAGAAAAAACGGCAGAACCTGTACAAAACCTCATTACAAAAGAATCTTCCCCTCTGAAAATCTCGATGGGACTTCAAAACAGGCACCTTGCAATCTGGCAGAGTCACGGATATTATTACGAACAGAAGCTTCTCCGCTGGGAGTGGCAGAGAGCCAGAATCTTTCAGACAGTAGAAGATCTTTATACTCAGTCCTATGTACTTCCATTCCTGGTTCCTATGCTGGAGAATGCGGGAGCATCAGTTCTTCTGCCAAGAGAAAGAGATGTTCAGATTAATGAAATAATCGTTGATAATGACAATTCGGCTTCGGGATATAGCGAGTCATCTGGAGATAAAAGATGGAACCATGCAGATTCTCTTGGTTTTGGAAATCCCAAAGAAGTTTATCTGAGTGGCGAAAATCCATTCAGGATGGGCAGTTCAAGAGTTGTTAACACAATTGAAAAAGGGAATCAGAGCTATGCCGTATGGACCCCTGCAATACCTGAAAACGGGGAATATGCTGTCTATGTTTCTTATCAGTCTGTTCCCGGAAGCACCCAAAATGCAGAGTATACAGTAAATCACGCATCCGGATCTTCAAAATTCAGAGTCAATCAGAGAATGGGCGGTAGTACATGGATATATCTGGGAACATTTTATTTCAGAAAAGGAGACACAGGCCAGAATGTAAAACTCACAAACCTTTCGAATAAAAAAGGAGAGATTGTATCTGCCGATGCAGTAAAATTCGGCGGCGGAATGGGAAATATTGCCAGAAAGCCTTCCGAGCAGGGTTCAGAAATGAACAGGCCGAGTTCATCAACTGAACCAATCAAAAAAGTTGTAGTACCAATAAATGTTTCTCCCGAAAAGAGCGGTTACCCGAGGTTTACAGAGGGATCGAGATACTGGCTTCAATGGGCAGGTTATTCCGATACAATTTATTCGCCAACAAAGAATGCCAATGATTACAACGATGACTACATGTCAAGGGGAAGATGGGTAAATGTAATCAGCGGAGGATCAAAATTTAATCCAAAAGAAAAAGGTAAGAACATTCCTGTTGATATGGCATTTGCATTCCATACCGATGCTGGAACGACACGTAACGACTCAATTATTGGCACTTTGGGTATATATACCCGTTTTTCAAATGAGTCAGACCTCTATCCAAACGGAGAAAACAGGATTTCAGCCAGATATCTGACAGATATGATTCAAAGTCAAATCGTGGAAGACATCCGTGCTACTTACGAACCAATATGGCAAAGACGAGGTATCTGGGACAAATCTTATGCAGAATCAAGGACTCCTGTTGTACCGACAATGCTTCTTGAACTTCTTTCCCATCAGAATCTTGCCGATATGAGATACGGACTGGACCCTCAATTCCGGTTTACTGTTTCACGAGCAATTTACAAAGGAATGCTTAAGTTTTTGTCTCAAAAAGACGGACTTCCTTATATTGTTCAGCCACTTCCCGTTAAAGAATTTTCTGCAACACTTCACAGTGGAATCGCTCTGCTGAGATGGACTCCGGTAACCGACACACTTGAGCCTACTGCGAAAGCCGAAAAATACATCTTATATACAAGATTAAACGGAGAAGGTTTTGATAACGGAAGAGTTGTCGAAGGTACCAGTGTAACAGTCGATATTGAGGCTGGAAAAATTTATTCGTTCAGAATCACGGCAGCAAACAAAGGCGGAGAAAGCTTCCCATCAGAAATCCTTTCGGTTTATCAGGCTCCGGACGAAAAGGGAAAAGTACTTATTGTAAACGGATTTGACAAAGTTTCTGCTGCAACGAGCTACGCCACACCTGATACTACTATGGGCGGTTTTATGGATTTTGAAGATCACGGAGTTCCATACTTAAGGGACATCTCCTACATAGGTAGTCAATATGAATTCCGGAGGGAAATTCCCTGGATGGACGATGATTCACCGGGATTCGGAGCATCATATGCCGATTATGAAACAAGAGTAATAGCCGGAAACAGTTTTGATTATCCGTACACTCATGGAAAGGCATTTGCCAGGGCCGGTTTCAGTTTTGTTTCATGCAGCAGAGAGTCAGTGGAGAAAGGTACAATTGACCTGAAAGGATACAAAATGGTCGATTTTATTATGGGCAAACAGCGCCAGTATAAAATCGGAAGAGGCGTGAACGCTCCAAAATTTGAAGTATTTTCAAAAGGTCTTCGAACTGCTATTTCCGAATACACTTCCCTTGGCGGCAATGTTCTGATTTCTGGGTCATTCATTGCGACAGATGTATGGGACAGCATTAACAACGACAAAGAGACACAAGACTTTGTAACCAGCGTTCTTAAATACAAATGGAGAACGCATTATGCAAGCAAAACAGGAACAGTTAAAGGAGCACCTAGCCCCTACTCTTTCGGCGGAAACTATTCTTTCCATACAGTTCCCAACGAACTTGTATATTGCGCCGAAGCTCCGGACGGCATTGAACCTGCGGGAGATGGTGCATGGACAATTTTCCGTTATGCCGACAATAATATTTCTGCGGGTGTTGCATATTCAGGATTTTACAAAACAGTTGCTTTGGGATTCCCTTTAGAAACATTGAAAACAGAAGAGGAACTGGACTCTTTAATAAAGATGATAGTCAACTTCTTTGACAAAAAATAATAATGGTAAGTAAAAAAAGACAGTCAGAAATAATTGAGCTGATAAAAAAAGAGGTAAAACCTGCTTTAGGCTGTACCGAACCGATTGCAGTATCTCTTGCAGTTGCCAGTTCTTCAGAGGCACTTGTAAAACTTGGATATAAACCGGAAAAAGTAGAAGTGAGCGTGAGTGCAAATATTCTCAAGAACGGCATGGGCGTTGGCGTGCCGGGTACGGGAATGGTAGGGCTTCATATAGCGGCAGCTCTTGGAGTGACATGCGGAAAATCGGAGTATAAACTCGAAGTTCTTAAGGATCTGGATTCTTTATCAATAGAAGCTGCAAAAGAGATGATTAACGAAAAGAGAGTATCTGTTTCGTTATCAAAAACAACAAAAAAACTGTATATTTCTGCAAAATGCAAGGCAAACGGTCATACATCGGAAACAATAATCGAGGATGACCATGATTCAATCCGAAAAGTAATTCTTGACGGCAAAGTGATATTTGAGCTAACGGACGGACAAAAGAATGAAGACGGGTCCTGCAGCACAGAACAAAAGAGCACTCTTGACTACAATCTTGACATTAAAACAATATATAATTTCGTCTGTGAAGTGCCTTTTGAAGATATCAGATTTATGCTTGACTCTGTCACAATGAACAAAGCACTCGCAAATGAAGGTCTTCAAAACTTATATGGGCTTCGGGTAGGAAGAACCATACTCGACAACATTCATAAAAACGTATTCGGAAAGGGATTACTGACATATTCCATGGCCGTTACCGCTGCTGCGTCCGATGCCAGGATGGCCGGGTGCATCCTGCCGGCAATGAGCAATTCCGGAAGCGGAAATCAGGGCATTACTGTAACTATGCCTGTCATTGCAGCAGCAGAGACAATGAAATCTTCCGATGAAGATCTTGCCAGAGCGATTACCTTAAGTCACCTCATTGCCATCCACATAAAGGGATATCTGGGAAAATTGTCTGCACTGTGCGGATGCGTTATTGCATCAACCGGAGCTGCGTGCGGAATTGTTTACCTAAGAGGAGGAAACTACAATCAGGTTTGTTTTGCAATAAAAAATATGATAGGAAACATAACCGGGATGGTTTGTGACGGAGCAAAAGTCGGGTGTGCATTAAAAGTAGCATCCGGTGTTTCATCTGCTGTTCAGTCTGCGGTTCTTGCCCTCGACAACATTTGTATATCCGAAAATGACGGAATAATCGAGAAAGACATAGAGAAGACGATTCGCAACCTCGGATCTATTGGCTCTGTGGGAATGAAACAGACCGATACCATGATACTCGACATCATGGTTTGTAAATAGTATACAGGGTATCTGCCGATTTGTCAGATTTCCCTGTTATATTCTCTTTGGTACATCTTTTGATTTTCCCTTTTGCATAATTATTTGTTTTAAATTAATAATAAGATACTATGCAAAAAGGGACAATTGGTGTTACAAGTGAAAACATCTTTCCGATTATCAAGAAGTTTCTCTACTCCGATCACGAAATTTTTCTGAGGGAACTTATTTCAAACGCTGTCGATGCAACTCAAAAGCTAAAAGCAATCTCATCTACCGGAGAGTTTAAAGGAGAAACCGGTGATATCAGGATAAAAATAAGCTCAGATCCCCAAAAGGGAACAATTACAGTTAGCGATAACGGTATCGGCATGACCGAGGAAGAGGTCCAAAAATATATAAATCAGATTGCATTTTCCAGTGCAGGCGAGTTTCTGGACAAATACAAAGATCAGCTCAATAATATCATAGGTCATTTTGGCCTTGGATTCTACTCGGCTTTCATGGTTTCGAAGAAAGTTGAAATTCAGACATTATCGTGGAAAGAAGGTGCTGAGCCGGTAAAATGGAGTTGCCTGGGAGATCCGTCATACGAAATGACAAAAGGCAAACGCAAAGAGAGAGGAACGGATATTATTCTTCATCTTGACGATGAATCAAAAGATTATGCCGAAAAGGACAAAATCAACTACCTTCTCAATAAATACTGCAAGTTCCTGCCTGTAGAAATTGTATTTGGAAAAGAGACCGAATGGAAAGACGGCAAACAGGTTGATACCGATAAAGACAAAATTGTAAATAACCCCTCTCCTCTCTGGACAAAAAAACCAGCGGACCTTAAAGAGGAAGATTATATGGCTTTCTACAGAGAGTTATATCCAATGCAGGAAGACCCGTTGTTCTACATCCATCTGAATGTGGATTACCCCTTCAACCTAACAGGAGTACTCTATTTCCCAAAAATCAAGGATAAGATAGAGATGTCCAGAAACAAGATTCAGCTTTACTGCAATCAGGTTTTTGTTACAGATTCTGTAGAAAACATTGTTCCGGACTTCCTGACTTTGCTTCACGGTGTCATTGATTCACCGGACATCCCTCTGAACGTTTCAAGAAGCTACCTTCAGTCTGACTCAAACGTAAAAAAGATATCCAGCCACATAACCAAGAAGGTTGCAGACAGGCTTGAAGATCTTTTCAAGAATGAGAGACCGTCACTTGAAGAAAAGTGGGATAATCTTAAGCTTTTCATTGAATACGGAATGCTCACAGATGAGAAATTTTCCGAAAGGGCAGAAAAGTTTGCTCTGCTTAAAAATACAGACAGCAAATACTTCAGTTATGAAGAGTACAAAACAGCAATTGAGCCAAATCAGACCGATAAAAACAAACGCCTTGTTTATCTCTACGCTACTGATTCCCAGGAACAATACACATATATCGAAAGCGCAAAAAACAGAGGATATGATGTATTGCTGTTTGACAGCCAGTTAGACGCTCACTTTGTAAATCTGCTTGAGTCAAAATTTAAAGACAGTTCTTTTGTAAGGGTAGACTCAGATCATATAGACAAACTTATTCTTAAAGAAGAGTTAACAAAACCTGACCTTACCCAGGACGAGCAAAAAGATATCTCAGCTGCCTTTGAAGCAGCTCTGCCGGCAGGATCGCACTACAGTGTAGTAATTGAAAACCTTGGTGAGAATGACGGTGCAGTATTAATTACAAGGAGCGAATTCATGAGGCGTTACAGGGAAATGAGTGCGATGAACGGAGGAATGAATTTTTATAATTCATTACCCGAATCATATACCGTTACTGTAAACTATCAACATCCGGTAATTAAAAAGATTATTGACGAAAAAGATGAAAGTCTTTCAGGTACTATTACGCAAATTGGCGATAAATTAGCTGAACCTAAATCTTTGCTTGCCAAGATTAACGAAAAGACAGGAAAGCTCAAAGACGAAGAGATTGACAAGGCAGACAAGGATGAAAAGGAAAAATTAGAGTCTGAAATTGAAAAGTTGGAAGGAGAGAGAAAAGAACTTATGTCAAAATTCGGAAAAGAAAATGACCTTATCCGTCAGGTTTGCGACCTCGCCCTGCTTTCAAACGGGATGCTTAAGGGCGAAGATTTAAGCCGCTTTGTTAAAAGAAGCCTTTCATTAATAAAATAAAGGATTTTCATAATTATGACGCAAAAGCGTAACAAATTTTGTTACGCTTTTGTTAATTTTATAAGGGAATGAAAAGTGTAAATACTTAAATTTATTCTCATGTATTACATTTGCAACAAATTTATGAATTTATGAAAATAGACAGATTTTTTCAGTTATTTGTAGTAAAAGAGAAGAAGTTCTACCCTCTTTATATCGCTCAACTAGAGGTAATTAAAGTTGCAGCAGAAGATCTTAAATCTCTGTTTCTCGAGAGTAATCCGGAACTGCAAAAAGAGTACTACAAGAAAATTAAAGAGCTTGAGACTAAGGGAGACAAAGTCACAGCACAGATTTACGATGAACTTAACAAGACTTTTGTAACACCTTTTGAAAGAGAGGACATACATATCCTCGCTTCCAGAATTGACACCTTCCTCGATTTTATTCACGATGCTGCCAGAAAACAGGTTATATACCGTCCTAAGGCAACTCACAAGGACCTTATTACAATTGTCGACTACATAATGGAGGATGCAAAAATTCTTCTCGAAATTGTCAAAGACCTTGAATTTATCAATAAAAAGAGTGAAATTATTGTTAAGAAGTGCAACAAGATAAAAGAAATTGAACATAAGGTAGATGATCTTTATGAAGAGTTTAACAGCTTTTTGTTTGATACCGAAAAAGACGCCATCGAATTGGTTAAACATAAGAATATTGTTCAAAGCCTTGAAGACACAACAGACAGGGCAAAGGATATCAGCGATACAGTTCGCTCCATCATAATTAAACTTGCATAATTAAAAGCTATGTTAACTATTGTAATAGTAGCCATATTTATTGCCCTCCTTTTTGACTTCCTCAATGGGATGAATGATGCAGCCAACTCAATTGCAACAATTGTCTCCACAAAGGTGCTCTCTCCCGGGGCTGCTGTGTTATGGGCAGCATTCTGGAATTTTGCCGCTTTTTTCATTTTCGGAGTAAGCGTTGCAAATACCATGGGAAAAGGAATTGTTGATTCATCCGTTGTGAATCCTCAGCTAATATTATCTGCTCTTATCGGCGCAGTTATGTGGGTCTGGGTTTGTACACACTACGGCTTGCCAATCAGCGTATCTCATGCCCTTATTGGCGGTCTCATAGGACCCGTCTGGTTTACTTATGGAAGCGGAGCTCTCATAACTACCGGAATTTTCAAAATAGGGCTCTTTATTGTTCTTTCGCCCCTTATTGGTGCAGTGCTCAGTTTTATAATGATGAGCATTACTATGCTGATTTTCAAAAAACGGCACCCTCTTAAAGTTGAAGGCATTTTTAAGGTAATGCAGCTTTTTTCTTCAGCTGTTTTCAGTCTTGGCCACGGAGGAAACGACGCTCAGAAAACAATGGGGATAATAGCAATTCTGTTGTTCAGCGTATCGGGAACAAATTCATTTATTGATACATATCTTTATGCAAATACAGGGGAATTCCACGTACCCCTTTGGCTGACAATTACATGTTATTCAGTAATTGGTCTTGGAACAATAACAGGCGGCTGGAAAGTAATCAAGACTCTTGGAGACGGACTTGCAAAACTCAAACCTGTTCAGGGTTTTTGTGCCGAAACAGCAGGTGCCCTGACTCTTATAGGAACAGCCGTAGCAGGAATACCCGTGAGTACAACACACACTATAACAGGAGCCATTATCGGAGTCGGGATTACTAAAGGAGTAGCCTCAGTAAAATGGGCAACTGCAAAAAACATTGTAGCAGCCTGGGTATTTACAATTCCGGCAACATTGGTTATATCCGGACTTATTTACCTTTTAATAAATTCCGTTTTTTAATTTTTAATACCGGCCGGCTTTTTTTATAAGTTCCGGGAGCATATCAAGCCTCTCGGAACTTACCATTGGTGCAATAGAACAAGCGGTGCTCAGAATAAAACCTCCTCCCCTTTTTCCTGTTTCAATAATCTTTAGAATATCGCGTTCTGCCTTAGCATCATCTGCATACAAAAGGGAATTGATTGAGTCTATGTTCCCTTTAATGAACATTTTACTGCCAATCCTTTTGAATGCATCTTCAAGGTCCACATTGCCTACAGGTTCGGGGTCCAGACATTCAAGACCGCTTGCCCCGGATTGCTGCATAAGTTCAAGCCTGTCGTCAATATGTCCGCATGTATGTATATAGACATGCTTTCCGCAATTCCTAATCTCTTTTATAAACTGACTCTCATAAGGCAAGACAAATTCACTGTAGTGCTCGGGTGAAATAAATCCCATGCCGGCAAAAGGAGATGAAATTTTCACTGCATCAATAGGATATTTGCACATCTCTTTTGCAAGAACTGTTATTCCGTTAGTGAATTTCTGAAGGATTTCCTTGCATTTTTCCGGATTGAGAATAAGCGATATAAGTGCCTGTTCGTACCCGAGAAGATCCAGCAGATAATCGAATGGCGAAGTTATTTCACCATGAATTGAATATTCACTGCCAACCATCTCCTTAAGCTTTAAAAATATATCAAAAGGATGGTCCTTGTCTATTTTAAAATACAGGTCCTGAGATACCGGGATATAATCAATAACTCCGGGGACATCATTTTCTACGTCAATCTCATCAATGCCTTTATGGACAGGCTTATTAAAATACTTAACCATAGGCAGGTCTGTCCATGAATGGAATTCGCTTCTGTCTGTAAATACAATCTCCTGCTTTCCCTCTTCTAATTTATTGAAAGAAACGATATTATCCCTCCAGCCCGGAGAATGTCCGTGTAAACTTACCAGTATACCGTCAAACTTAAATCGTTTGCACAGTTCAACGAGTCCGGATGCAAAAACATCGCCATCGTACCAGAATTCTGCCGGTGACGGCTTAAGCTGCTGCATCATGGAACCAATGCTAAACTGGCACATTAACGGTACTCTGTCTGGTTTTTGCAGATTCATTGCAGCCAGTACCCTCTCTCTTGGTGTATAACTCATATTCTATAATTTAGATTTGTACAAACAATCATTTTCGCCACAGCTCCGGCATCCGTATTCACGAAAAACGACATCTCTCCCGAGAGCAATTGCTCCGCTTACAGATTTAACCGGGCTCATAAGACAGCTCGCGGTAAGAGAAATCCCACACTGGTTTTCCGGGAAAAATCCAAACAGTTTGCTCTGTTCTCTTACATTCCATCCGCAATACCCGGGGCTGTATCTGTTTGAATATCCCAATCCGGCCTCCTGTGCATATTCCCTTATTCTTTCATGCATATATCCTGCAACACATTCGGCATACTGCGAGGCAAGAAAGTCAAGCATAAAGTATTCAAAAGGATCCTGACGCTTCCCGTCAATAATTCTCTTTGCATCATTTCCCAGGGTGGATACAAAAAGTGCAATTCTTTCGGCTTTTCCGAAAGCATATTTTACTTTATCACCGGTAATAAACCCGGACTCCTCCGGTTTAATCAGAGTATAAGCCCCTTTCGCAGTAAGGGAAGCCAGCAATGGAACAAGAGCAAGCGTTGCTTCCATGAATTCTTCGCCTGAGTGTTTTAAAATCTCTCTTTTATCCAGAGTGAGAGAAGATAGTTCAATATTATATTCAAGGACTTCTCTCATTGGTCAAAAAGTTTTTCTGCTGATGATAAATTTATCTCTTCCCCAAAAAAGACCAGTTCGCTTCTTAAAACCGGCAAACTGTAGTCCGTAACTGAAACTTCTCCGTTTACAGCCTGGATTGTCTTTGCTGAACCGTCTTCCATCCTCACGAAACCTTTGGCTCTCAACATCGGTTTCAATATCTCTGTAAGCTTTTCAAGATTACGCGCAGATATTTTTTTTGCAGTTACTAACGTATTTACTTTAATATCAGGGGGAGAAGACAATGGCTTGCTATCGGAAATAATTATGTTTGTAAGTGCCTGAGCATTGCTGCAGTCACTTTTAATTATTTCAAGTTCGCTTTTATCCGGTTTTGCAAACCGGGAATATAAAATATTGCAGAAGGGATTAAGTTCCCTGACTCTTCGTCCCGCCGAAAGAGCATCTTCTTCGCTGAGTTTGTCGCATTTGTTTACAAGCACGGTATCTGCAATCCTTACCTGATTTGTGACTGACTTTAGCATACCGGACTGTTTCACGAATACAGGAGCATCAATAATTGTAAATGCCCTTGCAAATCTTGTTTTTCCGGATAGAACAGGATTATTAAGCATTTGCAATATTGCCAGCGGATCTGCAAGGCCGGTAGCCTCGATAAAAATCTTATCCGGTTTGTATTCTTCAATAAACGCATCAAGAGAGGGAATAAAATCATTTAAGAGACATAAGCAGAAAACAGAACCCTTATTTACCTCCAGCACAGAAAATGGCTTCTTTGACTGGGCAAGAATCCCGGAATCAATATTTACAGACGAAAATTCATTTTGTACAACACCTATCTTCACACAATCTCCCATTTCCTCAATTATGTTCCTGAGAAAACTGCTCTTTCCACTTCCGAGAAAGCCCGAAACAAGATAGAGAGGTACATTTTGTGCTGTCATTATTATATCTCCTCGTTTACAGCTTCTGTTAATATTTTTATGGGAGGTGTTATTGAAACGAATTTAATCTTCCCGTTTATGCATATTGTTGGTATATTCTTTACTCCCAGACTCTTCATCATCAAAAGTCCCTCCCTGGTTTTGATTTTATGCTCAAAAATCGCAATCCTGTCGCCAAAAGAAGGCTTCAGCCGGTTAACCAGTTCCATCATATACTGACACGGGGCACAGGAATCCGAATCAAGAGTCACTACATCTATCACAACCCTGTTTTTTGACCATCTGCCGCTTAAATCCGGCACTTTCTCATCATCTGCCAACACAGAAGTTCTGCTTAAAAATTCCTGCCTGTAATCGTCTCTAATCAATTTGCTCACTGCAACAAGATTTTCAACAGGAGTATTCATGGGCAAATCGCAGCCGGGAGCTAAAACAAAACCTTTATTGCCTCCCGTGATAATGCAGTCCAGAGCGTCTCTTTCGGAATCCTCACTGCTTCCAAGCAAAAGAGTTGTTGTGAGTTTGAGGTTCCCGCCAAAGCTGATACCGTTTGAAAGGGCTATGTCTTTAACTGTTTTGAGCGAAATATTTTCGTCAACAGATATATTGTCCGGCCTGCAGGCTGCCATCAGTTCCAGATTGTGCTCTGCCTGGCCGCAAACAAAAAATGAGCTGAGCCCTTTTTTTTCTCTGATGAAGCTAAAGATTTCACTAACTGGTTCCGAAACAAATGTCTCGAAAGAACCGGGATCAATCTGGCTGGTCATGGGGTCAACAATTGCAACAACCGTGCATCCAGCAGAAATATAGAGTTCCGACATCTTTTTTGCCACTTCGGAACAAAATGCAATTACGCTTCTGGCCTTCTCCGGATCTTCATACATTGCTGTAAAAATTTCCGTTCCCATAAGGTGCAGGGCGAGTGTGAAAGGTCCTGTCACAAGCCCGAAAAAAGCTATATCGGGATACTTTGTGCATAAAATCTCTGCTGCCTTAATCATCTCTCCTATCCTGCCATCTCCTGTTCCGGGTATCTTAAGATCATTAAGAGAAATCCCCTCTTCCAGAGGATGCGATATAACCGCAGGAGGATTGGACGGAGAAAAAAGCAACCGGCAACCAAGTGCCTCTGCTTCAAGCTGCAGGTCAAATGTAACAGGTAGCCCGTCCGGAGAATATTTTTCGATTGCTGCATCAAGCCCTTTTACAACAGACTCTGCATTTGAGAGGTAAACGTCTGCAGTTTCTCCGGTTAAAAATGCTCCATGACATCCCACAAAAGGCAGCCATGCCGGCCTGTCGTTTTCTACAAGCCCGAAAGAGCCGGTTATGTATTCTTTTCCTGTCATGATATTACAGCGAATTGATAAATTCTACGGCTATCTGAGGGTTGGGAGCAAATAAATCTGCTCCTATCCTATGTGCAAACTCGTTATTAAGAGGAGCCCCGCCTACTATGATTTTTTGGGAAGGATACACTTCGCGGAGTGTGCGGACAGATTTTTCCATCGATTCCATTGTTGTTGTAAGCAGTGCAGACATTCCCAAAATGCATCCCGGATTATCACCAATCGCTTCCAAAAATTTTTCTGTTTTCACATCCACTCCCAGGTCCACAACTGTCCAGCCGGAGCCTTCTATCATCATAGACACAAGGTTCTTTCCTATATCGTGTAAATCGCCGGACACTGTTCCGATAACAAAAGTTCCTCTCTTGCAAATCTCTCCCGAGCTGAAATATGGCTTCAGATGACTCATTGCACTGTTCATTGCCTTAGCACACATAAGAACCTGTGGAACGAACAGTTTCTTGTCTTTGAAAAGATCGCCAACGATTCCCATTGCCGGAATCATGGCTTTTGTGAGAATATCGTTTGCAGAAACTCCGTTTTCAAGAGCTTCGCCTGTGAGTTCGAATGCTCCCGGCTGCCCTTTCATATCGGGTGGATATGGCGAATTTATATCTACTTTTCCTTTTTGAATTGATATTGAAATCCTTCCGATAAAATCTTCCATTTGGCGTGTATTTTCAACAAATTTATGAATAAAAAAAACAGCAAAATGTCTTCGGGGGGATTTTAAATGGGATTGAACAAAAAATTGTACCTTTATCGCTTAAAAGTGAAGTTTAAAACACATACAAATTATGAATCTGAAACACATCTCCCTTAGCGTAGAAAACCATGTCGGTAAAATTACAATAAGCAACCCTCCTACACTTAATGCACTAAACAGTCTCATAATTAAAGAGCTGGGGCAGGCAATTGACGTCGTTGCCGCCGACAGCGATATTTATGTTCTCATAATTACCGGAGATGGCCGGTCTTTCGTTGCAGGGGCAGATATTTCCGAAATGGTTAACTTAAATCCCGAATTGGGAAAGGCTTTTGGAGAAACAGGTTCATCTGTTTTCAGGAAAATCGAGAAACTTGAGAAACCGGTTATAGCCGCCGTTAACGGATTTGCCCTTGGAGGAGGTTGTGAACTTGCTCTTTCGTGTGATATACGGATTGCTTCCGAAAATGCTAAATTCGGGCAACCGGAAGTGGGACTCGGAATTTGTCCCGGTTTTTCCGGAACAGTACGGATGGCGAAGCTTTTAGGACCGGGCAAGGCAAAAGAACTGATATTTACAGGAAGAGTCATTGGTGCTGCCGAGGCACTGGAGATAGGCCTCGTTAATAGCGTTGTTAAGCAGGAAGAGATTATGGACAAAGCCATGGAGATGGCCGGCATGATAGCTGCCAAAGCTCCTTTTGCAGTGAAATATTCAAAAGAGGCGATAAACAATGCAATGGATTTCGACAGCGAAAAGTCAATTGAAATGGAAAACAATCTTTTTGGAAAATGTTTTTCAACAGAAGATCAGAAAGAGGGAATGGCTGCTTTTTTAGCTAAGAGAAAACCTCTGTTCACAAATAAATAATTGATAATTAATAAACACAAAATATACCTCAGGATTATGAAAATTGGAGCTATCGGAACAGGCACAATGGGCAGCGGAATTGTGCAGGCTTTTGCTCAGGC
>Ga0116171_10003044_pt1 | contig 15605 bp, 7 predicted proteins | sample AD_JPNHW2_MetaG_FD_89798 | JGI IMG/M metagenome (GOLD analysis project Ga0116171, IMG submission 89798) | Active sludge microbial communities of municipal wastewater-treating anaerobic digesters from Japan - AD_JPNHW2_MetaG | ecosystem: Engineered > Bioreactor > Anaerobic > Digestate | place...
CTCAATATAAAAATCTTGAAAAACTGCTGGCTTCTTCAGGCGAAACCTGGAAGATAATGGTACACCACCACCCTGTTTATTCCTCTTCTGAAAATTCGTACGGAAATACCTGGTATCAACTGGCAGTTCATGGAGATCCTAATGTAATGCACCTGAAACGACTTTATGAAACATACGGCGTCGATATGGTTTTAAATGGTCATGTTCATAATTACGAGAGAACATGGCCTATTAACAATGAAAAGGTTGATCCGGTGAATGGTGTTACCTACGTTACTCTGGGCGGAGGTGGCGGAGTACTCGACAAGGCAGCAGCCAATAAAACATGGTATGATGCAAAAACCCGTGATGTTCACCACTTTCTTAATGTGAACATCGTTGGTAATACCATGTTTGCCCAGGCCATTGATTCTGCCGGAATAACCTTCGACTCATGGATAATTGAAAAACCGGTAAATTATAACCGGATTAATCCTCCGTTATTAACTGCTGATAAACAATATTTTATTGATTCAACAACGGTTTTTGTACAAAAAGAAGAGAGCCAGCACGGGGATATTTATTTTAAGGAAAAAGGTGAATTCAGAATCTGTAAAACATCAGAAACAAAGATCTGTATTCATGAGACAACCCTAATGTCTGCTTATGTTCAGGATGGAAACAAGAGTCGTGTGGCAGAGAAAAAAATCGAGAAATTATTAATATCTCCCGCACGTAAAAAAGGCGAAAAAAAGGTGAAAGCTGACTACTGTGAAGGGAACTGGATAACATTACCTGATTTTAACCGGCAAAAAATCATACGGTCTTTTATTCTTGATTCAGTGACACTTGCAAAAATCCAACCCCGGGTTGATGACCATTTTGCGGTACGTTTTACAGGTAGTTTTATAATTCCCGAAACAGATGTGTATCGCTTTCTGCTGGAATCATTCGATGGCAGTCGGCTATATTTAGATGGGAAGGAGCTTATAAATAATGACGGTATTCATTACGAGATATCTAAGGAGGCTTTCGCTGCACTTGAAAAAGGTATTCACAGTTTTGAAGTTCTTTATTTTGATTTTGCCAGAAGGGAGACACTCAACCTGAAGATCGGTACCCAGACAGGAGAAATGTTCAACTTTAATAAATTGGTAATGAATTAAATATTTCAACCGGAAATACGGTGATTGTCAGAAAAAAAAAGGTACCTGGAGTGAAAAAAGTGATAACTTTAATCTGGTTAGTATGTTGGCCGGCATTGTAAATATGCCGATTATCATCATTCAGAGTGAAGTAAAACTAAAATTATTTATTATGAACTCATTTACATTGAAACAACCAAGAGTTACATTGTTTACTGTCTTTTCTGCTGTTCTCCTTTTAGTCACTTTTCCCGGATATAGTCAGAAGAACAACGTACAGAATAGCAATCATGAGTCAATGCTTTGTGTTGGTGGTTACTGGACTGAAGCTGAAGGTAAAGCCTTTCTTGAGGATATGCGTCAGTCGTATAAAACAGCCGAAGCATGGAAAGCACGAGCCGGAGAAATAAGGACTCAGATACTGAGAGGAGCCGGATTGGAAAAATTTCCTGAGAAATGTGCATTAAACCCAATTATTGGAGAGAAAAGAGTTTATGATGGTTACGAGGTACGGAATGTTGCCTTTGAAAGCCTTCCAGGTGTTTATGTAACAGGAAGTTTATATACACCGGTTAACGTTACCGGGAAGTTACCTGGTATTCTGAATACTCATGGTCATTGGTCGAAGCCGGAAGATTATGGCCGTTATCGTGCCGATGCACAGAAAAGGTTTGCTGTGATGGCACGGATGGGAGCAATGGTCTTTGCATATGATATGGTTGGATATGGGCAATTGGCTGAATATGGATGGGTTCATAAACATCCGCAAACACTGAAAATGCAGTTATGGAACAGTATACGTAGTGTCGATTTCCTGCTTGCCATGGGGGCTGATCCGGAGAGGATTGCTGTTACGGGTGCATCAGGTGGAGGCACCCAGGCATTTCTTTTGACTGCAGTAGATGATCGAATTGCTGTTTCATGCCCTGTTGTTCAGGTTTCTGCTCATTTTTTCGGAGGATGTGTATGCGAAAGCGGAATGCCCATTCATAAGAATGCAGATTTCCAGACAAATAATGTAGAGATTGCCGCGTGCGCGGCACCACGTCCTATGCTGTTGGTTTCAGACGGTGATGACTGGACAAAGAATACACCAATGGTTGAATTCCCCCATATCCGGTATATCTACGGATTGTTAGGAAAAGCTGACATGGTGGCTAATGTTCATCTACCCAACGACAAACATGGTTATGATTATAACAAACGGGCAGCAGTCTATCCTTTCCTTGCAAAATATCTTGGGCTCGATGTTTCAAAAGCATTTAATACTGATGGCACTCTGAACGAGGAAACTATAGTGATAGAGGATCAGAGAACACTTTACATATTCGATAATAATCATCCCTTCCCAGATAAAGGAGTTAGGACAAATGATGAGGTTGTATGGTAATAGAATATTATTTTAAAAATATTTGAAATGAACAAGACGATTAGATTTTCAATCCTGGTAATCGGGCTGGCCATATTAACCGGGATGAATCTGGCTGCACAAAATAAATACCCTTATAAAAATCCCGGGAATTCTGTTGAAGTAAGAGTGAATGATCTTATCGGCAGAATGACACTAGAAGAAAAGGTGTTTCAGCTCAGGAGCCAGTTACTGTTTTTGCCTGAGTATGAAAAGAAAAGGGATTTCAGGTTAGGTCACGTCAGGAATATAGGCCATTTTCTTCATGTTGATGCAAAAGAACCGGTCACAGCAAAAGCATGTGCAGATGCTATTAATGAAGATACCCGCAAATCGATAGAAGCCAGCCGCTGGGGGATCCCCGTGTTACAGCATGGTGAAGCCCTGCATGGTGCGCAATGGGGTAATGCAACATGTTTTCCTCAAAGCATTTCTATGGCAGCAACTTTTAATGATGATCTGTATTATAAGGTTGGGCAGGTTGTCGCAGAAGAGTTGAGAGCAGTAGGGGTCCGGCAGGTATATGCTCCTGTTATTAATATTTCGCGCGATCCGCGCTGGGGACGAACAGAAGAAAGCTACGGTGAAGATGTATATCTCACATCCCGCATGGGAGTTGCTTATGTCAGGGCTCTCGAACAAGGAGGAGTGATAGCTTCTCCCAAACATTATGTTGATAATTACGGTAATGGCGGACACGACTCTTATTCATCAGAAACTTCATGGCGAATCTTATACGAAATCTTTCTGGAACCATTCAGGGCTTGTATAGAAGAAGGAGGTGCCAGATCAATTATGGCTGCATATAATTCAATTGATGGCACTCCCTGTTCCTCTAACAATGTCCTGCTTAATAATATTTTACGCGATGAATGGAAATTCAAAGGATTCGTCATCTCCGATTATAGTGGTGTGAAAGGGGTTTACAGCGCTCATGCGGTAGCTAAAGATTATTCTGAGGCTCAGGCTCTTAGCTTTGAAGCCGGATTGGATCTGGAACTGTCCAATGGTTACCCTGATCTGCTTGATCTTGTAAAAAGTGGAAGAATCTCTGAAATATTGATTGATAAATCACTCCGCCGTATCCTGACATGTAAATTTGAGCTTGGGCTGTTCGATGAACCTTATGTAGATGCTGCAAAAGCTGATGGGATAGTACGCAACGATGAACATAAGAAATTAGCACTGGATGCTGCAAGAAGCGCAATGACGCTTTTAAAAAATAATAACAATACACTTCCTCTTTCTGATAAAAATATAAAACGTGTTGGTCTTTTCGGACCAGCTTCAAATATCCTGAGCCTGGGCGATTATTCAGGTCCTTATGGCGGTTGGAAAGGTGAGGGGGCAGTGAATCCTTATCAGGCGCTTGTAAAACGATTGAAAGGGAAAGCTGAGGTGGTTCTGTACCAGCCGGGACAGGATGTCACCGAACTGGCAAAAAGCTGTGATGTGAACATCTTTTTCGGTGCTATTACCGAGGGAGAAGGTCATGACCGCAGTATGATGGCTTTACCTTCAAAACCTGTGAAGGCTGCTAAGAGCCTTGATCATGCTGCAATTATCGATGGAGCCGATGAAATATCAGTTAACATTGATCAGGAAAAAATGATCAGCGATCTTGCAGCCACCGGAGTAAAAACAGTTGTCGTTTTACAGAATGGTTCAACTGTTGATGTTCGAAACTGGATTGATAAAGTTGATGCTCTTCTTGAAGCATGGTACCCCGGAGAACAGGGAGGTACGGCAATCGCTGAAGCTCTCATGGGTGATATTAATCCGGGTGGGCGGTTGCCAATTACATGGGCACGTCATTCGGGACAGTTGCCGATCTATTATTGCATCAAGCCTTCGGGCAGAGGATATGATTACAACGATGATGACGGAAAACCGATGTTCCCATTTGGATTTGGATTGAGTTATACCACATTTGAGTATTCTGATCTGAAACTACCTGAAAAAGTTACCAGTAACATGAATGCAGAGGTGACATTCACACTGAAAAACACCGGAAAACTAAAAGGAGATGAAGTGGTTCAGCTTTATCTGCATGATGAACTGGCATCAGTCGTACGTCCGCAGAAAGAACTCAAAGCATTTAAAAGAGTAACTCTTGAACCGGGAGAAAGCAGGAAGATAGTGCTTAGCTTACAATACCGGAGTTTCGGCTTCTGGAATAAAGAACTGAAGTTCGGGACAGAACCGGGGACCTTCAAAGTTTATATAGGGACAAATGCTTCTGACACAAAGCTGGAAGGGACAATTGAATTGTTGTGATTCTCCTGATAAAGATGTTTATTAATACAGCAACGATTTATAACCATTTGATTAATAACTTGAAAATGAAAAAAACAATTATTGTATTAATTCTGATAATGGTAGTATTAACATCATGCCAGTCCAGACGTCCGGTCGATTATGTAGATCCTTTTATATGTACAGAAGGTGATCATGGCCAATGGTTACCGGCAGCGCTGGTACCTTTCGGACTGGTTGAGTTATGCCCTGATACTTATCCGGGCAGTCTGACTGCTGACGGTGACTTTGCACATTCGGGGTATGATTTTTCAGATAGTAAAATCAGGGGATTCTCTCATTTTCATAAAGGTAGTTCAGGAGGTACCAGTATACATGATCGTGCCGGACAGCTTTCTTTTATGCCATTTACAGGCACACCAGACAAGGATTTTTTAAAAGGACCTCTGGCAGATGTTGATAAAAAGTCGGAAAAAGCGCATCCCGGATATTATTCAGTACATCTGACCGCCGATGATATTCTTGCAGAACTCTCGGCCACAACACATACCGGTTATCAGAAATATACCTTTTCTGCAGGAAAATCAGCCAAACTGTTTCTGTTTGAAGGAAACAAAAACCGTTCGGGTGGCATTTCCTTTAAGATGACAGATGAAACAAGTGTTGAGGGAGTGTTGGCTTACAACATGGGTATTTATTATGTGGTTAAGTTTAGTTCAGCAGTAAAACAGTCAAAAGTCTGGGATGGGAACCTGCTGAAAGACGGTGAAAACCAGTCAAATCAGGTAAAAGGAGGCCTTGTTTGCGATTTTGGAGACATGAATGGTAAACCGTTGGAAGTGCGTGTCGGAGTCTCTTTAATAAGTATGGAGGATGCATATAAAAATCTTGAAACTGAGAATCCTGTATTTAACTTTTCAAAAATTAAAAATAAAGCAGCCGACCTCTGGAACGAGAAGCTTAGTCGCATAATGGTTGAAGGTAATGATGAAAATAAGACCATTTTTTATACGGCACTTTATCACACCTGTTTCCTGCCACAGGAAACAAGCGATGTATCAGGTGACTATCCGGGTCTCGATCAGAAAATTCATAAAGCTGACGGTTATATACATTATGACAACTATGCTTTCTGGGATTCATTCCGCACAAAATACCCGCTCTACAGCCTGTATTTGCCTGATGTGTATATCGATATAGTAAAATCATTACGTGATATTTACGAACAGGCTGACAACTGGGCCCCCTTCCCGGAAAGCGATCATAAACCTCATGGCAGCGGTTTTTCACCCAGAGGTAAAAATGGATTTGAGCCATTTAACACATGCCGCCACGAACATATGCTTATGGTTATGACTGATGCCTATTTTAAAGGACTTTTTAAAATTGATCTGAAATCGGTTTATCCATATATACGTAATGAGGCAATGGTCCAGATGCCTGAAAAATATGATACAATAGGATATATACCGGCAAGAGCAGATCAGACAGGGGAATACTGCTGGGATAACTGGTCCGTTGCACAGCTGGCAAAAGAAATTGATAATCAGGATGATGCAGACTACTTCACAAAACGTTCAAAATATTGGGTAAATACCTGGGATTCCACTATCCTTTTTTTTCGTGCCCGTGCTGCTGATGGCTCATGGCTTGATTTTCCGGATGATCCAACCATAAACCGCGAAAAATATACCTATGAAGGAAGCAAATGGCAATGGCGATGGAATGTTCTGCACGATGTGCCGGCATTGATTGGTCTGTTCCATGGGAAAGAAAATTTTTCTAAAGCACTTGAATACTTTTTTGAGAATAATCTGTATACAGCCGGGAACCAGATTGACCTTCAGGCTCCTTTTCTGTTCAACTATGCAGGTACTCCGTGGCTTACCCAAAAATGGGTACATACTTTGCTGACTGAAAAGGTAATTCAGAAATACGGAACTCATGATTTCTTCCCGGAACCTGTTTATGACAGGATCTATAAAACAACGCCTGACGGTTATCTTGAAGAAATGGATGATGATTATGGTTGTATGTCATCATGGTATGCAATGAGCGCTATGGGACTTTATCAGATGTGTCCCGGTAATCCTGTCTATCAGTTGACAGCCCCTGTATTTAAAAAAGTGACCATAAACCTCAATGCTAAAGTTTACGGAGGAAAATCTTTTGTCATAAGTGCCAATGGTCTGAGCAGTGAGAATATCTATATACAGTCAGCTACCCTTAACGGAAAACCGTACAACCGTTCGTGGATATCGCATGAAGACATTACTAAGGGGGGCAGGTTGGTTTTTGAGATGGGAAATGCTCCAAATAAAGAATGGGGGAAAGAAGAAGAGCAATAAATAAACAATATTTGAAAACAGGTGTAATCCGAAAACAAAATACTAATGGAAACAAATCGAAGGAATTTTTTGAAGATGTCAGGGATGGGTATTGCTTTCGCAACTTTGCCATCGTTCGCATATTCGACCGGGCTGAAAGCAAATGTAAAAAAGCCAGCCTTTACCTTTCAACTTGGCATAGCATCATATTCGTTAAGAAAATTTTCACTTGAAGATACTTTAAAGATGACTAAACGGCTTAATATTAGCAGGATGTCATTCAAAGATTATCATCTGAAACTGGATTCTTCTGACGAATTAATTGCGGAGACTGTAAAAAAATGTAATGATACCGGGATCCGTTTATATGGTGGTGGCGTGATTTATATGAGAAGCAATGAGGATGTGGATCGTGCTTTTGAATATGCAAAAAAAGCAGGGATGGAAATTATCATCGGGGTTCCGAAACAGGATCTGCTGCCATATGTTGAACAAAAGGTTAAACTGTATAATATTAAGCTTGCAATTCACAATCATGGGCCAAAAGACACCAACTATCCGAGTGCTGAAAGTGCTTATGTGAAAATAAAAGACATGGATCCCCGTATGGGGCTGTGTATCGATGTCGGTCATACAAAACGTATTGGACGTGAACCTGAAAAGGACCTGAAAGATTTTTTCGAAAGAGTATTTGATATTCATATTAAGGATGTTGATCAGGCCAATGAAAAGGGAACCACCGTAGAAGTAGGCAGAGGTATTATCAATATACCGGCATTTCTTAAGGAAGCCGTCAGACTGAAATATTCAGGGACAATGGCTCTTGAATTTGAAAAAGATTCTGATGATCCGTTGCCCGGAATGGCTGAATCGCTGGGATATATAAGAGGTGTAATGGCTGCTTTATAAATAATATTTATGAAAGTCGGCCTGTACTTAATATTTTTATTTTCTATAGTTTCCGGAATTTCTCCTGGAAAGGAATCATGTGGCAGTACTCTTGAAAAAAAAGGAAAACCGATAACAGTCAGGGCCGGGATTCTTAAGCGGGAACTGGTCTTAAATGATTCCGGTATTGTCAATTCTACTCTGTCGCTTGCCGGTGAGAAAGTTGCTTACGGGATGAATGGTGACTTTTCATTTACTCTGTGGAAAGCATTTCCTGATGTTGAACCTGAAGGCATTGGTAATTCATCAGCATCAGGAGTGGAACAGTCGGATGCTGTTAAAAATAATACGGATGCTTTAAATGTAGAAGTCAGCAGTAATAAAACAGAACAATCGGTAAGTTGGATTGATTCTGTTTCATTACAAAGCAGACAGATTTTTAAAATATTTGATAGTCGTTATTATTCCAGGACTTCTTCCGGTAATGATAAGGATCGGCTGACTTTATCATTTAAAGCTAATAAAAATCTGAAATGGAAAGGTCTAACTCTTGATATTGTTTATGAGACGTACCAGGGCTATCCGGTTATCCGGAAATGGGTAAGGTTATCAAACAGTGGGCTGGGATGGATAAAAATTAGTGATCTGGTGCTGGATCCGGTCAGGATGCTGGATTCTTATTCTTTTTCCGCCTTTCTGACTCCGGCCGTTCGGGGGATGGATCCCTGTATTATGGCTCTCAGTGATTCAGCCCGGTCGCAAGGTATTATTCAGGTAAGCGAGGCTCCGTCAAAAGTGAGATCTATGTCGGGAAGCGGATTCGCCGGATATAACCGTGATTATTTTGAATGGGTCATAGGCCCGGGAGAGTCATTCGAATCAGAGCCTGTTTTTATTTACGCCTTCAGCGGGAAAAGTTATCCTACGATGTCTTCTGTTTCTACAGCGCTCGACCGATGCGTGGAAAGTGAATTCCGTGAATTTATGAAGAAGTATATCCTGATGCCGTTCGACACTTCAAAAATAGTAGCTCCTCTGTTTTGTACATGGACAAACTATAGTGCCAACATCAATGATGACAACATGCGCGAGGCAACAACTATTGCTTCAGACATTGGGTTCCGTTGTTTTCAGCTTGATGCAGGCTGGTCCGACACCGGGCCTTTGGGTGGATGGGCTGTTTCGTCCAGGAATCCTGACCAGAATAAATTCAGGGATCTCACAGGTCTGAGTAAACTCATTAACTCCAAAGGTATGAAAACAGGATTGTGGTATTCTGTTTTCATTAATGAGAAGCAGGCCGAAACATCAGGTGAGCTCAGGAGTCTATGTAGCCTGCCACTCATCAGAAGATCGGGTGGCCTGGGGGTTAGTTTCGCATGCCAAAAGGCTCGTGACAAATATGTCAGCGACATTGTATTCCTGAATAAAACGTATAATGCACGTTATTTCAAGCAAGACCTTAGTGACATATGTTATGGTGACATTGCCTACGGGCATGAAAGTCGTACCCGCAAGGAGTCTTATCTGAGAGGATTAAGAGGCTTATTCGATACACAGGATATGATTCATCAGGCTGTTCCTGATATTTTTCTTCAGATGTCACACGAAATCTATTGGGAGACCCCTGGTCCGGCTGCGGATGTTGCAGTACTAAAGCATGTCGATTCTTATCATATATCTCCCAATGAGTATTGGGGAGCAGGAAACCGGAGCAAACCGGTTGATTCAGGTTGGAATTTTAAGCCTGACAGTTTAAGCTCAAAACTGATTCAGGGCTGTCTGAGCGCCAGAACGCTGATGTATGCCCATCGTGGTTTGCCATTGGAAAGATTGGAAGTATTTGGTGCGGTAACAACTAATTACAATGGAAGTCTTTCTGTCGATATTCAGGACAGGCAGATATGCAGCTGGCTGGTTGGCACTCCTCTTTCGTTTTCAGGCGACCTTGGTTCCCTGACGCAGGAAAACATAGAACGTTACCGGAGCCGTTTTGCTATTGTCAACAGACTTCAACAGACTTATGGTATATATTCCTTTTTTCAGTATAGCGGTGTTCCGGCACCCACCGATTCAGGATGGCACTGGTGGGGTAAGTTGAATGAAGAGGGTTGTGGAATTGTAATAGTCCTGAGAGGGTCTGATGGTGATGATTCAAGAAAAATTAATATACCATGGGTGACGAAGAACAAAAAATATCTTCTTAAAGGTCTGCTCTCAGAAAAAGATATGGGTGTGTTTACAGGGAAACAGCTTCAGAACGGAGAATTGGTCTTGTTTTTAAAGCGTTTTGGACAGGAAATGATTGAAATTACTTTACAACAATAGATAAATACTAATAATAATGAATAAGATTTGGTTATGGTCGTTTTTGCTCATAATATTTCCCGGATTTCTTTTGGCTCAGGACTTTGGCTATTCAATCAAAACTGATGATGTATGCGAACTCTGGTGGGCCGAAAACACATATAAGATCATGAAGGATGATCCTGCTCCCTTTAAAAAAGGAAAGATTACAATACAGGCAGCACGTAATGAGTCGGAGGGTTTCCAGATCGTACTTCTTCCTGGTAAAAGCCTAGAAAACATTTCGGTATCCGTTTCTGATTTTAAACAAAAGTCAGGTAATACTATTGAAGCGCGGAATGTAGCTATACGGAAGGTCGAATATGTGAATGTTGTTAAACCATCTGGTATATTTCACAAAGCCGGCTGGTATCCGGATCCCTTACCCCTCATTGAAAAACCATTTAATGCGGAGAAGGGTGTCAATTCACCTGTGTGGTTTACAGTTAAAGTTCCGAAGGGAGCATCTTCAGGGAAGTATTATGCAACTGTTGTTTTTAAATCGGCCGGTTGGCAGGCTTCTGTGCCTGTAGAGCTTGAGGTGTGGAACTTTACATTGCCCGATAATCCATATATGCGTTCAGCTTTTGGTTTGTATTCGGACATGATACGGCAATATCACAACTTAAGTAATGATGAAGAGTTAAAGCAGGTTCTTGATAAGTACTATACCTGTTTTAAAGAGCTCCGTATATCGCCGCAAAAGTTTTATGATTTATATCCTATCCGTAAAAAAGTAAAAGGTGTCTGGTGGGATGGAGGGACCTTCGATCCCGATACAGTTTTTTCCGGAAGATATTCTTACCAGGTAAGTGATAACAGCACTAACGGCAATGCTGAAGGACAATTCAGTGATCTTATAAGTATTGACCCATCCCGGCCATATATTTTGAAATGGTGGGCAAAGACACTGAAAAAAAATCAACAGTATGCAGTCATGGTTTTATGTTACACGTCTGAAAAAAAACTCATCCCATGGCAAATGAAAGGGATGATATGTTCAGGTAACATCAGCTGGCACGAAGATAGTGTCTATATTGATCCTGTTAATCCTCTCATCTTTCAGGATATGGTGTTATCACGGCCATTTCCTCACAATGCAGCTTTTGCCAGTGTTCATCTTAATCCTGATGTCCCTGACAGGCATGGCAGTCAGACAGGAACCGCGTGGTTTGACAATTTCAGATTCATTGATTTGAAATCGGGAAAAAACATTTTGCCTCGTGGTGACTTTGAACAAAATATAGAAGATCTGGATGTTGAACTTGACTTCTCGGCATTTGACCTGGCAGCAAAGCAATATCTGGCGACTCCCGGATTTACGGGTTTTCGCATCCAGGTACCGGAACTTCGTCCCGGTCCATATTATGGAAAAAGAGTCGCATGGTTTAATGGCTTTATTAACGGAACTGCTGAATATGATAAACTGGCAGATATTTACTTTAAAGGTATACAGGATCACCTTGAAGCCAATGGTTGGCTGGGGAAAGAGTATGTCTATTGGATAGATGAGCCAAAACACGACGATTATACTTTTGTTCGTGAGGGAATGGATATTCTGCACCGTACCGCTCCGAAGCTGACACGATTTATAACTGAAAATAACCCGGGTCCCGAGATTATGGATGTAACAGAAATAGGCTGTCCTGTGCTTGCTAAATTCGATCCGGAAAAATCAAAGGAATGGATTGCCAGGGGCAGAGGCATGTGGTCATATCTTATGACATGGCCCAAGGCCCCACATGTCAACCTGTTCATCGACTCTGATGCCATTAATATGCGCATGTGGTTGTGGATGTCGTACAAATACCATCTGACAGGAATCCTGGTCTGGAGTTCAAATTGCTGGAATGCTGAAGGCTGTTCACCTCACGGTGTTTTCCAGAATATATGGGAAGATCCTATGACTTATATGGATGGTAATGGCCTTCCCGATGGCGCAGCAGCTGAATATGGAAATGGTGACGGGATGTTCTTTTACCCCCCAAACCGTGATCCGAATAATGATAAAACCAAATATCTGACCGGTCCTGTCCCGTCATTACGCATTGAGATTCTGAGAGAAGGAATTGAAGATTATGACTATATGATTATGCTTGAGCATTTTGTAAGGAGTGCCCGGCCCGGTCAGCAGAATCTGGTTCGTGCTGCTGAAAAAATACTGGATATTAAACAGGATGTGTTTGTAAATGATCAGGAGTATACAAAAGACCCACGTATTCTTATGAAATACAGGCAACAAATGGGTAAGTTGCTTTCGGAGTTTAGTAATAAAAATCTATAGCTTTAAAAATAAACGCCATGATATTAAAAATAGCTTTATCAGTGCGACCGCCATTCAGAATAGCAGTTTTTATGGCCTTTTACCTTGTTGTTTTCAATAATGCGCTTTTTGCTTTTGAACATCCGGGAGGGATGCATTCAAAGAAGCAGATTGAATTTGTAAAAAAGCAAATCGGTCAGAAAAACGAACCATATTATTCGGCATACCGGCAGCTGATAAATTTTTCCGACTCTGCATTGCTTGAGGAAAGTCACGAATTGGCTGATTTTAGTGTTCCCGGTTACTATGTTGTACCAGCTGAACATATTAAAAACTCTTTAAGTCTTCATGACGATTCATTTAATGCATATGCATGTGCATTAGCCTGGCAACTTAGCGGTGAGAAAAAATATGCCGAACGTGCTTTGTTTTTTATAAATGCGTGGAGTTCAGTCAATAAAAGCTATTCTGATGCTGATGGTCCTTTGGTTATGAGTTATACAGGGACCTCTATGGTCATGGCGGCAGAACTTATGCATAATTATCCGGGATGGAACAAAGCTGATAAAGAACGCTTTTCTGTGTGGTTGAAATCAGTGTACCGGAAGGCTGCTAATGAGATACGTAACAGGAAAAACAACTGGGCCGACTGGGGCAGGTTTGGTTCGTCGCTGGCAGCATATTATCTGGATGATATGGCTGAAATGAAGGAGAATATACGGTTGGTTAAATCGGATCTCTTCGATAAGATTGCAGACGACGGTCATATGCCGGAAGAGACACGAAGGGGTGCAAACGGTATCTGGTATACATATTTCTCACTAGCTCCCATGACTGCTTCAATCTGGGTGTTTAATAACGCAGTTGGAGAAAATCTGTTTGTAATGAGACAGGGAGAACGTTCAATTAAATCGGCACTTGACTACCTGCTGTATTATAACCAGCATCCTGAAAAGTGGGCATGGTTCACAAATCCGAATCAGGGTATCTCGCAGGTTAATCCCTCAGAAGGTATTTTCTGGCCGGCTAATCTGATCGAAGCCATGTCTGGTATTTACAGGGATACAGATTACATAAAATATTCCCTGCCTTATCGTCCGCTTTGTTATGACAAGCACCATGGTGCATGGGTCTTCTCAACACTGATGCCATCAATGATTGATGGTTATAAAAAAAGCAACAGTTTTTTGTACAGGGAGTTTTGTAATGCAAAATAGAACGATGAGGAAAACAGGCAGGAAGGTTACACGCAGGTCGTTTATAAATACCACATTATCAGGGGTTGGGGCTGTTGCACTCGGAAGTCATCTTGAACCATTTGTTAAAACTGAAAAAATAAAAGCTGCGCCATCCAATGGAAAGTGGCTGATGGCAACAACTGATTACATCGATAATGTTGAGATTAACAACAGGGGAAGCCGTTATGGGACTCCGGTAAACCGTTCTTCCGGTTATTATGATGGCTTTAAATGCTTTATGGATAGAAGCCAACTGGATGGATTACATAAAGCCCTTGTTTCACTGGGTGTTTCAAGACACCAGTGGATAGTTGATACAATGTGGACATTATATGATAGTTATCCTCACAGTTTTGATCTTCTTGCCGAAGCTGCAAATTCAGCACATGTTCACGGACTAAAATTCTTTGCAGAAATAAAACTCTTTGAGGGAGGGGGTATGGGAATGATATTACCCCATTCAATGCCTTATCCAGACGGTGTAGTTGCTTTTCGGGATTTGCGTGGCATATTTCCTGTTGCCACTCCGTTTGCTGTAAAAAATCCGGAACTTAACTTGAAACGAAGGGATGGAACTTTTAAATGTTCCGAGCCCGTTTCAGCTATCCGGATTGTAAAAGGAGATGATCGCCCTACCAGGGTAAAAGCGAAAGACCTGTTGCTATGGACAAGCACTGCCAATAATAGATTTGTACCTTATAACGGCCCTGTATCTTTCAGAGAGACAATTGAAACACGCTATCGTTTTCCAAATTACAGGAAGTGTCGTATACTTCATCTTGAAGGTTTAAAAATACCTGATGGTCATGAATATTTTCTGATACGTTGTCCACTGGCTGATGCTAAAGGAGATTTTTCAAACCAGATGGGAAATATTATAGAACTGGCAGGTCCTGGTGGAAAGATAATGCCGCATACAATGAGTACCGGGCCGGTCAGTCTGGATGATCATTATGCAAGTCTTTATAAATCTGAGACAAAGAAGCATCTGATACGGTACCTGCAGTTACCTGAGGTTCAGGCTGAAATCAGTGACAGAAAAAAAATGGAAGAGCACTATCGTGATTTTTACAGTTTCGGTGAATTCAGTTTGACCGATTGGGTCACCTTTGATAAGGAAGGCTTTCTTGCTGCAGCGTGTGGAAAGCCTGAGTATATTCCTGGTCATCTTAATCCTGTTTACCCTGAGGTCAGGGAACACTGGCTCGGACTTATCCGTTTTTGTCTTGACAGAGGAGTGGACGGGATAAACTTAAGGCTTTCAAGCCATACTCTGTTTTCTGAAAGCTGGGAATATGGATTTAATGAACCGGTACTTAGAGAAACCGGGGGAAAAATCGATTTTTCTTCAGTCAGTCATGTAAATGGAGAGGCTTTCACTCTTTTTTTACACGAAGCCGGAGAACTGATCAAAAGCCGGGGGAAATCTCTTACACTCCATCTGGAAACATGCTTGCTTATGCCGGATGATCGTCCTGGCAAGGATAGTTCCTTTCCCTACAATTTCGAATGGCAGTGGGAAAAATGGGTGAAAGAAATTGGTGATGATTTTGAAATAAGGGGAGTTTATCAGCTTCTCCCATGGAATCTGAAAAAGGCAGTGGATATTTTCAGTACCGCAACACTGGCAGCAAATAAGCCTCTTTACCTACAGGGCGATTTCCATGGAATGACATTCGATGGCCCTTTTGAAAGTGCAAAGGCAGAGACAGATATGGTTGACAGGCATGAAGGCCTTGATGGATATGTCTATTA
>Ga0116171_10003048_pt1 | contig 15583 bp, 13 predicted proteins | sample AD_JPNHW2_MetaG_FD_89798 | JGI IMG/M metagenome (GOLD analysis project Ga0116171, IMG submission 89798) | Active sludge microbial communities of municipal wastewater-treating anaerobic digesters from Japan - AD_JPNHW2_MetaG | ecosystem: Engineered > Bioreactor > Anaerobic > Digestate | place...
AAAAAAATATAACAATGAAAATATTTCTCCCTAAAAATGTCTTAGCCCTGTTATTAGTTGCAAGTTTGGGGGTTCTTGTTTTTTATGGCTGTAAAAAAGAAAGTACCGATTGTACGGCAATCATAATTGCCAAACAACTCAATGATACCAATGTGGTTGTTTCTTATGCCGATGTTATTATTGCGCCGCAGTATCAGGATGTCCGTGTTGAAGGTAAGACCGATATTGCGGGCAAATTCGAACACGCCTTTAAGTACGAAGGTATTCTTGATGTTATTGTTTTTAAACCTATTGAAGGCACACCCGATTCACTCATCGGACGTGGCGTTATCCGGTTGAAACCCGGAGAAACAACCACTAAAACGATCTTTTTAAAGTAATTATTCGTTTCCTGATTCTTTCATAGCTTTATTGTAGCAGCTTCTGCAAAGAGGTTGATAAGTATCTGTTTCACCCAGCAAAACCAGTTTGTCGTTTTCTACCATCCTGTGCGAAACATGCGCCAGATCTCCGCAGTGCAGGCAAATAGCATGAACCTTGGTAACATACTCGGCAGTTGCCAGCAGCGCAGGCATGGGCCCAAAAGGTTTACCAAGATAATCCATATCCAGTCCGGCCACAATAACACGAATACCCCTGTTGGCCAGCATATTGCACACGTTTACTATTTCGGCATCAAAAAACTGTGCCTCGTCAATACCCACAACATCTACTTCTGCCGTGAGTAAAAGTATCTGTGAGGCCGATTCTACCGGCGTGGAATTTATCACGTTTTCGTCATGCGAAACTACGTTCTCCACATCATATCGTACATCCACGGCGGGTTTGAATATTTCTACGCGTTGCCTGGCGTATTTGGCTCTTTTTAAACGGCGGATAAGCTCCTCGGTTTTGCCCGAAAACATCGATCCGCAAATAACTTCAATAAAGCCTTTTTTATGTGTTTCCACCGTTTTTTCTATAAACATCTGCGTAGCGTATTTATTTTTTATAATTTTAGGCCTGTAAAATACTGCAAATTTAATATTAACCTTTAATTTTTCAACTATGGCAATCGAACTTGTTACAGGAGAAATAAAAATTATTCTGGAAGAACTCGCCGAACAATCAAATACTATCAGCCAGTACGAAGGAAAAATTCCGCAGATCGAACTCGATATTATCATGGCGAATATCAGGAAACTGTATGAAAGATATGGCGACCTTAACGAACTGAATAAAAAACATTTAACACAAAAATTAATCGAAGAAACCCCCGTGGCCGAAGTGATTAAGCAACAGCCACCAGTGGTAGAAACAACCGAAAAAAAAATTTCGGTAAACCAGCCACAAGACTTATCTGCAGCGGTATCCGAAGAAAAAACAGATTTATTTGATACCCAAATTGTGGACAGTGTCAAAGAACAGCCCGATGAGCAACCGGAAGAAAAAACCGAAAAAAAGATTGAAGTAAAGGTTGAAGAAAAGGTCGAAGAAAAAGCTCCGGAAGCCGAACCGAAAAAAAAGCCCAAAACCGAAAAAGTAAAAACAGGCGACCTTTTTGCTTTGACAGATAAAGAAACCATCGCTGACAAGTTTAAAGAAACTGCTATTTCAGTTCATGAAAAAATTTCGGCAGAAAAAAATGATACCACGGTGGCAGAAAAAATAGGAAAATCTTCAAATTCAAACCTCAAGAGCGCTATAGGAATTAATGATAAGTTTTTGTTTATAAATCAGTTATTCAAAGGCGACTTGCAGGGATATAATAAGGCTATAGAAAAACTTAATGTCTGTGCCACCATCGAAATGGCTACTTCGGCCCTCGAGGAGTTACGGGAAGCCAACAACTGGGATAATGGTGATGAAGCCTATCAGAAACTCGAAGATCTTGTGATAAAAAAACTTCTCTGATTTGAAAAAGTATCTCATTATTCTAGCCTGCCTGTTTTTTTTTGAGAATCAGATTTTTTCGCAAAATATTGGCTATGCAAGAGGGGTGATAGACACCCTTGCCTCACCGGAATTTTTTGGACGCGGGTATGTTAATTCGGGCGATAAAATTGCGGCCGGTTATATCGTAAAACAATTGGAAAAATTTGATGTAAAACCTTTTAAAACAGGATATCTTCAGCCTTTTGATATGTGTATCAATACCTTTCCGGGCGAAATTAAACTTGTTGCAAATGGGCAGGAACTGATACCCGGAACCGATTTTGTGGTTTATCCCGATGCAGCACCAACAAATGGCGTTTACAAAACCATGTGGCTGAACGGGGAAAGTTTAAATACTCCCCAAAAAATTAAAAAATTCAACGCCACACGCCTTGGCAAAGTGGCGCTGATAATTGATACAGGGTTTAAAGACCTGAAAAATGAAAAATTAGCCGAAGCTGCGGTATTAATAAGTATTACGGACAAAAATGTTTCATGGCACGTTTCACACGCGCAACAGCAGGCTAAACAAATAAAAATCAGCCTGAAACGACAAACAATACCCGAAACGACACGTAAAATATATCTGAAAATTGATGCCTCGCTGCAGAAAATTTATGTAACCAATAATGTTGTTGGGTACTTGCCCGGCAAAGTATGTCCCGACACTTTTCTGATTGTTGGCGGACATTACGACCACCTGGGTATGATGGGTAACAAAACTTTTTTTCCCGGTGCCAATGATAATGCCAGCGGAACAGCGATGGTGCTCGATTTGGCAAGGCATTTTTCAGATACCGCCAACAGACCGCGGTATTCGGTGGCCTTTTTGTTTTTTGCCGCAGAAGAGGTAGGACTGTTGGGCTCAGAATATTTTACAGCACACCCTTTAATGCCACTGAAGAATATCAAATTTATGCTAAATCTTGATATGGTTAGCACAGGCAGCGAGGGCATAAAAGTAGTAAACGGCAGCGTGCTGAAAAAAGAATTTGAAGAACTAAAATACATCAACAACCGGAATAATTATCTGAAAACAATAAGCGAAAGGGGCGAAGCTGCCAACAGCGACCATTACTTTTTTTATAAAAATGGTGTAAAAAGTTTTTTTATTTATTCTCTTGGCGACGAATATAAGGAATATCACACAGTTACTGATAAATCCGCCGGCCTGCCGCTGACAAAATATAACGAAATATTCAAACTTGTGCTGGAGTTTTTTCATAGTTTTTAATATGAGCATTGTAAGCCGGTCAAGAGTTTTTGTTATGGATTTGTATTAAAAGGACAAAAAAAAGCAGCATCAGGCAACCAAAAAGTTGTTTTTTGTGTCTTTTAAACATTAAACCCCAAAAAGCGAAAGGATTTATACCCCCCAAAAATCCTTAGCTGCAAAAAAAAGTTCCGAAAGAACCCCGGCCACGGGGTTCTTTTTTTAGCATTCCCGGGTAATTTGCGAGGTAATGATAATCATGCCGATACAAAAAGATGTGCAAACTCTCCGTGGCAGAATGCGATAATCATCCTATCTTTGCATATCATTCAGCGATGGAAAAAGAAACACCGAAACAACAGGTATTGGTACCTTATGATTTTTCGAAAGGTGCCGAAAATGCACTGATAACGGCTATTGAACTGGCGACTCTGTTCAAGTGCGAGATAAGTTTGTTTCATGCTCTAAACAAAAACAATATCCGGCTTTATTCGAACCGTAATGATGCTGAAAATATCACCAGAAACAAGCTAACCGCCATAGCGCGCGATGTAATTGACTTGAGGCAGGTACCGGTCAATGTATATGTTTTTGTTGATGAGGTGCATCAGGTGGTTAATAAGATTTATGAACACATCAATGCCATCGCCGTGGTGGCTGGACTCAATGAGCAAAAAAGTGCTGCATATTATTTTACACCCGGGAACCTGGTTACTGATTACCGGAACCTGCGCATCCCGCTGATTGCGGTGCATGACATGTTACCACGAAGAACTATGTTTGAGGGCATGGTACTGCCTTTGGATTTTAACCGGGAGTCAAAAGAAAAGGCCGCCTGGGCAGGACATATCAGCACCCTGAACAAAAGCTCTGTAAGCATTTTAACCCGGCATTACAAAGATCCATATTTTGCCGCTTCGCTCCGCAGTAATATTGCCCTGGTAAAAAAGCTGTATACCAATCTTAACGTGGATTATCAGATTAAATTCGAAGCCGATTTAAAGAGCGATATTGATAAATATGCCGTAGATTATGCCTGGTACAATCAGGGCGCTATGGTGGTAATTATGGCAACCAAAGAAATAGCTGTCGATGATTTACTTTTCGGGTTGAAAGAAAAAAAGATAATTGATAATAAATACAAATTGCCCGTAATGCTGATAAACCCCCGTGATGATCTTTACTTGCCTTGTGGTTGTTGATTATCAGGGTTTTCCATTATTGAGCTCTCAAAGTGAAAAAGGCGTTTTTGAAAAATAAGCAAAATAAAAACACCTACCGTAATAGTAGCATCGGCAATATTGAATACAGGTTCGAAAAAAGTAAAAGGTTGTCCGCCCCAGAAAGGAAACCAGGAAGGCAGTTGCACTGTAAACAGGGGAAAGAAAACCATATCGACCACTTTCCCATGTAAAAAAGTTGAATAACCGCCCATGTCGGGGAATAGCACGGCTTTGTCAAAAGGAGTGCTCTCGCTGAAAATGAGTCCGTAAAAGGCGCTGTCAATAATGTTGCCGATGGCGCCGGCAAAAATCAACGAAATCGTAACAATCAAAAAAATACCAGCTTTCTTTTTGGCGAGATAGTAAATATACCAGCCGATAGCGCAAATGGCAATGATACGGAATATGCTCAACGCGATTTTTCCATAATTTCCGGCAAACTCCATTCCGAAAGCCATGCCGTAGTTTTCAATAAAAAGTATTTGAAACCAATCTGCGCCAAATACATGTACCGATTCACCAAGAAAAAAATGAGTTTTGATCCAAATTTTTATTATTTGGTCAATCAACAATATAACAAATACTACTAATGCAGAAATCAGCAGCTTTTTTTTGGTTTCGGTGAGCGTCACTTTGGTTTGCCTTGTTGAAGCTTGGCCTCCATGCTCAGGGTGGCGTGAGGCACTATTTTAAGCCGTTCTTTTGATATTAATTTACCGGTAACCCTGCAAATGCCATAGGACTTGTTTTCGATGCGTATAAGGGCGTTTTCGAGGTTAGAAATAAACTTAACCTGACGCATAGCCAACTGACTGTTTTCTTCTTTAGAAAGCACCTGAGAGCCCTCCTCGAGGATTTTAAAAGTAGGAGAGGTGTCGTTGATGTCCTGACCGGCGTTGTTCGAATAAGCTTCGGTAAGCAACTCAAGATCGCGACGGGCTTCTTCCAGCTTTTTCAGGATGATTTCCTTGAATTCCTGAAGTTCTTCATCGCTATATCTTGTTTTTTCAGCTTTTTCATCCGTAATGGCCTGATTTTTAATTTCTTCTTCCTTAACAGGCTGGCTTACTTTTTTTGTTTCTGTTTTTATTGCAACAGTTTTTGCCTTATTTACTATCTCTTTCTTTTCAACAGCTTTTTTAGCTTCAGGCGTGATAGCTATTTTTTGGGGACTTGTTTTTGGAGCCGAAACTTTTTTTACCGGGGCCACCTTGGTATTTTTCTTCACAGCAACCGTTTTTAGAGTTGTTGCGGGCTTTTTTTCTTCCGTTTTTTTTGCCACTACCGTCTTTTTTGCAACAGCAACCACTTTTTTTGCCGCTACTTTTTTGGGGGCTACCTTCTTTTTTGGTGTATTAACTACCTTTTTTACTACAGCTTTTTTTGCAGCAACGGCTTTCTTGGGAGTGGTTACAACTTTTTTAGCAACTGTCTTTTTTGCTGCCACCTTATTTTTTGGAGCACTGACCATTTTTTTTACCACTTTTTTGGGGGGAGCAACAGTTTTTTTAGGGGCGCTGACAACTTTTTTCGTAATAGCTTTTTTTGTTTCTACTTTCTTTTTAGGAGCGCTGACAACTTTTTTCACCGTAGTTTTTTTTGCTGGAGCGTTCTTTTTTGGAGCACTTTTTATTTTTTTTTCAGCAACTTTTTTCACAACAGCTTTTTTAACCTTTTTTTGCATAATATTTTTTGTTTTATAATTTTAAAATCAAGCTTTGCTTAACGAAACAAAAGTTATCGCGTTGTCTGTTAGTTCTATCTGATTTTTTACGCCCTCAATTGTATCAACAAATTTTATTGATACAGCTAAAATTTCGTTGCAAATATACAAAATATTATTTTCAACAGCAGTAACTAAATTGTTCTGCTTTTCTACCAGTACATTGATTTTGTCAGTTACTTCAAAATTAAGTTCTTTACGCAGGGTTTGGATGCGGTTTATAAATTCTCTTGCCAGGCCTTCTTCCAGAAGCTGTGGTGTTAGCGTGGTATCGAGGGCAACAGTAATGTTCTCTGCCACAGATACAACCCAGCCGGGAATATCTTCAGTGATGATTTCCACGTCGGTTATGGCAATTTCAATAGCTGCATTATCAATGCTTAACCGGAAAGTTTTGTTTTTTTCAAGTTCATTAATTTGCTGCTGATCCATTGCACTGATTGCAGCGGCAAGCTGCTTCATTTGTTTTCCGAATTTTGGCCCCAACGCTTTAAAATCTGGCTTAATTTTCTTGACAAGAATATTGTTTTCGCCTTCAATGTATTCGATTTCTTTTACATTGACTTCGGAGAGTATAAGGTTTTTGACCGCTTCTACCTGCAACTTTGTTTTGTTTTCGGTTATGGGCAGCATGATTTTTGCCAGTGGCTGTCGGACACGCAAATTGTGTTTTTTACGCAGAGATAATACCATGGATGATATTTTCTGGGCAAGTTGCATACGTTCTTCAAGGTCTTTATCCACCAGTTTGTTGTTGGCAACCGGAAATTCCGCAAGGTGAACCGACTGTGCCTGGATTTTTCCTGTGACGTTGTTGAGATCAAGAAAAAGTTTTTCAGAGAAAAAAGGCGCGATAGGGGAAGTGAGTAATGCTATGGTTTTCAGGCAGGTATAAAGGGTCTGATAGGCCGAAATTTTATCTGCGGAATATTCGCCTTTCCAGAAACGGCGACGGCATAAGCGCACGTACCAGTTGCTAAGATATTCATCCACAAAATCCTGTATCAGTCTGCCGGCACGAGTGGGTTCGTAATCGGCATAGCATTCGTCAACCTGCATTATCAGGGTGTTGAGCTCCGAAATTATCCATCGGTCTATTTCCGGACGTTGTCCGACAGGGATTTCTGCTTCCCGATAGGAGAATCCGTCGATATTGGCATATAAAGCAAAAAATGCATAGGTGTTGTAAAGTGTCCCGAAAAATTTCCTCTGCACTTCGCCGATACCTTCACTGTCAAATTTCAGATTATCCCAGGGTTGCGAATTGGTTATCATATACCAGCGGGTGGCATCGGGGCCGTATTTTGAAATGGTTTCAAAAGGGTCAACACCGTTGCCGAGCCTTTTTGACATTTTGTTGCCGTTTTTATCAAGCACTAAGCCGTTGGATACTACATTTTTAAAAGCTACCGAGTCGAATAACATAGTTGCAATGGCATGCAGGGTAAAAAACCATCCTCTGGTTTGGTCAACACCTTCGGCAATAAAATCGGCAGGGAATTTAACTCCGAAAATATCTGAATTTTCAAAGGGATAATGAAGCTGTGCATAAGGCATAGAGCCTGAATCGAACCATACATCAATCAGATCGGGTTCGCGGAACATCTTTTTGCCCGAGGGCGATACCAACACAATTTCATCCACAAAAGGACGGTGAAGATCAATGGTGTTGTAGTTTTCTTTTGTGAAATTTCCGCCAATAAAATCTTTATATGGGTTGGTGCTCATAAAACCTTTTTCTACGGCTTTGTCGACCTCCTGTTTAAGCTGTTCTATTGATCCGATACAGCATTTCTCCTCACGGTCTTCCGTTGACCAGATAGGTAAAGGAACACCCCAGTATCTTGTGCGGGAAAGATTCCAGTCCACAAGATTCTCGAGCCAGTTGCCAAACCTTCCGGTTCCGGTACTTTCTGGCTTCCAGTTGATGGTTTTATTGAGTTCTATCAAGCGTTCTTTACAGGCCGTGGTTTTGATAAACCAGGAATCCAGCGGATAATACAGGATGGGCTTATCGGTACGCCAGCAATGCGGATAGGAGTGCTCGTATTTTTCTGACTTGAAGGCCCTGTTTTCTTTTTTCAGTTTGATAATGATGTCAATATCAACATTGTTGCCTGGCTCGTTGTTTTTAACAGGGTCGTATTCGTTTTTTACATAACGTCCTGCAAATTCGCCCATTTCCGCAACAAATTTTCCTTGTTTGTCAACCAGGGTGAGGGATCCCAGGCCTTTTTGCCGGGCCGTACGAAAGTCATCGGCGCCAAAACTGGGCGCAATATGCACTATGCCCGTACCGTCTTCGGTTGTTACAAAATCACCGGCCACCACCTTAAAGGCATCGCCATCGTCAGGTTGTGCATAGGGGAGAAGCTGCTCATAGCGGATATCTTCCAGTTGTTTTCCTTTAAATTCCGCCACTATACGGTAGGGAATATTTTTATTTTCAGGAAGATAATCTTCCATGGCCAGGGCCGAATTTTTTTCCGGGAAAAAGTTCTCTTTCAGGTTTTTGGCAAGGATGACGGTTATCGGCTGGTGCGTGTATTGGTTGAACGATTGCACGGCGATATATTCGATGTTGGGGCCAACAGCAAGCGCTGTATTGGATGGCAGGGTCCATGGGGTTGTTGTCCAGGCCAGGATAAACAGTTCTCCGTGAAGGTTTTTGTGGAGTTCTTTTACTAAAGGGTGATCATTGTTAACTACTTTAAACTGTGCGACTACCGTATTGTCTTTTACATCCTTGTAACAGCCGGGCAGGTTGAGCTCGTGCGAACTTAATCCGGTGCCGGCGGCCGGTGAATAAGGCTGAATGGTGTATCCCTTATACAACAGTCCTTTTTCGTATAATTTGCTGAGCAGATACCATACGGATTCAATGTATTTGTTGTCGAAGGTAATATACGGATCGTCGAGGTTTACCCAATAACCCATTTTTACCGTAAGGTCATCCCACTGGTCCTTATATTTCATGACCTCTTTGCGGCACTGCTTGTTATAATCTTCCACCGTAATGGATTTTCCAATGTCTTCCTTGGTGATTCCCAGGGTTTTTTCTACCGCAATTTCAATCGGAAGCCCGTGGGTGTCCCAACCTGCTTTACGCTCCACGTAATAACCCTTAAGGGTTTTATAACGGCAAAAAATATCTTTGATGGCACGGGCCATTACATGATGGATGCCGGGCTGACCATTGGCCGAAGGAGGTCCTTCGTAAAAAACAAAAGGCGGGCAACCCTTTCGGGTGTCAATACTTTTCTGGAAAATATTGTTCTGCTGCCAGTATTCGTTTATTTCAGAAGCAATGTTTGTGAGGCTAAGTTGTTTGTATTCCGTATATTTCTGTTTCATAAAGCTAAAATTGTATGAAAAAAACGTGCAAAGGTATAAAAATTTCATGAAAAGGGAATTATGAAATGCAACACTGTTTTACTTTCAGCAATTACCAACGGCATGAATTAGTTTATCTGCGAAATAGAGATGTTACGTTACCGAATTGTCATGCCGGTATTAAGATTGCGTTAATTTTTTTATCCGGACCAATGATTTTAAGGATAAATATGCTTTTTTTGTATCTTCATGCAAAAAACCGGGTAAAAGTGAAAAAAACAGTGCTGATAATCATAGGGTTTTTTATGTGGGCATTCAATGTCGTTGCATTTGCCCAGACAGATACCACCGGATTTCTGAAACGCTGGCTTCCGGGTACCATAACCGGTGTTATCCGTGCCAAATACGAACAAAATACCAGCAACGGGAAGGGCCGTTTTGATGTGCGCAATGCACGTTTCGGTATGAAAGGCAATGTGGGTAAATATTTTGGTTATAAATTCGAGATTGATTTTTGCGATGAAGGCAAAATAAAAATGCTGGATGTATATGCAGATTTTATCCCGGTGAAAAACCTGACATTTTCTCTGGGGCAGATGAAAGCGCCTTTCAGCACCGAATACCTGCTGAATCCTTCCAAATTTGAGTTTGCCAACCGTCCCTTTATTGATAAGCGTATTTGCATGGATTTACGGGATATTGGTTTAAAAATCACTTACGATTATGAAGGTAAAATACCCTTTTCTGTCTCCGGTTTTATCATGAACGGAACCGGTGTCAACAATCCCGAATGGACTACCCGCTTTGCCGCAGGAGGCCGTACATTAATTACTCCTTTTAAGGGTTTTACTGTTCAGGCGCAATACCTGGCCGGCACCATCGGCAACCAAAAAACCGAAATGCAGGGCTACGGAATAAGATATGAATACAAGGGCTTGATAATCAATACGGAATATGCGCAAAAAACCATAGTGGATACGGCTAGCGCCTATACACAAAACAGTATGTTTGCCTATTTGCTGTACAATTTTCAATTCACAAAGGGGATGATAAAAACATTGACTCCTGCCTTAAGGTATGATTTTTTTTCGGGAAATATGAAATCGCGCATTTATGAGCCGCACAGGCTTGCTGCCGGCCTCACGCTGGGTTTTCACAAGCTGTCTTTTGCCAATATCCGCTTCAACTATGAAAAATATTTTTACCAGGTATCAAAAGGGCGGGAGGATAAATTTACCGTTGAATTTATGGTGAAATTTTAATCAGGCGGGCAGGAATTGGTGTAAAATATTGTTTTTAAATTACATAAATTCCTTATTTGGCGAAGTATACTGGCTATAGTGCTAATAGACATAACGTTATCAACATTTGTTAATAAGTGCTGTTTACAAGCTGTTTATAAATTATTTTCAAAAAAACTTGATTTAGGACAATTATTTTCGTATATTTGTTACATCAGATGAGTGATAAAACACCGGCTTGAAAAAGCAAGTTCTTTTAAAGGTTGTATCATTATATGAGAGGTATTTATCATGCGTTTTCTCAGCAACACTCCGCATGGTCTGTCTGCAAAAAGGGAAACACCTTAGTTGGTGAGTATGCAATCCCACTTATACAATCATATAAGCGATAAAAGCAACCGGATCCGCAAGGAGCAGGTGCCATAACCGTAATCTGGCGTTTACCGGCGGTTACGACAGCCGATAAATGAATGGGGAACAAAATTCAAAACTTTGTTCCCCATTGTGTTTTTATTCAGTCGGATAAATTCATGAATTTATCCGACTGATTTTGTTTGTTCCATATTAACCGGGATCAATCAAATCCCTTATCACCACCGAAGCGCAATAACATCCAAACATAACCGGAAGATAAGAAATAGTGCCGGCCATAGATTTTTTATTATTTACCGAATCAAAAAATACAACAGATTCTTTCATGGGCGGTTCTGTCGAAAAAACCGCTTTAAAACCTGTTGAAACTCCAAGCCGCCTCAGTCTTTTCCTGATGTCGAAAGCAAAAGTGCATGTATGGGTTTCCGAAATGTCGGCCACACAAATCTTTGAAGGATCCAGTTTGGCCCCCGCACCCATGGCGCTAACCACTTTGTGCTTGAATTTTATGGCGTATAGCAACATATAGGCCTTTGCCGACAGCGAATCTATGGCATCAACAATATAATCATAAGGATGGTCAAGAAGTTCGATCATGGGATCTTCCTTCAGAAATTTTTCCACGGTAATCAACTCAATTTCCGGGTTGATATCGAGCAGGCGATCGGCCAAAACCCGGGTTTTTTCGAGACCCTCGGTACTGATAAGCGCTATCAACTGACGGTTGCGATTTGTCGGCTGAATTATGTCGGCATCAGCAATTGTAAGTTTTCCAATGCCTGCACGGCAGAGCATTTCGGCAGCAGCGCAGCCCACACCGCCACAACCCAACACCAGGACATGTGCCCGGCTAAGCCTTTCCAGCTTTTCGGAGCCGATCAGCAATTCGGTGCGCGCAAGCCAGTCTCCGTTTTTTGTCATTTATACAGAAAAAATTATCCCAGTTTCGAAATGCCTGACTCAATACGCTTCAGCGTTTCCTCTTTTCCAATAATTTCAATAATGGTACACAAATCAGCCCCCATGGCCGCTCCCACTATGACTACCCGGAGTGCATTCATAATTTGTCCGGTATGATACTGTTTTTCATTGATGAAGTCCATTATTTTTTGCTTAATTTCTTCGGCAGTCCACACGGCACATTGGTTGATTACCTGCGAAATTTCTTTAATTTTTTCAGCAGAATCGGCTTTCCAACGGTCTTTAACGGATTTGGCATCATAGGTTTCCGGTGCTTCAAAAAAGTAGGATGATTGGGCCCATAGTTCGTGGGTAAAAGTAATACGTTCTTTTATCAGCGAGGTAATTCTTGTTACCAAAGCCAAATCAGCATTAATATTTCGGGCAGTCAGTTCCTGAGTAAACAGTTGGGCCAGTTCTTCATCGGTTTTGTTTTGTATGTACTGGTGGTTGAACCATTTGGCTTTTTCAGGACTGAACTTTGAGCCGGATTTTCCAACACGTTCTAACGAAAAAGCCCCGATAAGCTGGTCCATCGAAAAAATTTCCTGTTCAGTGCCGGGATTCCAGCCCAGCAGAGCCAGCATATTTATAAAAGCTTCAGGGATATATCCCGATTCGCGGTAGCCGCTCGAAATTTCTCCGCTTTTAGGATCGGTCCACTGCAAAGGAAATACCGGGAATCCCAGCCGGTCGCCATCGCGCTTGCTGAGTTTTCCATTGCCGTCGGGTTTTAAAAGCAGCGGCAAATGGGCAAAACTGGGCATCTCTTGTTCCCAACCGAGATAACGGTACAACAACACGTGAAGGGGCGCCGATGGCAGCCATTCTTCGCCGCGTATCACATGAGATATTTCCATCAGATGATCGTCAACTACGTTGGCCAGATGATAGGTTGGCAGCCCGTCGGATTTAAAAATAACCTTGTCGTCGAGCAATGAGGAATCAAAAGTGACGGTGCCGCGGATCAGGTCGTTGATAGTAACTTTCTCATTTTCGGGTATTTTTATGCGTATTACATATGGCGCTCCGGATTCGATAAGTTCATTTGTTTTTGTTTCAGGTATTGTCAGCGAGTTGTTTAATTGCAAACGGTTTTTTTGATCGTACTGAAAGGTTTTTTTTTCGGCTTCGTGACTTTTTCTCAAGGTGTCCAGTGCTTCGGCCGAATCAAAAGCATAATAGGCATAGCCGTTTTCAATTAATTGCAGGGAATATTGCCGGTAAATGGCCTTGCGTTCGGATTGACGGTAGGGCATATGCGGACCGCCGGCTTCAACGCCTTCATTATAGTTTATTCCGCACCATTTCAACGACTCAATGATATACTCTTCTGCCCCGGGAACAAAACGGGTTTGGTCGGTGTCTTCGATACGGAGTATCATGTCGCCGTGGTGTTTTTTTGCAAAAAGGTAGTTGTATAAAGCTGTGCGAACGCCTCCTATGTGAAGAGGTCCTGTGGGACTGGGTGCAAAGCGAACCCTGATTTTGTTTGTCATCATGAAAATTTTTGCAAAAATATTGTATTTTATCTTAACAAGCTCAATAACGCTTGTCTTTGGTACCGAAGTGAAAGATAAAAACGTTAAGAGTGCTGGTATTGCCGAAAACTTGGAAAACAATACCGATTACTGATTTTGTGGGTATAAGCCCAGTACTCAAACGTAATTTTACGTTAATAAAAAAAAGAAAGGAGCAAGTAATGTCTAACATTAAAAATAATTTAACAATGAAAACAGCAAAACCATACGTACTATGGGTCATCTTTGCTGCATGGATGCTTGCGATTTTTGCAGTAATGATTCTGTTAGAGTACAAAATGTAGCCGAAAACCCAAAGCAAGCCAAATTATTAAACCAAGCCACTCTTAATGGGGTGGCTTTTTTATTATTTTTGTCTTAAAAAATGGAAATGTCGGATCAGGATTTTCAAAAAGCATTAGAACAAAACGATATTGATCTGCTGGCCAAAATTCCCAAGAGCGATCTTCATAACCACGCGGCACTTGGTAGCCGAATAGAATTTTTGGAGAATTGGGCAAATCAAAATATTATCAGGCCGCCGCTAAAAATGAAAAAATTCTCTGATTTTGAGGAATATCTGGAAAAGGCATTTAATAAATTTGTTCAAGCCCCCGGTTTTTTTGAGTATGCAAAAAGAGCAACCATGGAACAGGCCAGAAACGATGGTGTTAAAGTACTTCAAATAAGCCTTGACACACGTTTTTTTAATGGTCCAGACAGAGCCTGGCAGGAGAAAACTGAAATTGTACAAAACGCACACAGGCTGATGGCCCCTGATGTGTTCTTTGTACCTCAGCTCGGACTTCAGCGAAATCAGGACCTGAAAAAACTTCTATATGATGCGGAAAAGCTCATCGATACGGGTTACTTTCAATCAATAGATTTATACGGTGATGAATTGGCGGGGGATATAAAAAATTTTATTTCTCTTTACAAAAAAGCTAAAAATCAGGGATTAGTACTTACTGCGCATGCAGGGGAGTATGGTACAGCAACTTCTGTAAAAAAAGCTGTAGAAATGCTGGAACTCGATCAGGTGCAACATGGAATTGCCGCTTCAGAATCGGAAGAGGTGATGCGCTGGCTGGCCGATAATAAAATTATCCTCAACGTATGCCCTACCAGCAACGTAATGTTGTGCAGGGTGGCATCAATGGCAAAACATCCTGTGCGCAAACTTTATGACCACGGGATTAAGGTTACCATTAATACCGACGATCTGATGGTGTTCAATCAATCAGTAAGCCAGGAATATATTAATCTTTACAAGGCCGGAGTGCTGAGTATCGAGGCGCTTGATGATATCCGGCAAAATGGCCTGAGGGCTTTTGAGGGAGGATAATACACAGTTTTTTTTATCAACAGGGTCGAAATTTAATTAAAGGGTATATCTTTGCTTAACAAAAGTTAAAAAAATGAAATTTGGTGTTGTAATATTTCCGGGATCTAATTGTGATCATGATTTGTTGTATGTATTAAAAAAAATCCTTAAGCAGGAAGTAGTGGCCCTGTGGCATAAAGATAGGGATTTGCAAAAATGTGATTTTATTTTTCTTCCGGGAGGATTTTCTTATGGCGATTACTTGCGTTCAGGGGCCATTGCGCGCTTTTCGCCCATTATGGAAAAAATAATTGATTATGCCAATCACGGAGGTTATCTGATGGGAATATGCAACGGTTTTCAGATACTTTGTGAAGCTCATCTGCTGCCGGGAGCCTTGTTGAGCAACAACAACCAGCAGTTTATCTGTAAAAATGTTTTTATAAAGCCGGTTTCACAAAAAGCTGCACCGGTCAAATATCTTGATCCGGACAAAGCGCTTAAAATACCCGTGGCTCATGCCGAAGGCCGATATTATGCCGATAAAAAAACCATGAAAGATTTGGTTAACCACGATCAGATACTGTTTAAATATTGCGATGCTGCAGGTAACATCAATGCCGAGTCCAATCCTAACGGCACCATCGACAACATAGCGGGAATTTGTAACCGCACCAGGAATGTTTTTGGCATGATGCCTCACCCCGAAAGGGCTTGCGACAGCGAACTGGGAAATATTGACGGGAAGCAGATATTCGAT
>Ga0116171_10003050_pt1 | contig 15576 bp, 16 predicted proteins | sample AD_JPNHW2_MetaG_FD_89798 | JGI IMG/M metagenome (GOLD analysis project Ga0116171, IMG submission 89798) | Active sludge microbial communities of municipal wastewater-treating anaerobic digesters from Japan - AD_JPNHW2_MetaG | ecosystem: Engineered > Bioreactor > Anaerobic > Digestate | place...
GAAGCTTTAAGCTGGCAACCATGGCAGAGGCGACCATCCTTCCTTTCGCTGTGAGCGGAACCTGGCGCATCTTCGAGATCGATGGCAGCATCCACAGCCGCAAGGTCAAGATCAGCATCCTTCCTCCGATCACTCCGAACGACGCGATTTACCATGATAAAGCTGGTTTGCCGGTCTATCTGCACGATCTGGTGCAGAAAGAGCAGCTTCGTTTGTTTAAAAGCGGCTCCTGAATATCTATGCAAGGATAGCATAGATGAGCATGATGAACCTGCTTAGTCCTCAAAAACATTGGTTGCCTGTCCTTCTTTTTCTCGTATCTTTCGCGTCACTTTCCGCCAAGTCCATCCCCAGAGAATTCGGGCTCAGGCTCGGCATGAATCTTGCCCAGCACTATGCTCCCAAGCTAGTCGATCAGGATTTTGCGGTCGATCCCGGCATACGCCCCGGCTTCGCGACCGGTGTGTATATGAACTATCTTGTCCTCCCCGAGCTGCGTCTCGGCTATGAAGTTCTCTATTCCCAGAAAGGCTCGCGGGAGAAGATCACGATCTACTCGATGGATGGGGAGGATTTCGCCAGGCCGGCAGTCATGAACGTTGAGTATGACCTGGATTATCTGGAGATCCCAGTTTTGCTGAGGTTGCATACGGACTGCTGGGACAAGCTCTCTCTCGAGGGGATAACAGGCACGGCGATGGGCCTGAAGATCCACTCTCATCACAAGCTCCGCGGCAAGGTCTATCTGCCATCCGGTGACGATTTTGACGAGATCCCTATCTCTGAAGAGTCTGACCTCGCCGGTGTGAATCAGTTCGATTTCAGCTTCGTCTATGGAGCGGGTGTGAATTACACCGGGAAGGTCGATCTCAGCGCTGAGTTTCGCTTCGTCCTCGGCTGGGATTATCTGGAGCTTCCGACCTTCAGTCTCTCCGATCCGGTCAAGCTTCGCAACCAGACATATTCTCTGCTCCTGGGGCTCAAATTCTGATAGCGATCCTCCTTTGCGGGGATTAGTATATTAATGTTTTGGGTGATGACGCAAGGTGGAATCATCACCACGTACCTTAACAAGGAGATATACATTATGCAAAAGAGTTTGATCGTAATTACGGCTGTCCTGAGCCTGATCTTATCGATTCATATATTGCCAGCAAACGACCTAAGTCAGTTCTACTGCAGTCCCTTCACGCCCGCCTCGCAGGGTATAGCTCTGCTGACCAATGCCGGTGCTTACGCGGATGTTTGGTTCGTGGACGGTGGGGGAAACCTGAGCCTGGCAAATTCAACTGTCTATCTCCGCTCGGATAACTGGAGCAAGGCGATCCTGAATGTGATTCCAGCTCATGAATACATCGGCTATCAGGGATTCTATTATATCCCCTTCAGTGAGGGCGATTCCGGCGTCAGAACAAGGAATCTGCTTGCCAATCCGATCTTTTATCCGGACGCGGGAGGTGTTCCCACGCACGACAAATTCATCGTCATGGAAGAGGATCCCGCGAATGATCAGCTCCTGGGCACCGGGCACCTGGATATCCTTGCCAGCAAGATCGCTTTTAGTGAGACCAAGCTCTATTTCGCCATCAGGAACAATGCCACGACCTTCCCTGTCAGTTCCGGCATGAACTTCTACTCATACATGTGCGTGATCGTCGATCCTGCTGCCGATCCTGATTCCAATTCTACCGTTTTTGCGATGATGTACACTGTCACGGTCTCCGGCGTTATCAGTCCCGGACTCTACAAGATCACGGGAACAGGACTTTCGGATCAGACCCTGATCGGTGAGATCGAGACGACGATCGACTCGGCGAACAGCACCCTGGTCATGTCCTGCAATCTCAGTGATCTTCTTGCTGATCCAGACTTTAGCTCCTGGTTCAATACCGAATATCCTGTGCTTTCCGTGCAAGCTCTGACGACCAGGATCAGCCTGACCAGCGGCGTGCAGAATTCTGATTCGACCCCCGGAGGAAGGGTGATCCTGCTTCCCAAGCATTTAAACTGGCAGGATGCCCAACCCCCAGTATTGACCGATCCCCAATTCGCTTATGAGAACGGCAATCTGAGCCTGAACCTCACCTACCAGGATGCCGATAGCAATTTCCCTTCATATATGACATGGTCTGTAGACGGCAGTCCTGAGACCATGATGATCCCTACTTTGACCACCGGGTTTGACGTTCCTGTGCTGTTCACCGGAGAACCTATCACCTGCCCTCAGAACTGGCAACAGGCGACCATCACCTACACGGTGGGCAATCAGGTTCTGACCCGGATCTTCTCCAATCCTGTCGCGAACGACGATCCTCTCGTTCCCGCGCCGGATTTCAGTATCTATCCCAATCCAGCAGGTGATATCCTGTCCTATAGGCTTGCCGGAGTCCGAGCGAACGATGAGCTGAGGCTCTACAATCTTCGGGGGCAATTGATCCAGCGATTCGTTCCGGAAAGCGCCGAAGGGAAGCTCGATCTGCGTGGATACAAGCCCGGATTGTATCTACTCAACTACGAAGGGCAGACGAAAAGGATCCTCAAGCTCTGATCCTCGTCTGGTAACTGATCCCTCAGTCCTCACCTTTTTTCAGGTCATACACTGACCGTATGCCTCCCGTATGCCTCCCGTATGATATCCGTATGAACGTTCGCACGCGATAAGCTAATGATACCCCCACCGTAGTGTCTGCGTTCCACATACTAAAAGGCAGGAAAGCCACGTCTGTCCAGGGATATAAAGCAAAACCCCGGCTCATGTGAACCGGGGTTTCGGTATAGAATTATATGAGAGGTTTGCCTGATCTCAGATCAGAACACACCGAACACTTTGAGGATGATCAGGATCAAGGCGACCGAATTCAGAGCAAGCCAGATCATGACGGATCTGGCAAAGCGCATATACACTTCCCGGTTGAGCTGGACTTTCTTTTCCAGGCGTACCAGCAGATGTTCGACGGTCGCGATCTTCTCCGCGGTTTTATCGGTTTTGCGGATGTTGTTATTGTGGCTGTTATCTCTTTTGAGATGCCGGATAACCTCAAACGCCAGCGGGATAAAGGTTGGGATCAGCTTTTTGAATCCAAATGCACCCATTATTTACGTCCTTAGAATTTGTAGCCAAGATTCAGGTAGTGAGTTCCGGCAAGAACAGCGTGTGAGGAGAAGGCATAGTCGATATTGATCCCACGCACGTTGAAGGTCGCGCCGGCGGTCCAGGATGCGGGATTGCTGATATGCACACCGGCACGCAGAGCCAGGGGCTCAAAGAGCTGGTATTCCGCGCCTGCCATGAATTCTGTCTCAGCTGCGAAGTCCTTGCGCAGTTCGATCGTGGTATTCACGCCGTCGTAAGGGATGTAGGAAACACCCATGGCGAGTTTGGTCGGCAGTTCGACCTGATTCTGGTCTCCCATCCTGGGCTTGTTGATATTCTGCACGCTGAAGCCGAATCTGGTTCTCTGATGCAGGATCGCCATGCCGCCGACATCGATTCCGATGGCATTGGAGGGATCTTCGCCTTCAAAGCTAAGTCTGTAAAGGTTTCCGCTATAGCCGAAATATACCTGGGAATGAACGTCGTTCAGGAGCGTGAAGCCATGCCCGATGCTCCAGGTTTGTTCCGACATCAGGTTTTCATCTTCAAACTCCACGTCCATGAGTCTTCCGCCGATCGCGACGGTGCCCAAGCCCTTGGGAAGCTGATAGCCGGCAGCGGCTGTTTTGAACTCGGTGAATTCCTGGTTCTGGATATTGGCGAGACCGACGGCGACGCCGAATTTGGTCTGAACTAATCCCGCGGGATTGAAGAAGAGAGCGTTCACGTCGTCAGAGACGCCGGTAAAGGCTCCACCCATACCCCTGGCGCGAGCAGAAGGCTGATAATCTTCAAAGACTCCGGCGCTGAGGATTCCCAGTCCGGCTACGATCACGATCAGTAATAGCTTTTTCATTATTTACCTCGCTGCTCATTTCATTGTCGTGCGGATCACGACAGGTTGGACGGTCTTTTCTTTCTTGCCGGTCTCCCGGTCCACGATCTCCAATGAGCAGTAATAAACGCCCACGGGCAGGAGCTTCATGTTGCTGTCACGGCCGTCATAGACGTAGGTTTCGATGCCGAGAGCGGAAGTCAGGACCTTGTTTACGGGAGTGGCGACCAATACGCCTTTGGAATCGTAGATGCGAACGAAGACACGGGCATTGATGCCGGAATTGGCAGTCTTGGCGCCGTATTCTATGATCAGCTTCTCGTTCAGGGCGGGATCGAAGATATTCTTGGTCGATGTGGCAGTTCCCAGATTCAGCCAGGCAATGCTCTCACGGATGGGAACTTTGACCTTACCGGAGGTGAGGCTGCTGATCGTGTTGTTGTCATATCTGAATGATTCGATACTGATGGTAGATTCACCATATTGCGTGGGCTTGAAGATCAGCTTGATCAGAGGGGTATCATCGGTTGTGGAGATGATCGGTTCCTGCGAAGCATAGGTGATGGTTATCAGGGTTCCATCTTCGGAGATCGTAGGAGTGGGGGGCATCTGGTTCGTGATGCACTCATCGATGCTGAGCCCGATGAACTCCAGTTTGCTGGGATCGATGCCGATCTCTGCGGTATAGGAGGAGACTCCCCAAGCCGGTTTGAGCCTGGAAGTCAGGATCGGAACGTTTATCGACTCGTTCAGTTCCGCTGTCACAGTCTGGACCCTTAGGCTGGCATTCTGCACGCTGTCAACGATAACGACGTCAGTGGTCGTATTACGCGGATTGATGCCATAATAGCTGAAAGACCAATCCACGACGCCCTGGATCGATGCCCAGACCTGTCCGATGGTCATTGCCGGCCAGGTGAACCCGCTGCGGGGGAAACACTGGTCGTCGATCTGAGCCGGACCGGAGCCGTCATTGACGTTGAACTCGTTATAGCTGCTGGGGGTGGAGGCGATGGTAACGTTCTCCACTTTGACCATACAGCTTTCCCACTGCTCGCCGACCGTGGAGCCGAGCGCGCTGGTCGGAATGACCGTCACGGGGGGAAGGGGATTGCCCTGGCTGAGAACAGTGTAGGATGAAAGGCTGGTAAGCTCGGTAAATTCATAATATTCTGAAACCGTACCTGCCACTTCCACGAGATCACCGAGTTCCGGGAAATACCTATTGGTAAAAACCAACAGCCCTCTCCAGGGCCCACCTTCGGGATCTGAGATCACAAAGCCGTAGTTGGTAGTACTCGTCCCGGTATAGAACACGGGAGCCACCACGATACCTTGAACGGTGACGGCTTGGTTCGCATAGGGGGAATTGGCGGGTACTGCGGTCGTATATTGGATGTCATAACAGGTTCGCACCTGAGCAAAGACCATACCAGAGATGAAAACCGCAAGTATAAAAAGAAGAAGTCGCTTCATCTATATCTCCTTGTTTGTTGAATCTGTTGTTTCCAGCGGGAGCTCGACGGGAGTTTCCGCTAAGGCTGTCTTCTTGTCCTTGATAAAGAACATATCTATAATAATCAGAACCATGGCGATGAATATCGCGCTGTCTGCCACGTTGAACACGGGAAAGCGTTGCATGATGAAATCCGGAAAGTCGCAATCGACGAAGTCTGTGACCATGCCGACGAGGATTCGATCGATCATATTACCCAGTGCTCCTCCGATCACAAGACCGAAAGCGATGATCTGGATACGATGTTCTGCCTGACGCATCAGGTATATGATAAAAGCAATCGCGATCAAACCTACTACAACAAAGAAGATCCTGTTCCCCAGAGGACCAAAGGGAGAGAGGCTGAAAGCCGCTCCGTCATTCTTGACATAGGTCAGCATGAAGGTATCTCCGAAGATACTTGCCAGTATGGGTTTGGATTCATAGAGCTTGAAGTTCGCGCGGATCAGGAGCTTGGTCAATTGATCCGCGACCAGAATGATCAGGGTCATGAGCACAGCGGGTTGGGGTGAAAGACGGAATCCTTTCATTACCTTCTCTGTTTCCGCTTTTTGTCTTCCATCTTCTCGGTGCACTGGAAGCAGTTCTTGGCGTAGGGGATAACGTCCAGACGGGATTCCTGGATCAGTTCACCGCACATCTCACATTCACCGAATACACCGTCGTAGATGCGATTTAGAGCGTCATTGAGCTGGCGGATCTTCTCCCGCTCCTGCTCCATCATCATAACGGTCTGCTCCATTAGATTCGTATCGGAACCCTGGTCTGCCTGGTGAAACGCATACGACGAGAGATCACCGCTGCTTTCACGGGCGCCAATACTTTGGTCTTTATTGATCTTTTCAATATAAGACACACTGTCTTTAAGTTCCTGGCGGATAAGCTCTTCGTAGTGCTTCAGCCGCTCGGGGGACATCTTCTTTGTGGCCATGATAGCTCCTCAAAACGATCCTTTTCTAATGTGTCTGCAACTATTATTGGAATGCCTTAGCTGTCAATAAAAAAAAGAACCCGTCACTCTGCCCGGATAAACTCTGAAGGAATTGCCGTCCATAGGCAATAACCGGAGCTTTTCAAAGGGGATCGAACCGTGAGCGTCCACCTGAAAAACCCACAGGATTGACACGCAGTTTCAATCCTGCCGGAAACCGATATAGCGAACTTTCCACGCCAACCACGGAGAACAACCCTGTGCTTCAAACAAATATCTTGACGAATCAGCTATCCGCGTCACACATTCCCGAAACGCTCAATACCGATGGAGGTAAAATGAGATCCTACAAAGCAGTGATCGTAATAATTCTGGTTATTATTCTGGCAGTCGCCGGATATTTCCTCTACAACAAGTTTTATCCCAAGCATGTGAATTACTATCGCACCATGACCCTTGACGGGCACGGAAGCATCACCGGTCTCTATCCGATGAAGGACGCCAAGGGTAAGATCTCGACCTGTTATCATTTTATCTATGATAAGACGGGAAAGCCTGTCGCGGTCGAATCCCTGCGCAACGGTAAGCTCTCCGGTTCATCCCTCTTCGGTTCCAGGGTTGCCAAAGTCGTGATCGACTACACCCCAACCTCGATCAGTCAGACCTATATGGACATCTATGGGAACAACACCGCGGACGAGAAGGGTGTCTATGTCAGCCGGATCGATCTTGACAAGAACAAGATGCCGATCTCGGAATCCAACTACAATAAAAAGAAAGCTTTAACTGCGGATAGCTTCGGCGTGACCCGTTATCAATGGACCACGGACAAGGAAGGCAACAGGATCTCCAGCCTGCGATTCAACGAGAAGGGCGAGACCATTGCCGATTATCGCGGCAACTATCAGACCAAGTGGAAATATGACAAACTCGGCAGGATGATCGAATCAGCCAACTTTGGCAAGGACGGCAAACCCATCAAGGACAGCCTTGGCGTCTGCGTGACCAAGTATGCCTACAACGAGATGGGCAGAACCAGCGAGATCAGCTATTGGGGAGTGGACGGCAAGCGCGTCAATGACGAAGTCGGCGTCTCCATCTACAAATACGCTGCCGATGCGACAGGCAACCTTGTCGAGACCGCGTTCTTCGGAACTGACGGCAAGAGGATCACCAAGCAAGGGAGCAACGTCGCCATTATCAAGGGTGAATACGATGATTTCGGTAACGTCATCTCCCTGAAGAGTTTTGGAGTAAACGAGCAGCCCGTGCTGGATTCCGCGACCAATGCTGCCGTCACCAAGCTTAGTTATGACGCCGAGGGTAACAAGATCAGCACAGCCAGTTTTGCCATCGACGGGAAGACTCCCGTAGCCTCCGCGGACAGCATTTCCATAACCCGCATCAAGTACGACCAGCATCGTAAAGTCGTAGAAAAGAGCCTCTTCGGTACAGACGGCAAGCCCGTCACCGACAGCCTTTCCGTGTCCATCTACCGTTACAGCTACAATCCCCGCGGATACCTGCTGACGGAATCGTATTGGGATGCTGCCGGCAAGAGCACTTTCTATAACGACGAATACATCCATACCGCGAAGATCGAATATACCTATGATCCTGAAGATCGCATCATCGCGAAGACTTACTATAACACCGAGGGAAAGGAAGCCAACGGGATGCTGAGCCTCGTGTCCTGCGTCAAATATCAATATCTGAGTGAAAACCAGGAACCCCGCGCCAGATTGCTCGATGCCTCCGGTCAAATCCTTCTGGATCAGTGGGTAAAAGAGCCTATCCCGGCGAAAACCAAATAGATCTTTAGGTTATAAGGGGGATCAGTTTCCGGTCTCCCTTTGCTTCCTCTCTCAGGGTATCTTCCGGCTATCCTCTCTCTATCATCTTACGTCATGACATAAGATGATAGAGAGAGGATAGCAGGATGACAGGTATTTCTGGTGCAGAAGTCACAAGGCGTAAAAAAGCTCCCCGGATTGTCAAAAATGGCTTTCCGGGGAGCTTTTATATCTTTGTAAGGCTGGATCTTGTCAGGTCTGGGAGATGAATTCCTCGACGATCCTGCGCAGTCCTGCTGCTGCCTTGCCGGCATTATCCCTGATCTCTTCCTGGGAATGGGCAAGATCATGGAACAGGTTGCTGTAGTTCGTGACGATCGAGAAAGCGAGGACCCTGAGTCCGCAATGACGTGCGGCAATGACTTCCGGAACGGTGGACATGCCGACCAGATCGGCTCCGATCTGCGCAAAGAAAGCGCATTCCGCTTTGGTTTCGAGGCTGGGTCCGGTCACGGAGATGTAGGTCCCGCGTTCGATCCTTATCCCGTTGTTGGCGGCGATGCGGGCGCAGATATCGATGTATTCTGGATCGTATTGGCGATTCATCGAGGGGAAGCGTTCGCCTAGTTCATCGTCATTGTGTCCGATCAGGGGATTGGTTCCCATAAAATTGATGTGATCCGTGATCTGCACGATCGCTCCGGGAGCGAGATTTTCGCGCAGGGAACCCGCCGCGTTCGTGACGATCAGGTTCTTTACGCCCAGTTTCGCCAGAACCCTGGTGGGGAAAACGACGTCGCTCATTGGGTAGCCTTCATAATAATGGAATCTTCCCTGAAGCATGAGAACTGGTTTCGCGCCGATCTCGCAGATGAGGAGGTTGCCCTTATGAGAGGGGGCGGTGCTGATCATGAAGCCGGGGATCTGGGCATAGGGAAGCTGGAAGAGGATCGGATAGTGATCCGCCAGATCGGACAAGCCTGTGCCAAGAATGATCGCCGTTTCTGGGATCTGAGGCAGACGTTCCCTAAGCCAGGCTGCGGTTTCGGTATAGCTCATAATTTTTTAACTCTGGGCAGGTTTTTCTGGATTGGAGTTGTTCTTGGGCTGGATCTCTTCTTTGATCTGCCGGAATTCGCTGTCCAGGAGCTGTTCCGCGTCCTTGGTCAGCAGGGGATCCTTGCCGATGCGATCCATAAAGGTTTGAAGTTCGACCCGGAATTGCATGAGGAACTGGCGTTTCTGCTCCTTGATATGCATGTATTGATGTTCGAGGACGTTCAGATACTGCTTGGCTTCCTGAATGGCACGCTTGGCTTTCAGTTCTGCTTCGTTGATGATGTTCTCGGCTTCCTTGCGGGCGTTGGCGATAATATCGGCTTTGGTCTTTTCGGCAAAGACGAGGGTGCGGCTGATCAGCTCCTCGCGGCGCTTGAGGTCTTCCACGGCGTTCGAGGCTTGTACGGCTTCCTGTTTCACTTCATACTGGAGCTGATGCGCGCGGCTGAGCTCTGACTCCTGTTTCTGCATGACGCTTTCCATCTCGTCGGAGATTTGTTCCAGGAAAGCTCTGACTTCCTTTTTGCTGTAGCCAAACATCTGTCCACTGAATTCCTGATGTCTGATATCGACTGGGGTCAATGACATATATCCTCCCAAATACTTTATAATATGTTGGTTAAAAATCTGATCAGTATGCCGATCAGGAGAAAGGCAACGACCGGCGAGAAGTCCCATCCGCCGGTTGAGGGCATGATCCTGCGGATCGGAGCCAGAACAGGCTCTGTGATCTTATAGAGAAAGATCTGGATCTGCCTGAGCGAATCGGTTTGAACCCAGGAGAGCAGAACCCTGGCGAGGAGCACGTAGTTGTATATGCTCAAGAGTGAGATCAAGATCCTGATGAATAGACCGGACATGGATCAGCCTCTAGTCCAGGATCTCGTGGCAGTTGCGGCAGCGGGCTTCGTAAGAATCCGTCGAACCGACCAGGATCTGTTCACCCTGGTGAACGGTTCGTTGGGTGCGGTTGGCAGGATTGCCACAAACGACGCACACGGCAAGATTCTTGGTCACGTATTCAGCCACAGCCAGAAGAGCGGGCATGGAACCGAAAGGTTCTCCCCGGTAGTCCTGATCCAAACCGGCGACGATCACCCGGTATCCTCTGTCCGCCAAGTCATTACAGATGCCTACGATGGATTCGTCAAAGAACTGGGCTTCGTCAATGGCGATGATGTGAACGTCATCTTCGAGGTAGGCATAGATCTCGTTGGGGTAGGTGATCGGGATCGAGGGCGCTTTCATCTGTGAATGCGAAACGATGTTGTCAGGATCGTATCTGTCATCGATGGCGGGTTTGAAGACCATGACCTTCTGCCGGGCATACTCGACCCTGCGGATACGGCGGATGAGTTCTTCGGTCTTTCCGCTGAACATACTGCCGCAGATCACTTCGATCCAACCTGTTTTCTGATTAATAATATTCAAAACTCTTCTCCAGATAGCTGTTAACTAAGAGTCACCAGCTTGGGCGGTGACGTTTTTTGTCAATCACATTCGTCAGAAATGCGTTGTTTGATATAGAGATGATGTGCCAGGATCGCGCTGGCAACCGCGGCGTTAAGCGATTCCATTCCCTCTGCCATGGCGATGCGTAGGCTGCCATCGCAGCGGCTGATGAGTTCCGGGGAGACTCCATGAGCTTCAGAACCTATGAGATAGACGGATCTTGCTCCGCTGGGCTGAAAGCTGTTTAGAGGGATCTTTCCCTCCATGATCAGGCAGTACTTTGACGCGCCAAGGCTGAGTAATTGACTGTGAGTGAGGGTTTTATGTCTCAGCCAAAAGACGCTGCCCAGGGAAGCCCGGATTACTTTGGGAGAGGCGACCTCGGCGCAATCCTCAGAGAGGAGGATCGTGTCTATGCCAAAAGCTGCCGCGGTGCGGAAGATCGTGCCCAAATTTCCGGGATCGGCGATGCCGTCCAGATAGAGAGCCGTGCGGAACTCCCCCTCGCTCTCCGCAGGCAAATGATACAAGCCGGCGATGCCCTGCGGGGTTTTGGTGTCGCAGATCCGCTCCAACGCCGCGTCGTCACCCACCAGGCAGTTAGTCCCGCCCAGCCCATGCGGCAGGGGAGTTTCCTCTGTGTGGTATATCTCCAAAGGCGGATACCCGTTTTGGATGAGTTGCTCGATGATATTCGCGCCTTCGACGATCACCAGATCTTCCTCAAGTCTGAACTTTTTCTGGTGGAGTTTAGCCAGATATTTGACTCGTTCTTTGCTGATCCTTCTATCCATTTTTCCTGTCTTTCAGAACTCTATGCATTACTGCATTCTACGGACTTATCCACAAAAGGCGTGGATAAGTGCTGTTTTCTAAGCTCTTGATCTTTATAGGCATTACAGCCCCACTCATATTTCTAAACACAGTTATCCACAAGTTATCCACATTTTGACTAAGAGCTATTTTATTCATTGGATTACCAGTTTGGAGCGTAGGATCGTCTTGCCTCTTTGCAGCTTCACCAGGTACAATCCTTTGGCGAGTTTGGCGAAACCATCCAGGTCGCTGAGGGAGGTGAATCCGGGGTCATAATCGCCGGGTCCCAGGCTTTTCCACGCGACGAGTTGTCCCCGGAGATCGTAGATTCCGATGGACGCACCGGCTACTCCCGGCTGAGAATTCTGCCAGTAGATCCTGGCTTTGGCTCTGTCTCTGACGGGGTTCGGGGCGATGATCAGGGTCTGTTTCGGGTTTGGCGCGTCAAAGTTGCCAAGGGTTGCTTCGGAAAGGTTGCCGCTGTGATCCCGGGATATGATCTCGTAGGTGCCGGCTGTCGAGATGGGGATCCCTAGCGTCATGATCTGAGTATCAAGCTGCTCTGGTATCCAGAACAGAATATCTTCCGGCTGACCGGTGATGTGGATCCGGTACTCAAGGAAGTCAGGATCTTTCATTCGGGTAAAGCTCAATAGTAAAGTCGTCTGGACAATATTTGTCGTGGCCGCGGTGACCGCTTGAGGGGGAGTCTCATCCTCGCCCCAGGCTAGATTGAGGAGGCTGAGCCAACCCCACAGTGTGAAGTCTAGATTGTAGTACATACGCCAGCTCGTTTCGAACTGGCTCTTGTCCCAGGGGAACCAGATCACAGCCGTGCCCAGATCATGTTCGTACATGATAGCGGAACTGCTGACCACACACTCGTTCCAGCGATCACGGAGTTCGCTGAGATACAATGATACAGATGGGTCAAACTCGGCTTCCGCGGCTTTGTTCAGAAACTCCTTGAGATCGATCTCGCAATATCCTGTATTCATTTCCCAGCAGGTGTTTCTCAAAGCTAAAAACTCCTGAGCCAGAGGTAGGTAGTAGCTCAAATTCCTGCTCAGGGCATTGATGAAGTAGGGAATCCGACCTGTCCGGACGACGCTACAGGTGGTCTGGAGTCCGATAGAATAGGGATTTTGGCTGCCGTAAGCATCGTAGGAAGCGGTATAGACTGTCGGGATGCTCTGCAGGATGCTCTCCAGCGAACCGGAAAAGAGAGGCAGCAAGGTATCGTAGGGGAAGCCCGTATCCGGCACCAGGTCTTCCGAGCCGATGACGTAGTCCGCAACGCCGGAGATCTCCGTCAGAACCTCGATGGTCTGCATACTGCAAGCGTCGAAGAGCAGGATATCCAGCTTGGGCAGATCCCCCAGGGCTTCTTTGAGATCGCCGTTGCTGACGCTCAGGGCTGTCTCGGCATCGTCGTCGCTGCAGATCCATTTGCTTTGATCGCCCTTGTACCAGCTATCCCCGTGCGACCAGAGCACCAGCATGGTGCGATCCGCATCATAGCGGTTCAACCCCCAGTGGGCGAAGTCGTTAAGCGTCTCTGGACTGCCACTGCTGACCGTCCCCAGATCAGCCAGTTCAGTGGAATTGATCTGACTTCCTGTGTCATGCTCCAGTCTCCAGCGTCTGCCCCCCGGATAAGGTGAATCCCCGGGAAAATCCGTCTGCAGATAGACTCTCGTACCAGCGGGAAGATTGACGGATTCCATGGAGTTAAAATCCAGCACGGCATTGCTATAGAGGTTGTTATCCGCAGCCATATAGACCAGGATGTTCCAGCTTTCTGCTGCCAGGGGGGTGAGAACTAAAAACAGAAAACCCAGGAGAGGATAGAACTTCTTGGCGATCAGCCCGAATATAACTGATCCAAGCGTGTGATATTCTCTCCCGGGCATAATACTTTGAAGTTTATTGTCTTAGTAAGGATATTCCTGAGCCGATTCCTGCCCTGAGATGACCCGGATACCGCCCTGAGCCAGAGCTTCCATTTCTTTTTCACCGGGATAGAGGTGCAGCGGTGCGATGAAGCCGACCCGTTCGCGGATGTGTTCCACGATGTAGGCATTATAGACGAGTCCGCCTGAAAGGAAGATCGCGTCAACCTTGCCACAGAGGACGGCGATGCTGGCGCCGATCTCTTTAGAGACCTGATAGCACATCGCTTCGACGATCTCCGCGGCATATTTATCCCCGGCTTCGATACGTTTGGCGATCTCGATCCCGCTGTCCGTGCCCAGATATGCCATCAATCCGGCGGTCTTGGTCAGGTAGGTGGTCAGTTCTTTCTTTGTCCACTTGCCGGAATAAGCCAGATCCAGCAGGTCACCGATGGGCAGGGCTCCGGCACGTTGCGGAGAGAAGGGTCCCATCCCCAGAAGAGCGTTATTCACATCGACGACACGTCCGCCCTTGATCGCGGCGACAGAGATGCCCCCTCCCATATGCACACCGACGAGATTGACCTTGTCGATGGGGATGTTCAGGGCGTTCGCTTCGAGCCGTGCCAGATATCGGATGTTCAGAGCGTGAAGGAGGGACTTGCGTTCGATCTCAGGGATACCGGAGATCCTGGCGATATCGTCAAACTCATCGACCACGACCGGATCCACGATAAAATAGGGGATGTTCAGTTCGTCACCGATGGCTTTGGCGATGAAGGCACCAAGATTGGAGGCATGGATCCTGCCCCACAAAGCGGGGTCTTTCAGGTCGCGAAGCATGTTCTCGCTGACCTTCCAGGTTCCGCCCGGAACGGGACGTACCAATCCACCTCTGCCGACCACGACGTGGAGGGTTGAGGGCGGAACTTGATGCTCTTCCATGGCTTCCATCACCAGTTTCTTGCGGAAGTCATACTGCTCGATGATACCACCGAAGGGTTCTAACTCCGCGGGTTCGTGCCGCAGAGTCTTCTCAAACAGAGGTGTGAGATCTTCGTAAACAGCTATCTTGGTGGATGTTGATCCGGGATTGATGGCTAAAACGCGATATGACATGGCTACTCCTTGATCATATAATTATTCTATATTTTCAAGACTTCCGTGAGGCTCTCTTTTGTCAATCAGATTATCAGATAACTGACTGGCTTTTTCAGAAATACCTTGCCAAATATACCGTGCCAGAAAAGATGCGCATAACGAAACCTATAGGGAGATCAACATGACTGATAAAGATATTAAAGACTGTGGCTGCACCGAAGATCACGATCACGACTGCGAATGCGGCGACGATTGCGATTGTGGCTCAAACACCATAACCCTGGATATGGAAGACGGTACTGAGAAAGAATTCAACATCCTGGACATGGTCGAGCTCAATGGTAAGAAATACCTTGCCCTCTCCGAAGTCGGAAGCCTCGAATATGATATACTCGAAATGACCGAAGACGGAGAAAACGTCGAACTGAACTACATCGAAGATGATGAAGAATATGAAGTCGTCGCCAAAGAGTTTGAAACCCTCTTCGCCGGCGAAGCTGAAGATACCGAAGAATAATTCCATAAGCGAATAGATCCCCAAAACCCCATACATAGGATCACGCCCGGCTCAGACAGCAGGAAACGGGATCATACGTGTGGGGATTTTTTTGCCTTAGTTTCGACCCCCTTTGACTACGACTCATATCTAGATCTTGCTTTTGTTGTGCAGGGCATTCCGAACAGACATCCAAAAAAAATGCAATAAATCTTTCCGAACTGTCCCTGAAAAGGCAAAACTGTCCCTCCTTATATATATGAGGGGTTGTCTCCTCCGATGCATGGGGAAAGCATGAGAGGTCTTTGTAAGTGTATAGTGTGCATATAAATAAGCGGATTTCTATAAAAGCAAGATCAAAAAAGAGTCAAAGAGCAAAAGAGAAGGGGCGAAAGCACAACCTCAATCCGCTCTTCTGCAGCACCTGAATCCAAAGCTGGCTGCTTCGTCGTAACCGGGTGAATAGGAATAACGATCCGATACCTCGCAGGAGAGGGAATCGCTATACCAACTGCCACCCCGGAGGCAGCGTTTGTTTCCGTAACTCGCGCCGTGAGGATCGATCAGGTCATCCGAACTGAAAGCGCC
>Ga0116171_10003053_pt1 | contig 15567 bp, 16 predicted proteins | sample AD_JPNHW2_MetaG_FD_89798 | JGI IMG/M metagenome (GOLD analysis project Ga0116171, IMG submission 89798) | Active sludge microbial communities of municipal wastewater-treating anaerobic digesters from Japan - AD_JPNHW2_MetaG | ecosystem: Engineered > Bioreactor > Anaerobic > Digestate | place...
AAAGTACTCAGGAATCTTTTAAAACTTCTTGGAAAAGACTAAGTGCAAACAAAGTCGCTTCAGTGAAATCTCCATATTTTGGAAATTTCGCTCTCGCATTCGCCTAATAGGCCAAGCGAGTGTCCAACTTTTAGACATCCGATATAAAAGTTGGGCATAATTTATCGGGTTAAGAATTTATAACTGTCCGATATAAATTCTGACAAATTAGGACTCGGTGTTTATCTTTTTTGTATATCCTCTAGGATAAACATTTAAATCCAATGGATATAATAAACATGTAGACTTATATAAGAATCTTCTTTGCACGCGGGTTCGATTCCCGCCACTTCCACAATTTAAAAAACACCTTGCGGTGTTTTTTAAATTTTACATCTGTGTATTAGTTGGAGTTTCTACTTTTGGTTGTTCAGGAGCAGGTGCTTCAGAGGTCTTTTTCTCTCCATAATTGCAAACTCCACACTTACAAGTTCCACTCTTACAAGATTCTCCACAAGTAGAGCACTTGCACTTCTTTCCAAATAATTTACTTAAAAATGACATAAATTAAATTGAGATTATAATAAAAATATACGACCTTAAAAAGCTTAGACACTTATATTATACCAATAATTATCAACTATATATAATCTTGACAAACATGATTAAAATAGTTAGAATTTAAAAAATAAAAATATGCCTATGAAGATTGCTTTTTTAATATTAGGTGTTGGATTATTGATTTTGGGAATATACCTATTGGGTATTTCTGTCATTTTTTGGGGAATAGTATCTTGTATATATGGTTTAATTGCTTCCTTACTTTATATTGTAGGAACAATTAAACCAATACCTCCCAAAAAGACACCTATCATAATGCACTAAACACCGAGCAACGGTTTCCATTTATAAGGAAACCGTTGTTTTTAATTTATATAAAAAGAGTTATTATAAGTGTATGCAAAAAGAAAATTTTAAACAAAGAGCTAATGTTTCTGGATATCGAGGAATCTGGGGTGAAACTTTAAATAAAGAAGTTGTCATACTATACACTAGAGCTTTTGTCCGATTCTTAAAAGAAAAAAATCCAAATCCAACAGTTCTCATAGGACGCGATGGAAGAGAAAGCGGTCCAGAAATTAGAGAAATAATTTTAAATGAATTAAAGAATTTAGAAGTTACGGGTATAAATGGAGATATCCTTCCCACTCCGACAGTTCTCTTTTCTGTTAGAAATCATAATTATTCGGGTGGAATGATTATCACCGCCTCACACAACCCTATCGAGTACAACGGACTAAAATTTGTAAACGATAAAGGACTTTTCACTATTAAAGAAGAGGTAGAAAAAATAAATAAGTATTATGAGGAAGAGATTGAGAAATATGAAAAAGCAAAATTTTCCTTTAGCTCATTGTTTTCATCAACACGAATAAAATCCTGCTGGATTTTTTCTCTGCTCGGCTCGACAGCTTGCGCAAGGCTTCCTAAAACAACGAGCTTTCAGTCAAAATTTACTCAGACTCCTAATTTCTTGAAAGAACATGCGGACAAAATACTAGAGAATGTGAACGTCGAAGCGATTCGAGCCAAGAAATTTAAGGTTGTAGTCGATATGATAAATGCTTCAGCTTGTGTCATGGATCCATACCTTCTAGAGCAACTTGGCGTAGAATATGTGGCCTTGAATAAAATTCCAAATGGTAAATTCGGACACAGACCAGAACCTATTCGAGATAATCTCTTAGAGACTGAAAAAATGGCAAAAGAAAATAAAGTGGATATTGGTTTTATACATGATCCAGATGCTGATAGACTTGTCCTTATAAATGATAAAGGGGAAATTGTTTCTGAAGAATATTCTATCGCCCTAGCGATAGAAAACATTCTAGCAAAAAATAATGGCCGAAATATTGTCGTCAATTTGTCGACTTCTAGAAAAAATGAGGATGTCGCAAAAAAATATGGTGGCAAATGCTTCTATTCTAAAATCGGAGAGGGTTTTGTTGTAGATAAAATGATAGAGAATAATGCTATTATTGGTGGAGAAGGAAATGGCGGAGTCATCTACCCTACTATAAATACAGCCAGAGATAGTTTTGTCGGTATCACTCTTATCCTTGAAATGATGGCTGAAAGAAACAAAACCATAAGTGAGCTAATAGATGAAATCCCAAAATATTTTATAAAGAAAGACAAATGGACAATAGGAAAGAATTTAGAAGAAATATATGCTAAACTAAAATCAATATTCAAAGAAGCCAAAATAGATGAGCAAGATGGAGTCCGATTTGATTTTTCAGATAATTCTTGGATTCATCTACGTCCATCAAACACTGAACCTATTATTAGACTTTTTGGCGAAGCAAAAACAGAAGAAAGAATAAATGAACTTTTCGAAGAAGCAAAGAAAGCTATAATTTTATAATTTAATATTAAAATATATGAGAAATAATAATTTTGAGGATAGATTTTTATCAGGAATAGATAATAGTATAAAAAAGAAAAAAGAAGATAATTTATTTGATACTACTTTATTAAATAAACTTCGAGATAGATTTGAAGAAAGATATGGGAAAACTAGACCTCTAATGAAAGAATTTGTAGATATATATGGGGCAGAAGAAATTATGAGAGATAGAGAACACTTGAAAAAAATTCAAGAGAATTTTAAATATAATAATCAAACTGAAAATGAAAAAAGACTAGTAGCGGAAGTCTTCGAGTGTATCTTTATAGAAGAAGCTATGAAAAGTGCTTGGATAGGAAGAGAAGCTAGAGTCACACCCACAAATAATTTTGATGATACAGTAAACAAGGTTGATGCAGTTGCCGAAATAAAAGGAAAGGAAGGATTCCAAGAACTAGGACTTGCTATAGATGTAACTTTTTCAAAAGAAGATTCAGAGTTAATAAAAAAAATGGATTATATTAAGAGAAATATAGATGAAGGTAAATCTCCTGCAATGATTAAATATTTCAAAGATAGAAATGGAAAATTAAAGAAAATATATGTACCTAAAGTAATAATAGGATGCGAAACGGAAACATTAAGACAATTAATAGATCTTATGAATAAAAAAGCGAGTTCAAATGAAATAACTTGGAAAAAAGCAGAGCATGAACTTAATTTTCATTATTTTCAGACAATATTATTAAACGAAATATTTACACAGGTTAAGTATTTTAGTAATTATGCTCATAAAATTGGACAAAAAAGAACAGGAGATTCTTATTATAAAGCCCAAAAAATTATCGAGGAAGTAATAAAATCTAAAGCTTTATATAAAGAACAATTAGATCAGAAAGAAGTAAAAGATGACTATATAATGGAAACAATTACAAATTACTGCAAATATTAAAATCCCCTATTTTTGTGCGTTTTATATTTAAGGCCAAGGACGGAGCTCCTATTATTTCTCCTAAATCATTAGCAAGTGATCGCATATAAACCCCACTACCACAAGAAACACGTAGTGTTATGGCTTGGAAATTTTCCTTTGGAAAATTTCCAAGCACTTCTTCCCAAATTTTTAAAATTTCTTCCTGCCTAAAATCTCCTTTTACTAAAGAAATATCATTTTTTATTTTACTTAGGAGCTCAGATCCTAAGTAACTTTTTTCATTAATAATTTCTATACTGTCTACATAGACTCTATGACTTGGTATTTCTATTTCGGAAAGCTTCCCTTCTCTAGCCCAAAGAAAAAGTGGTTTACCAGACACAGTCCTTGAAGAATACGGCGGATACTTTTGATCAAAATATCCTGTGAAATTTTTAAGAATTGTACGAATTCTGGAATTATCAAATTTTTCAGGTCCTCGGACGAGGGGAACGGGATCGGTGCCAGACCATGAAAAATCTGATAATTCCAGAATCCTATTCACCTTACCCAAAATATCATAAGTATCAGTTGCGAAACCAAATAATATTTCTACTTCATATTCCTTTTTAAGCTTTAAATATTCGTCTTTATTATAAACCTCATCTCCAATCAGGATTATAAGTACTCCCTCGGCTAAAGGATCTAATCTGCCAGCATAAGTCATTGGTAAAAAATTTAGATTTTTGTCTTTATTTCTAATTTCTTTTATAACTTGAAGTGGGGTTTCTCCTTTCCTCTTATTTACAACAATCACCTTGCTATGATAACATATTTATGCTAATATGGCATTTAGGTAGTAATCTATTATTTCTATCGGAATTATATAAATTGAATGAAAGAGTAAACAACCAAATAAGAGCTAAGGAGCTCCGAGTTATCTCAAGTAATGGGGATAATTTAGGTATATTAACTTTAGCAGAAGCATTGTCAAAAGCTTCATCTTTAGGTTTGGATTTAATAGAAATTTCGCCCAATACTAATCCTCCGATAGCGAAAATAGCAGATTACGGTAAATTTAAATACGAACAAAATAAGAAGCAGAAGAAGGCTAAAGCCGGAGCCAAAACAACCGAGACCAAATCCATACAAGTGAAAATTGGTACAGGAGAAAATGATTTGGCCCTAAAAGCCAAAAAGGCATCGGAATGGTTAAGGGAAGGTCATCGTATAAAAATAGAACTTTTTTTATCAGGAAGATCTAAATATATGGAAGAGAAATTCCTTAAAGAAAGATTGGACCGAGTTTTGCATCTTATATCAGAAAATTATAAAATCGCCGAAGATTACAAAAAAGGCCCAAAAGGTCCGACAATAACAATTGAGAAAGACAAATCTCAACATTAAAAATTAAGTTAAATTTTATGAGTATAAAAACAAATAAATCATTAACAAAGCGTTTAAAGGTCACAAAAAAGGGAAAGATACTCGCTAGAGCCCCAGGTTTTAACCACTTCAATGCAAGACAAGCAAGAGTAAAACAATTGGGCGGTAAGAAAATGAACGAAAAATCATTTTCAAACAGAATAACTAGAACTTATCTTCCAAACGCTTAGTATCACATAAGAAACATTATTAAAACTTTATAAAGCTAGAAAAGACCATAGGTCGGACCTAGGGACAAACATCAATATGACAAGAGTAAAAAGAGGAGTTATAAAAAATAAAAGAAGAAAAAATACACTAGCCCAGACAAAAGGATATCGTCATGGAAGAAGCAAGAAGGAAGCACAAGCAAGAGATGCTATCCGTCATGCTGGTACTCATGCATTCGCTCACAGAAAAGACAAAAAAGCTGATGCACGTAAGGTTTGGACTGTTCGCATAAATGCTTCCGTTCGCCCATTAGGACTTTCATATAGTAAATTCATAGATGGGTTAAAGAAGAAAAACATAAAAATAGACCGTAAAATTCTTTCAGACTTGGCTATAAATAATAAAGAGACATTTGAAAGAGTAGTAAAAAGTATCTAAATCAAAATAAATCAGTCCCAAGCCTTGCTTGGGACTGATTTATTTTGGCTAACAATTTATATATACACTATCTCCTGCTTCTGGAACAACTGCATTTATTCCAAGATTATCTTTAATTTTCTGAGCTAAAAACATGGATGATTTCGGTTCTCCCATAACCACAAAAACTTTTTTCAAACCTTTATTTATATTAGCAACAAATTCTACTAGATGATCTGAATCCTTATGCCCAGAATAACCACTAATCATTTCTATTCTGGCTTTTATAGGAATATCTTCTCCAAGAATTCTAACTTTTTTAGCTCCATCTAATATTGCTCTTCCCAACGTTCCTACAGATTGATAACCTATTAAAAGTAAGGTATTATTTTTATCTCCTAAATAATTTTTTTCATGATGAATTATTCTTCCTCCATTACTCATACCACTTCCAGCCATTATAACCTTAGGGCCAGGGACTCTTATTATAGATTTAGACTGATCTGTACTATCTGAAAAGTTCAAGCCAACAAAATCAAAAACATCATCTCCTGCATTTATAATTTTTAAAGCTTTTTCATTAAAATATTTTTCATATTTTTTATAAAGGTAAGTAAGTTTTATAGCAAGTGGTGAATCTAAAAATATTGGCATTTTCAAAATTCTTTTATTCTCTGCCATTTCGTTAATTTCATATAGAAGTTCTTGGGTACGTTCTAAAGAAAAAACTGGTATCATTAAAGTTCCCCTTCTTTGATAATTATCTTTAATAACTTTTTCGAGTAATTGTTGCCTTTCACTTCTATCTTCATGATTTCTATCTCCATAAACAGATTCCATAATAAGATAATCAACATCAGAAAGATTATCTGTATTTTTAATAATTGGAGATGGAGAATTACCTAAATCTCCCGTAAAAACTATTTTTTTACCATTATAGAAAACTTGTAACATTCCTGAACCTAGTATATGCCCTGCATCTTTATAAGAAAACTGAAAACCATGATCAACATTTAGTTTCTGACCATAATCTATAGTCTCCCATAAATCCATAGCTTTCTTAATATTTTCTGCTGTATATATTTTATCAAGACCATTGGCTGTATCCCTTGATAACAAATGAGCCGTATCAGCCAACATAACTTCGACAATATCTTTAGTGGGAATAGTTGAATATATTTTTCCTTTAAAACCGTCATTTATAATTTTAGGAATTCTACCTATATGATCTATGTGAGCATGGGTAATAAAAAGTATATCTATAGTTGAAGGGTCATAAGGAAAATCCTGCCAGTTTAAATTATCTTCTATCTCCCCTTGTAGTAAACCACAGTCAATTAAAAATTTCTTTCCATTACCTTCAAGTAAAAAATTTGAGCCGGTAACAGTTCCAGCTCCAGAGCAAAAAGTCAGTTTTAATTTATTTTCATTCATTATATTACTATTATACACAATATATCAAAAAACAAAAAATCCTTTCAAATAAATGAAAGAATCTCTTATTAGGACTATCTGAAAGATATTACTATAGCTATAAGCTAAGTGGGAAAACGAATGATAGTGATTAGTTAACGTAATAATTGTTTACCGCACAAAATCAAAACAAATATTCCCCTAAAAAATTGTTCTAAGTAACAAAATCCAAATAACCCTACTTAAAGTATACCCATAAAAAATCAAACATCAAGTACTTTTTTAAACAAAACACACCTTTGACATTATTTCAAATAAAAATTCTGAATTTTAAATTGAAAAAGACCTAAACTCTTCCAAACAATCACTAATAACTTCGTCAGTAATGTCTTCTGGTTTTATATTTGCACGAGAAAAAATTTGTTTTTCTATTTCTTCCATATTATCAATATACCAAATCCTTTCTTCTTCAGAAAAAGATTTCGGGTGATCTTTGTATCTTTCTTTTGCTTCTTTAATTCTTTCATGAATTGAGACAACTTTATGAGGAGAAACCCTATTGTCTGAATAGGCACAAATTTTACAAGCAAAATCACTACCTGATTTAACTTCTTCTATTTTTTCAGAATCAACAGAAGATATTAGATACGCAATTCTATCTGAAAACCCTAGTTCTTTTGCTATATCAACATTAGCTTTATGATCGCTAGAACCATATTTAGAAATAAATTCCATTTGAATCTTTTCCCAATATTCTTTACCTTCTGGTTCATTATGTTCAGGCAACTTACCAAGATCAAATTTTACAATATTACCCATATCATGAAGAAGACAAGCCTTCACGACACTATCTTTGTCTATTTGCACAGATATAGCATCACAGATCATACTTGCAACAGCCGCTACACGCAACTGATGAAGTTGTAATATGGGCATTATTTTATATTTTTTATATATATCTTCTATTTTTTGCATATTTAATAATACAGAAAATCCGTTTTTATTAACGGATTTTCTGTAAAAAATTTATTTTTTATGTTCGGCGTAGATAAAGTCCGTATCTATTTTACTATAATCAAATAATTCATGTGAATCAAAAAATCTACCGACTTCTTTTTCTCCGTTTTCTACAGAATCAGAAGCATGAACTATATTGGATTGAGTAGAAAGTGAAAAATCCCCACGAATAGTACCTGCATCTGCTTCCCAAGCCTTAGTAGGACCAACTATTATTCTAAGAGCAGAGACTGTATTAATACCTTCAACAGCCATAACAATAACAGGGCTAGCTTTCATAAAACTACGAATACCTGGGAAAAATGGTTTATCTTTAATATGGGCATAGTGAATATCAAGAGTAGCATCATCTATGCTAATCATTTTTAATCCTATTATTTTTAATCCTTTTCTTTCTATTCTGCTAATAATTTCCCCTATTAAGTTTCTCTGTACTGCATCTGGTTTAATAATTATCAGAGATTTTTCTATGATTGGATCCATATAAGTTATTTATATTAATTAATATACTAATATATTAACAAAAAATCACATATATAACAAATGCCTCTATTTTGAGGCATTTGATTACATTTTATATCTTTCCATTATTTCTTCTTCAATTTCATCGCGAGGACGTCCATATGTTAGATATGAAAGTTGTTTTAATTTGTCTACTATTTCGGTATTTCCCTTTTGTGTCAAACTCCAGTGAGACATCATACTGAAAGGTTTGGCTGGTTGACCATTTATAAGCATAGAAACATAAGAACAAAAATTATCCAACTTCATAATATCGTTAGCGGTAAATGTTGGTTTGAACTTTTGCTCTAAAAAGTTGGCATCTTCGGTACTGACACGGTAGACTGCCATCGATCCGACGTTACCAAATACAGCATTCTTGATACTCTCATCAAGCTGAGAAATATACTGGTGAGCTACTGTTAGAGAAAGTCGATACTTACGAGCCTCAGATAAAATAGATGCGATAGAATCAGTTGTCACATTTTGGAATTCATCTATATAAAGATAGAAGTCATTCATTTTTTGTCCATACATATCAACACGAGAAAGTGCCGCCATCTGAATCTTGTTCACCAAAACCATACCTATTAAGTTTGCATTTATTTCTCCTAATCTTCCCTTAGAAAGATTTACCAAAAGAATTTTCTTGTTGTCCATAATTTCTCGGAAATTAAATGCTGACTTTTGTTGCAAAACAACAGGACGCATAATATCGTTCGAAATAAAGTTATCAAACTTGGAAGAAATATAAGGAACAAAGTTCTCAAGAGACTGCTCACCAGAAGTAGCTTCGGCTGATACCCAAAATTGTTTTATGATTGGGTTCTTACATTTAGCAAGTTTCATATCACGGAAACTTTTATCAGCTAAAACTCTTGTAATTTCAAGTAGTGTAGAACCACTATCTGGATCCTCCATCACCAGAAAGGCACTATTTCTGAAATATTGTTCAAACATCGCTCCACCACCTGCCTTCATATCAAAAAGTTTATTGAAAATACTCATAAGTTCATTCACCACTAGAGTCTTCTGCTCTGGATAACGAGGATCAAACTCAAGCATATTAAGGCCCATAGGACGAGCAGTGTAAGCTGGGTCAAAATATATAACATCATCAATACGTTCTTTTGGAACATAAGAAAGAATATCTTGAATATCAGTACCATGAGGATCAATATAGCAAACACCATCTCCGTTTCGGATATCTTGTGCTATCATATTTTTCAAAATTGTTGTCTTACCTGTACCAGTCTGACCGATGACATACATATGACGGACACGATCCTCACGAGCCATATGTATTTCTGTATCTCTACCTCTGTAACTATTTATTCCGAGAAGTATACCCTCTGTCCCCATATCTGTAGGAACTGGAGCATTATTCGCCTTAGCTTCTTTGAGTGTAGGAGAAAATATGCCATAAGGAAAATGAAAAATTGTTGACAACTCTTTCAAATTTAAAGGCATATAATTCTTTTCAGAAAAATCACGATATATGAACTCATGAACTAATGACATCATGTCACTTTTTTCTGTTCTTACAAACTTAAAACCATTTCTACCAGCTTCAGTGAATTGATTAAAAGCAGATTCCATATCTCCCAATATTTGATTTGATCTTTCTTTTGAATGAGAAGAAGCAACAATACGAATATTGGTAGCCATAATGGTACTTTTTACTTTTTCTTCTATATATCCTATTGCTTTTTCGTTTATATTTTTATTTTCTTCATTTTTATCTTTTTCTGAAGAGAAAAATCCTTGAGCAAAAGATAATAACTCTTTTTTAATTTGTTTGAATTCACTTAGAGCTACATCAATCTTCTCTCCTTTTTTAACTTTTTTCAAAACCTCCTCATATCTTTTAATAACATAATTATCTAAAGGGCAAATAGAAAACTGAATAGCTGCACCTTCTCCAACTTTCTTAAGTTTATTGAATACATTAATTATAAGATTCATTGGATCATACTCCAAAGAATCATATAACTTGATAGGATAAACTTCGTGAGAAGTAAGCTTGGCATAAGATGCAGAAACTTCTCCATTTTCAAAGAAAATATTGTAATCGTCAGGGACACTTATAACTTTAGCATCAGCATGGACACCTATTAACTGATTTTCAAATAAACTAGCTTTGTCAGATGGAACACTAGCATAAAAAATAATACTATCAGTATTCTCTGGCATAGCAATTTCTAAAGTAAAATGTCTTCTTTCATGATTATCTTTACCTTCACCAATAGAATGCATACCCGAATAGAACTGCTCCATAGCTCCCAATAATTCTCTTAGACCTTTTTTATTAGCGTCATCATTTGGATTGGGTAGTGTTATTTCAAACAAAGTCATATTAAGAGATTCAAATAAAGGAGAATTCTCTTTAAGTCCAGGAATTTTGTGAGTACTAGAAAGATATTGGACCAAGAAACGATGAAAGTCATCTTCAATATGAGGATTATTCATTTTAGCAACGACAGATAAAGCGTTCGAGACACCTTTCTCAAGAAGAACTCCAAGCAACTCCTCCATTTTGCTATCATGAGCTTCTGGTTTAAGACGGAGTACTAGGGCTTCTTGCTCTTTTTCTTTCATAACGGCACTTTTGTGCATCACTTCTTTAGGTTCTAGTTTTTTATACTCTTTTATAGCATCATGAGCTAGAGATTCTTTGGAAACTTCTTTACCCTGCTCTTGTAAAGCTTTCTCTCTTTCTGCTAAATGTGCACGCAAAAAAATTAACTCTTCTTCTGGTGTTTTAAATTTTGGAGCATTATTAAAATTAAAATTTTCCATACGATTATTATATCACAAAATAGAATAAGCGTAATAAAATAGTTCCTGAAAAATGCCTCACGCAGGCTGACGAGCCGAGTGGGAGCAAAATTTTCAGCAGAAAATTATTGTGTGGATTTTTCAGGAATTATTTTATGTAGCTTATTGTGTCAATATTTCTGCATCCCCTTCTGTTATTAAAATTGTATGCTCGAAGTGAGCCGAGCGAGAACCATCGGCTGTCTTTATCGTCCAGCCATCAGATAAAGTTATAATATCGTCTCCTCCAGCATTTACCATTGGCTCTATAGCTACAACCATTCCTGGAATAAGTTTTTGTCCCTTTCCTGCTTTACCATAATTAGGAATATATGGATCTTCATGTATTTTTACTCCGACTCCGTGACCAGCAAGTTCACGGACTATGCCGTATTTTCTATTTATAAAACTTTCTATAGCATGTCCAATATCTCCAACAGTATCTCCACCACGAGCAGCCCAAATACCTATTTCTAATGCTTTTTTAGTGACATCAATAAGTTCTTGATCTCTTTTGGAAATTTTACCGACAGGCACAGTGACGGCATGGTCTGTAAAATATCCTTTGTGTTTCAAAAGTAAATCAAGAGAAACAATGTCACCCTCTTTCAAAATTTTCTTCCTAGATGGTATACCGTGGACGACTTCATTGTTGACTGATATACAGATAGATGAAGGATAAGCGCTCGGAGCTCCTTCTGGTTTGTAATTCAAAGAAGCTGGATAGTCTCCATTCTCTTTAATAATTTTATGAGCATACACATCTATATCATAAGTAGAAATACCTGGCTTAATAAAATCAACAATTTTCTTCATTGTTTCCGCCAAAATCTTCCCTCCTTCTCTTATTATCTTTATTTGTTCTTCATTTTTTATAATAACTGACATATATAGAATACTAAAATAAAAACCAAATATAAGCAAATCCCCCAGATAGCGGCCTTGCCGCTATCTGGGGGATTTTTGGTTTCGGAATTGATTTTGATTTTAGTTATTTGATTATTGTGCCTTTGAAAGGTTTACCTTCTAGGTAGTTTTCTAAGCTTTCTAAATCGTGGCCATTTATAAAGGCTAATTCAATACCCATTTCATCAGCCTTTTTGGAAGCGATAGGATCAAAAGGAGTGCTCATTCCTGCTCCCCATTCAGATGAGATGAAAGATCTATATTCTTTCCAAGAAAGATTTTCAAACTTTTTAGCATTAGGATTAACTCCTGGATCACTTTCATAAACATAATCTACATTTGAGAGATTAATGATTTTTTTAGAATTTAATTGCTCAGCTACTAAGACTGCATCATAATCAGTCGAACACCCCGGCTTCCACCCAGCTCCTATTATCACATCTTCTTTCAAATTATGAATAACACTAGGATCTGTCACTATTTGAGATGGAGTAACACCTTCAAAAGAAAGCAAAACTAGCTCAGCATTTAGTCTTGTGGCATATATTCCTAACCAATCCAAATCTTCAGTCGAAGGATTTATAACTTTTTTCAATGCTTCATTATAATTTCGGCAAGTTTTTCCACCTCCGACAATTATGAAAAATCTTTTTCCTAAAGATACCCATTTGAGAACGAGTTCTTTGAATTGTATTATGAAAGAAAAATCTGGATCATCTGGCACAACAATAGATCCTCCTAAAGATATTATTATATTTTCTTTGTCTTCCATTTTATAAAAAAGGTTTAATTTTAGTAATAATTTCTTTATGCACGTCTTCTATGGATTGCTCTCCATTGATTTCAATAATAGTGTAATTGCTTTTATCTTTGAAATAATTCATAGAAGGAATAACATTTTTTACATATTCATCAAATCTATTAGCTATGCCCTCATCGGTATCATCTCCTCTACCTCGAAGTTTCATTCTTTTTATAGCTTCTTCTTTATTTAACTCTATATATATAATTTTCACATCATTGCGACCATAAAAATTCATTAATTCTTCAAAAGATTTAGATTGCTCTACTGACCTAGGGTACCCATCTGTTATTATTACTGAATTTTCTTTTATATTCTTAGATATATTACTTACAACTAAACTAGTTGTAAAAAAGTCTGGTACTAAAAGTCCTGTATTAACAAAATTCTTGATAGTCTTTGCAGTAAAATTATCTTCACCTAATATCTTCCTGAACTGTTCTCCTGTAGAAAGAAATAAAATATCATCTGAAATATTATTTTCTTTCAAATATTTATTTAGTAATTCTACTTGGGTTCCTTTGCCAGAACCGACTATCCCATAAAATATAAATGTTTGTGTTTTATTCATAATCTTATTATATACTAATAATCACACATTGAAAAAGAGCCTTTTAAGGCTCTTTTTCAATTAATACTCTCTCATTGAGATTTGTGCTTCTATTTTCTTTATCAAGTCTATAACTACTGAGACAACGATTAGAAGAGCTGTTCCTCCAATTGCAAAGGCAGTAATACCAGTTATTGATTTAATAACTAAAGGAAAGACTGCGATTAAACCTAAGAAGACTGCTCCCATAGTTGTAGTCTTTACCAAAATTTTAGAAACATATTCACGAGTAGCATCTCCAGGACGAATTCCTGATACAAAAGCTCCATTTTTTTGCAAATTAGTTGCTAATTGATTTGGATCAAAAGTTACAGCTGTATAGAAATAAGTAAATATAAAGACTAAAACAAAATAGAATATTGAATATAACCAAGTGTTATTAGAAAACCAAAGTAATGCATTTGAAATATGTATCAACGTATCATTTGTTGAAGCTTTCAGAAATGTTCCCATTAATTGAGGAAACATAAGGATTGAAAGCGCAAAGATGATAGGTATAACTCCAGCTTGGTTTATACGAAGAGGTATATAGGTCTGAGTTCCCCCAGCTATATGATCTCCGCGAACTTGCTTGGCATAAGTCACCGGGATTGGTCTCTCAGCCTCTGTGACAAAAACAACACCAGCTACAATAAGTAATCCTATTCCCAAAAACAAGGCATACATTGGTAAATCACCAATACTGAAATTAAACATTAATTGAGCAATTTCCCTAGGCATGTTAGCCACTATACCTGCAAAAATTATCATAGATACTCCATTTCCAATTCCAAATTCTGTTATTAACTCACCAATCCACATTATAAATACAGAACCAGCAACAATGATAGAAAGATTTGTGATCATTTGTATAATGGTTAAATCTCCTAATATTCCTTGTTTTTTTAGAAGCACTATAAGTCCAAGACCTTGAATAATTGCAAGTGGCACTGTTAAAAGTCTACTATACTGAGAAAACTTTTTTCTACCCATATCCCCCTCTTCTTGATACATTGCTTTAAGTTTAGGAGACATTATGGTAAGTAACTGCATAATAATAGAACCAGTAATATAAGGGCCTACTCCCATCATGACAATGGAAAGATTTTTAAGCCCACCACCTGAAAACATATTAAGAACTCCTACGAACTGATTATTATTTATGAAATTTTGAAGTTTTATCTGATCAATTCCTGGAATTGGGATAGCAGCCAACAATCTAAAGAAAACTAAAGCCCCGAAAATAAACAATATACGATTTCTGAGAGTTTTATCTGTAAAAACTATTTTTAATTTTCCTATTGCTTTTTCCATATAATTATTTAATAACTCCACCTGCTTTTTCTATTTTAGCACGAGCTTCCTTAGAAACTAAACAATTTACTACTTCTATTTTGACAGAAAGTTCTCCTGTTCCTAAAATTTTTACACTAGGTAAATTACCATTTATTTTTCTTATTAATCCTTTTTCGAACAATGATTTTGGATCGACGGTGGATCCAACATTAAAGATATTTAATTCTGAAATATTTACTGGTGTTGGTTTTAATGTAACAGACTTAAAACGATAACCTCTTAATTTAGGAAGTTTCTTTATTATATCTCTTAATTCTGGACGACGCTTATTTCCAGCACGAGCTGTCTGTCCTTTTCCACCACGACCAGAAGTTTTACCACGGGTTCCCCCTCTTCCTACTGGTCTAGCTTTTTTATTGGGATGTTCCCTTTTTAATGAATCTAATTGCATAAATTTTAATTAATTATTTTCTCCTGCGACCTCCTCCTTTGATTCGTTTATAATATCTGGAGTTTTTACTTGTCCGGCTACTTTTCTAAACTCATAAAGAGCTTTATAAGCAACACGAGCATTGTTTAATTTATTTTTAGTACCTGAATGTAATTTTGCGGTAACATTTTTAAGACCTGCTAAAATAAGCATATCACGGACTGTACTTCCAGCCACTAACCCTTTGCCATGATTTGGCATAATGGTAAGTCTAGCTGAAGAATATTTGGCTTTTACTTCGTAAGGGATAGATATGTCTTTTGTTGTTTTTATTTTAAACATATTCTTTTTTGCTTGACGAAGAGCTTTTGTAATAGCTATTGCAGTATCCCCTCCTTTTCCTGTACCAAGCGCCACAGAACCCTTTTTATCACCAATAGCAATAGCTACAGCAAAAGTCATACGACGTCCTCCAGCAACC
>Ga0116171_10003054_pt1 | contig 15564 bp, 11 predicted proteins | sample AD_JPNHW2_MetaG_FD_89798 | JGI IMG/M metagenome (GOLD analysis project Ga0116171, IMG submission 89798) | Active sludge microbial communities of municipal wastewater-treating anaerobic digesters from Japan - AD_JPNHW2_MetaG | ecosystem: Engineered > Bioreactor > Anaerobic > Digestate | place...
AATAAGGTAAATTTTTTCAAATCTATCTGATTTAGAGTTAATTAACTCAATTCGTCAATTACAAAAATTGAGGCTGCAAAGATAAGAAAAATTTTTAATTATAAAACGTCCATGCAAGCCCGTATCGGAAGGTCCTGATATTCATTGGGTAACCAGGAACTAGGTAGTAGTCATAACCTGAAAGACCTGAGTTCAGGTGATCAAGCATAATAAAAAAGCGGGTACGTTTTAGTTTTAAGTTTATAAATGCACTGACGTATGGATAATCCCCTGTCTCCGTGTCAGTCTGGGCGTAGTATCTCCCCGTATTAGGCATATATCCATTTGCATGGTAGGGAGTAAAGTAGAATAGTTCTCCTCCTGCCTGAACATTCAAATCTCCTTTAGTGGCAGGAAAGCGGAAGAGGTGTCCGAAATAGAGCGATGTGCGTGCAGCGGCGAGGGGTAGGCTCAACACATCGTCTTTACTGCTTTGCTGAAAGAGAAGGGTGTTGTCCCAATGAAACTTCCATACAACAATCTCTTTCTTCATCTGCAGTGAAAATATTAACAGTGCGCCTGAATATTGGTCTGGCAGCGCTTCACTGTTAAAATACGTATAGTTATTTATCAAGGCATAGTTGAACCTGAGGTTCATCTTGCGGCCGGGATAGTCAATAGATGAGCCGAGCTCAAATCTCATTTCCCGGGCCGTATTAAAATCCCATATTGTGTTATTGGATTTCCACGACGAGTACCAGTATGATGGTGTGTAACTGGCAAGTTTTCCTGTGGCATCCCATGTAATGTTTCCCTTCTTTGTGGTAAAATCCTTAAATATACGTCCGTTTACAATGAAGTCACCGGCTCTGTATCCCTGTATCCACAGATCGCCTGTGGCCTCCCATCCGAATTTGTCTCCAATATTATTGAATATTTTTCCGGTAAGCACCAGTGAGTTCTTGTTTATCTTTTGCGACCGGTGGACAATGGTATCTTTGTGTATTATAACTGTGTCAAAGGGTATAGTGGTTGAGAATGTTCTCAGTTCACTTCTTATGCCGGCACCGGCACCAACTCTGAATTTGGCAGTGCTGCGGGTGGCAAAATCCATCCTGAAGGTGTTTGAAAAGATACCCTGGTAGACTGAATCAGAGGTCTCCTCCTTACTGATATGATAACCATTGTAAAAGTCACTTTCCGGGTATTTGTCAATATAGTGCTTTTTGTTCCACTCGTAGCTGTTAATCATTGAGAAAGTGACAGGATTGCTCTTAAAAATATTGTCCGACGTAGTGTCCTTTCTTGCACCCGGCGCGTATCGTTGAATAAGCATCACATGTCTGTTCTTCAGCAGATTGCGAGCCTCATTATAGGATCCCAGGTTCACAGGCACATTTTCAGGGGCATATTTTTCAAGATTGTCAGCTCCGCTAATCCCTCCATTTTCAAAAACCTTCATGTTGTTTATTGCCGCGTCGAAATAAAGTGTGTATTTATCCCCGTTATATGAAGTATGAAGGTCAAATGATTTATCCTGTGCCCTCTGATATTTGTATTGGCCAAGGCTGTAAATTATGTCGTACTGAAAGCCAAAATTGAGACGCCGGTTAATATTCTGAGAATGACGTACACTAAAGCTCTGTTCCGCATTGGCTTTCTTCCCCCCGTAATTAAAAATCAGCTCCGTAAAAGGCACCTGTGTATTAAAAAACACCGGGTTGGAAGGAGTGAACATATAAGGCTTATAGTATGAATAAAGATAATCATCCGGAGACCAGTCGCGGTCAAAATAGTTTAACTGGTAGACAGCCAGGCCATAGTTGCCAGGATAAATATTAAAGGCTGAAACCTTATCTGTCTTCCTGTAATGATGGAACTCATCAAAAGCAGTGTCTATATCAAGAGGTATTTCATTCGTATAGTCCGATGAGAGAGTCCACCTGCGGATTATCTTTGGTTTCTTAGTGGTGTCGGCTTTCATCTGAGAATGCAAAGGGCGTTTAGGTTCTCCAAGCCTGGGGAATGACTCCTGGCCCAGCACTCCAGCAGAAAGCGATATGAATAACAGGTATAAAATTGTCCTTCTCATCCCGGGCAAAGTTACGTAAAATGAATTGTCTGAAAAGAGGGGTCTGAATTAATTTTCAAACAACCGGTTAACAGCCGGCAAAACCCTGTATTTTCTCTGCCAGCAACTGCATAAATCCTGCCAAACTGACACCAGAGAATGACTAATCAACAAAATATAATTGTTTTTGTTGCATTGGCATAATGATTGACTTTGTAAATTGCACGTAAAATGTTTGTAATTATTTATAATGGAAAGATTTAAAATAGCCATAAACAAGGAGTTTGATCATCTCACGGGATTTATTGAAACGCTTCCCATGCAGTATGATAAAATCGGTGATATAATACATTCTTCAAGAAACGAGATAAAGCTATATAATATAAACGGAGAGGTTCTGGTAATAAAATACTTCAGAAGGCTCAGTCCGCTAAACAAGTTTTTCTTTACACTTTTTGGTGTGACCAAGGCGAAGAATGCCTATGAGAATGCCTACCATCTGCTCAGGCATGGGATTAACACGCCAAAGCCTGTAGGTTACGTCGACTGTTACAGGAATTTTTTCATCAACCGCAGCTATTTTATCTGCACCTATACTGATTACGCGCCTATCAAGGAGATGTTTGGTCTGCCTGTGGAAAAATCGGCCGAAGGTATAAAGCTTTTCACCCGCTGGGCATACCATCTTCATAGTGCAGGCATCTTCCCGGGTGACTTTAATGATTCAAACATACTCATCAAGCACAACTCCGATGGAATTGACTTTCAGTTGATTGACATTAACAGGATGAAATTCGGGCGGTATACATTAAAGAAAGGTTTAAAAAACATGCAGCGGTTGCAGACTCCTCCGGAAAAGATGGGCATTGTAGCAGCTGAATATGCCAGTCTTACAGGTGCTGATGTACTGGAAGTACTTTACACAATGGTCTCTTTCCGGCATACATTTTTGAAAAACAGGGGCAAGAAAAAGAGATTAAAGAAAGCGTTAAAAGGCTAGGACCCCTCTCCCTGCCTCTCCCCTAAAGGGGCGAGGTGTCCATATCGAAAGAGTTTCTTAGATCTGAAGAAATTCTCTGCCACCCTGCTGAAACAATTGTAAAGTTTAAGTGAAAAATAAAAGAGGATCAGCAACCCTGATCCCCTTTTGAACAACAACCATATTTAGGCAGAATATCAGTCGACATTATCGTTCAGGTATGCGTTATCTTCCCTGAATATCGGCTGGTTATTATCATCAAGAGTAAGTGTATATTTAGAGACTTTACTGGATGCTGCCTTGTTTGCCGAATGAATGGCAATGTTCTTTCTTACATAGGCAGGCACATCTTCAAAATCTTCAATATTCTCCTTCATCGTCTGAGTGGATAGTCCCTCGTTCTTCATCATATTCTGAAGATGTTTAAGCTTTCTCAGTGTCCCGTCGTGTTTATCACCGTTCTGTGGTGCAGGGCGTTGAGGAGCAGGTGTAATGGAAATCTCTCCATGTTCGTCAAAGTCAAACACTCCCTGGTTTTCCGGGTCTGGAAGATTTTCTGTCTGTCTCCCGGAGTGTTTTGTCTCCCTGACCACATATGGTCCTGATGAGCCGATGTTCGGCTGGGGAAGTGATGTCTGTGGAGAGTGGTCAAGGGCCACCACTTCTTTGCGTGTCTCAGGTTTGAATCCATCCAGTGCGTTGGTGGCTTCAAATCCGGTTGCCACCACTGTAACGCTTATCTCATTACCCAGTGTTTCATCGCTGGAGAGGCCGCGTATTATCAGTGCATCTTCAGAGACCACCTCGTAGATATAATCAGTAAGGTCTCCCAGTTCGTCCATGGTGAGTTCGTTCTCGCCGGCACCTGACTTGATGTTAAGCAGTATGCTGTGAGCACCGGTAATATCATTGGCGCTTAACAGTGGTGAGGTGAGAGCATTTTCAATGGCATGAACAGCCCTGTCCTCTCCTGCTGCGTTTCCTATACCCATAAGCGCTACGCCGGAGTCTTTCATCACGGTGTATACGTCGGCAAAGTCAACATTAATATATCCGGTACAGGTTATTATCTCAGCAATTCCTTTAACGGCATTAGCCAGCACATCATCGGCCATGGCAAATGCTGCAGAGACACCCTGATCTCCGTATATCTCACGCAGTCTTTCATTATTTATCACCAGCAATGAGTCAACCTTGTCTTTAAGTTCGTTGACACCTTTTATTGCCAGTGCTATTCGCTGGCTATGTTCAGAGCGGAAGGGTATTGTAACCACTGCGACGGTCAGATAACCTTTCTCCTTACATGCCTGTGCAATTACCGGGGTAGCTCCCGTGCCTGTACCACCGCCCATGCCTGCGGTGATAAATACCATTTTAGTATTACCGGATAGAGCCTCCATCACGTCGTTGATATTTTCGATGGCGGCCTCACGGCCTCTTTCGGGGCGGCTTCCGGCGCCAAGGCCTTCAGTGGCTGTCTCTCCTATCTGCACTTTGGTTGGCACCGGGCTTTTCAAAAGAGCCTGCTGGTCGGTGTTGCACACTATAAAATTCACATCCCTGATACCTTTGCGGAACATATGGTTGACAGCATTGTTGCCACCACCACCGATACCAAGCACCTTTATTATTGATGACCTCTCAACAGGAAGGTCAAAATTCATCAGTTCTTCTGGCATAATTCAAAATTTTAATTTCCCGAATTATCATCGAGCTGCTCATCAGTTGCTTCAAGCAGTTTCTCCCACATATTTTTAAACTTTGCGCCCAGGGTGAGACCATAAGACTTAGGTGCGGTCTCTACCTCAGGTTCTTCCTCTACAACAGGCTGTCTCTTCTCGGGCTCAACAGCAGCATGTTCCCTCTCTGTTTTCATGCGCGCCTCTTCCCTTTGCCTGATAGCCTCTTTGGACTCCCCGAAACGAACCTGCATCTTGTTTTCATCGATGTATTCAAGTCCTTTCATTATCAGACCCACACTGGTAGCATACATTGGCTGGTTTATCTCTTCCTTCCCCTTGCCGCTCAGATGAACGTTTGGAAGGCCCAGTCTTACATCCATAGCTGTCTTGTATTTGACCAGCTGCGGGAGGTTCTTAAGCATGGCTCCACCACCGGTTATAACGACACCGGCAGTAAGTTTATCTGCAAAACCCGAGTTCTGTATCTCAAAGTTCACTGCATCAAGTATCTCCTCCATACGTGACTGTATAATGTATGCGAGGTTTTTAAATGATATCTCTTTGGGCTCCCTGCCTGCGATGCCAGGAATGGAAACCACTTTGTTTTCAGGTGCTATGTCGCCTATGGCGTAACCAAACTTGATCTTAAGATCTTCGGCATGCTTCTGAAGGATAGCGCATCCTTCCCTGATATCGTTGGTAACCATGTTGCCACCAAAGGGGATTACAGCTGTGTGCCTGATAACATTGTCAAAATAGATTGCCACATCGGTTGTTCCACCGCCAATATCAACAAGCACTACGCCAGCCTCTTTCTCCTCATCGGTAAGCACTGCTTCGGACGATGCCAGTGGCTCAAGAATAAGACTCATAAGGTTCATCCCTGCCTTATTGATGCACCTTTCGATATTCTTTGCTGAAGCTATCTGGCCTATTACAATATGGAAGTTAGCCTCCAGACGGCGGCCGCACATTCCAACCGGGTTGCTTATTCCCGCTTCATTATCCACAATATAGGTCTGAGGGATAACATGAATTATCTCCTCTCCTACTTCAATTGGCAGCTTATACATATCTGCAGTAAGTCGCCTGATGTCGTCATAGTTTATCTCCCGCTCGGAAGAGTCGCGGGTTATATAACCACGGTTCATTTTGCTCTTTATATGTCTCCCGGCAATACCCACAAAGACATCAGAGAGCTTCATCCCGGTGCGCTCTTCCAGTTCAGAGACAGCAGCATTTATTGCGTTGACTGTCTCCTCGATGTTAAGCACCACGCCACGTTTTACTCCGGTGGAAGGAGTGTTGCACAGACCGAGGATCTCTATCCCTCCACGGCCGTCTTTACGACCGACAATGGCAACAATTTTTGTTGTCCCAATGTCGATGGCTGCTACTAACTGATCGTTTTTACTCATGACTATTAAATATGGTTGTTCAAAAAAATCTTATCGTCTCTGACAAACTATCTGTCCGTTATATTCAAGGTCTATTCTTCTGTACCTGTCCCATCCTGCCTCGGGCATCGCCTTACGATAGAACACCAGTAGCTTGTCAAGCTTCTCTTCATAGTTCTCAGGCATGCCCAGATGAACCACATGGCATCCTATTCGCGGTACCATGTCTATCTGTCCGTCGCGCGACATTGAGAGATGGTCTATCATTGCACTCCAAAACCTGTCATCATTAATATAATTGACAAACTCAAATGCCTTTGCCAGGTTAGCTGTCCTCTCGGAATCGTATATATTCATGCCGTTCATGGTCTCGGCATCAAACACCATGTCTGCTTCAAGAACGTGGACCCTGGGAGTATAGATATTATGACGCCTCATTATCACTCCCTCATTATCAATAAAGAACATCCCTCCATATGATGGCACCACTCTCATAACCGGCTCGCGCTGGTCGACATAAACATGCATCACATTATCAGCTGTAAAGAACACCTCTGCCACCTTTAGTTCTTTCATTTCCTTGATCTTCTGTTCGATCTGGGGGATATTTATCTTATTTACAGGCATCCCCTTGACACGCACGCCTGTTGATCTTATAGAGCTCATTATATCAGCGCGGGTGACAAAGCGGTGAACAGCAGAGTCAGCTATTGTAACCTGGATGCCACGACATTCCATCTTACCCATTTTTATATGGATAATGAGAGGCAGCAGCATTACATACAGCCCAACACATACTGTTATTATCTTCATCAACCTGCTCATCTGTATCTTTTCTTTAGCACTTCAGTCAGAGGGTCCACCATGCGATCGATATCTCCTGCACCGATGGTAAGAACTATTCCTTCGTCGAATTCACCTGCTGCCGGCAATAACTCTTCTTTAGTAAGCACTCTCACATTCCTGTTTTTCATCAGTGCGGCAATCATTCCGGAAGATACCCCGGGAAGTGGTTTTTCGCGTGCAGGATATAATGTCAGAAGCACAATTTCATCCAGTCTGTCGAGGGCTGCGGCAAAGCCTTCGGCGAAGTCGCGTGTACGCGAGTAAAGGTGAGGCTGGAAGATGCCGGTGACCTTTCTTCCCGGATAGAAGTCGCGTACTGCACTTATCAGCGAGTTAATCTCTTCAGGGTGATGAGCATAATCATCGATATATACTACCTGTGGCAACGACAGGCGTACATCGAAACGACGATGCACTCCCTTGTACAGGAAAAGAGCCTTTACAATCTCATCCGGCTCAGCGCCAGATGTAAGGGCAGCAGATGCAGCTGCTGTGGCATTGAGTATATTGACCATGCCAGGCATCAGCAATCGTATATTTTTAATCTCACCCGCAGGTGTTTTAATATCAAAATTATAGAAGCCTTCTCCTCTTACAATGTTTATTGCCCTGAAGGATGAGCCCTCCTCAAACCCGTAGGTATAAAAGGTGACACCTTCCGGCTTCTTAATCAGGGAGGCAATCTTTTCATTAACTATCAGAGTTCCACCCTTTCGTATCTTGCCGCAGAAGATGTTATAAGCCTCAATCATTGTCTCTGCCGTACCGTATATATCGAGATGGTCAGGGTCCATGGCAGTAACCACTGCAGTGAGTGGGTTCAGCTGATGGAATGAGCGGTCAAACTCATCGGCTTCCATTACTGCGAGGCGGCCGGTGCCAATAAGCAGGTTGGTGTTGTAATTCCTTGAGATGCCCCCAAGAAAAGCAGAGCAACCAACATGAGATGAGGTTAGCAGATGCGCGGTCATGGTAGAGACAGTTGTCTTGCCATGAGTACCGGCTATAGCCACAGTGTCGGACTCATTCGATATCATGCCCAGCACCTGGGAACGCTTTTTAATCGTATAACCATTGTCTCTGAAGAAATTCAGCAGCACACTCTCGGCAGGTATTGCAGGAGTATATATAACAAGCACCCGGTCTTTAAGTGAAGGGTCATTATATGGAGTGCTCAGGGAAGAGAGGTCATCGGTGTAGGTGATATCGCATCCCTCCTCAACAAGCTCGGCCGTAAGGTGGCTCCCGGTCCGGTCGTAGCCGGCAACGGCAAAGCCTCCAGCCCTGAAATACCTTGCCAGTGCGCTCATACCTATGCCGCCAATACCAAGAAAATAGATGCCTGTTATGTTTTTAAAATCATTCATCCCCGAATCAATTTCAGTATTTCGTTTGCAATAACCTCATCAGCGTCTCTGTCAGCCAGTGTCTTAATGTTCCCGGACAGCTCCCTGCATCGTGCTTCATCCCTGAGAAGCTCAAAAGCAGTTCTGAGCAGTTTCTCATCGGCCTCGCTGTCACGGATCATCACCGCTGCATTCTTATCTACCAGTGCCATGGCATTATGTGTCTGATGATCCTCTGCCACGTTTGGAGAGGGCATTAATATGGCAGGTTTACCCACCAGCTGCAGCTCAGAAATTGTGCCTGCACCGGCACGTGTTATTATCACATCGGCAGCGGCATAAGCCAGTTCCATACGGTTAATGAATCCCATAATGTGAACATCGGGGGCATTGACCTTTGCTGCTATTTCGCGAACACGGTCAAGATACTGGCTCCCTGTCTGCCATATCATCTGTACTCCTTCGCCGGCAATAAGGCTTATGCCGTTGCCGATACTGTTATTTATTGCACCGGCACCCAGTGATCCGCCAAGGACAAGTATGACTTTTTTACCTTTTTCAAGGCCAAAGAAGTCAAAAGCCTCATCACGTAATGTCGCGAGGTTCGAATAGGTCTGACGCACAGGGTTCCCTGTCTTTATTATCCTGTCGGCAGGAAAATATTTCTCCATGCCATCGTAAGCCACGCATATCCTGGCTGCCCTGGCTGCCAGTAGCCTGTTGGTGACGCCCGCATAGCTATTCTGTTCCTGTATGAGTGTTGGTATGCCCATTCGTTGTGCCTGCTTAAGCACTGGTCCGCTGGCATAACCCCCTACACCGATAACAACCTGAGGCTTGAAGTCTCTTATTATCTTACGTGCAAGAAGCATGCTTCTGAACAGCTTCCAGAGCACTATCAGGTTTGCAGGTGATAGTTTATTGCGTATAAATCCCGCTACCGGCAGTCCTTTGATCTCGTAGCCGGCTTCCGGCACACGTGTCATCTCCATTCTGCCCTGTGCTCCCACAAACAATATAGATATCTCCGGTCTTACTCTGCGAAGTGCATTGGCAATGGACAAGGCAGGGAAGATATGACCTCCGGTGCCTCCTCCGCTGATAATAACCCTTATATTTTCTTTTGTCTCATTCATATCACACAGCAATGTCTGACTGTTCCACATCTGATAACTCTTCCTGTTTCTCCCTGGCATTCATCACACGGCTTACACTCAGTATTGCTCCAAGAGAAAAGCTTATTACGAATACCGAGGTACGTCCCCAGCTTATCATCGGCAGCGTCTGACCGGTGACAGGAAAAAGCCCTACCGCCACAAGCATATTGATAAAAGCCTGGAATACGATCATGATTGTCAGTCCCAGCACCATAAGGGTGGGAAAGGCATAATCACATTTTCGCGCTATTTGTATTCCACGGTACATCAGTGCGAGGTAGCAGAGTATAATAATTGTGCCTCCGAAAAGGCCATATTCTTCAACAATTATGGCATAGATAAAGTCGGAGTTTGACTGAGGAAGTATGTTCCTCTGCGTGCTTCCACCAGGCAACTTGCCAAAGAGTTTGCCTGTTGATATAGCAATCTTTGCCTGGTTAGCCTGGTAGTCAGCATCAGTGTCGCCTTTTCCTGAGAAATATCTCTCAATACGGTTCGTCCAAACCTTTACCCTGTTATCATCCTTTTTAAATACCAGCAGCAGCGATGCAACAAGTACAACTCCCGCAAGTCCCAGACCGGCATAGGTAAAGAGAAATTTCATTGGCACCCGTCCCACAAACAGGATTATCATGCTGATAGCAAATATCATTGCAGCCGTGGAAAGGTTTTCGGGCATGATAAGCATACATACCGCAGCAATGGGTATAGCCAGTTTCCATGTCACAACCATGAAGTTGTTAAGCTCATGCTGATAAACGGTGAGACCTCGTGCCAGATAAATAACGAGGGCCACTTTTGCAAGATCAGAAGTCTGAATCCTTATCCCCACCACAGGAATGACAAGCCAGCGGCTTGCCGAGTTAATGCTTACACCGGCAACCAGGGTGACAGCAAGCAGAATCAATGCAACCACCAGTCCAATGGTAGCATATTGCATATACTTTATGTAGGGTATCCAGTGTGTAACCACAATGATCAGCAGGCCCATAGCCAGCATCACGAATTGTGTCATAAGAAAATAAAACGTATTCCCATGGTGAGATGAGTATGCAACACCCACCGATGCGCTATACACCGATAGCATTGACACCAACATGAAGAGGGCAATAAGTCCCCACATGTATCTGTCTCCCCTGAAAAACCGCTTTATGGATACCTCTTCTGCCATTATTTATAGATTTCTTACAGCCTGTTTAAACTGCCGTCCCCTGTCTTCATAGTTATTAAACAGATCGAAGCTTGCACATGCAGGTGACAGGAGCACCGTGTCTCCCTTATGAGCAAGATAGTAGGCCGATCTTACTGCCTCTTCCATCGATGTTGTCTCCACAATTGTCGGGACAATGTCTTTAAATGATTCAATAATTTTCTTATTGTCTTTACCCAGGCATACGATAGCTTTTACTTTCTGTCGTACCACAGGGAACAGCTCTGAATAGTCATTTCCTTTGTCAATTCCGCCAACTATCCAGACAACATCTGTCTTCATACACTCTATGGCATACCAGGTAGAGTTGACATTTGTTGCCTTGGAGTCATTTATAAAATTGATCCCCGCCACCATTATCACCGGTTCAAGCCGGTGTTCCACCCCCTGGAAATCAGTCAGGCTCTCACGTATTGTTTCTTTGCGGATGTTTAGCACCTTACCTGCTATTGCTGCTGCCATAGAGTTGTAAGTGTTATGACGTCCTTTAAGTGCCAGGTCATGAATGGTCATAAGGCTGATTTTTTGAGTTATGTCAATAATAAGGTTATCATCTTCAACGAATGATGCCATACCCTGCGTCTTCTCCACAGAGAATGGCAGAGAGCAGGATAACAACTGGCGTTTTTTCATCTCATCAATGGAGACAGGGTCATCGGCACACCAGATGAAATAGTCCGATTCTGTCTGGTTCTGTGTGACACGGAATTTTGAATCGACATATTTCTGCATATCATGATCATACCTGTCGAGATGGTCAGGTGTTATGTTAAGCAGAATGGCAATATCTGCCCTGAAGTCGTACATGCCATCGAGCTGGAAACTGCTCAGCTCAATAACATAATAATCGTATCCTCCTTCAGCCACAGCCATAGCAAAGCTGTTGCCCACATTGCCTGTCATGGCAACATTCAGCCCTGCCTTCTTCATCATATGATATATGAGGTTGGTAGTGGTTGTCTTTCCATTACTTCCGGTGATGCATATCTTTTTGGAAGTGGTATACCGCCCGGCAAACTCAATCTCTGAGATAATCCGTATTCCCTTTTCCCTGATCTTCAGAACCAGTGGATTATCTTCCCTGATGCCCGGGCTTTTTATCACTTCTGAAGCGTTAAGAATAAGCTCCTCGGTATGCTGTCCCTCCTCAAAGGGTATGTTATGCTGTTGCAGAACGTCACGATAGTTATCCTTTATTGTGCCTTTGTCGCTGACAAACACCTCAAAGCCCTGCTTCAAAGCAAGAACTGCCGATCCCACACCGCTTTCTCCGGCACCAAGTATTACAATTCTATGCATCGCTATCTCGTTTTTAATGTTATGATTGTCAATACAGCAAGGATTATTCCCACAATCCAGAATCTTGTAACGATCTTTGGCTCGGGGTAACCTTTCTTCTGATAATGGTGATGAAGCGGAGCCATGAGAAAGACTCTTCTGCCCTCACCATATTTTCTTTTCGTACGTTTAAAATGGCTCACCTGGATCATTACTGAGATATTCTCAACGAGGAATATCCCGCAGAGGATGGGTATGAGCAGCTCTTTGCGTATTACCAGCGCAAATACTGCAATGATACCGCCCAGGGTAAGACTGCCGGTGTCGCCCATAAAGACCTGGGCAGGAAATGAGTTATACCAGAGGAAGCCTATTGTTGCTCCGATTATTGCCGCAGCAAAAATCACCAGCTCGCCTATGTTCGGTATATACATTATCTTGAGGTAGGCAGCGTAAATGATGTTGCCTGACAGATATGCCAGTATACCCAGAGTAACGACAACTATGGCCGAGACTCCTGTCGCCAGTCCGTCAAGCCCATCTGTTATGTTTGCGCCGTTGGATACAGCCGTCACCACAAATATTGCAACAGCCACATATATCAGCCATGCCAGTAGTTGTTTTGCATCACCCTTGACAAAGGGTACCAGCCATGCATAATCAAACTCATTGTTCTTTACAAAGGGGATGGTAGTTTTTGTAGATTTCACATTCACCGATGTGGTACCCGGCAGTGTTGTTCCGGGGTTGGCAACCGACGATTGCTCAAGTGAAACCTCGTGGGTACGGGGCGGAGCAGTCACATTTACCTTTATGACCACATCATTGCTCAGATAGAGAGTAAGCCCTACTATCAGCCCGAGTGTCACCTGACCCATTATCTTGAACCGTCCGGCAAGTCCTTCCTTATTCTTTTTAAATATCTTGATATAGTCGTCTATAAAGCCTATGGTACCCAGCCAAAGAGTGGTAAGAAGCATCAATATGACATAGACATTGTCGAGGCGGGCAAAGAGCAGGGTTGGAATGACTATTGAGGTAATGATGATCACTCCTCCCATAGACGGGGTTCCCTGTTTCCTGTATTGACCTTCAAGCCCGAGATCTCTCACTGTCTCGCCAATCTGTTTCTTTTGCAGGAATAATATTATTTTCTTGCCAAACACCAGGGCGATGAATAACGAAGTAATTATTGCAGCACCAGCCCTGAAGGAGATGTAGTTAAACAATCCTGCTCCAGGGAAATTGAGACTGTCGAGATATTTAAAGAGATAATAGAACATATCAAATCATTTTAAATGCTTTTCGTAATTCTTCCCTGTCATCGAAATGACTGCGTACACCCTTAACCTCCTGGTAGGTTTCATGTCCTTTCCCTGCGACAATTATAATGTCACCTGGTGTTGCCAGCATCACAGCTGCTTTTATTGCCTCGGCACGGTTTGTAATGCGTATCATTTTGGCACGTCCGTCTCTGTCAATACCTGCTTCCATGTCGTTAAGTATCATTTCGGGGTCTTCGCTTCTGGGGTTATCAGATGTGAGTATCACCCTGTCAGCTCCTTCAACAGCTATACGTGCCATAACCGGACGCTTGGTCTTATCGCGGTCGCCACCTGCCCCAACAACAACAATGAGTCGCTCATTCCCCTGACGTACACGATTAACAGCCTCAATAACATTCTGGACTGCATCAGGCGTATGTGCATAATCAACAATGCCAGTTATGCCGTTCTCAGAGCGTATCACCTCCATCCGCCCGGCAACAGGTACAAGAGTGCTCAGTATCCTTAGCACCTCTTCGTTCTTTGCGCCCAGGAGAATTGAAGCGCTGTATACCGCAAGCAGATTAGAAGCATTATAATCACCCAGGAAACGGGTCCATACCTCGTTATTGTTGATCTTCAGAAGCATTCCTTCAAAGCCCTGTTCTGTTATAGTACCCTTGAACTCAGCCATTGATCTCATTGAGAAAAAATGCTTTGATGCGTTGGTGTTCTGAAGCATAACCCTGCCATTGCGGTCATCAATATTGACGAGAGCAAAAGCAGAAGATGAAAGGTTATCAAAAAACTTTTTCTTTGCAGCCAGATAATTGTCAAATGTGAGGTGATAATCGAGATGATCGTGAGTAAGGTTTGTAAAGATGCCACCATCAAACTGCAATCCGGCAATGCGATTCTGATCAATGGAATGAGAGCTTACCTCCATGAAGGCGAACTCGCAGCCCTCGTCCACCATTTCGGCCATGAGCTTATTAAGCTGTACAGGGTCGGGTGTTGTATGCGTGGCTGCCACACTCTTCTGGTGAACATAGTTTACAACAGTGGAAAGAAGGCCGCACTTATAACCCATTGACTCAAACATGTTATAAAGAAGAGTTGCAATGGTTGTCTTTCCATTTGTTCCGGTAACGCCCACAAGCCGCAGCTTTGAGGAGGGGTTACCATAAAAGGCCGATGCTGCCTTGCCAAGAGCCATGGAGGCGTCCTGCACAACAACATATGTTATGTTATCCATTGTCTCAGCCGGCATCTTCTCACATACGATTGCTGCTGCACCTGCCCCGATCGACTTTGAAATAAAGTCGTGTCCGTCAACATGTGTTCCCCTGACAGCAATAAACATGGAGCCGGGAACAACATTACGCGAGTCGGAAGTGACAGTGGAAATGTTCAATTTCACATCTCCCCTGACTGACAGGTAACCTGTATCTTTTAATATGTCTTCGAGTCTTACCATAATTACAGCCTTAATTCGAGATTAACCGTTCCCCCATGAATAACTTTAGCGCCGGGAGGGAGAGACTGTCTGACCACTTTTCCCATTCCGCTGTAACTGACTCTCATCCCGTTGTTTTCAATAAGATATATAGCATCCCTGAGTGGCATCCCTACAACATTAGGCATAAGACCGTCAATGAGTTTCAGGTCTACCACCCTGAGGGTGTCGCCATGCTCGCGTGTTCTTGCCCAGTCGCCGTCAATCTTTCGTCTCGCCCTGATATCAAGGGTGCGAAGAGCTTTGTTGATATCATCATAATAACCATTTCCTGCATCGGGGGCCTCCTCTTCACTCTCAGATTTTCTCAGTGAAGCGAGATTGCGGTAAAAGTTGCCGGAATAGACCTGGTCAGATATCTCTTTAAAAACAGGTCCTGCAACTATATTACCGTAATAGACAGAGTTGGAAGGTGAACTGACAACAACAATGCATGAGTATAATGGATCATCGGCCGGGAAATATCCGGCAAACGATGCCTGGTACGATACCACACCATTGGTTTTATACCCGTGCTTTTCATTTGCTATCTGAGCTGTACCGGTCTTCCCTGCAATCTTGTAGTTATTGTTCTTCAGATTCATTGCCGTACCATTTTCAACTACCCCTTCAAGCATCTTCTTTGCTTTCCTGATAGTTGACCTGGAGCATATTGAATTGGATATGACTTCTGTCCGGAAAGTTTTCAAAACCCTGCTCCCGTTACGTATCTCGGTGACAAAGCGTGGTTTAACCATTCTGCCATTGTTTGCCACCGCATTATAGAATGTGAGTATCTGAAGAGGTGTTAAATGAACCTCATACCCGTGAGCCATCATCGGAAGTGAAATACCTGACC
>Ga0116171_10003055_pt1 | contig 15557 bp, 14 predicted proteins | sample AD_JPNHW2_MetaG_FD_89798 | JGI IMG/M metagenome (GOLD analysis project Ga0116171, IMG submission 89798) | Active sludge microbial communities of municipal wastewater-treating anaerobic digesters from Japan - AD_JPNHW2_MetaG | ecosystem: Engineered > Bioreactor > Anaerobic > Digestate | place...
AAGCTTTCCACAATTTTCAAAGCATTCGACGAGGTGCAAACCACATCGGTTTCGGTTTTCAGGTCGGCTGTGCAATTGATGTAGCTGATCACTTCGTAACCGGGATATTTCTTTTTAAATTCCCTGAAATCATCAATAGGAGCCGACTCGGCCAGCGAACAACCGGCTTTCAGGTCGGGCAGGATCACCTTTTTCGACGGGTTGATAATCTTCGCCGTTTCGGCCATAAAATGAACCCCGATAAAAACAATCAGGTCGGCAGTGGTTTTGGCTGCTTCCTGTGCCAGCGCCAGGCTGTCGCCCACAAAGTCGGAGATATCCTGTAACTCGGGCGTGATGTAATAGTGCCCAAGGATTACCGCATTCTTCTCCCTCTTCATCCGGTTAATTTCATCGATCAGGTTGATCCCTGCCGGAAGCTCTTCGTCGAGATATCCATCCCTCAGCAAACGGTTCCCTGTGTCGGTAATGACTGTCATGTTCCCTGCTTTTAAAATTGAGCGACAAAGTTATAAAAAAGCCAGTAAGTGTTTCTTCATGAAAACGACAAATGGGAGGGAGATGCAGAAAGCGTAAAGTAATGAAACAATTACCAACCATCTTGCTTTTACTCGCCATTACCCTGTTGCTTGAGCTGGTCCTATATTTGGCTATTTTTCAAAGTTTTCAGAACTGTTCAAGGTCTGAAGGAAAGAGGTTGATCGGAGTTGGTAAAAGTTGTAACTTTAAGAAGACTTAAGGTCAATAAAGTCTTTGAAGACCTTAAAGCCTTTAATGGCCTTAATGAGAAAAAAGCAGTAAGAACAACAAACAACTTGTAACATGGCAACCACCCACGATAAGCAGGAACCTTTGGTGCCGCGAACCGGCAACTACCAGAAGCTTTTTAGCTACCAGAAGGCACAGGCCATTTTTGATATAACTTACTATTTTTGCAAAAAATATCTGCAGCGAGGCGATCGCACCATCGACCAGATGGTACAGGCTGCACGGTCGGGCAAACAAAACATTGTGGAAGGGAGTGCGGCCTCGGCTACTTCAAAAGAGACTGAAATTAAGTTGGTAAATGTGGCCAAGGCAAGTTTGCAGGAACTGCTTGACGATTACAAAGACTACCTGCGTACAAGGGGACATCGTCAGTGGGAGGATAATTCAATAGAATTGATGAAGATGCGAGAACTTGGAAGAAAGCACAACGATTCAGCTTTCTATATGGCACTGGTTAAAACTCGCCCTCCTGAAGCCATAGCCAACATGGCTATCTGCCTGATCAAACAAAACGACTATTTACTGTTTAAACAGTTACAGTCGCTTGGAGAAGATTTCCTGAAAAACGGCGGGATGCGCGAGCGTATGACCCGAATGCGGCTGGAAAGACGCAAATAGTCACTAGAAATGAAACAACTACTAACTTTGCTGTTGTTGTTGCCAACACCCCACTACTGGTAAAAATGCAAAAGCGAAAGCTGAAAAACGCCGGGTTTTAACGCAGTGTCAGTTCTCCGTAAACCGGAAAAATGCTACCGATTTTTTTAGCACTTCGGCCTGGGCATCGAGTTGTTCGGCTCTGTTGGACAACTCTTCCGAAGCCATCGCATTTTGTTGGGTTACGTTGTTCAGCTGGTTTACCGAGAGGCTGACCTGAATAATGCTGGCGGCCTGTTCATTGTTGGACGTGACAATTTGTTTCACACTTTCGGCCGCTTTTCTGATTTCAGGCATCATCTTCCCAATTTCTTGCTCCGATTTTTCCGACTGCTCCATGCTTTTGTCCGATAATAAAACAATATCATCGGCAAAGGTACGGCTGGTTTCAGCCAGTTTCCGCACTTCGGATGCCACCACGGTAAAGCCCCGTCCGGCTTCACCCGCTCTGGCTGCTTCAACCGCTGCGTTTAGCGCCAGAATGTTGGTTTGAAAAGCTATTTCGGTAACCGATGTGATTTTTGAGGATATCTCGTTATAGATTTCGATGGTCTCGCCAATGTTGGAAACCGTGTGTGAGGCGATCTCTTCGGCATGGCTTGTTACCTGAATGGTTTCGCCGGCTAATTTAAGGTTCTTCTCCAGGTTTGATGAGATTTCTTCCATGGTCGACGATAACTCTTCCAGGTTTGCCGCCTGCTCGGTTGCTCCCTGCGAAAAATTATCCGAAAGAATTTTGATATCCAGGCTGTTTTTTGCCAGGGAATCGGCTTGTGATTTTATGCCGGTTACAATTTGGCCGATACTTTTTTCGAGGCCGGCAACCGAGTTGTAAACTTGTCCGAATTCGTCGTTGCGCGATGCGATTTCTTCGTTATACGAAACACCGATTTTCCCTGATTCCAATTCTTTGAGTTTGTGGAGGATTTCTTTCATCGGTTTTCCCATTTTCTTTTTCATCTCAAGGGTGGCAAGAAAAACGAAGAAAGACATTTCGAAAAAGGCAGCAATAATTGCAGGCGCCTGATGATAAAGATCGCGGAACTCTTCGGCCAGCTTGGTATTGATAACAACAACAAGGATGCTCATGGCCCAGAACCAGACAATTTTGTACATCACACTTTTCCGGAACAATAACCGGCAAACGATCCAGGAAAAAGGGATACCTGTCCCGAGAACAATTAATGATTCTTTGATAAATAATGAAAACATGGCTATTAAATGGTTTGAATTAAGGTTGGATCACTTGTAATCCTTACGGTGCCTGTCCGGATGCTACGATCCCGATTTCCGGTTGCCCGTTCGTCAAGACACCTGAACTACGATCCTCCCTGCAAAAAAACAGGCAAACCTTCAAATAAAATGAGCTTCTCTTTTGTAAATAGAGAAGATTAAAATTTAAATAATGTAGCCAACGGCTTTCAAAACCATCCTTGCGATTATTGTGCTGGAAACTTATGGCAACTGGTTAAAGAACGTTTATGCCAAGAAGCAAACATGCCAGTTGCAGTCGTTTTTTGTGATTTCCCGGCAAAATGAGGTGATGGTTTCCCAGCGGGTTTTCCTTAAGCAGGCGGACCTCTTTTTCACTTAGCTTCACCTCTATTTGAGTGCGGCATGCTGAACCCGAACGGGGTCTGTCGGTTATGGTGCCCGTTGCGATGAATGCGTTGCCAAGTTGTTTGTCGAAGCGGTAAATGGTAATCGAATCGCCTTTGAAATCGCCATGTATGGCGGTTCCTTTTCCTGTCTCGAAATGGGTTTTGATGGTCAGATTGTCGACCAGTCCCGGAGCAATGGTGCAGTGAGAGAACCGGCAGCCATCGTTGGAAACTTTGTTGATGTTTGCCATCCAGGGAACAATCCCGGTCAATTCTTTGCCAAGCATCATGCCGGCAGCCGCAGTGAGGTCGCCTTCACAGCCGGCTGGAATCCCTTCGTTGTTGAACCTTGCCAGGGGCAGACATGCCGTGACGCCGTCTTTTTGAACCAGCGGAAAACATTCGACCGAAATCGCATCGAGGTTCCACTCCCCGATGGTACAGGAAAGCATTTCGCTCACTTTTGCTGTTTCGGAAAGCTCAACGTCTTTTGCCGGAGCAAAAGCGTTTAAAAATTTCTCGTCGGGTTTGAAGGTAGAAAAGTGAGATTGTTTGTTCCAGGGAATCTCAACCAGATCGATGCCCAGCTTTGCCTTTAATATTCCAGCCGGGATTGTTGAGGCAATCAGCCAGTCGGAAACTTGTCCGATCAGTCCAAGCCGTTTCCCCCGAAGCTTTTCAATTGCTTGCCTTGCCGTGATGAACTCTTCTAAAACGGTTTTTGTTCCGGCATCTTCTTCATCAAGCAGCCAGCAGGGAATGTTTTCACCATCGAGATATGTTTTCACTTCGGTAGCCGAAGCATAGGCGTTGTCGTGCTGCGAGCCGATCAGAATATAGAAATGACCGGCAGCAGCCTGTTCCAGGGCATATCGCTCGGAACCTCCGGTAAGAAAGAACAGCACATCGGGATTGCTTTCAACCAATTCGAATTTTTCCGATGAAATCAATTTTTCCAAACGGGAACCTGCATTTTTGAAGTGGCTATGCGGTGACGGTATCGAAGCCAGCAATTTTATCTTTAGCATACTCGAAATATGAATCGATGGCAAAAGTACGAAATTATATCAACCGGTTTTTTCAGATTTATCTTCTTATATTTTATTGAACAGGGATTAATCTGTTAGAAGCGGAACCTGGCTCCGGGTTTATGAATGGTACCACTGAGTGATTTGTTTTTGAAAACGCCCGAAAATTCATAAAACAGCGACACGTTGTTTTTTAACTCATACTCAATACCACCTCCTGCCTGCCAGATGAATGCTTTGGTATTTTGATCAGCAGGAAAGAAGGTGTCGCCGGTATAAGTCAGCATACCTGCGCCAAAAGAATAAATATCGAATTTTTCCCAATGGGTAAGCGGTTTTAAGTGGAAATCAAAACCCAGCAGGATTGGGTCGCTGTAGGTTGAATAGTGAAAAGCATCGTTGGCGCTCGAATAGGTAAGATATTTTTGTCCGTTGGGCAAAGGTTTTAATCCCTCTTCAAGGTTGAACCGGGTCCAGCTTCTATCCTGAAACCGATTTTTTTCCGACAGTTTTGTTGTATCCGGAAATAGGGATGGAATATCCGGCGTTTTTATTGTAAAGCTGGTGTCGTAATGAAAGGTTTGGGTTGTTTTTCCGTTGGGCATTTTAAACCGAAGAGTGTCGGCAGGCGAATCTTGCCCCTGAACGGTTATCGAAACCGAAAAAAGCATTGCAGTGATTATGGGTAGAAAAGGTTTCATCCAGTAAGCTTTAGTAACAGGTCTTTCGTTAAGACGAAATTACCCATTTGATTATAAAACAAAGGTTAAAACAGTTTAATTTATGTCTAGATTAGAACTTGTCTTGGTTCTTTTTGTTAAAGAACATGAAAGTTTGTTTTATGCAATTCGATTATGGCCGATTTTCATCTTTCGATCCATATTTTTCGGCGCGATTTGCGTCTGGAAGACAATACAGCGTTGTTGGCTGCACTGAGCTGGTCGGAGCAGGTGCTGCCCGTTTTCATTTTCGATGAGCGTCAACTGTCGAACCCTTACCAGGGAAACAATAGCTTTGAATTTATGATTCATTCGTTGGCTGACCTCGACCGGGAGCTGAAACAAAAGAGATCGAAGCTTTACTTTTTCAGGGGAATTGCCCACGATGTAATCGAAAAGTTGCTCGAAACAACCAATGCCGAAGCCGTTTTTGTGAACCGCGATTATACGCCCTTTAGCAGGGAAAGGGACCGCCAGATCTCAGCCATCTGCAAAGCCCTGTCCATCCCGTTTTTTTCCTACTCCGATGCATTGCTTACCGAGCCGGAGCAGGTCTCGAAAGCTGATGGAACACCGTATACGATTTACACCCCGTTCAGGAGAAAAGCCCGGCTGGTTCCGGTTCCATTACCGGTTCCGAATCTTTATTCGAACTACTTCAACAGGGAATTGCAGGGAACCATTGAATCGCCGGTGGAAATGCTCACGCTCTCCAATTCTGGTTTGTTGCTGAAAGGTGGTCGGAGCGAAGCTCAGAAGTTGCTTTCCGGAATTGGTGATTTGAGTGAATATGACCTGCAACGAAACCTTCCTGCGGTGAAAGGAACCACCCTGCTTTCGGCACACCATAAGTTCGGAACCGTCTCCATTCGGGAAACTTATCACAAAATTGCCGATGAATTCAGCGAAAGCCATACACTGGTAAACGAGCTTTACTGGCGCGACTTTTTTACCCATATTGCCTTTCATTTTCCGCATGTTTTCGGACATGCTTTTTACCCGAAATTCGATGGGATTGAATGGGAAAACGATCATGAAAAGTTTGATCGCTGGTGCAACGGGCAAACCGGTTTTCCCATTGTCGATGCCGGGATGCGCGAACTCACCACGACCGGTTACATGCACAACCGGGTGCGAATGATTGTGGCTTCGTTCCTCACCAAAGATTTGCACGTTGACTGGCGTTGGGGCGAACGTTTTTTTGCCAATCATTTGGCCGACTACGACCCGGCTGTGAACAATGGCAACTGGCAGTGGTCGGCATCGACCGGCTGTGATGCTCAACCCTGGTTCCGCATTTTCAACCCCTGGAGCCAGCAGCAAAAGTTCGATCCGGAGTGCGTTTATGTCAAACGCTGGGTTCCTGAATTGAGCACATTACCGGCAAAAGAGATTCATTCGATCCCTCTGTCCGAATTAAGAATTCCGAATTATCCCTCGCCTGTGGTAGAACATAACAAGGCGGTAGAATTTACAAAATCGATGTTTAGCAAAATAAAGGCGAACGATAAATCCTGAAAATGCTAAATTTGCTGAAACAAAATGGAAAAAATATGACAGCTCCTTATAAACGTGTCCTTCTAAAACTTTCGGGCGAATCGCTGATGGGCAAAGTTGGTTACGGGATTGATCCGGAAAGGCTTGGTTCGTATGCCCGTCAAATAAAAGAGATTGTAGAATTGGGTGTTGAAGTGGCCATTGTGATTGGCGGAGGCAATATTTTCCGCGGGCTCAGTGGTGCAGCCAAAGGTTTTGACCGGGTGAAAGGCGATCAGATGGGCATGCTGGCCACGGTCATCAACAGTCTGGCGTTGCAGTCGGAGCTTGAAAAGATCGGGGTAACTACCCATACTTTTTCGGCTATCCGGATGGAACCCATTGGTGAATATTATTCCAAAGACAAAGCGATTGCCGCCTTGAAAAAGGGCGAGGTGGCCATTATTTCGGCTGGAACCGGAAATCCGTTTTTTACCACCGACACCGCTTCGGCGCTGCGTGCCGTAGAGGTTGGTGCCGATGTGATGTTAAAGGGTACCCGGGTAGATGGCATCTACACCGCCGATCCGGAAAAAGATCCAAATGCTACAAAGTTCGACAAAATCACCTACGATAAAATTTATAACATGGGGCTGAAGATTATGGATCTGACGGCTACCACCCTTTGTAAGGAAAACAACATGTCAATTGTGGTTTTTGATATGGATACCGAGGGGAACCTAAAAAAGCTGCTTACCGGAGAGAAAATCGGGACGCTGGTTTATCAATAGAAAAATAAATTTGAAATGAAAAAACATGTAATTGCATTGGCTTTGGCAATGGGTTTTGGTTTTTCAGCCAGTGCGCAGATAAACTCTCACGCCATCGGCTTGCGTTTAGGGGGTGGAAGCTTAGGAAATGCAGAAATCTCTTATCAGCACAAACTCAGTAACGAGAACCGGCTCGAATTTGATTTGGGCTGGGGTGGTAACAGTAACTGGAACCGGATGAACATTGTAGGCCTTTATCACTGGCTTTGGAATATCGATGGCGGATTGAACTGGTATGTGGGACCGGGCGGTGCGCTGGGCTTTTATTCATACCACAACGATCCGGGTTATATTAATGTGGCTATTGGTGGCCAAATTGGGTTGGAATATGATTTCAACAAAAAGGGCGCTCCAATTTTGCTTAGCCTTGATGCCCGCCCCATGTGGGATTTTCTTGGCGATAATGCCGGTTTGGGTTGGGGTGCAGCCCTTGGAATCAGGTACACCTTCAAATAAATTTAGTGCCTAAAGTTTAGGGTTTATAAAGTGCCTAAAATTAACCGACAAGTATTAATTGGAAAATTCATCTTTATGAACTTCTGAAAAAGTAAGTGACAAATGGTATCCTTTTATAAATCTTACCCGTTTTGTTCTTCAAGGCGGGTATTTTTTTGCTGCTTAATCTCGAGATCAATGGCTACAATGATGGCTGTAAATCCCCAGAAAGGTACCGATGCTTTATCGGTATCGAGAAAGTTGTTCAGTACCCCATGGGCATAGTAGGTTATTAAACCCAATATGGCACAAATAATCAGTGTTTTCAATCTTTTGTCATCGGTTTTTGAATAGGCCCTGATCCCGATGGTTAAAACGACAATAATCAGGGCAACAAAACTTAATGAGCCCAAAACTCCCGATTCAGCCAGAGCGCCGAGGTATTCGCTGTGGGCATTGCCTCCGTTCCCCGAATTGGTACTGATAATTGTTCGTTGCGAAGTAACCTGATAAGGGGCATATTTCATCGCATACGTTCCGGGGCCCCATCCAAGGAAAGGCTTTTCACTGAACATTTTCAACGCACAGTTCCATCGGTTAATTCTTTCCAGATTGGAAGCATCGGTTGAGATGTTGGTCATCGAGGTAAAATGGTCGAGCAGGTTTGCTGAAGAATCCTGCGAGTTTTGTTCCAGTTTTTGAAGTATTTGATCCTGAAAAGCAACGACAATGATGAAAAGGCTGAGGATGGTAATGGCGATGGTCTTGAATTTAATTTTCAGTCTCATAATGCCCCAGATGCCTAATGCCAGAAACAGGCCCAGCCAGGCAGCCCGTGCATACGAAAGCACTTCGGCCAGAAGGAATATAGCAGTAACAGCCCAAATCCATATCCGGTATTTTTTGTTGGATATGCCAGAGAGCGAAAATCCCACCAAAAAAGGAATATACATGGCCAAAACCGCACCATACGAGGTGTGGTCGTTGAAGAAAGGGGTCATTACCCAGTGTGCAGCCTGGTCGTTGTATAAACCATAGCTCAGGTGACGGCCAATGGTATAAAAAATAACAGGAAGAAAGGCAATGACGAATATCCAGACAAATTTTTCAATATTGGCAGATTTCTTGAACAAGTAGGTGAGAATGAAGAAAAAGGCCACAATAAACCAGATTCGGCTCAGAAGGTATTTGAACGAAACCAGTGGGATACAGCTTGAAAAAGAGGTGATCAGCATCCATGCCAGATAGAAGTAAATGGCAATGGAGACGGGATGCCTCGTAATGTTCCGGTCGATTTTCTTCCCAAGAAGCAGTGATAGAAGGAAAACGATTAAAATTCCAAAAAGAAAAGGTTCGGATGGAAGGCTCATGTCGAACGGAAGTCCCGGGATCAGATCTTTGAGGGGGATCGAAAGAGGAACAAAGAAGATGGTTAGCCAAATGATCTTGTCATACGAGTAGATGGCGGTAAGAATGACCGCGAACGCCACAGGAACGACAATGCCCAGTAGGGTATCTTTCTTTAAAACCAGGTAAGCGTTGAGTAAAATGAACGCAAACGAAACGGCATAAAAAAGGATATACTTTAACCAACGATCAGGAATGATGTTGTTATTTTGCGGCAATTCTTTCACGATAGAAGTCGATCATCAATACGGTGATTACAGAAGCGGCAAGAGCAGCAATTGTTGAAAGCATTACAATCAACCAGCGTACCGGGTAAGACTTTTTATCGGCAGGAAAGGGCCTTTCAACCACAATGGAATAGGTGATTTTTTTCATTCCCTGGCTAATCCCGAAATCATACTGAATTTTGAGCGAGTCAGCTACGCGCTGAAAAGAATGGAGCTGCGAACTTAACCGTTTAAATTCGATTCCGTTTTCTTTTAAGTTATCCAATAACTCTTTGGAAGGTTTGGTGTCTCCTTTGAGAGCCGCTGCGTTCATCAGTCCCTCGGTTGCCGCTTTCACTTGGGTGTCGTAATCGAGAATCCCATATTTCTTGCTCAAATCCGACAATACCGCTTGTACCGAGTCGATCTCCCTGTTTTTATTCTGCAGATCTTTTTTGGCGATTTCAGCCACTTCCAGGTACTTTATAGCGAACTGGCGCTGCAAGAGCTGGTCGAAATAGAGGATTAAGGAGTCTACCATATCCGAGGCGCGTTGAGGACTCTCATCCAGCACTTTGATCTCGATGGTTTCAAATTCGGTCTTCTTAAAGCTGACATTCTTGTCAAATTCAGCCAACATGTAAGTTTTGTAAAGGGGATCACTTTTACTGATCATATAGACTTTGTCGAGATGGAAAGCATCGATTAGCCTGAATTTATTATCGACCGAGCGGATATCTTCCAGCATTTGTTCACTTTCCGATTCTTCGCTATAGGTCATGGTATTGACCGGATAAACCTTGCCAGTTGATTTGAACTTTGGCTTAATAATGAACGGTGAGGTTATAATCACAGATAGAAGAATGGCGGCAAATACCACAATGGTGATATGGATTTTCCACTTCCAGAGGGACCTAAATATTTTCTCGTTGTTAAAAAAATTCTCCATAAGATAAGTTATTCGTTAGTCTACCGTTGTAACGAAGGATTTTTAATAATATTATTCAACTGGATTTTTTTTCTATTCCGCGATGAGCAGGTAATAGTTCTTTTTCCCTTTTTGAGCCAGTAAATATTTGCCCGCGATCAGGTCGTTTGTCGAAACGATTAGGTCGGGGTTTGAAGCTTTCTCCTTATTCAGGTTTAATCCGTTGGCCTGAATGGTTCTGCGGAGTTCACCTTTCGAAGGGAAGACCGGTGCTTTATCGGCCAGCAGTTCAATGATGTTGATTCCTTCCGAAAGCTCCGACCGGGAGATTTTGTATTGTGGAACCCCTTCAAATACCGCGAGGAATGTTTTTTCGTCGAGGTGTTTAAGCTGCTCGGCGGTTCCTTTTCCAAACAAAATCTGTGAAGCTTCGATCGCTGCATCCAAATCGGCTTTCGAGTGTACCAAGGTGGTTACCTCTTCGGCCAGTTTTTTCTGGAGGATCCGCAGGTGAGGATCTTCATTGTGTTGTTTGGTCAACGCTTCAACTTCTTCTTTTGGGAGGAGCGTAAATATTTTAATGTATTTTTCAGCATCGGCATCCGATGTGTTTAACCAGAATTGGTAAAAAGCATAAGGCGATGTTCTTTCCGGGTCGAGCCAGACATTTCCCGATTCTGTTTTCCCAAATTTTCCACCGTCGGCTTTAGTTATCAGCGGACAGGTTAAGGCATAAGCTTCACCCCCCGAAATTCTTCGGATAAGCTCTGTCCCGGTCGTAATGTTGCCCCACTGATCGGATCCGCCCATTTGTAATTTACAATTGAGCGTTTGGTTTAAATGCAGAAAGTCGGTTCCCTGCACCAATTGATAAGTAAACTCGGTAAATGAAAGACCAGATGTTCCTTCTCCCGCAAGACGTTTCTTTACGGAATCTTTTGACATCATATAGTTTACGGTAATATGCTTTCCAATATCGCGGATGAACCCCAGGAATGAAAACTCTTTCATCCAGTCGTAGTTGTTCACCATTAAGGCTTGGTTTGGAGCACCTGAAGAGAAGTCCAGAAAACGGCTCAGTTGTTTTTTCAGACATTCCTGATTATGACGGAGTGTGCTTTCATCCAGTAGATTCCTCTCCTGCGATTTACCTGAAGGGTCGCCAATCATGCCGGTGGCTCCTCCAACCAATACAACGGGGCGGTGGCCACAAACCTGCAGGTGTTTGAGCATCATAACAGAAACCAAGTGCCCGATGTGTAATGAATCAGCAGTAGGGTCAATGCCCACATAGGCAGTTGTCATCTCTTTGTTGAGTTGCTCATCGGTGCCGGGCATCATGTCGTGGATCATGCCCCTCCATCTCAATTCGTCAATAAAATTCATCTTCTTAAGTTTATCGAACGTACTCGCAATAAAAAATTATCTGTTGAAAACTGTTTTTCAACGGGCGACAAAAATACAAAAATATAGTTACCATTTGAAACAGATTATGGTGTATCAAAAAAACAAAGGAAATACTCAAACTCCCGAATTGGTATCTTTCAGGGTTAATGTAGTAACAAAATGCGATTTACCGGTTTATTCCTCTTCGGCCTTTTCCTTTTTGTCTAACCCTTCGACGACGATAACAATCTCGCCTTTTACCGTTTTGGCGTTGAAGTGATCGAGAATCTCCTGAAGGGTGCCATGGGCATTTTCTTCATGGATCTTGGATAATTCGCGGCACACACACACGTTGCGGTTCGGACCAAAAAATTCGATGAATTGTTCCAGCGTTTTGCATAACCGATAAGGCGATTCGTAGAAAACCATCGTCCGGTGTTCTTCGGCAAGTTCTTTCAACCGGGTTTGTCGCCCTTTTTTTATTGGAAGGAATCCTTCAAAGCAGAACCGGTCGCATGGTAACCCCGAGTTGACCAGCGCAGGAACAAATGCTGTTGCGCCGGGTAATGTTTCTACTTCAACTCCTTTTTCAACGCAGGTTCGGGCAAGCAGGAAGCCGGGATCTGAAATGCCGGGGGTCCCGGCGTCGGAAATCAGCGCAATGTTTTCGCCCCCGAGGATTCGTTCTGCAATTTGTCCGGCTGTTTTGTGCTCATTAAATTTATGGTGTGACTGAAGATGGGTTGAAATCTCAAAATGCCGCAACAATACCGACGAAGTGCGGGTGTCTTCGGCCAGGATGGTATCAACCTCTTTCAAAATCCGGATTGCCCTGATTGTCATATCTTCGAGGTTCCCAATCGGGGTTGGAACAATATACAATTTACCCATACTGGTTATTTTTGAAACCGGCGTTTCAGCAAGTCCATAAATTTGAGACTGGCATCATTTTTTGTCCACTTGAAATTTTTCTCAAGAAAATCAATCGCTTCGATGAATGTGTTTAAACTGTCGAGATGGTTTACCGTATCCTCAAATTTTTGGGCGTCGTTGGCAAAAAGTTCCTTTGAAAACATGAATTTATCGTTTATCCCAATGGCATTCATGATGTTGTCGACTGGCTTGCCTTTGGTTTTTATTTCGGGATTGGTTGTTGCGGCAAGTTTTTCGTAAATCGATGGTTCGGCGACAGGCTGCTCTTCCTGTTTTTGGATCTCGGGTTCTTCTTCCATCGTGATTTCTTCCGTTTCATCAAGAGCCGGAGCTTGTTTGGTGTTTGAGCCTGCTTCGAAAGCTGCTGCTTCGGTTGTCTCAACTGTTGCTTCGGTTGGAATCAATAAATCGGAAGGTTGTTCGATTTCGCTTTCCACTTCTGCGGGCGTATTTTCTTCCACTTCTTCCGAAGCGGTTTCGGATGAAACTTCATTTTCCGGTTCCGGAATTGGTTCCTCAGCAACAATTGCCTCTTCTTTCGGTTTGCTTTCAGCGGCAACATTCTCAAGGATTGTTTCTTCCACGGCGACTGTTTCGTCAGTGGTTTCTTCCCGGATGTTTTCTCCTTCGGAAATTTCGATGGGTTCTTCGGTAATCTTTTCAGTAATTTCTTCCGAAGTATCTTGTTCCGAAACGGTTTTCCCGGCAGCTGAACCAATTTCATCAGCAGGAGCTGAAAACTCTTCGGCAACAGGTGTTTCGACTTCGGAAAGCTCTTCCGATGAAATTTCTTCAACAGGTATTTCTTCTTCGTCTGCTGTATTGTTTTCAGGTGAAATGAAGGGTTGTTCTTCGATTAATATTTCTTCTTTCTCAACGGGGATGGGATTATTGGCCGACAGGAACATCAATTCCTGATAAAAAGCTTTTGCTTTTGTTGCCGTGATTTCGATCAGAAGCGGATCGATTTTTTCAGGCAGAGAAAGAGATTCGACTAAAAATTTTATCTCTTCGAGGTCTTTTACAACCATTTCCAGAATAATTTTATTGTCCATATTCATTTATACATCATTTATTTACCCGCAAACTAAAAAATTTCATGAAATGTAGTATCTTCAAAAATTGAAAATTAACGTTTCCAAAAATGCAAAACGTTGCAATTCTCAACAAGTTGTAAAATTACTTTTTTGTTTTATAGATAGAGGATGTTTCTTGAAAAAGATTTAAGCGGGACCCGGCAGCGAGGTTGGATTGAAGTAATCTGCGGGTCGATGTTTTCGGGGAAAACCGAAGAATTGATCCGGCGTTTGAACCGGGCCCGGATTGCCCGTCAACGGGTCGAGATTTTTAAACCGGTAACCGATGTCCGTTATTCGGTTGAAGATGTTGTTTCTCACGACGAAAATGCCATCCGTTCGACGCCTGTCGATACGGCGTCAAATATTTTACTGCTTACCGGCGATGTGGATGTAATTGGGATCGATGAAGCCCAGTTCTTTGATAGTGCATTGGTCGAAGTTTGTGAAAAACTGGCTAATATGGGTATTCGGGTCATTGTTGCCGGGTTGGATATGGATTATTCGGGAAAACCTTTTGGCCCGATTCCCAAATTGATGGCCGTGGCCGAATTTGTTACAAAAGTTCATGCAATTTGCATGAAATGTGGTAGCTTAGCCCAGTTTTCACACCGGCTATCTTCGAATGAAAGCCTGGTGTTGTTGGGTGAAAAGAACGAATATGAGCCTTTGTGCAGGGAATGCTATAATAAAATCAAAAAATGATTCAAATGAATGAACTGACCAACTTTATTATTGCGGATGAAATAGGAGCCCCGATTTTACAAAAGGGTGAAGTTACACGAATTATCTACCTGTCAACTGATTCCCGCACGATTGTCTCCGGTCCTTCTACTTTGTTTTTTGCGTTAAAAACAAACCGGAGTGATGGACATCAGTTTATCCGCCATGCGTACGATAAAGGGGTCAGAAATTTTGTGATTTCGGTACCGGGTTTTTCGGTTCATAAATTTCCGGAAGCGACTTTTATATTGGTACCCGACACGTTGGAGGCTCTCCAGAATATTGCCATTTTGAAACGCAAACGTTTTAAAGGTAAAGTGATAGCTGTTACGGGTAGTAATGGAAAAACCATTGTAAAAGAATGGCTTAGTGAATTGCTGGCCGATGAATATACCGTTGTGCGAAGCCCCAAGAGCTACAATTCCCAGGTTGGAGTCCCGCTTTCGGTGTGGCTGCTCGACGACGATGCCGACATTGCCATTATTGAAGCCGGCATTTCCGAACCGGGTGAAATGGAAAAACTGCAGCGGATCATACAACCCGATATTGGGATTTTTACCAACATTGGCGAAGCTCACCAGTCGAACTTTGACTCTCTGGAGCAGAAGATTGACGAAAAACTCAAATTGTTTAGAGGTACCGATGTTATCATTTACCATAAGGATTATCAGGGAATAACCGATGCCATTGAAACGTTGTCGGAGCATCAGTCGTTATGTCCAATCACCTGGTCGATGATGGACGAGACCGCCGATTTGTTTGTCTATTTTGTACAGAAGGTACCCGAAGGATGGGGATTATTGCTCAATCGGGGGAAAAACAATATGCTATTTCCATACCTTTTTCCGACGATGCTTCGGTCGAGAATGCCTGTACCTGTTTGGTGGCGCTGATCGCTATCGGTAAAGATCAGGATCATGTGCTAAACCGCTTCAGCACCCTTCAGCCGGTTGCCATGCGCCTTGAAATTAAGCAGGGAAAAAACGAATGTATTGTTATCAACGATTCGTATAATTCCGATTTAAATTCGCTTACCATTGCTCTCGACACGCTCGATCAGCAGGCGAGCCAGGGATTTCTGGAAAAAACACTAATTCTTTCCGATATTTTTTATTCACCCAAGCCCGATGAGGTTCTTTATGCCGAAGTGGCTGAGCTGATCCGGTTGCGGATGATGGACCGGTTCATCGGGATTGGCCCCAATATTTCGAAACAAGCTCATTTGTTTGGGGAGAATGCCACTTTTTATGAATCAACCTTGAAGTTTCTCAACGATCTTCCGTTGTTGGAATTTAAACAGGAAGCCATTTTGCTGAAAGGTTCCCGCGAATTTCAGTTCGATCTGATAGCGACCGTGCTTCAATACAAAGCACATGAAACCGTG
>Ga0116171_10003059_pt1 | contig 15552 bp, 9 predicted proteins | sample AD_JPNHW2_MetaG_FD_89798 | JGI IMG/M metagenome (GOLD analysis project Ga0116171, IMG submission 89798) | Active sludge microbial communities of municipal wastewater-treating anaerobic digesters from Japan - AD_JPNHW2_MetaG | ecosystem: Engineered > Bioreactor > Anaerobic > Digestate | place...
AGGAATATCCCAACCGTACTATTCATTAAAGGTGGACAGGTTGTTGACAAGCAAGTTGGCGCAGTTCCAAAAAGCAGTCTTGTTGCAAAACTCGAAGCTTTACTCTAAAAATTGCTTCTGAAAAAAACAAAAGCCGAAGGAAAAACCTTCGGCTTTCTTGTATTTATAATAGGTTTCTACCTTTTAGTATATCTATCCATCTCCCGCTTAGCATCCTTCTGCTTAAGCGTTTCGCGTTTATCGTGACTTTTCTTACCCCTTGCAATGGCAATCTCAAGTTTAGCGTAACCGTTATCGTTTATAAAAAGTTTTAATGCAACAATTGTTAAACCTTTCTCCTGCGATTGCCTGTTAAGTTTAATCAACTCTTTTCTATTCAATAGCAGTTTTCTCTCCTGCCGGGGATCATGGTTGTTATAGGTTCCCCAATCGTACTCCGAAATATTTAACCCTTTTACCCAAAGCTCTCCGTTAACGAAATGGCAGTAAGTATCAATAAAATTGGCCTTACCCATTCGAATCGATTTTATCTCAGTACCCGTTAGCACAATACCAGCAACATACTTTTCGATAATTTCGAACTCAAAGAATGCTTTTTTGTTTTTAATGAATATATTATTGCTAAACATGAATGTCTTTTTAATAAACTGATTTGATAATTATAAAATTTCTTCAAGCGCAAAAATAGCTAATTTTACACCAAATGCATTACAAGCGAAATACCATGTCCTCAAAATACGATCTGATTACTATTCTTGGTCCAACTGCAAGTGGGAAAACCCAATTGGCTGCTTATGTTGCTAGTAAACTTAATGGTGAGATTATTAGCGGAGATTCTCGCCAAGTGTATCGAAATATGAGCCTCGGAACCGGAAAGGATATCCAAGATTACACAGTTGATAATACTCTTATCCCCTATCATCTTATTGATATTGTAGATGCTGGGTATAAGTACAATGTTTATGAGTATCAGAAAGACTTCTTCAAAGCGTATGAAGATATCACCAAAAGAGGTAATCAACCCATTCTTTGCGGTGGAAGCGGATTGTACCTTGAGTCGGTTATTAGAGGGTATAAATTAATTGCTGTACCCGATAACCTGGAACTCAGAAATTGGATGAAGGGTCAGAGCAACGAGGAACTAATCCAAATGCTTGCATCCTATAAAAAGCTACACAATCAAACTGATACTAGCAACCGCAAAAGGCTTGAAAGAGCAATTGAAATTGAAGAATATTACTCAAAGAACAATGTTGATGAAACGCCATTCCCTAAAATTAACAACATAATTTTTGGGGTTCGGTACAGCCGTAATAACGAAAGAAACCGAATTTCTTGTAGACTAAAGCAACGTCTCAAAGATGGAATGGTGGAAGAAGTCAAGGCACTTCTCGAATCAGGGGTTAAGCCTGAAGATTTGATCTATTACGGGTTGGAATATAAATATCTTACCCAATATATTTTAGGAGAAATAAGCTGGGATGAGATGTTCAACCAGCTTAATACTGCTATAGCGCAGTTTGCAAAACGACAGATGACTTGGTTCAGAAGGATGGAACGAAATGGAATCGAAATTAACTGGATTCAAGGGAATTTACCTCTTGCCGAAAAGGTGAATATCATTCTCGATAGGGTTTAAATTTAAGTTGTTGGTTGTTTGTTGATCGTAGAGGTTCAATTTTCTATCATTCACATATTCAACAAATAATAAATCAAATTCATAACCTATTCTTAAGATATTACGTTTAATTCTTTGTTCACAAAAATTTAATTTAATGCTTCCCCTTGAGATAGAAAAGCTTCTTCAACAAGATGAAATGGCCAACATGAGCATGTTGGGCTTTTTCGCAAAGCATGAGCCACTTAAAATTCTTCAAAAGGGTGAATCGGTAATGGCAATGGGGAAAAGTGATGAGAATTGGTGGTATGTCTCATGCAAAACCGTTGAAGATTTCGATTGGTTTCTCGAAAACACTAGCTCAGAAGATAAATTTATTGCTACTATTGATGACAACTTGCTCGAACAGGTTAAAAAGCGTTTTACCTGTAGATGGATATTATCTTGTCAACGATTCTACTTACCCAACAGGATCGAAGTTTCAGAGCCTACATTAGAGATTTCAGCCATTTCAACAGCAGATGCAGAGCAGATCTTCACAAATTCAAATTACCAAACATATACAAGCGTTTCATATATTAAGGAGCAAATTGAGGGAGGCCCAGGGGTTGCTTACCACAGCAACGACAAACTTGTTGGCTGGGCACTCACCCATGATGACGGAGCAATGGGGATGTTACATGTTCTTGATAATTTCCGAAGGCAGGGAATCGCAAAAGCATTGGTTGTTGATCTTATTAGAAAAATCCGAGAAATGGGAAATACACCTTTCACCTATGTAGAACCGTCCAATTGTGCATCGTTAGAACTCATTAAAGGTTTAGGTTTTGTTCAAGACAGAATAATACATTGGGTGAATTTAAATAGGTAACTCACCTTATGCCACACTAAAAGTAGTTAGTCAAAATCTCTTTTTATCAAAGATTAAGACTAACTACACTTCTTCAAGATTGTTATTAGTATATTTTATAGAGTTTCTACAACAGGATTGTTTGCTAGAGAATGAACCCTATTTACACCCGATTTCTTCTTTGCATTATTAATTGTATACGTTGTAGAACCCGATGCGTAACCTCCCTCATAATAAGCAGTAACAGTGTTTCTTATGCCTACTGCATTAGGGCCTGTGTTTGTTAATGGGCCTAAAGTTTGATTATAAACTGTTTTGGTTTCACTATCGGCAAAAGAGATATCTGTTGTAGACAAGTCAACTTCTGCAGGGGTTTGCCCTTTAGCCCACCCACTAATATAACTATCCTGAGCATGAACCCTGGTTATCACAATAGCCTCACCTAAATTTGTAATTGTAACTGTATATTGAATTGACCCACCGCTAGCCACAGTAGCAGGAGTAATGGAAACTGTTATAGAGATTGGTTTGGGCTCATCCTTATCATCCTTTTTGCATCCAAAAAAGAAAACTGCAATAAGTCCAATAAAAATGATTGCTGGTAAGATTCTCGAATTTGTTTTCATAATTTACTATTTGTTAAATTGTTAGGGTTTGTGAAATTCAAATTGAGTAAATAGGCCGGTATAAGCAAAGGCAGTAAATAAGAAATGCTGAAAAAAGAAGTAATGAGAATAAATGAAAAAGAATTGATTTTGAGCCTTTACTTAAAAGTATAAGTTAATACAATATCTTCAATAGTCAAGAAGATAAGAGTAATATATTTAACTATAGAAAAATGAATGATTGAAAAAGGGAAAGTTGGTATTTTTAAACACCTAGTATACCCAATGAACGTTTAGCAAGATTTTTAGTTCTTATCTAACCTAACTAGCAAGATGGCAAAATAAAAATAAACTTTGAACCGGCACCAACTTCGCTTTCTACTTCAATATGACCGCCATTCCTTTCAACAAAATCTTTGCAGATTAACAAACCAAGACCAGTTCCCTTTTCGTTTTCAGTGCCATAGGAGGAAACTTGGGTTTTCACATTAAACAAACTCCCTACAACATCCTGAGACATTCCAATTCCATTATCTTTTACCTCAATCGCTACAAATTCATTATTCACAATCCTACTCGAAACAGTGATTTCTCCATTTCTATTCGAAAATTTAATTGCATTGGAAAGCAAATTTCTAATAATTGAACCCAACATGTTAGCATCAACTTTAACCAATACCGACTGATCAATTGTGTTTTTAATCGTAACCCTTTTTAGTCTAGCGTTTTCACCAACGCTAGCAATGGATTGATCAACATTGGGATATAATTCAATACATTCGGGTCTTACTTTAATTGACCCGGTTTGTGATCGGGACCATTCTAATAGATTATTTAACAGGTCATAGGCGCTATTTGCCGACTCATTTATCTTACTAATATATTTTTTTCTACGGCTATCATCCAGTTCATCCCAGTTCTCGATTACCAACTTTCCAAAGCCCAAAATTGAATTAAATGGGTTTTTGAGATCATGCGCAATAATAGAATTCATTTTATCCTTTGTCTGATTCAACTGCTTAAGTTGATCTCTTTGCTGTCTCAATTCATCCGATTGCTTTTGAATTTGAACGTTACGCTCTGAAAGAAGTAGGTAGGAAAAGTGTTTTGATCGATAATTTTTAACAACAAAAACGATTAATCCTCCAGCAAAAACAAGTGCTAAAATTGAGAAAAAGATTATCACTCTTTGTAATCTTACTATCTTTTGTTGATGCAATTTTTCCTTAGTGTTTACTTCCTTTACCTTATCAAAAGTATATTGCAACTCAAGTTCAGAGATTGTTTTGGACTTCTCAATGTTAAATATAGAATCTGAAATATTATGGTAAATTTCGTAATACTCTAATCCGTCCTTGAAATTCTTCTGATCCTTATATATTTTGCTAAGCTCCAAACTAGCATCCTGAATCAATGCCGATACTCCATCCTTTTGCGCATTTTGAAGAGTTAGTTTGTAAAAAGCAATAGCTTTATCAATTTCTTTCTTCTCCTTATATAGCTGTCCTTTCGATGAATATAGGTAATATAAGTAGTATCGGCTTCCCTGTTCAAGAAACATGCTTTCAGCTTCAGCATAATATTTCTCAGCTTTCTCAAATTCTTTTAACTTAACATAGGTATAGCCTAAACTTAAAAGTATATGGGATAATGCCTCCTTATCACCATATTTTCTTACAGTATCGAGAGCCATCTCCCCATACCTAACCTCTTGTTGAATACTATCTAAATCGCCATAGGTCATTGAGATATTTACAAGATTTCCAGAGTATGAGCTTGTGTTTCCATACTTTTGGTTGATTTTTAATGCTTTGAAAAAATATTCTAGCGCTTTTTTATTGTTGTTTTGTGCAGAGTAAATTATTGCAAGGTTATTATAATCTACGGGAAGATCTCTCTCACTCTTCAGCTGCTCGTTTATTTTTAAACTTTCAAAGTAGCTTTCAAAAGACTTGCTATAGCTTCCATTATAATAATAAATTGTTCCAAGTAATGTATAGGCTTGAGATAAATAGCTTAGGCTATCTAATTCCTTAAAAATGGCAAGACTCGAATTAGCATAATCGAGAGCCTTATATAGGTTTCGTTCGCTATAAAAGTATCCTAAAGCAAGATTAATCTTACCCTCCCTTTTTTTATCAGATACTTTTTGGGAAAGTTGAAGTGCAATATTTGCATATTTTAAATACAAAGAAGTATCGAGAGAGTATGCTTCTCTACCAACCTTTAATGCTTCATCAAGCTTGGATTTATCATCACGACAATGATTATAATGCTGAATTAAACTATCGATTTTGGGATTTTGGGAAAATATAAAAGAATATAAAGTTACAAATACCAAACTCAAAAAAATTCTTAGAAACGTTTTATCTCTCTGCCACTGATCCATACTAAATATTATAAAAACTTATCATTATTACGTACTGAGCTAGATTATGTTATAGACAAAATGCGTAATTAATTATTTTTAACGGTGATATAAAACACCTTTATAACCTTGCCGCTTTACACAATAATTCACAAAACAAAAAGCAGTCCAAGAATCAGGACTGCTTTAAGAAATTAAAATTATGTATCCTCTAAACTACTTCAGCCATTTATCGAGCCATCCAAAGAACTCGCGTTGCCAAACAACTGCGTTTTGTGGTTTTACTACAAAATGAGTCTCATCGGGGAATACGAGAAGTTTACTAGGAATCCCTCTTAGCTGCGCAACATTAAATGCTTGCAAACTTTCGGTAAAAGGAATCCTATAATCACGTTCGCCAGTAATAATCATAATTGGAGTATCCCAGTTTTGAACGAATTTATGAGGTGAGTTTGCATACGATTTTTGTGCAACAGCATTTTTTTTATCCCAATATGGACCACCTAAGTCATTATTTGGGAACCAAGTTTCCTCTGTTGCAGCATAAAAACTCTCAAAATTGAACATTCCACAATGAGCAATAAATGTTTTAAACCTTTTCTGGTGATGTCCGGCAAGATAAAAAACAGAGTAACCACCATAGCTTGCCCCAACACAACCCAGCTTATCGGTGTTTACCCACGGTTCCTTTTTAACATCATCAATAGCACTTAGGTAATCCTTCATATTCTGTCCACTATAATCTCCAGAAATTTGAGCATTCCATGCTTTTCCAAATGAAGGAACACCCCTCCGATTCGGAGCAACAACTACATAGCCATTTGCAGCCATAATTTGGAAATTCCAACGATAACTCCAGAATTGGCTAACAGTGCTTTGTGGGCCACCTTGACAATACAGAAGTGTTGGATATTTTTTTGTTTTATCAAAATTTGGAGGAAGGATTACCCAAACCAACATATCCTTATTATCAGTAGTTTTCACCCAGCGCTCTTGAACTTCACCCATCTTAATGCTCTCGTATATCTTTTTGTTTGTAAAGGTGATTTGGGTTTCTGCCCCATTACTTTCATCAAGTTTGAAGAATTCGGGGGCTAAACTCATACTCATCTTTTCGCCAATTAAAACGTTACTCTGCTTCTGGCAAAGGGTGTAATCATGAGTGCCTTTGGTAATTTGGTCTATCTGTTTTGATTCAATATTTATTTTATAGATCTGACTTGTTCCTTTTACACCACTTGTAAAATAGATAGTTTTGTTATCATTAGCCCAAATATATTGATCAACGTTTTGATCAAATCCCTGAGTTAAATAGGTTTTCAAACCCGATTTAAAATCTAATATAAATAGTCGTTTTTGATCCGATTCATCCCCAGCTTTTTCCTGACTACACCAAACCACAAACTGTCCATTGGGAGAGTAAGATGGATAACGATCATAGCCAAGATTATCGGTGGTAATATTCTCTGTTTTACCCGATTCAAGTTCATAAACATAAATATCTGAGTTGGTGCTTATAGCATAATCTTTACCATATAGCTTTTTGGAGCAGTAAACAATCTTTTTACCATCGGGGCTCCACTGAACCTCGCCAATCTCAAGATCGGTTGCTATTGGGGTATCCCATTTTTCACCTTCATTTATATCCTTAGCGTTTTTAATCTCTCCGTTAACAAAATCGGCAACAAAAACATGGCTATAAAGTCCATCTTCCCAGTAATCCCAATGGCGGTACATTAGGTTATCAATGATTTTAACGTTTGCTTTTTGCATATCAGGATGGATATCTTTTGTAGTGTTCTCCATCTTAACATCCATTGCATAAAGAATTTTTGATCCTTCAGGGGCAAAGCAAAACCCATTAATGTCGCCATCCAAATTGCTAAGCTGACGAAGTCCTGTCCCATCGGGTTTTACTTCCCAAAGCTGGGAGCTCCCGCTCTCAGTTGACAAGAATCGAATTAATTGTCCATCGGCTGACCACTTTGGATTTGAATCAGATCCAACACCATTGGTGAGCTTTAAGGGTTCTCCTCCTTCAGTTGAAACGACATAAAGATGTGTTGTCCCCTTATTTTCCTGAAGGTTATAATAGGTAATTGTATACGCTAATAGTTTACCATCGGGGGAAAGAGCAGGGTTGTTAACACGACCAAACTTCCACATAATCTCAGGGGTTAACAATCCTTTTGAAATTTCATCTTGTGTTAAAGACACATCAATTTTTAATGGTTCCTTCTTTTGCTCCTTTTCTCCTGAAGAGCAAGAGGAACCAACGACTACTATTGCCATAGCAATTAGGTTGATTACTTTTATTTTCATAATTATTTGTGGTTTATTCTGAATAAAGAGTTAGGTTACTGCTTGATTTTTAAAAGTGTGTAAAATTACTAAATCCTTAAATGGGTCAGATTAGTTCCTCTTTTAATTTTTCATTCTTTACTATTCATCTGTGTTTATTTATATTTTCTATTTAAACCGATTAGATAAATGTTTATAATAAAAAGAAACAAACCATTGCATTGTCCCAAAAAACAATATTTTTGCCCTAAATAAACTTGAAATGAAAGCATCTGATTTTTTCCGTTCACTTCATAATTTCTTCGACGAGAAGCGGTTCGTTGTTTTAACAATATCATTGATTTCGGCTCTTTTTTTAATCGTTCTCTTTTTATCTAAAGGGTTTACTGGTGGTTCTGAAACTATTTGGAACTTCAACTTTGCACGATTTGCATTTACTCAACCTCAAATATTTTTTAATGGTTTGTCAAAACCTTTATTCACAGCGTTAAGTTCACCCTTTACTTTAGCAGGCATAAAAGGTTTGCAAATCTTTAATATCATAGTTGGTATAGTTGCTGGTTACTTTTCTTACCTAGTTGCAAGAGAGCTTAAAATGAAACAACCAATCCTTGCGGCTATACTTTGTTGTTTCACTCCTATTTTTGCTTACAACATGTTTTCGGGTTATGCCGAAATTTTATTTGCTCTTGCTACTATTATTATAACCTACCTATACATAAAAGATAAGTACTACGTAGCTTCGATTATTTTATCCTTTCTTCCATTAATTCGGTTCGAAGGTATATTCTTGATACCCATTTACGCAATCTTTGTAATTTATAAAAAGCAATATAGATCAATCCTATTAATGTTTTTAGGAATTCTGGTTTATTACATAATTGGGTTTTTTATAAAACATGATTTTTTATGGATTCTAAACCAGCTCCCACACAAAGGAGAAATAGGCATATATGGCAAAGGGAGTTTCTTTCAGTTTGTAAAAAGAAGTCCTGGTTTCTTTGGTATTCCAAACGAAATATTTTACGTTACAGGTCTGGTTGCTGGTATTACTCTATTCTTGCGCGATAAAAAAGAGCTTTCAAGAGAGTTTTTATTAGTCTTTCTTCCATTTATCACCTACTTTTTTGTTCATTCGTTTATGTGGTGGTCGGGAATAGGTAATTCACAAGGGAGTAATCGATACATGGCCGCCATTGTGCCACTTATGGCTGTAATGTCTACTCGTGGGTTAACGCTTTTCTCTTTAATGTTTGAAATAATTTTTAAGCGGAATTGGGCCAGAACATCTGCGTTATATATAGGTATAATTTCGGTAATCCATATTCCTTTTGCAGTACAAAATTACCCCATTCACGTTGATTCGTACAACAAGATAGTTGAGCAAGCATCAGATTGGGTTAAGCAAAATGGGTATGAAAAGAATACAGTATATTTTATGGATGCAAACTTCCCATACAAACTGGGGAAAGGTCCATTTGAAAAGCCCTTTACCTCTATTCTGAATATTCAGAAACCCATTAAGGAAATTGAAAAGGGGTCAATAATAATTTACGATGAGAAATACTTTCCAACCAATAAAATCTTGTTCGACTCGCTAATTCAGAATCATAATTTCAAACTAATAAAGGTCTTTGAGCCCGAAAGTAATTTTAAATTTTATGGTCGAGATTATCGAATTGCAATTTTTGAAAGTATTGAGCCCGATAGCTCAATCTTAAATCAGAATAGAATGGTTGCCTACGGGTCAAAGGATGAGTTTAAATCGCTTGTTTCATATGACTTTGATCGTAATTACTTCAAACCCGACTCATCTTTTATATACCTAGATGATAAAAATGATACAAAGTGTTTAAAGGTTGACTCTTTACGTGAAAAATATCTTTATCGAGAATTCGATTTATCAACCATAAGCTTTGATAAGCCCCTTGAACTTTATTTAACCCTTAAAATCAATTATCAAAATAATTTAAATCAGCCATTACTTTTTGTTACCGAGGTTAATAAAAACAACAATCAAACCTTTTATAAAGAGATAACATTATCAACCACAGATACAACCCTAAATGCATGGTCAAGTTTGAATTATAGATACAAACTCCCCGATGAAATTTCTTTTAGCGGGACATTGAAGCTTTACTTTCTGAACAGAAGCAAGAAAGGATATCTTATAGATGATTATCAAATTGGCTACTGTTACAAAAGGCAGTAATAAAGAACCCTGAGAAAATCTCAGGGTTTATTATTAATTCGCTTTTAACCATTTATCAAGCCAGCCTTTAAATTCTCGTTGCCAGAGAATTCCATTCTGAGGTTTTAGCACCCAATGATTTTCATCTGGGAAATACAAAAATTTACTTGGTATGCCCATCATTTGAGCGGTATTGAATGCTGCCATCCCCTGCGTGTAAGGAATTCTGAAGTCCTTACCACCATGAATAATTAATATTGGGGTATCCCAATTCTTAGCAAATTTATGAGGGCTTTGAGCATAGCTATGCATTGCCTCTTTATTATCGGTTACCCATGGTGCACCACCATTCTCCCAGTCGTCAAAAAACATCTCCTCAGTTGTCATGTACTCCATTTCTGCATTGAAAACTCCGCAATGAGCAATAAGCGCCTTAAAGCGTTTATGGTGGTTCCCGGCTAACCAAAATACTGTTTCTCCACCATAACTAGCACCAACAGCACCAAGATGCTCTTTATCAACCCAAGGATCCTTACAAACCTCATCTATTGATGAAAGTAAATCCTTCATTTCCTGCCCTCCATGATCCTTGCTAATTTGATCGGTCCATGCCTGTCCAAAGGTTAATGTTCCCCTACGGTTTGGCGCAACTATAATATAACCATTGGAAGCCATAATCGAAAAGTTCCAGCGATAACTCCAAAATTGACTAACAGCCTCTTGTGGCCCACCTTGACAATAAAGTATTGCTGGGTATTTCTTCGATTTATCGAAATTAGGAGGATAGATAATCCAGTTAAAAACCATTTTACCATCTGTTGATCTCACCCAACGTTGCTCAACCGAAGGCATAGTGAGCTGGCTTAGAATATCTTTATTGATAAAAGATATTTCATTCTCCTCACCATTTGAAGGGTTGATGCTATAAATCTCGGCTGGTTTGGTGATTGAAACCTTATCGCCTACAAGGACATCACCTGCAATTTGAACTGAATGGTAGTCGTGGTTACCCTTTGTCACTGGGCTTAATGTTTTAGAAGCAACATCCATTTTGTAAATCTGATAAGTTGCGCTTACCCCTGCAATCATATATAATGATTTTCCATCGGGGGTCCATTGAATATTTGATACCGAGTAATCAAAATCTGGAGTCATATAGGTTTTCTGCCCAGTTACTAAATCCATAACGAACAAACGATCCTTATCGGCTTCAAAGCCTGCACGTTCCATCGATAACCATGCCATTTTTGATCCATCAGGTGAGAAAAGCGGTGCTTTGTCGTATCCAACCATACCTTCGGTTAAATTCTTAACCTCTCCGTTCTCTATATTATAAAGGTAAATGTCGGAATTTGTGCTAAAGGCATATTTTTTCCCAACAAGCTTTTTACAAGAATATGCAATCTTTTTCCCATCAGGTGTCCAAGATATTTGCTCCATCCCATCAAAAGGTTTCAACGGGGAATCATAAGGTTCACCCAGCATAATATCCTTAGGATTTTTAACCACCCCTTCGGTAAAATCGGCAACAAAGATATGGCTGTATAGCCCATCCTCCCACGAATCCCAATGACGGTACATTAAATCAGAATACATCATACCACTTGCCTTCGGCAAATCAGGGTATATATCAGAAGTACCCTTATCTATTTTAACCTCGCTTATAAAAAGGATTTTATCCCCTTTAGGAGAAATTTGAAAACCATTAATATCTGATTCAAAAGATGAAATCTTTTTATTTCCTGAACCATCAATATTAGCTGTCCATATCTGTGAGGTTTCACCCTCAGTAGATAAATAGGCAATTGTATTATCGTTTACCCAAACTGGACTAAACTCATGGGCTTCGGTAGTAGTAAGCTGTTTTTTATTGCTACCATCAACATTCATAATAAATAGTTCTGAATTGCTTGAATTCTTCTCAACTGAGTACCACGTTACAGTATAAGCAATCATTGTTCCATTTGGGGAAACGGCAGTTTCGCCCAAACGTCCGAACGACCAAAGAACCTCTGGCGTTAATATGCCATTTTCGACTCTAACCGACCTAGGACCAATTACCTCAACTTTTGGCTGATCAGTATTTACACAAGAGGTAAATAGGATGAGCAAGAATAAAACAAAGGATAATCTTAAATTCATATAAAAGATTTTAGGTTTATTAAAACAGGAGTTTGATAAACTGATACGTGTAGAGTTTAAATAAAGGATATAAAAAAACCAAATTATTTAGAATCTTCTTCGAGTAACCTAAGTCCCAAAACGGTAATATCATCTCTTTGGAAAGCGTTTCCTCTGAAATCTTCAAAAACATTATCAACTGCTTCACCCATTTTTTCCATTGGCTTATCAATATTCGCTAAAAGCGATGAGTGGAATCGGCTAATAGTATATTTTTTACGATCCTCGTTATTTTGATCAACAATACCATCAGAATTAAGGAAGATAATATCACCAGGGCTTAGGTAAATCCTGTTGTTCACAAACTCTGCATCAACATCAGGCATAATACCACCAATAGTTTTTCGGTTACCCCTAAGGGACTGAATCTTATGAGTCCCTTTCTGGTAGTAGTAAAGAGCACGATTGGCACCTGCAAAAGTTACAATATACTGGTTCGAAATTTTATGTTCAATCATACAAAGGCAAGCATCCATACCATCAAAGCTTTCGCTTACATCTTGCCTTAATGCTTGGTTTATGGCATGATTTAACTCGGTTAAAATTTCAGCGGGACTCTGAATCTTGCGCTCATTAACAATTTCGCTGAGCATCCTACTACCAATCATCGACATGAACGCTCCAGGAACACCATGTCCAGTACAATCCACAACTGCCACATAAATTCTCTCAGCTTGCTTTGATTTTGAAATAACCCTTGAAGTCCAGTAAAAATCACCTGATACTACATCCTTAGGTTTATAAATAACAAAGTATTCGAACTTATCGTTTAGGGTATTCAAATCGGGAAGAATTGCTTGCTGAATTGTTTTTGCATACTCTAGGCTTGCAGCGGTTTGTCGGTTCTGCTCATGCAGTTCATCACGTTGTACCTGCATTTCTTCTTTTTGCTGCATCAACTCCTCGTTCTTTTCCACAATATCTTTCTGGAATTGAACCAACTCTATTGTTCTCTCTTCAACTAGTGCTTGAAGTCTAATATTTGATCCCTTTAGCAAACTTGTTTTAATTGCAACAAACAGCCATACTATACTAATAACAATTAGTAGATAAAATATATAAGCAAGTGGTGTTTCGTACCATGGTCGTTTGATAAAAAATGTAAATGAAGCAACAGGGCTTTCAGTATCAAACACGTTACGAGCTTTAACTACAAACCTATAGCTACCTGATGGTAGGTTTGTGTACTCTTTCTTTTGGTCGGTACTCCAATCGCTCCAAACTTTGTCATAACCCTCAAGGAAGTAACTATATTTCATCTTTTGGGTTTGACCAAAGAAGGGCGAAGAAAAATAAAAAATTATTGAATTCTCACTACTATGAAGCCTTCGTACCAACTTGCTGGTTTGAGAAAAGTTTGTTAACCTAAAGGAGCTATCTTTATGCTGCATTGGTGATGCCCCATTAAACACCTCCTTAGTTTGATTAACTAAAACCTTTCTAATTAATAGTTTGATAATTGTCTGATCGCCCACATTGATTGAACCATCGTAACGATATAAGCCATCCGATGCAGCAATCCAATTGATGTCGTGACTTTCGCTAAGAACATCGTTAAATACCATATCAGGAATAGTTCTAAACTGTGCTGGTACACGACGGTAGGATTTGTCAGGGAATTTCATTGCTCGCTCAATCCATCGATTTGAACTAATTTTATACGCTTCAAACCATAGATTTTCTTTATTATCCTGATGCAATATTCGAATCCCAGTATGACCATCAGTAAATTCAACGCCAAGGCTTGAATCGGGAATAAAGGAATCAGACTTTTCTACATACCTACAAAGCCCTTTATCGGTAGATACTTTTAAGGAACCATCAATAAGTGAAATTGACATATCGTCAAACTTGGGAGAGTATGGAAGTTTTCCGTAAAACTTGATATTCTCCATTACGAGCTGGTATGGGTTTACAACATTGATCTTATGAATTCCTTTAAATCGCTCTGAATACCATAAATAACCATATTGATCTTCAGTTAAGGAATAAACTATACCCCTAGTATCCTCAAATCTGCCAAGATAAACCCACTTCCCATTAATATATCTTAGAACTCCAATACCATCAGTTGCAACATACACAATATTCTTAAATACTTTTGATGGGAAGAAATTATACACAGCGGTTTTACAGTTCTCAATTTTTGTTGCATAATCTCCTTCAACACGGTAAATACCGTCGAGGGCACCCACTATTAGTGTTTCTTTTCCCTCACCTCCCAACGCCTTAACAAGTTTAAATGAAAACTTTGAAAAACCCTTTACTTCCTTAAAAATCCCATTGGACATTCTGAATAAGCCAATGTTTGTAGTTACATATAAACTATTATTAAAACGAATAACAGACTGCAGAGATCCTCTTAGTCCAGAATCTTCGCCCCAACTAGTAAGTTGAGAGTTTGTTGAAGTGTATGATAGTCCATTGTTTAAGGCCATCCAAAGGTTGCTATGATTATCTAAGTAAAGGTTCCAAATTGCTTCATCCTGTAGCCCTGAAGAACGATTAATTTCTCGAATAATCTTACCCTTCTTATTCATAATCACTGCTCCCTTACGATATGTGCATATGGCAAAACCATCATCTGGTAGGATAATCCCGCTATATACGAAGTTCTCTTTAAAAAAGGTGTCATTCGAGGTTGTGAACCTATTAATAATAGAATCACTACGTATTGTTGTATCGGATCGAAGGGCGTTTAGGTTGTATAAATAAAAGCCATCGAATTGGCTTCCTATTAATAGCTTGTTTTTTGAAAAAGGGAGTAGAACGTATATCAATTTCTTTGATACTTCTTCTGAATGGGGAACAAATTTAAGTGAATCGTTTTTTATATATGTAAGTCCATACTCGGGTTGATTAACAAATATTTTCCCATTTGCATAAAAGGAACGATGGAAAACAGTTTTAGGCTTCCATACTTTTATTTTATTCTCCTTAATTAAAACTACGCTTTGATTTGAACAAAAGTATACCCCATCATCAGTTGCAAAAATTTGTTTAACTAAACCCAGAGGCAAATCATACGAAGGTATTTTACTTAGCAATGAAAAATAAGAGAGCGAACCTGTTGAATCGGCTGCTAAATACCCAACTTCATCCTGCCCACCAACCCAGATTCTTCCTTCCTTATCAATATCTAAACAACGAGCCAAGGCCCCATTAATTGAAATCTGACGCCAATCACTTCCATCATATTCTAGAACGCCTCCATTATTTGCAACATAAATCAACCCTCGTTGATCCTGAACAACCGCCCAGTTCTGTGAGTGTCCACTATACTCTCGATGGTTAAAATTACGAATAGGATAGCTCCCCAACTCCTGAGCATTACCGCAAAAATGTAATGTGATAAGAAGTGAAAATGAATTTAAGAGAAATGTTATCCAAAATCTCATAGACCAGCAAAAATCTGAAAACAATATATCAATTTTTCAA
>Ga0116171_10003060_pt1 | contig 15549 bp, 8 predicted proteins | sample AD_JPNHW2_MetaG_FD_89798 | JGI IMG/M metagenome (GOLD analysis project Ga0116171, IMG submission 89798) | Active sludge microbial communities of municipal wastewater-treating anaerobic digesters from Japan - AD_JPNHW2_MetaG | ecosystem: Engineered > Bioreactor > Anaerobic > Digestate | place...
CCCATGAAGGTCTCCGGGCAAGGGAACTTTTCAGCAGTACATCTGCACCCCGTGATATTTTTGTAGCAGGACCTCCGGTCGTGTCTTCAACTGTTCCGCATGAAACAGCCGCCAGCAGGATTGTAAACAATAAAAAAATTCTCGAAATTTTCATGCAAACCTCAAAAAACCATTGGAACTGGATATTACCAGATTGGAGAGATTAATTCAAGAAACTGGCATGAATGTTATGACTCTATTTTGAGATAGTGTAACAGGAATCGGAATTATAGGTGCAGGAATAGTTGCAGTAAAGTGTATTTTCAGGGTAAAGTGCGTCGCTGTAGACATCCTCACATTTCAAGTTCGTATTGCTTGTCTTGTAGCCGTTATCACATTCTTCGCCAGGTTCGACTATCTTATTACCGCAGATATTCTTTGTTTCAAGGGTGATGAAAACTTCGAATGATGTCTGTGTGACCGAAAGACTCTGAAGTGCAGTATAAAATTTATCTGAAACAACTTTTATTGAATATTGACCATATTTAAGATCAGGTACGGAAAGATTGTCGGAACCGGCATGATTTTTATACTCCTTAACAATATTTGAATCCTGATCGACAATTAAAACGGTTAACAGATCCGAACTTGTTAAAACATCTGTTCCGCCGCCTGCTATTCTTTTATTGAACCCTATCTGGACAGTTCCTGTTTCTGTTCCTGTCTGGAGAGCCATAAGCTGTAGAGTGACAAATTCCATATCTCCTTTATTCAGAACAACAGTTTTCCTGACCGGATAATAGCCTTCTGCAAATCCTTCCAGCACATATACAGCCGGTTTGAGATTTGAGAAAACCATATTGGTGGTACCATTATTGTTCAGAACAATGTTGCCAGGCATCAGAACAACTCCGCCGTTCTTAATATCAAGTATCTGCCCGACCTCATTATAAATAGAAACCTGAATTTCACCTGTTGCCTGTCTGCTTTGTATCGTTCCGGCATAAGATTCAGCATTTTCTATAGATCCGATACTAATCATGTAATTTTTTGTTCTGGTATATTTTTTCCCGTCAACAGTCGAAATAAGCACAACCGAAACATCGGCAATACAGTTTCCGAAAACATTAAGGTCCTGTTCACTGAAAATATTTGCCAGAGTCTCAAATTTCTGTTCCCCTTCAGTCATTGAAAATCCTGAATAATTCAGATCGTTTACCGTGAATGTCTTTATTCCCATACTGCTGTCTGTTTCATATCCCGGTCTCAAATCACTTCCGCCAGTTGTGTTCATAATATATCCGTAACCGTTGATCTTGACCGAAATGCTGTTAATGACATCAGTTTCGAGCAATCCTGACGGAACAACAACATTCACCTGATTCAGAAGATCTGTTATATTTTCAAAGATCGGAACTTCAAATGGCCGGTTTTCTTTAATTACTGAAACGGTATTGAATGAATTATCAACAGAATCGACCAGCTTGATCGCATTCTGACCGGAATCCATTCCGTCAAACATTTCAAACACCATTTTTTTTATTCCGTCACTCAGCTGTGTAACTGCAGGACCGTTTTCATACAGGTTGGCAGCATAATTGATAATAAGATATAATGTTCTGAAAAGATTGTGTTTTTTCTTTAAAGACATCACCGCGGGAAGTTCTTTCAGCTTTATAGAAAAAGCAACATCAATATCTGTTCCGGTAACTTCCGTTCCGTCTATTTCGACATTACCGTTATTATTGATGGCAAACGATGACGGTGTTAACTTGCATGTAGAAAGATTCTTATTTGTGAGCCAGACACAAAGAACTTCATCAGGAGTAAGCAGCCCGTTCAGCACTCCGAAAGTCGGTCCGCCGGATAAAGGCACAAAATTCAACAGATCAAGAGCATCCCTCTTGCTGACAATATGATATCTTTTCAGATCTGCCGCCGGCATTTTCAGTAAAGCATTTGAAGCAAGACTTTTTATATCAGGAAATTCCGCGACATCAATCATTGAAAAAGTTTCTGGAATCAGCGCCTTATCAAAAAGACCGGCAACCGTCACCGCTCTCTCATGTGTCATCTGTTCTATAAAAAGCTCATAAATAATATTTTTTATATCAAAGCCTTTATAAACTGCGGCATATCTTTCGTTTTCAGTTCCCGCTTTTCTTTCCTTCAACCTTTTTATCATTGAATCAATGAAAAAATAGTTCTCAAAAATATCGGCGTTTTTCACATTTCCGACGGTCATGTTAAATAGTCTGTCAACATCGCCTTCTATCGGCTCGATCGAAATTCTGTCAGCAAAAAGCCGGCTGAATTCATCTGCACCTGTGCCCTTGTATTTTGTAATAGATTCGGCAATGAACATATACGGACTGCCGTTTGGATAATTAGTTGTCTGCCAGTTATCAAGAAGACCGGAAGTTTTCACCGGGATCTGTCTTCTTTTCACAGCAAAATCAGAGAAATGGCTTGTTGTCGTGACAAGAACGGATGACATGTCGCCCATCATTATCGGATCACCGCTGGCAATGTTCATTATCGGATCACCGCTTGCCGTGAACATTATCGGATCACCGCTTGCCGTAAGCATTATCGGATCACCTGATGCCTGGTTGAGAACTGATATATTTCCTGAACTGTCGGTTCTTTCGACTCCGAGCATTATCGGATCACCCGAAAAGACCATTCCGAGATCAACAATAAAAAACATCGGATCATTTGTAAAAACAGTTCCAGATGGCGTGAATGCAACTTTTGCAATCTGAGATCCTCCGCCGGAAAGCAGTTTATATCCAATCTCAGTCACAGGACTGCTATCTTTAGTAATCACTGTTCCTGCCGCAAATATGGCAACTGCCCCGTCAGAAACCCAGTAAGACGAATCCGCGCTCAGGTCGCTGACATCAATAACTCCATCTGACTCAACAGCAAAAAATGTAACTGCCGATGCTGACTGGGAAATATAGACATCCTCACCTTTTTCATATAAAAATGCCTTCACTGCGAATTCACCCGGATCATCAGACCAGATCTCACTTTTTGCACCAACCGGCTTTTCATTGATTATCTGCCACACAATTTCAAAATCTGGAGCAGTGGTATCCGACCCTCCGGCAATATTTATTGCGACAGGTTCGGTGGTATCTTCTATAATTACTTCATTTTTCTCTGGAATTACAACAAATCCGTTGAAAAGCGATTCGAACTCGCGATTTTCTGTTTTCTGTATGTCCGCAATGATATCGTCAAGAATATCTGAAGTTTTTGCCTTTTCCTTTAAGCCTTTAACCGTCTCAAATCCAGCCTGAATCCCGGGAAGTGCCTCATAATCAAGTTCGCCAAGCCAGGTGCCTGTTGCGACTTTGAGATATTTTCTGATTGCGGTTTCAGTATCTCTGAGATCAGCACAGGATCCAATCGACTGTGAAACAGAAAAAGCGAGATTTGTCATCGGGTTGATGTTTGCAATATGACTTACAGATGATGCGAAAAAACAGCTCCCCGAAAGATCCGATTCGACACAATAGGCCTTTCCTGATTCAAGAACCGTCTCAACTTCAAAATATCCGTCAGCGTCAGTTTTTACGAATTGATCATCATTCGGCTTAACTCCGCACTCATAAAAATGAATACTTTTATTTTCCAAAGATCCGCTTTCAACCCAGAGATGACCAGTTACGCCGAAAACCGGTTCAATTGAATCGGCATCTTCATCTACAGCTTCATCATTTCCAGTATCTGTGATATCTTCATCAGTTGTGTCAGTATCTTCAATTTTGTCAGTATCAGCTATCACAGCAACATCTGAATCAGTATCACTGTCAATATTTGATTCATCATTGTTACTGCTGTGCTTGTTGCTTGAACACGCAGCGGCAAAAATGAAAACCGCTGAAAAAACAAACAGATACCTGAACTTCAAAAACATAACACCCTCCCGGAGAAATAAAATTACAGAGTCTATTTTATAGTAATTATCTGATTTTGCAATTAGAAAAAATTCTCTGTGTTTAAATAAAAAAAGCCTTGATGAAAGACTAAAGATGCACTGTTGGAAAAAAGGAGGTAACATGCGAAGTTTTTTACCAATATTAAGTTTGGCGGCAGCATTGCTGTTAAACGGATGTTTTCACCATGACAGCAATGATCGTGACAGCAAACCTGAGCCTGTGGAAGAAGAGGAACCTTCTTCATGCGCCGACATTAAATGCGGCAGCAACAGTTATTGTGAAAGCGATTTTATCGGAGGGGGATGCAGCGGAAATGTCCAGTTCTCCTGCCTTTGCAATGACGGGTTTGAAAGAACCGACTCAACAATTGACAAGTTTGGAACAAATCATGAAACATGTGTCGATATTGACGAATGCGCAAATGGAAATATCTGCGGAGAAGGAAGCAGATGTACCAACACTCCCGGCTCATACTATTGTGAAGAGATCAATGAATGCATTGAAAACTACGGTGTTTGCGGTTCCCTCGATTGTATAAATCTCGAATCATACTACAAATGCGAGTGTCCTTCCCATAACATTTTTAAATTCAATAATTTCTCAACAGCAGATGTCTTTATCAAAGAAGTCTCTGTTGATGATCATCACTATACTCTTTATTTTTCAAACCATGAAATATATGACTATTCAATTGACAGCAGTAATCCTGAAACATTACCCGATCAGCCGGTACTAACTGGAACTGCCTATTTTGACAAAGGAAATGTCATCGGAATGACATCTAATGGAAACTACTTATTCATGATCTGCACCGACGGTGTCTATGTCATTGACCGTGAACCTGATAGTAAACTGAATGTCAGGGAAGAGGTCTTTTTCCCAATGGACAACACAAGTGCATGGACAGAAGATTCAGGAATTCTTGTCATGGCGGGATATGATGCAGAAAGCGGTGGCAATGCTCTTTTTTTTCTTGATCTTACAGCCGGAGATGTCCCGTCAAATTCATATACTCTGAAACTGAACAATACAGATACAGTGGATGTTCTGGGATACAGGCATAACAGCAGAATCATGGTCGGATATTATGACAGCTCTACAGGATCACTTGACATAAAAAGCATGAGCGGAAAATCACCTGCTGAATTTTCTTTAAAAAGTGAAATTGAAATCGAACCTTTAGATGATGACGGCTGGGGAGGCAATGAATATGAAAACCTGTCAATAGAAATAACAGATGACAAAGCATTTGTAAATCGTGAAGGATACATGGATATATTGCAACTTTCAGATGACGGAAATATGAGACATGCATCTTTTATGAACTCTTCAATGTTATCATCATGGATAATTGAAAACAGTTATCTTATTCAGTTCAATTTTGGCAATGAAGCTATGTACTGGGATATAACTGACCCTTACAACCCCATGAATTTTCTTACAATAGACCTCAATTTTGATGCTTCATGGACATTAAAAAATAATCACATATTTTATATGGTCGAAAAAAATAAAATAGATGGAATTTCAACACATATTTTTAATGATCTTGAAAAAGAGCCTCTCTATTCTATTTTCACAGAAAATTATATAACAGACTATTCAGCAGATGCTACAGCATTTTCTTCGGGTCTCACAGAAATCCAGATGTGCTCCGGTTTTTTAAAAACCTACTATTCAAACCCTGTGATCCTTGAAAACAACAGCTCTTTATACATCCACGACAAAAACAGTATCGACATCTATAGTTGCGATCTTGAAGGATCTTTAATAGTTGAAAACAACGCTTTTACCATTTCAGAAAAGTTTGCAGAAGAAAAAAACCGTACAGTCATGAAATCACCTGACGGAATTGTTGTAATATATGGCGGTACAGGTTTCGGATATTATTACGGGGATGAAACTTATATGCAGACTGAAGGGATGCTTGCTGACGGCGTTGCAGTCGGTAAAGGAATTGTGAGATCTGACTCTTCTGTAATAAGTTCTGCAATCCTGGGGAATAGGCTGTATATGGTTGACAGCAATGATATTTTAACATTTGGAGAGATCGACAATTTTGACAAAACAGCTGTATCTATCGACATCGGCTCCGATGTTTTTGCTCCGGCAGAAAAAGGAATTTATGTAAAAAAAGATAATAATATCTACTATTATGACACAACTTCAGATGTAGAACCTTTAAAACTCGGAATAATTCTCAATCTGGAAAGAATATTTGCCATAAACGACTATCTTGTAACTCAAAGTTCATCATCAATAAGTGTCTGGGTATTGTCACCAGAGGGATCACTTGTTCTGGTCGAGGATAGTATTTCTTTAAGCGAAATAATACTGGAAGCACATGAAGAAGATGGATCAATTTACTTCAGCACTGATTCGGGATATGTTTATCAACTGGTTCTGCCTGATTGTATCTGACAGTCAGTTATTTCTTTTCGTAGAGTCTTTTTGCATCTCTTGCGATAACAAGCTCTTCATTGGTAGGAATTACCATTACTTTTACTTTTGATGACGGTTTGCTGATAATTGCTTCTTTGCTGAAAATGGTTTTGTTAAGTTCGGAATTTATTTCAACGCCCATAAATTCAAGACCGATAAGCGAATCTTCTCTTATTTCCCCGACATTCTCACCGATCCCGCCTGTGAAAACAATCGCATCAACACCACCCATTGCCGCAGCATAGGCACCGATATATTTTTTAATTCTGTACTTGAATATGTTCAAAGCAAGCTCAGCTCTTTTATTGCCTGCATCTCTTGCGGCACGGACATCTCTCATATCATTTGAAATTCCGCTCACACCTTTCAATCCACTGTTTTTATTAAACATATTGACAACAGCCTTCATGTCGCCTTTGTGTTTGTCTATAAGATAAAAAGTGATCCCCGGATCGACATCACCTGATCTTGTTCCCATCATAATTCCTTCAAGCGGAGTAAGACCCATTGATGTATCCAGACTCTTGCCGCCTTTTACAGCCGCCATTGAACAGCCGTTTCCAAGATGACAAGTTATGATCTTTGTCTCTTCTCTTTTCTTTCCGAGCATTTCGATTGCTCTTTCAGCAACAAAATAGTGACTTGATCCGTGGAAACCATAACGACGCACCTTATATTTTTCATAATATTCATAACTTATCGGGTACATATAAGCATAATCGGGCATTGTCTGATGATAAGCCGTATCAAAAGTCCCGGACATAAAAGTCTCCGGAAAAAGTTCAGCACATGTTTTCATACCAATGATATTTGGCGGATTATGAAGCGGTGCAAGATCCGAACATTCTTCAAGTCTTGCAATGACATCCTCTGTTACAGGCACACTGCCATTGTAATATTCACCGGCATGAACAAGCCTGTGACCAATCGCTGTAATTTCAGATTTGTCTTTAATTACACCGTTTTCCGCCAGCATTTCCATGATTTTGTTTAAAGCTTCCGTGTGACTTGGAAGAGAAAGCTTTATTTCAATTTTCCTGTTTCCATCTGTAATTTTGAGTTCAATAAAACCTTCAGGAAGACCGATTTTTTCAGCAAGGCCTTTTGCAACAACACTTTCGTTGTCCATATTAAAAAGCTGGAACTTGATCGAAGAACTGCCGCAATTGATAACAAAAACCTTCATCATTTCCTCCAAGAATTGTGATTGATCAGCAACAACAGCCGATACTATTACCTTGAAAACTGTTTTTCAAGAAAAATCTGTGTTACTCGGCAGTTTGAACTGCGGTAATGATAAAAAGAGGATTTTCAAGGTTGAGATCATTCTGTGAAAACGGATTGCCGCTGATTCCATCACGGAAATTATCCGGTTCAAAACCATTCTGGACAACAACTCCGAATTGACCTTTTTTTGATATAATATTGAGATTTTCGATAGTTACACCAGTTATACTGTATCCGTTTTCACCATCAAAAATGATTCCTGATCTTTCAAAATTGTCCAGTGTCGTGTCCTTTATTATAACAGAATTTTCAACTTCAGACATCAGCGTGTTCTTCACGACAATCGCATCACTTACAAAATTCTGTGTTATTTCTCTCGGATCAATTCCATTTATTATTGATTTATCAACACTCAGCATGCTGTTGCCGAGAATCTGTACTCCGACAGCCGCATTATTAATAAATGAACTGTTTTCAATTGTCAGTTTACCATTACTAAGTTCTTGATTCTGCGCCCATATTCCGGCAAATCCGCAATCAGAAACCTTACTGTTTCTGACAGTTACATCATGCGATCCGTTTATCAGCAGTCCAGTTCCGTCAGTATTGTCAATATTGACACCTGAAAGTTCAACGATTGACTTTTTTCCTGATATTATCAGCCCTCGTCCGCCGTAAAGAGAACCTGCACTGATATTTGAGATCGTGACATTTTGGAGTTTAACCGAGCTTTCATAAATATTCACTGCCGCATCAGCAGCAGCCACTCCTGAAAACGCCACATTCGAGATATTAACATTCTGCGCTTTTGAGATCACCAATCTTTCGAGTCTTGATCCGCCATCGCTTTTCCCGATAATATTCAAGGACTTGGAAATTGTTATATCCCCTTTTGTCAAACCGCTTTCAAGACAGATGCAATTTGAAAACTGTGCAGAAGAATTTACGATTGCATCTCTAAGTGAATTCATGTCATTTGCAACAAAACATTTACTGTCACAGCTTTCCGGCAGGTTAAAACCCTCAGAAGCTTCATTACCGCAGGACACGACAAAACATAAAACGGCAAAAATAACAACTGCTCTCATTTTGAATCCTCCATAACAAGAAACAGCTTATTTTAGTCTATTGAATTAATTTATCAAATTTTAATTTGACTATTTGTTTCTGACATTATACTTTCAAGACCGCTAATTTTGTTTTTAAAACTTCGGGAGCAACTGATGAAAGAAGTTAGAAATTTCCATAACAACCTGTTTGTAAAGACTTTTTCAGACATTACCAATGTGAAAGATTTCATTTCAGGAGCGCTGCCTCCTGAAATTGTAAAAAACATTGATGCCGATTCTGCCTATGTTGAACCGACAAGTTTCGTTGAAGATTCTCTTTCCAGTCATCTTTCCGACCTTGTGATAAAACTTAAAGCCCGTGACAAAAAAAGAACGGTTGACCTTTATCTTTTGTTTGAACACAAATCTTACATGGACGAAAAAATTCTCTGGCAGTTGCTGAAATATCAATATTTGATGTTTGAAGAAGATAACAATACAAAACGAAAATTCAGGACGATCATCCCGGTTGTTTTTTATCACGGCAGGGGAAAGTGGAAAGTTTCTGCAAGCTTTTCAGAATCTATTAACATCCCGGAATACCTGAAGAAATACGCACTGAATTTTGAATACATTCTTTTTGACACTAAGGATTTTGATTTGACAATTGAAGATCGTTTCGGAAAGAATGCATATCTTATGAGTGTGCTGTCACTTTTGAAAGACAATGGCAGAATGAATCCTGAAAAGCTTGAAACAATTTTCCGGTATTTTAAAAGAAGCGGACTTGTTAAAGAACACGAAAACCTGATTATCCTGATGAGATATATCTATTTCACAAATCAGGTTGAAGAAAAAGAACTTGTGGATATAATGAAAACCGAACTTGGTGAAGAAACGGAGGAGATCATGCCGTCACTTGGAAATCAGATATTGCAGAAAGGAAGGCAGGAAGGAATACGGGAAGGAATAAAGGAAGGTGCTTTCGCCAAAGCCATAGAAACTTGTAGAAATGCTTTGATGAATGGAATCTCTTCTGAAATGGTTGCAAAAATCACCGGACTTCCACTCGAAAAAGTTCTTGAAATCCAGAAGTCATTGAAAATCAACTAATTCCAAAGATTTTACTGGATGTTGGTGTTTTTATTCTTGAGCATATTTTCATAGGCTTTCACAGCTTCACCAAGCGCTTTTGCAAATTCAGCCGCCTTTCTCGGAGTGACAACAATACGGTCGGTCACAAGACCAACCTGAGCTTGCGGCTGCATCATAATAAAATCGATCAGAAACTCGTTCTCGTTAAATGTAATGGCGAATGAATTTGCATAGTTACCAGCTGCGACATCATCATTTTTAATTCTAAGCTGAATGTTCTTTCCTTCGACTACCGGTTTGTTAACTGTTCCCATTTTATCCTCCAATAAGTTGTTTGAATTCTTCTTCGTTTATAACTTTGACGCCAAGTTCTGTTGCTTTTGCAAGTTTACTTCCGGCGTTACTTCCGGCAAGAAGATAGTGTGTCTTTTTACTGACTGATGATGAAACTTTTCCACCAAGTGCTTTTATTTTTTCAGCAAAAACTTCTCTTAATTGTGATAATTCCCCAGTAATTACAAATGTTTTTCCGGAAAGTATTTTGGTAGTAAGATCACTTTTTTCGGGATATACAATTGTCAATTCTTTTAAAAGTCTGTCAACAGCTTCTTTATTTTGAGGGTTTGAAAAGAAATTTTTAATTGACTGTGCGACTGTTTCACCTATTCCGTCAATGGCTGTAAGCATTCCGGTTTCAGCGGTCATAAGTTCTTGAATTGTGAAGTTTTTTGCAAGTTCCCCTGCCAGAAACTCTCCGACGCTGTCGATCCCGAGTGCATAAAGGAAATTCTGAAATTTCACTTCTTTGCTTCTGATTATCGCTTCGAGCAGATTATTGACACTTTTTTCACCCCATCCTTTTTCTGCACTGAGGAACATCGAGAAATTCTTCAATTTATATATGTCGGCAACCGATTTAAGCCAGCCCTTCCCGTACAGGAATTCAATCTGCTTTTCACCCAATCCGTCGATATCAAGACCTTTTCTTGAAGCAAAATGTTCAATAGATCCGGTTACTTTTGCAGAACAGTTAATGTTGGGACATTTAAGCGCTATCTTATCTTCATCTTTAACAAGCAGAGAATCGCAGACCGGACAATTGTAAGGCGCAAGCACTGTCACTTCATCACCGGTTCTCATCTGTTCGACAGGCGCTATGACTTCAGGAATGACATCTCCGGCCCTTCTTATAAAAACGGTGTCTCCCACCATCAGCCCTTTTCTTCTGATCTCATCAATATTATGCAAAGTCGCTCTTTTCACAACAACTCCGCCGATTTCGACAGCATCAAGTTCTGCAACAGGGGTAACAACTCCAGTTCTACCGACCTGCCATGTTATCTCATTGATTTTAGTGGTTTTTTCGATTGCAGGAAGCTTATAGGCAATAGCCCATCTGGGTGATTTTGTAAGAACTCCCGCCCTTTTCTGTTCTTCAAAACTGTTCAGCTTGACAACCAGTCCGTCAATATCATACGGAAGATCCGCTCTGACATTAAGTATGTGGCTTATTATCGACTCTATATCTTCAATTTTCACAATTATACTGAAATCAGGGGTTTTAAATCCTATCGCCCGCAGAAATGAATGGAACTTTTCCTGAGTTTCAACCGGCAGAGCCGTCAACCCGGTTATGCCGTAAGCAAAAAACTTGAGATTTCTTGAAGCTGTTATCCTGGGATCAAGCTGGCGCAGAGATCCTGCCGCGGCATTTCTGGGATTGGCAAACGGTTTTTCACTGTTTTTCAATTTTTTTTCATTTAAATCATTAAAACTTTTTACAGGCAGATATACTTCTCCGCGTATTTCAATCTTTTCGATTTCACTGAATTCTGCAATTTCCAGCGGAACATCCTTGACAGTTGCAACATTTTCAGTGACATCTTCACCTGTTTCACCGTCACCTCTTGTCGCCGCTTTAAAATATCTGCCATTATGATAGATTATGTTGACGGCAAGACCGTCTATCTTGTGTTCAACGACAAAACCCGACTCAGGACTGAACTCAAGCCTGTTGAAAAAAGATTCAACTTCTTCAACTTCAAAAGCATCGTCAAGCGACATCATCTTTTCTGAATGAACAACTTTTCTGAAACCTTCTCTGACAACCGAACCGACTCGCATCGTAGGCGAATACTGAACTCTGATGGAAGGATCTGCTGTTTCAATATCAACAAGCTCACGGTAAAGCACATCATATTCCGCATCGCTCATAATAGGGGAATCGTCCCGATAATATGCAGATGATGCCCTGTTTAAAAGATTTACAAGCTCAAGATACCGTTCTTTCAAAATCACCCCTCGAATTTAAGGTTTTTCAGGTGATTTATATCTCAAAATCATCCTAAAGTCATTAAAATTGCACAAATCACGCTACTGGTTAAAATATTTGTGAATGTTTTTCAGGAGAGAGAAAATGGAGAGGAGAAAAGAGGATATTTTTTATGAGTCTCTTATTCAACGGTCACCTTTCGGATTTGCACTTTTCAAAATAATTCTTGATCGAACAGGATTCCCATGTGATTATGAATTCATTGACCTGAACAGAACATATGAGAAAATCACCGGATTCACGAAAAACTCCACAGTAGGAAAAACAATTACATCAATCATATCAGTAAAAAACGCTGAAATAAGCAACAGAATCAGGATCTTCGGCGAAGTCGCTCTCAATAACGGAGAATACTCTTTTGAGCAGTATTCACTCCCTTTGGGAAAATGGTTCAAGGTCAGCGTCTATTCTCCCATGAAGCATTATTTTGTAACTATGTTCATTGATATAACAGATAAAAAGCTGGAACAGAACAATATTGAGAAATTTTTCTCCCTTGATCTGGATCTTCTTTGTATTACAACCATTGATGGCAATTTTATTAAAGTGAACAGTGCATGGGAAAATCTTCTCGGTTTTTCGAAAAATGAACTGGAAAATAAAAGTTTTCTTGATATTGCCCATCCGAAAGATATTGAATCGACAAAAACAGCTCTTGAAGAAATAAAAAATGGTAGAAATATCAAGAACTTCATCAATCTGTGTGCCTGTAAAGTAGGAGGATACAGAATGATCGAGTGGAGCTGGCAGCTTTCCGATGGACTGATCTATGCTTCAGCAAAAGATATTTCAGAACATAAAATTACCGAGACTGAGTTAATGAGAGAAAAGCTTCTGCTTAAGACCATTCTGAACGGAATTCCAGACATCATATCGCTTCAACGACCTGACAATACAGTTATCTCATATAATCAGGCCGGATATGACTTTATCGGCAAAGAACCTTCTGAAGTTGATGGAAAAAAATGTTACGAAATTATGGGACATGGAAAAAAATGCAATTTATGCCCCTCAGAAAGAGCATTACAGTTAAAAATTCCTGTTTCTGTAGAAAAATATCTTCCTGAAATGGATGTCTGGTTTGATGCGACAACTATTCCTATATTTGACCAGAATAGAAATATAACAATGCTGGTTGAGATCATGCATAATATAACCTCCAGAAAAATTGCTGAAAATGAACTTATAAATGCAAAAAAGATTGCTGAAAATGCCAGCAGATTCAAGTCTGAATTTCTTGCGAACATGAGTCACGAGATCAGAACACCGCTCAATGGTGTTATCGGGTTTACGGAACTTCTCAGAAATTCGAACCTTGATCCGGTGCAGAAAGAATACGCTGCGAATTCTTATGCTTCAGCACACTCTCTGCTCGGAATCATTAATGATATTCTTGATTTCTCAAAAATTGAGGCAGGAAAACTCGAAATAGATGAAATAAAGACCAATATTATTGAGCTTGTGGAACAGGCCGCAGATATTGTCAAATACAACGCATCTTTGAAAAATATAGAGATACTTCTCAATATAGACCCTGAACTTCCGAGATTTGCAACGGTAGATCCACTGAGATTAAAACAGATCATGATCAATCTTCTCGGCAATGCTGTTAAATTCACCGAAAAAGGCGAAGTCGAAATAAAACTGAATTTCAAAAAAACAGATGTCGAAAACCATGGCAAATTCTTCTTTTCAGTCAGAGACACCGGAATCGGGATCACGGCTGAACAGCAGAAAAATCTTTTTTATGCTTTTTCACAGGCTGATGCATCAACAACAAGAAGATTTGGCGGAACAGGACTCGGTTTGACGATATCTAACAAACTTCTGCAAAAAATGGGAGGTGCGTTTGTTGTCGAAAGTATTCTGGAAAAAGGAAGTACTTTTTCTTTTACTATCGAAAAAACATATGAATATGGTGATCCGCTTCAACCCGGAAATATTCAGAATATCGGCAATGTTTTAATTATAGATGATAATTCAAACAATCAGATGATCCTTAAACACACCCTTGAAATCTGGAAAATCCATTCTGAAACTGCATCAAGCGCTGCTGAAGGGCTCAATATAATTGCTAGATCCGGATCGTTTGATGTTGTTATTGTTGATTACCTTATGCCTGGAATGAACGGAATTGAGCTGATTTCCATGATCAGAGAATTGCATTATGACATGGATATTATTCTTCTGCACAGTTCTTCCGATGATGCATATATCCATTCAGAATGTCAGAAACTTAATGTAAGACACAAACTCACAAAACCTATCAAGCTGGGTGAACTCTTCAGACTGCTGAGTAATTTAAAAAACCCCGATTTCAATGGTCTTACAAAAAATAACGAGCAAAAAACGGAAACGAATCAAAATAATAAACCTGAAAATCCAAGGATCATGATCGTTGAAGATGTTGCACTGAACATGAGTCTTGTAAAAACTCTTCTGTCTGAAACATTTCAACATGCTGAATTTATTGAAGCTACAGACGGATTTGAAGCAGTTGAAAAATATTCTGAATATCATCCCGACATTATTCTTATGGATATTCAGATGCCTGGAAAAGATGGATATACAGCCGCAAAAGAAATAAGAGATATTGAATTAAATTCCGGGAAACGATGTCCTATAATCGCATTGACTGCAGGTGCAATAAAAGGCGAAAAAGAACGGTGCATTGAAGCCGGAATGGATCATTTTCTCACAAAACCTATCAATATTGATGAGCTTTCTGTCACAATTATTAAATATCTTTCCAATAAAAGATCACCTGAAAAACCGGTTCAGGTCAAAGAAACTTCAGAACCAGTTCAGTTTGACAGGGAGACTTTGCTAAAAGAATTCAACGGAAAAGAAAAACTTCTGGACGAATTCCTGATAGAAGCAATAGAAGTTATTGATGAATATGTTGACAGTCTGGACAAGATCATATCAGACAACGAAACTGAAAAAATAAAAAGAACGGCCCACGCTTTGAAAGGTGCTGCTTTAAATATACGATTCAACAAGCTGGGACTCTTGGCAAAAACTCTTGAAAATACTGAAAATTATGAACCTGAGATTATTTCAGCATTGTTGAAAAATATTAAAGATGAATGGGGATCATTAAGAAAATCTATTGAGAATCCTGAATCTCCTTCAATATCTCAATAAAAGCTTTTCTTCTGTCTTTGGCACCAGTTATCGGTCTCCCGATCACCAGATAATCACTTCCCGATCTTAATGCCGATGCCGGAGTTGCAATTCTTTTCTGGTCATCCGCCGAGCTTGATGCAGGACGAATACCGGGAGTAAGTATTTTAAAATCTGGACCGCAGGCATTCCGTATCATCTCAACTTCAAGAGGGCTGGCAACAACACCGTCCATGCCAGATGCTTTTGCAAGCAGTGCAAGCCGCTTCACCTGTTCCGCCGGGCTTACAGAAATACCGGTTTCCTTCAGATCCTCTTCAGCCATACTGGTCAGAACTGTTACAGCAAG
>Ga0116171_10003062_pt1 | contig 15541 bp, 8 predicted proteins | sample AD_JPNHW2_MetaG_FD_89798 | JGI IMG/M metagenome (GOLD analysis project Ga0116171, IMG submission 89798) | Active sludge microbial communities of municipal wastewater-treating anaerobic digesters from Japan - AD_JPNHW2_MetaG | ecosystem: Engineered > Bioreactor > Anaerobic > Digestate | place...
CTCCTCACTGATTCCGCCGTCAACCTGTATTTTTACATCGGCATAATCGGAGGAAACCAGATATTCTTTCAGCTTACTTATCCTTGAAACTGCTCCATTCATAAAGGACTGACCGTAAAAACCGGGATCTACGGACATTATCAGAATCATATCGCAGTATTCAATAAGATCAAAAACAGCTTCAACAGGAGTGGCCGGATTCAATGCAATTCCCGATTTAATCCCGTTTTCTCTTATAAGTTTAAGGCATCTTGCGGGAAATCTTGTACTTTCATAATGTATAACAAGATATTCAGGCTTAAGCTCAATATATTTTTCCAGGGAATTCTCAGGTTTTTCGATCATGAGATGAACATCCAGAGGAATCTGCGTATGTTTCTTCAGATCTTTTATAAAACCGGGACCGAATGTAAGATTAGGAACAAAATTTCCGTCCATTACATCCATATGAAGCAGATCTATAACCTTCGGATCAAAACCTGCAGCATCTTTTCCGATTGTAGAAAGATCCCCTGCAATAATTGAGGGGGAGATCATTATATTCTTAGAATTCATTGACATTTATACTTAAGACCCTGAGATTTTTCTTATCCCTGTTTATGTAAATCTTGGCGTTGCCAACTCTCTGAAAAAGAAATTTGATCTTCTGTCCCGGACCTGACGGGCTTGAAAATCTTATACGCTTGGAAGAGTTGTCTTCAATGTACGCCTCATAAAAACCCTGAGGCTGGTCTGATGGAATTACATATTCAATAAGCTCATATGCTGAATAGGGATGCTCTGTTAGATTGTAATAATTTACAGTTACTGTTACGGTATCTCCATCCTTTATTAAAGTATCCACAGGGATGCTCTGGGTGTTTATCAATCCGCTTTTATTGATATCATCTGTTTTGACAATCTCCTGGTTAACTATCACACCTTTTGCAAGAAGAAGATCATAGCATAAATCTATAGATTGCCCTGTTACATCAGGCATCTTTTTATCAATGCCAACTGAGCCGCTTGATACAAGAAGATTTACCTTAACATCCGGAGAAATTTTTGTGCCCGCTTTAGGAGACTGATCTATTACGACGTTTGCCGCAGTTTTGTCAGATGGAATATAGGATATAACACCTGTACTTATCGATACTGATTTATCCTGATAATGCAGATTTTTCAGTTTATTTACAGCTATCGGGAGTTGTGCCCCCACAAGGCTCGGCACATCTATAAAAAATTTACTCCTGCTTACAGTAAGAATGATTTTACTCTCTTCATAAGCTATTCTTCCACCTTCGGGATACTGGTCTAAAATTACGCCGTCCTCAATATCATAAACATCAACGAATTTCAATTCTGTCCGGAAACCTTTTCTTGTAAGGCCGTTGCTTACATCAACAAACCGCTTTCCAGTAACATCAGGTATTTTGATTTCGGCTGAAGATTTGGTGAGGAATATCAGCATCATAGTGGAAATAAAAAGATAAACTGAAAAACCTATAAAAAATATAAGAGCCAGTCTTTTTACAGGTTTAAAATATTTAAATTCTACTTCTTCATTATTTGTATTTTTATCATTATCGCTATTCATATATTACTCTCATAATTAACTGTAAGATATTCAGAATTTATTCATAGAACAGTATTTTTGTAAAAAATGCGTTAATATCTTTGCTGCCGGAAACGGCTGATATTCTGTTATTATTACAATAAAAGTGATGTTTAAGAATAACCACTGAAACATTAAGTAACCTTGCTTTTTTGCTGTATTTGTCAATAAAATAACTCACACAGTTTGCAAAATAAGTACAACTCTTCAGATCCCTTCAGTTAACAGCATTTTACTCCGCATATGGGCGCTGCAGAGATATCTTTATCTGCAGATTTTATTGTGCTGCGAAATATTTCATTGAGCTGATCTAAATCCAGTATGATCTGAATAAACTGTAATATTCCGCTTATGTGGTGCAATATAAAGTCTTTTTATTCCAATAATTATTGACAGCTTTATATATCAGATCTTTAAATATCTGAATTATATAATATTAAAATGAATATAATAAATGGAAAAGCAAGAAATAACTGACCTGATAGCATTGAACTCAGAGGAGATCCGCGAAATTCTCCCGTTTATCATTGAGAAGCAGACTCCTCTCCGCAGAAAGAAAAAAGACGGGACATATGCATTTATACCTCATTCGGAATTTGACCAGTATATAAGAGAAGGAGACCAGTTATTCTACATTGAGAGAGAAGTTTTAGAAAACTTTATAAACGAAAGAAAATCTATTTCTAAAACAACTCCTATAGTGAAAAATGAAAGGAGTAAATCCTCAGTAAAAGAAGAATATATAGATAAAGGCTTTAAATCTGAATTAAAAATTTCAGGCGAAATGGATATGACAGAGCGGATCCAATCACTTGTAAACAGCAACTATATGATAAAAAAAATGCAGGATGACGGGAAGAAGTTTAATCCCGAGACAATTAATGAAACAACCCGGATTTTCACCTCCACACTCTGTTTAAATAAATCCACATTCGAAGAGAATATTCTGAATCCTGTTGCAGATGAACAGCTGACAAGAATTATGACCGAGACTCATTCTCTTATAAATAATCTCATCAATATGCTGGCAAAAGGGAAATCAACATTTGCCGATCTTGCCATGCTCGAATATGTACAGACAGGATCTCCGACTCTCAATCATATGAATAGAATTCTCATACGGTTCATTTCATTCCTGTTCTTTTATAATAGCTATTTTGTAAAATATTCAAATGAGGTTAAGAGATTCCGGGCGCATTTTAATACAAAATTTCTCCCCTATTATAACAGGATAATGAATAATTCCCAGAAGGTTACACTTGAAATAGTTTTTAAAGACGGCATTGCGCCCATTTCAAACAGGCAGACCTTTCTTGAATATGCCATGGGCGGACTGATGCATGATATCGGGAAAATTCCGGAAATAGCCTACCATGACAGCGATGAAGGATTTGATCCTGTTAAAGCCAGGAGGCATGTATTTGATACATATAATATGCTGCTGCAGACAAAAAAATTCTCAAATGGTGTAATTGCTGTGGGATTGCTTCACCATGATTATTATGGCGCTCCTTACGGATACAATCAGGTTAAAACATTCGTAGGCAAATTCAGCGATAGACGCGAGCAGTCAAGGGATGTTCTCTTTTCAAAAAATTTAATTTCATATAACATACTTGATGTTGCATATGGCAATTCCATCTCTTACTTCCCGGGGAAAGTACTGGAGATAATAGATATTTATGATGCAATGACAGATCCTGATAAAGCTTACAGAAAATCTGCTCTCCAGCCGGAGGAAGCCCTATTCGAGATAAGAAGGCAGTTTCTGGAGAAAAAAAATCCCGGTATAGATCCGATTCTCTTTAATATTTTTTCTGATTTCCTGCATTCAAGCGCTCTGATTAAAGATCCTTCTTCTATTGAATCTGTCAAGATATGATAAAGCTGATAATTTTTACTGTTCCTTCCAGTGTGAAAAAATAATTCTTTTTTTAAATTCAGGATAATCCGTTTTTCATAATCTAACAGCGATAAACCTTAATATCTGCATACAATTCAATGATGTTACACATCTTTTCATTCCTGAAAATCAGTATTTTATGGCCTTCCTGCGGGATAAACTGCATTTGGAGGGTAATATGACCGAATTTGTCATCTTTATCTAAAGTTATAATTTTTTTTAATCGACAAATAATTAATTGTACTATATATAGAAATGTTAAAATTTTTATAAACATAATTAAGAGCACAGACCCCATATGGAAAAGATAAAAATACTGCTCATATCAGACCTGCATCTCGGAATAGAGAGGGTAAATTCTTTACTCTCCGGTGAAGAGAGAATCAGCACGTTAAGGAGAATTATTTCTCTCGCTCATAAACATGATATACTCCTCATTGCAGGAGATTTAATTCATGATGAGAATATTGAAAGCAGATATTTTGATATACTGAATGAGGAATTTTCATCTCTTATAGAAGCCGGCAGGGAAATTTTTTACACTCCAGGGCCTGGAGAGTTGTCTTCTAACGGGAAGCTTAATCCCGCAATATCAGAAATCAATACTACATATACTTTTTCTGATGATAAAAAAGAATTTATGGCCAAATATTCGAAAGGAGAGATTTACATATACGGACAGCAGAGCAATAGTTTAAACAGGGAATGGAATATTGCACGGAGTGAACAAAAAGGTTTTCATATCGGATTATTTCATGCTGATTTTAATCCGCAAACCAGCGGAACCCCTGATACAGAATCTATAAAAAAAGATGATATAAAAAAGATGAACCTCGATTTTTACGCACTGGGAAAAAATCATACTTTCAAAATGTTCAGATTTGCAAATAAAATTCTCGGAGCATACCCCGGAAGCTCAGAACCATGCTCTATCGATGAAAGCGGCGACAGATTTGCAGTCTCAATGGAAATTGAGGATAATGCACTTCATAACATTAAAAGAATTGCCGTAAATACCGGAAAAATTCTCAGCGATGGAATAGACTGCAGTACTATAATAAATCAGAATACCCTTTTCGAAAAAATTAAATCAACTTATCCAGACAGAAGCATTGTAAATATTTCCCTTACCGGCGAACGGGATTTTCTGATAGAAAATAATTTTAAAACTGAACTTTCAGAGTATTTCAGAGGATTAAAAATTACAGACTCTTCTTTCCCTACATTAAAAGTGATGATTGAAGAAAATTTAAAATGCGATTCATTGAAAAGTGTGTTTTTTCAGATGCTGAGTGAAAGGATAAATGATCCAAAACAGAATAAAATTAAAAGTGAAGTGCTTGCAGCCATTATTTCTCAAAAGGACATTAACGGAAAGAGTGAGGGGGCTATACTTTGCGATTTTTAAATCTCAAAATAACCTCTCCAGAAAGCAAAGATCTGAAAATCGAATTCAGGGAAGGTTTAAACATTCTTTCCATAGCGGATAAAGAATTGTTTAATCTTTTTACTCACATACCGGTTTCAGGAATCTATGGGACAGAGCCTGGTGGTCTTCCCACGGAATTAAAAAATATTTCATGCACTATAAATGTTTTATCTGACAGGTCCGGGGAAGAGATCTGTTTCTTCAGTCACAACGGGAATTTAACAATTAAAGAATCTGAGATTAAAAGTGAAGGTGATGAAATACCTGATCACTGGAAATGCAGGAGTTTCTCAACACCTGACAATTTTATAACTTCATCTTTTTTTTACCCTGCACTTATCCAGAAAAATACAGATCCTGTTTTTGAAAAAGAAAAATTAAAATATCTGATCATTGATAATGAAGTCTGCAGACTTAATTTTCCTTTCTTTATATGCCGGGAAATCCTCCTGCAAAAAAAAGAAAAAGATATGAAAGACATGAACAGAGACAGACAGCTTCTTGAACTGAAAAATATGAAAAAGGAAAAACTTCTCAAAGAGATACAAACCTCTGAAAGAAGTATCCATAAACTTGAAAAAAGAAGAGATTCCATTCTCAAATATAAAACAGCACTTAATGAAATTATTTCAAAAATCGAATCCAGAAACAAACTGTCATCAAAAATTAATAATCTAAAAAAAGATCTTATTGAATTAAGAGAGATAAAAGAAAAAATAAACTCTGTGGAAAATACACTGAAAGAAAAATTTTCCCATTTTTCAGAAAAAGGAAATGACCAGATACCTGACCTGGAACAGATTCAGGAATCGTTCAATACATTCAGAGATATCAATGAACAGTTAGATAAATTCTCACTTCAGAAAAAACATTATTCCGGATTAGCCTTGAGAATAATAACATCAATGATTATTTTTTCTATAATCGCATTTCTATTCATGTTATTTACATCATCAGCATCTCTTGTACTTGGAATTACTTCAGGATCATCCGCGTTTGCAGCCGGATTAATCGGCCTGCTTTATTATTTTAAAATCAGAAAACTCCAGCCTGTTGAGTTATTTGAAAAAAAGAAAGAGATGGAGAGTGAGCTCATAAATCTCCTTCAAAAAAATAACTTCTCAGTTGATACATTTAAAACCGGGGAACTTTATGAAATCTTATTTCAGTATTTTGATGATTTTATAAACTACAGGGACATCCGTTACGAGCTGACGGAACTGAAAAAGAAAATATCCAACTCCTCAACCTTAATAGAAAAAGAAAAAAAACTTGAGCAGTTTACTGATGAGATTGAAAATATTAATGATACAATCAGTAAAACCATTGAGAATCTGGATCACTCCATCCACCCGCATCCGGAGGAGGACAGCATCACCAGGACTATTCACGATATAGATGAACTTCTGGAAGAGAATGGGGCTGAGATAAATGAAAAAAAATCTCTTATAATAAAATTTGAAGAAGAGATAGAAGAGTTTGATAAAGTAGAAAACAGCTCACTCTCCGCAGAATTAAGACTTGAAGAAATACTGAAACAAATTAATGAATGCAGAGAAGAGATAGAGCATATAAAATTTCTAAATACCGTTTTCAATGACGCTTCTGAAAGCTGGAGCACGGCTAAATTAGAGAAACTCTCACAGATAGCTCTTGAAAAGTTTTTAAAACTTACAGATAATTCTTTTATAAGAGATGATATTGCAGAATCATTAGATAATCTCATCGTTAAATCCGGAAGCATTAAAGCTGAACATAAAGGAATAAAAAAATATATATCATTTTCAATAAAAGCAGCTCTTTCAGAATTATTGGATAAAGGTGACCTTCCGCCATTTTTTATGATTGACCCTTTTACTTCTGACAATGAATTTGCTGACAATATGAAAAAATTATTGCCTGAATTATTCCCTGCAAGGCAGGTGGTAGTAATAATTCCCGGAAATGATCCGGACCTCAAAGGAAATTTGATTACTCTTTTAAAATAAACTATGGATAATAATGGACAGTTAACATTTTCCGATGATCCTCTGCTGCCGGAAAGCGCAGAAATATATCAGCTGATCTCCGAAGGAAACTTTCAGGAGGCAATAAAAAAATCTGATCAATTAATGAATGTCAATCCCGATTACCCGGGACTGATCGAAGCATATAGAACTGCAAAGTTCTGGTCAAACAGGGAAAAAGAGATTAAAAAAACCGGAGAGGGGAAAAAAACAGCGGATTTCCTTATGGAAGAATGGAACGCTTTTGATGATTACGCATCTTATAAAGAGATGAAAACCTCCTCCGCATATAGATCTGCAATGAGATATATATTCTTCAAAGCTGCGGAACATTATAAACTGGCTTTCCAGCACAATGAAGAGACTGACAATAAATTTGATCTTCTGATAAATCTTGGCGAATGTTTTCTAAGGCTGAAAGAACATAAATACGCTGTTGAAACTCTTGAATATGCCATGACGTCTTATAAAAGCAACGCTAAACTTCTCTTTATTCTCGGTGAATCGTACTACCATATAGATGACATCCCCAAATGCCTGCTTTACATGCGGGAGGCATTTCAGATTGATCCTTCGCAGATAGATCTTTCACTTATAGAAGCAAAACCGATTATGGAGATCATTGAAGCAATTCAGAACAGCGGAAAAAATGTCCGTGATATTAGAGAGTGGATTCCCGTATTCGGTTTTTTAACTGATATTTTTTATGTTCGAAGAAATCTGAACAAGCACCAGGTTGAATCTCTCAAGCGGGAGGTATTCAATCTGGAAAACAGTTTCAGCAGAATGAACAGTGATGATATTGAAGCTACAAATATTATGCCGCGGATAATAAACAAATACCTCTGGCTTCTCGATTATTACGAACATCAGAATATAAATATTGACAACAGCGAACAGATTAAAAACCGCCTGCTTTCGCTGGATAAAAATATCTTTCTGGATTATTTCAAAAAATCCTCATCCCATAAAAGATATTAAAAACTCCCCCTTCTACAGCTCAGGGAATGGATTAGATTGAAAAACCCGGACAAAACAGTGAACCGCAAAGACTTTATTTGCCTTAATTCATAGAAATCAGTATATTTTATAAAATTAAGGCAGGATGTATACTCTCTGATTCTGAGTAATGTATAAGATATAGAAGAGGAGCAGGACTTGCATGTTCAATGAAAAAATAATCGCTGAAGTTCCTCATCGGCGTGGAATATATGGTGCAATAACAAAATCTGTTAATAATTACGGATTTCTGCGATGGGTACTTTCACTACCGATGATTATTGTCTATAGCGTGAGCTTTGCGATTCTCATACCTCAATATAAAACACCTTATCAGGTTACCTACGAAGACCTTATTAAAAGTTTATCCATCGAAAAAAGCGAGATCACTACCCCGCTCACACTTCCATCGGATCTGTTCTATTACAGCAATCTGTGGCAGGATATGATCGGAGAAAATCCTCTAGTCCATACTCTGATGACATCAAGTCTTGAATATCTTTTCAAGAGCATGAGTTTTCTGAAAAATATTCAGGATAGCGATGAAACAATGATAAAGCAGATGATCCGGGATAAGATGAACCGGCTTGAGCAGGAGAAAATCGATGAACTCACAGAACAGAATATATATGGATCGATCAACAGAAAAGGCGAGTATTTCACAAGACTGTTCGAGCAGCTGTTTTCACGACATGGGCTAAAAAAACTGGGAGCAAAATATTCTGATACAGATGTGGAGGTTTTTTTCAACCTGCTCTGCAGATCCCCTGAGGAAAAAGAGTTCCGCCGGTTACTCGGGGCCCTTGTACTGAATGTTCCCTATTACCTTGTCATAAAGAACAGTGTTAACGAATATTATCAGAACAGCGATATTCTCATACCTGTCGATCTTTTCAGCTTTACGCTATTTATGATGTTCCTGGATGAGGTAAAGAATAAAGAGAAAAGACCTACAATTGAGGAATGCCGTGGCTGGGTATTTTCAGTAATTATACCGGATGATGCCAAGCGCAGCGAGCTTGAGACAAAATCTTTTTCAGTACAGCCGATCATCAGAGAAGAGATGATTATGCCTAATCCCGGTTATTTTTCAAAGGGTTATAATGCAAAAAGACATAAAGCAATCGATATCGCCAGTGAAAGGGGAACCATGATCCGTTCGCCGTTAACCGGGACAGTTAAATACTATGAAAAATCGCCGAAGAAAAAAATAGTCGGAAACTTTATTATAATAAAAGATGAATCGTCTCAATACAACATATTTATCTGTCATATGGATAATAAAGATTTTATTGAAGAGCATTCAACAGAAGGGCAACTTGCAGAACCTATTGCTAATCTTGAACCTGACTGGATTCATCCTCTGAAAAAAGGGCAGTTTTTTGAGGTTGTGGGAAATACAGGGAAAAGTACAGGAGCACATACCCATATACAGATTGCACAAAGAATCAAACCGTATATTACATATGATTTTCTTTCTGTCAATAAACAGTATCAGAAACAGTTTAATTCATATTTAAAAAAGAACAGTCCATGGCCGGTGTACAGCAGAAACGAAGAATTACTGCTATCTATATTAGGGATGATTGTCCCGAAATATGACAGCACCAGACATTTTGCCGACAGGGATCCCTCAACGCTTGAAATGTACAGCCAGCTGCAGAAAAACTACACACCTGCATCCATAATGATCGATCCGATAGATATTACACTTGAAGATATTCCTGATAATATTCTCCGTACTTATTTTTCAAAAGCAATCCAGGAAAAGATTCTCTATAACCGGTATAATGATAAACTCATCTATTACACCGGACTTATACTTCAGCTTAATCATCTGCTGAGGCAGAATGTGCCTCTGGCTCCTGCTGTACCGGCAAAAGCAATACCTCTTACTCCATGGCAGATAATCAAACGCAGAAAATATCAGGATGATGGTGCTGAAATTGAAGAGAATACTCACGACCGGCTATTCTATCAGGCCATTAATAAATATTTTTTATATAAAATACTGCAGATGCACTATACTCCAAGAGAAATCCGTGATCATCTTCTTTCTGATCCGGTTTTCACCGGGAATACTCACGAAGATATGCCGGATGATATGCCGGTTTATCCTCTGAAGAGTATTGAAGAGCGTATCACTGCCCTTAAAAAATATATTCAGTGTATCATGCATATGCCAATTGATCTTTCATTTATCAATGATGAAGAGTTCTGCCGGTCTATATTCACAACTATATTAACCGCATGCAGAAATCAGGGTGTTCCGATGGATTCTAATTTCGGTTTTTTCCGGTATGATACGGATGAACTTCAAAACTTATACCAGGCTGCGAAGTTCATAAAATTCCCTGAGACCAGGGAATTTACATATGACGAAAAGTATGACAATGCCATCAGGGCATTTTTCCTTGATATTTTTGAGCTTGCGGCAGAGAATAAAAAAATAAATCTATTCCGTGAACTATTCAAAATACCGGGAGATCCATCTTCTCCTGTAGTGCCTACTATATTACAAAGGATTAAAAAAAACATTAAAAAAATTTGCGCCCGAAAACTCGGCAAAGCATATCCGGCCGAGCCGGAAGTATTGCCCGGTAATTTATATCCGGTATTTCAGAAACTCATTGAAGATATAATAAAACCTGTATCATTTGAAATGAGAACCTATGCAGAGAAAACTCTCTACCGGGCAACAGAGGCTTCACTCTTTTACTCATTGATCTATGAAGTCTATCTCATGGAGAGAGAGCAATACATGAAACTTTACCCTGCGGAAGAACTTACAGGCGTAATTGACGCAATAGGCCTGTTTGACAGTATGTTCAAAGTTTTCTGCGAAAATTCTTTCCGGAAACAACTGATCGACAGCGAACATAGCAGAATCACTAAGGAACTGGAGATTGCAGAAAAAGAGCTCAATACTTTTAAAAAATCCAAGAAACAGTTGCAGGAGGATTTCAGGAAAGAATCCGTCAGCCTAGAACAGGTAGGCGACTACATTGGGGTACACTCGGAATTATTTTCAAAATACTTTACTGAGGAAGAAAAAATTAACGTAAAGATCACCGATTTAGAGCAGACTCTTGACCGGTACCGCAATGAATGTATTGTATTAAAAAAAGAAAAAGAACAGATGCAGAAAGAGCATAAAGAAAAACTGGAAACAATGACAAGGGAAATAGATGCCCTCAAATCACAAAGCACAGTTGATCAGGACCGGTTCAGGATCGAAATGAGTAATATCTCCTATCATAAAAAAAAGGCGGAGAAGGAAATCATTGATCTGAATAAAGAAATTGAAGAGAGAAATGTACTGCTCAACGACCTGCAGACATTGCTGAAAAAATATAAAAAAGCGGTTATAATACGTAATACCAGAAATTCCGAACAGAGACTGACTATACAGGAGCTGAGCAATGAAATCAGTAATTTACGGAAAACACACGAAGAGTTCATGAACAACATCAGCACTGCGATCGGCTTTAATTCAAAGGAGATGTCATTGGAAGAAATTTCAGCAAAACTTATCAGCATGCTTAAGCAGAGTGCAATGTATAAAGACCAGAGTTCCGCAATCAGAGTACTTCAGGATCAGCAGAAAAATGATAAACGAAGCCTGATGCTGAATACCAGCCTTATCAATGAGCTGAAAGATCAGGCAGAAAAACTCCAGCTGCAGCTCGATTATCTTCAGGATACAAGTGCATCCATCCGTGAAAAAGATCTGGAAGAAGAGAATGAAAACCTATCAGCAACTATCAGACAGCTTAAAGATGAGATAAAGTCATTACGTGATACAATCAGTAAATCCAGGTAAAATGTTAAAATATGAGTTTTTATAAATATACAATCAGCATGAATTCTACCGTCAAAATTTTATGATATTTTTTTATTGATTTTTTCGATATAATAAACAGCACTATAAAAATTGTTAATACCCCGTTGCAAATGCATAGGGGCTGTATAATGACCGGCTTTTAGTAAAAAAATAATTTCTGGAAGTAATGATGAGCGGATTTACAATAGTATCTTATCCAACACAAAATAGTGATAATCTGCTTTCACTTACAGATTCAAGGTCGAGATACATGCTCCCCATAGGAGGGAGATTCAGGGTAATTGACTTTACTATCCGCAACTCAGTCTCTTCACACGCAAATCAGACAATAATTTTCAACAGCTATGAAGACAATCTCCAGCAGTACCTTGATGAATATTCAGTTGAATCGCTTGAACAAAATCCCCATAAAATTACAGTTTACCCGTTTGATCCTTCTGATATTCAATCTGTTCTTGAAGATTTGACTCAAACAGAGACTTCCTACTTCGTTCTTTACAACGGGGACAATCCGTCTATAATCAATCTCTCAGCCGTGTTTGAAAAATTTAAAGCATCGAGAAAAAAAGCTCTGCTCATTAAGCTCAAAATTAACGAAAAGGCCTCTATGGCTCACAAAGTCGTAATATGTGATAAAAAAACGCTGATCTCCCTTATAAAAAAATCTATAAAAGAAAAAAGCAGATCTCTTAACTTTTTTGAGTTGATAATAAACACTTTAATTCATACAGGAATCAATACTACAACACTTGATGCGCACTACTGGCCGATAAACAGCGTAACAGATTACTATTCTCTCAACAGGGAAATTATCTGGAATAGGGAGATATCAGAAACTCTCACCAGGGAAAAAATTATTAAGAGTAAGATAAAATCAAACCGTTTTGCCCTGCTTGATGAAAAATGTTCGGTAAAAAATTCCTTCATATCAGATTACTGTTATATAAATGGAAAAGTTGAAAACAGTATTATTTTCCCAGGCGTTGATATTGAAGAGGGAGCTGTCGTTATTGACTCAATAATACTCCCCTTTGTGAAAATCGGCCCGGGGGCAAGAGTTATAAACTCAATCATTGACGAATCAACAGAACTTGAAGATAAAAGGTTTAATGCAGGTAATAACTGCAGAATAGGAAGTGAAGAAAAGCACATTAAAAATAATGATTTCCCGAACATTCTTAACTCAAGTATCACCCTGGTGGGAAAAAATAATTACGTAAAAGAAAACATATTTATCGGAGCCGCCTGCTATGTAGCCTCCGGTTCTGCCGAGCAGTATTTTGCTGAAAAAACAAGACTTAATGATGGTGATTCTATTTTTCAAACAACTCCGGAAAAACCTGAGGAATTGGTTTAATCCAATATTCCTTCTTTTTTGACTCTATCCCGTCAATCCTGACTCAATAAATTCTGAAATTCACTTTCCCGTAAAAAAGAGTTGACTTTTTTATTTTAAAAGTTAGCTGTAACTAATATCATTAGTATATACTAATGTATTTATATATGGAGGTAGTTTATGCCGCTTTCTAAAGTATTAACAGGAAAAAAAGGGATTATTACCGGAATTGATTCCGGAAAAGGTATATATATGCGTCTGGCAGCAATGGGAGTTTTTGAAGGAAGAGAGATTCATATCCTTTCAAATAATAACCGTACACCGGTTCTTATTGAAGCGTCAGGAAGAAAAATGGCTATCGGCAGAGGAATGGCTGAAAAAATTCATATGGAGATCAAATAGATGAACACCATACGAGTTGCCCTTGCCGGACAGCCTAATGTAGGTAAAAGCACTCTATTCAACTCTTTAACAGGATTTAATCAGTGTGTTGCTAACTATCCCGGTGTAACAGTTGAGTGCAGAGAGGGGAAAGCCAGGCATGATGACAGGCTGTTCGATTTTATAGATCTTCCCGGGACATATTCAATCAGCTCATTTTCTCCTGAAGAGAAAATAGCAGTTGATGTTATTAATAACGAAAAGCCTGACCTGATAGTTAATATTATCAACAGCTCTAATCTGGAACAGAATCTTTACCTGACATCACAGCTTCTCGAACTTAAAATCCCCCTGATATTATTTCTGAATATGAGTGACATAGCCGCTTCAAAAGGCCTGTCGGTAGACAGCAGGCGTCTGTCAAAAATACTCGGAGTCCCGGTAATCTCCGGAGCAGCAATAAAAAAAAACGGCATCGATGAACTTATCTCCGAAATTGTTAAAACATATGATGAGAAGAAGCTTCCGCTCTCTGTATCATATAACACAGAACTTGAAAATTATCTTGAAGCGCTTTCATCATCAATCAGAAAGTTATCCGATTCTGATAATCCAAGATGGGATGCAATAAGATTTATTGAAGAAGAAAAACCTCACAGGGAAATTGACCGGTCAATACTCAGGCTGGCCGAGAAAATAAAAAATGAAATTAAAAATAAAACAGGATTTGAACCCGCCGAAATATTTTTAAGGGAGCGATACAGGATCATCACTAAACTTGCTGATGAATGCATAAAAAAAGAAGAAATAAAAAAACGTCCGTTCACATCTCTTCTCGATTCTTTTTTTATGAACAGGTTCACGGCAATACCTCTGTTTTTTATTATGATATATATTCTGTTCCAGGTTGTCTTCACGCTCGGAGATCCCATGATGAGATGGATTGAAACAATATTCGGCTATATTTCCGCAACGGTGAGTTCCTTCTGGCCGGCGGGATCAGAATCTATGCTGAAATCTGTAATTGTTGACGGGATTATTGCAGGGACAGGGGGAGTTCTTGTTTTTACTCCGAATGTATTTCTGCTGTTTCTCGGTATTGCGTTTCTCGAAGGTACAGGTTATATGGCAAGAGCTGCCGTAATCATGGACAGGTACATGTCAAAAAGCGGATTGTCGGGAAAAAGCTTTATCCCGATGGTTCTCGGTTTTGGATGCAATGTTCCGGCTATTATGAGTACAAGAATCATAGAGAATAAGTGGGAGAGATTTGCTACAATTCTTTCTATCCCCTTTATGAGCTGCAGCGCCAGGCTCCCGGTTTATGTTCTTCTTATTTCAGCGTTTATTCCTGATAAATTCAGGGCATTGACACTTCTGGGAATTTATCTTACCGGAATTTCTGCTGCAATGATTACAGCAAAAACTCTGCGCTCTACAATTTTAAGAGGGGATGAAAATCCTCTCCTTATTGAACTTTCCGACTATACCCTCCCTTCTCTGAAAAGCATCCTGCTCCAGACATGGGAGAGAGGTAAACATTTTATAACAAGAGCAGGAACTGTTATTCTCGCTACGAGTATAATACTATGGGCTCTCACAGCTTTCCCGGAATACGGCTCAAAGGCTGAATCTTTGAGTAAAGCAGAATCAGCAAAAATACAGATTGAGAATTCATACATGGGGCATATCGGAAAAGCCATAGAACCTGCAGTGAAGCTCATGGGGGGAGACTGGAGAATAGGCAGCGCATTTGCAGCTTCAATCGCAGCAAAAGAGGTTTTTGTTTCACAAATAGGAATTCTCTTTTCTCTCGGTGAAGTTAATGAAAATAACACTTCTCTTAAACAGAAAATCAGAGAAACATATTCAATCCCTGCAGTACTCTCTTTTATACTTTTTATGCTTTTATCTGCTCCCTGTCTTGCGACATTTGCAATTATAAAAGCTGAGACCGGTAAATGGAGATGGGGATTATTTCAGTTTGCATTTATGACTGTTATTGCCTTCTCTCTTTCGGTAATAGTATATCAGTCCGGAACATTTTTA
>Ga0116171_10003064_pt1 | contig 15537 bp, 7 predicted proteins | sample AD_JPNHW2_MetaG_FD_89798 | JGI IMG/M metagenome (GOLD analysis project Ga0116171, IMG submission 89798) | Active sludge microbial communities of municipal wastewater-treating anaerobic digesters from Japan - AD_JPNHW2_MetaG | ecosystem: Engineered > Bioreactor > Anaerobic > Digestate | place...
AAAGGGTTGTTTCCGCCTCTGGTTCTTACAATCTGCCAGTGAATCTGTGCGTCACTGCTTCAAAGGGCCGTCTGGCTGCGTCGAAGGTGCTTCACGGTGCGTCATTAGATCGTCACTGAGCGTCACCGAGCGTCACGTCCTGATTCAGAGCGCCGTCAGCGTCGTGAAGCAGTACGGAAACGCACCGAACGTTTCAGAATTAGGCTGCAACCGGCGCGCGCCGGGGCCGTCCGCCCTTTTTACCGTTCGCCCGGGAGGTTGCTGCCTTCCGGGAAGATTTGGCTGCACCGCCTTTTTTACCGATCTCAGCAAGAAGCCGTTTCCGGCGCATGGCCTGCCACTTCTTGACCGAAACATAGGCCGTGTACTTTTCGGGGTGCTCAATGGCTTCCAGTTCCATTCCGATGTCCACGGAAGGCCAGACCACAGCGTCTCCTTGACGCTCGACATTCAACAGTTCTTCAATGGTGCAGAACCGGAACCATTTGAAGCGGTCGAAGGGCAGGACATAGACCTTGCCGTCCACTGATATATTCAGATTGTCCGCTGTCAGTCCCGTAATCCTAACCATGATAAAACCTCCAAGCCTTGATGCACTTTGCCTTGTTCTTTTCCACCATCTTCACGATGCGCGCAACTTCATGCGCTTTCAGTCCCTTTGACGGCCCCGCCTTCACGGTCGGTTCGAGCCATACCTTGACGCCTTCGCCGTCCGGTGATTCTACATGAACGTGCATTCTCGGTTCTTCGTTCATCCAGAAGAACACCCGGAACCGCAAATATCTAAATAACTCTGGCATTGCTTAGCTCCTTAATAACCTAACCGCTTCGGATATTAAAGGTTAATTTCGTTTTTTATCATTTCGACCGAATGAAAGAAGAGGCCCCGCTAATCCGTTCCTCATTAATTAGCGGGGCTTTGATTCTCATCGGCTACCGTCATGCAGCCTTTTGTCTCACAGGCGTACTCTTCGGCTCATCACTTTCCCCCGGAGGCGTGTACCGGCATTTCATAGGTTTCAGGGCTAGCACAAAGCGGCCCGTGTCATCCGTTGGTTGTACATACGTGTTGTACTCTTGCATGAGCTGGTCATATAGCATCTGCATTTGCTGACCGATTTTATCTGCATGCGATAAGAACCCTGCGTCTAGTAAAGTTCCAATGACGTCTGCAAATGACGTCAGAGCGAATTCCGCGTGCATCAGCAACCCTTCACGGAATTCAGCAGGATCATTACTGAAGGCATACCGGCCATCAAGAATCCCTACATGCGGATCACGTTTTGTTAGTTCCGGTCTCATGCTGCCACCTCCCGTTGACCTTGTTCGATATCTTCCGGCTTATCTTCGGTGTATTTCAGCTCATCCGGTTTTGGTACAATTCGGTGCATGGGGCAGTCGTGCGGCCCAACTCCCATATCCTCTGCGTAGTAGTCAAACTCCTTCATGAAGGTATCATAGAGGTCTTGCAGTTTTTGCTTCACAATAACCTCATCATGAAGAAGCCCCTCGCATTCAAAAAGATTCATGCAATATCCGAATCCGAGCAAGTGATGCTCCGCCATCATCATCAGCCCCTCCCGGCGCTCTGTTATGTCGCCGCTCTGGCTTAGAGAGCCGTCGTTAATACCAAGGTATGGGTCGCGTTTTGTTGGTTGGTTCATGCTGCTTTTCCTTTCTGGTTGGTGAGGAACTCCTTCATAAGGTCGATAAATTCAGAGGTCGGGCAATTATATTCATTTTGCAGAATGGAAATCCCGACACAGGTAATCGCTGCGAAAAATTCCCGCACACTCTGTTCGGAATCCAGCACCATGCCGACACGATCCATACAGGACGCCAGCTGAAAAAGATCATGGACTTCAATTTCACTTTTGATTTTCATGAGGATGAAATCCATTAACGCCCACCGAGCATCTACCCGACAACGAGTTTGATTTTTGTGTTCCCGGTCAACCGAACGGTCAGTAAACCGCATCCATTCCGTCATTAGAATCTCAACGATTTGTGCTTGCCGGTTCATAAAGGAGGCAATGGAAGAAACCCCATATTCTTTAAGACGTTTTCCGCCGATCTGAAATTCAATACGAAGGGCGGCAGCCGGTTCCTTTTCTCCCCATCGCCGGTAGATCATCGCCGCGTGAATGACAGGATCTGCTTTTTGCTTAACCTCTGCCAGTTTGTCATAAATTCGAAGGCGAAGAGGATTTTTTCCAAAATAAAGAGTGGTCATTTCCTGATGATGGCACTTCACACGCGTAATGTATTTTTCATCACGATACGCCCGACTAAAATAATCAAACTGCCAATCGGGTAAGTCCAAGCAAATATCTGCGCGACCAATTTGATCCCGATCTAATGTGCCGCCCAGCTTTTCCACCACTTCCAGTGCTTTAGCATAGCCGCTCAGCGCCCCTTCGTCTGCCGTCAAACAGTAATCTCCGCTGCAATCAAACATCATGTTTGGAGAATTAGCATAGGTCGGGGAGTTCATCATCATGAAGGTCACTCCATCCACCAAAAACCGCCACCGGAAAAACATCGTCCCTTTTTCGCCAACTTTAATACCGGTTGGACACATTTCGATATTCAGTCCGCGAAAGTTGAAAAGTTTATTTTCTCCTTCGTCCCGTGCTTTGGTTTGCCAGAGATCGAATTCATCCCGAATCTGCAAAAAGGATTTCCACTGGACATAGAAGTTTCCCTTTAGCCCCGGCATCTTTGCATGAAACAACCTCTGTTCTATTCCCGTGCGGGTCGGATCGCAGATAGATCCGATACAGGTCTTCCAGCACAACCCTTTTTCCGGCGGCAACGGACAGACTCTCAGAGATTCTTCAATGCCCTGTTTTTTGCACGACGTTTCACGCTTACAAGAGCGCACGTCAATAGTGCAGAAACGTCTACACACCCAAATGGTGTATTTAAGCCAAAACAGAAGAAAACAGCCTGGGGTGTGGGGGATTTTCCCGTAGGGGTTCTTGCTGTTGCAGCTTGTGGGGAAATTCACTACTTGCAAAAAATAAATACTTATTTTCTATACACATTTTCAATATCCATTACTTTACGCGTACGCTTCGTAAGTTCAGCCAAAAAATGTATTCCGGGGCGCGTTCCTGTTTTTCGAGAGGGTAAATGATTTTTAAGTGGAAACAGTTTTTTAGAGCCCTTGTTTTCCCGCTCATATTGAGCGGTGTATACCTTGCCCAGATACGCTTTCCCGGGCTGTTAAAATACGGGGCCCTGTGGTCGGATCATCCCCGGTAGTGGCAGTTTTTCACAAACGGATTCCTGAGCGGCAATCCGGTGCATCTGGCGATTAATATGTGCTGGGTATGCGTTGTGTGTGCCCATTTTGCCTCACAAATCCGGCTTTATTTTCTGATGATCTACTTTGTCCTCTTTTCTGCTGCTTCATCATTTCTGTATTTCTATTTCTTCATGCCGTCGCACGCCTGGCTGGTTGGTGCGTCGGGGGGTGTATATGCACTGATTGGTTTTTTTTGCTGGTTCCAGCGACGTGAACGGGTCTGCTTTTTCGGCATACGCAAATTCGCGCTGCCCTTTTTCCCAGCTGTGCTGATCCTGCTCGGGTTTGAATTTCTGACCGCAACCTTTTGGATCCGGGTACTGGCGTGGCAGCTGCACATGATCGCCTTCGGAGGCAGCATGCTGGTCGCACTGCTCGTTCACGGGGCTTATGTGTTGACCCGCCGGCTTGCCGCGCATGAGTGCCGGACGGAGCTGCTTCATACTGCTTTTTCGGAGGTTTATATAATTTTGAGCAGAGCCAAAGAGGCCGTAACTGTTACTCCGGTTTGAGTATGGACTGAATTGCGGCACGGAGTGTTTTAAAAGGTCGATTCACCGGATTTAAATGGAGCAAGGGGAGACGTCGGTATGAAAAAAGAAACCCGGATTTTATGCGGCATCGGGGCCTGTTTGCTGGGCTGTCTGGCGCTGGCGGCTATAGCTGTCGATACCGATAACGACGGAATGACCGACAATTACGAACATTTTTTCGGCCTGAACAGTACCAATGCGACCGATGCGGCTTTCGATATGGACGGGGACTCTCTGACCAATCTGCAGGAAGCAGTCCTTTGGACCGATCCCTTCGTCACCGACACCGACCGGGACGGCTGGGCTGATAATATCGACAGCAATCCGGTGAGCCGTGCCGTCTTTCTGTGGGGAGCTTCGCAGTTTACATCGAATGATTTGTACCGCTACACCTTTCCGGTCTGGTGCAGCAGCGGCTTTAAAATCGGCGGAAACTGGACAACCAACGGCTGGGTGGCGGATTCGTCGCTGAGCAACAATACCGGGTCTTTGAACATACAGGTATCCCGTGACCTGCTGACGAATAATGCAGTTCTGGATGTGGAATTGTTTGACGCGACAAATGCCGCCCTGTTTGTGGCACTGTGCGATTCAAATCAGGAAACGATCGTCAGCAACCTGTACGGACAGAGCATTGTGACCGGCTCGCAATCCATTGTAACGCGCCGCCTCACCATTCCCTTTTCAAGCTACAGCAACGCCTGCATTGTGCGTCTGTGGCGCAGTGAGGGAGCGCTTACCGTGTACAGAAGTCTGCTGTACATTGATTCGGACGGCGACGGACTGGATGCCGACCAGGAACTTCAGGCCGGAACATCGGATTTTGATGCAGATTCAGATAATGATGGGCTGAACGACTGGGCTGAGCTGATGTTAACGCATACCAATCCGATGAATGCCGATACGGATGGTGACGGGCATACCGATTATGTTGAGTTTGTGGCGGGCAGTGATCCGAACCGGCTGCTGTCTTTGCCGGTCACAGCCGTCTCCGTGTTTGGAACGGTCGACTACAGCGGTTCTGAAACCGGAACGATCCGCATCGTTGCCGATACGTTTTCCGACCGCTGGAACTCTTCTCTCTATCAGGAACTCGCCGCTCCGGGCCCGTACAGCCTGACTCAGGTTCCGGTTCTTTCCAACCTTTGGATCCGGGCCTGGCGCGATGCGGACGGAAACGGACTCCTCGAACCCTGGGAAGCTCGCGGCGAACATGAGCTTAATCCGCGTTATTTCACCCATTCGGTCAGCAACGTGAATATCACATTGACCGATTACCGGCAGAACTACTCCATGCCGTTTAGCGAAACCTTTGAAGCGGTTCCGGAAATGGCGGGAGCCGCCGGATCTTTGAACGGACAGCATGGCTGGACGGTAACCGGAGCGGGCAGTGCGCTTGTGCAAGCCGGCGAGGTCTTCGGCGGCAGTCAGGCCGTTGCCATTAATAATGCTTCTGCTTCCCACGAATTTATCGACGGGAAAACCAACGTATGGGTTTCCTACCGGCTCAAAATGGGACGGAGCGGTATTCCGCAGAATATTCCGGAAGACATGGCCGTTGTGTTTTTTGTGAATCAGGACGGCTATCTCTGCGTCTTCAATGGCCGGGACTGTGTTGTGCTGCCGACGGTTGTCCCGGACGGCTGGAACCGCTTTGACTTTCATTGCGACTACACAACGAAACGCTGGGATCTTCGCTTCAACCGCGAGCCGGTGGTCAGCAGCTTTGAATTCTACGGCACGCCGTCCGCCTTCCACCTGCTGCGCCTTGACGCCAAAGGCCAGACAGAGTCCTGTATGGATGATGTCCATATTCTTTTTGAAAACCCCGACTCGGATGGCGACAGCCTTTATACGGATGAGGAACTTTCGGCGGGAACTTCAGGCACTAATGCCGACTCGGATGGTGACGGGCTTTCAGATGGAGACGAAATTTTTAAATGGCTGACCAATCCGCTGAATGCTGATACGGATAACGACGGGTATAATGACAATGATGAAATTATGGCGGGCAGCGACCCGAACCGGTCAGAGTCTCGGCCGTTTGCTTATATTCTGCCGTTTAGCGAAACCTTTGAAGCCTTGCCGGAAATGGCTGGAATTGTCGGCGACCTGAACGAACAGCACGGCTGGAAGGTAACCGGCGAGGGCAGTGCGCTGGTGCAAACGAACGAGGTCTTCGGCGGCGGTCAGGCCGCTGCCATTAAAGACGTCTCTTTGTCTCATGAGTTTCTTGACGGGAAAACCAGCGTATGGGTTTCCTACCGGCTCAAAATGGCCCGGGGGAGCATTCCTCAGAATATCCCGGAAGACATGGCCGTTGTGTTTTTTGTGAATCAGTCCGGACATCTCTGCGTCTTCAATGGCCGGGACTGTGTTGTGCTGCCGACACTGGTTCCGGACGGCTGGAACCGCTTTGACTTCCATTGCGACTATGCAACGAAACGCTGGGATCTTCGCTTCAACCGCGAGCCGGTGGTCAGCAGCTTTGAATTTTACGGTACGCCGTCCGCCTTCCATCTGCTGCGCCTTGATGCCAAAGGCCAGACAGAGTCCTGTATGGATGATGTCCATGTTCTTTTTGAGAACCCCGACTCGGACGGTGACGGCTATACAAACGACGAGGAAATACAGGGAGGCAGCAATCCCGGGAATGCCGATTCGATTCCGTCCGGCGAAAAAGCAACGGTCTCCGGCACGATCCTTTATGACGGTTCACAAACCGGCACGATCTATGTGAGTGCGACAACCGATTCCAACGACTGGAACTCCGCTATAAATGTTCAGGTCTCAGCCCCGGGATATTACCATATTACCCAGATTCCGGTGGCGGATCAGGTCTGGATCAAAGCCTGGATGGACAGCAATGGCGACGGCATCCGGGAAGATGAAGAAGTTCAGGGCTCAGCCGGACCGGTTTCTCTGCACTGGCCGAAGAGCGGCATTGATCTGATGCTGAGCATCCCTGACTCCGATAACGATGGCCTCAGCGATGCTCTGGAACGCTGCGGAAAAATCTATCAGGCGGTTCCCGGAGCGTTTACATGGGAAGAAGCCGAAGCGGATGCAAAGCGTCTGGGCGGACACTTGGCGACCATCACCAGCGAACAGGAAGAGACGGCTTTATATCAGTGCATCGGCTATCAGGCTTTTTACAGCAATCATCTTTGGCTTGGCGCTTCGGACATTGATGGAGACGGCCAGTGGAGCTGGATTACCGGCGAACCGTTTGACTATTCCCGCTGGGGAACAGACCGGCCTGTAGCGGGAACCAACCGGGCGGCTATGTACAACATGAATTATACCAGACGGGAAAAAGGACAGCTCTGGTACGATGCCGGCAAAGACAGCCGGTACGGGTATATCATCGAACATACGGTTGCTCTGAATCCGTACAGCAGCGATACCGATGGCGACGGCGTCAACGACTTTGACGAAATCCGTTCGGGCGCAAATCCGGTGCTTGCTGATACCGACGGAGACGGCCTGACTGATGCGGAAGAACTGGCGGCAGGAACCAGCCCGGTTCAACCCGATACGGACTTTGACGGTCTGACCGATAAGGAAGAGCTGGCCATCGGAACCGACCCGGCCAGCCCGGATACAGATGGCGACGGTCTCGCGGACAACATCGAAGTGTACGGACATGTTTATTATCCGGTCTATGAAATCCTCCACTGGCGCGATGCGAAAGCTCATGCGGAATCACTGGGCGGCCATTTGGCAACGATCACCAGCGAACAGGAGCACAACAACGTCGTTCGCACCCTCGGTCTGCCGGTGATGAACCGGTATAACTTCTGGATCGGCGCGAGCGACGAAACGCTGGAAGGCGACTGGCGCTGGGTAACGGGAGAACCCTTTGTCTATGCTCTCTGGAAGGACGGCGAACCGCTTAATGACGGGAACGAAGACTATGCCGAATACAGTAAAAACGGGGGACATAAGTGGAACGATGCGAATGCCTCCCTTTATCGCCCGTACCTGATGGAAATCGATGCGCCGCTCGATCCGTGTAATCCCGACAGTGACGGCGACGGCATATCGGATGGTGAAGAAATTGCCAAAGGCATGAATCCGCTCAGTCTGGATTCGGACGGGGACGGTCTCAGTGATGCCTATGAAATGGCGCACGGGCTGAACGGCGGGATAGCGGACAGCGACTTTGACGGTCTGAATGACAGGGATGAAATCATGCTGGGCACTGACCCGCTCAATCCGGATACGGACGGCGACGGCCTGCTTGATGGCGAAGAGCATTTCATTACCCTGACCAGTCCGCTGGGAACAACCAGCACGGTTCCGGATATGATGCTGAGCGTTTCGGTTGCCGGTGTGCAGACGGTTGGACGGGAACGTCCGCAGGTATCAGTGGACTATATCGAAGACGGTAACGATCTGATAATAACCGCACTGACTCTTGATCCGGAAGTCACCTGGCCGGTCACAAACAATACGGCCGGTATGTACCGGCTCGATCTGCAGCTGGAGCCGTATGAAAAGGCCGTGTATGAACATTACCGTTATCCGGTCGAAGTCAGCATCAACGGCATCGTTATCGGCGAAATGCTGGCGGTGACCAATCGCGGCGATTTAGCGGAAGGGTTTGTGTATACCCCGTGGCTCAACCCCGGTGTGTATGAAGTGAAATGCCGCTTTAAACATTTTATGCCTGATGCGCAGGATGTGCGGATTCACGCGCTCGAATTATGCACCATCAACGGAACCGACAGCAACCAGGACGGTATTCAGGATTGGGTGCAGGCTCGTCTGGACTCCGGCATGGACAGCGACGGCGACGGACTGAGCGATAAAGAAGAGCTGTTCACCTTTGGAACGGATATTTTCAGGACGGACACGGATTATGACGGCTTGAGCGACAGGAAGGAAGTTGACTTGCACACGAATCCGCTTGATGCCGACAGCGATCATGACGGCATTAACGACGGTGCGGAAGTTAACGAACTGTCAACCAATCCGCTGATTGCCGAACCGGATGGCACTGTGACCACCGTTCTGTCCATCCCGGGATCCGCAACAACAAATACCACAGGCAGCTGGATTGTAAACGGCACCTCAATTCAATCGGCAGGCCGGCGCGGAGAACTCGAATACCGCTTTACGTTGCCCGGACAGGACATATGCCGGCTGGAAATCGAAGCCGAGCATCTCTGGAAGACAACGGCCGCTTCTTCAAACCAGACCGCAGACACCAGTACGCTGGATGTTTATGTGGACGGAATGTATATCGGCAGCCGCGATATCGTATCCAGGAACGGGGCCGCTGCCGTTGCGCAGATATTCCTGCCGGTACTGCCTCCGGGTGAACACACCCTGACGGTCTTCTGGGAAAACCTGAACCGGCGGCTGTCTCTCAAAGTCAAAGAACTGCGTTTCCAGCAGCTCGGCGGAACGGATGCGAACGGCGACGGCATCAAAGACTGGGTGCAGGCGGCCGTTTTTAACAGCACATCAATAGACTCACCGCTTCAGTCTGTGGTTTCACCGATCTGTCTTGAAGGAGCCGCTCATTACCCCGAACTGGCATCCATTGATGTCCAATCGTCAATCTCCAATCATCAATCATCAATCGTCCATCGCGGCGCAGGCTCCCGCTGGTACACCGATGTTCCTCTCAATCAGACCGGGACGACGGCGGTGGCGGTTTCGTTTGAGAGCGGCGCGGTTACCCGCACCGTTCAGGCCGAGTGGATACCGTTCAACATCCTGCAGGACAGCCGGACCAATCTCATGCTTCGCGCCGGCGACTCTCTCAAACTGACCGCGCTGCCGCAGGACTGGAACGGCGGACAGTTCATCCTGACGGTCAACGGGCAGGAAACCCGTTCGCCGAACTGCCGTCCGCTGATCTATCTGTTCGAACAGCCCGGCCTTTATACCGTGCGCGGCGAATACCGCCACGGAAATCAGACAACGATTCAACAGATGACGGTCACTGTGACCGGCTGGAACTACAGCGGCGAAACACCGGCCTGTATCGAAGGGGTCGAACGCGAATGGACGGTTTCGGGACTGCCGCAAGGCGCGGTTCTCGAAGCCGCTGCCGCGATGAATATGAACGTGCTGAATGTCTCGGCAACCAACAACGAACAGCAGACAACCCTTTCGCTGAAAGCGGATGAAATCAACGGTGAACACCGGGCGGTGGTCCGGCTCTATTCCGGCGGGCCGGTGGTTACCAATATTGCGCTCAACCCGTTCCGGGTGCTGTCCGGCGCGGATCAATACATGCGGATTGTTGAGCGTTATGAAGACAGCGAACTGTGGGAAACCTCTCTGATCGAAAAATATCTCCCGCCGGACGTAGAGGTGCAGATCGACGTGTTTGCCGCCGGGGTGACGCTGGATGATTACACCATCGGGCGGCAGTTAACGGTCGGCGACTTTGATCCGACGGGCGAATACGCCTTCCGGCTGTTCCACCCCAACGAACGGGAAGGCTCCACCTGCTACCGGATAAAAATCTTCCAGAACGGACAGGAGATCGGGCAGCTGCGCTGAACACCCTTCCGAAATTTAACCGCCACCTGCTGAACGGAAAAACTTATGAAAAAAATCATCAAAAAAGGTTCGCTCTGGATCAACCTGATATTTCTTACAGTGCTGTGCCTGAATTTGGGGCCGACAGTGTCTGTTTATGCTGAAAATCTGCCGCCGGACAAGTGCTTTTGCTGCGGGGAATCGGATTGTGCAGAATGTTCGACTGCAAAATGCGACGGGTGTGAAAAGTGTGAAAATTGTTGTTCCGACAGCTTAGGGTGCAGCAAATGCGAGTGCGACAGTTGCGGAAAATGTTCCCGCCATTGCGGCTGTGACCGAAGTCAGATGTGCAGCTATGGGGATTGCAATGACTGTAAGGAATGCTGCGGCTGTGTTCCGTGTGCTTGTTGTCTCGGGTGCCAAATGCATGATTGCGGATGCGGGTCTGGGTGGTGTAGCGATCCGAATTGCGGAAAATGTGCAAACTGCTGCGAATGTTGGGAGTGTGTTTTTTGTGGAAAATGTGGACAGCATTGCCCTTGTATCGATTATGAAAATTGGGATTCATATCTTCGCGAAAACACCTATCGGCTGGATCTGTTTTCGGGGGCGGCGCATCGTAAAATCAGTGTCTCCGGCCTGCCGATGCCGGCGGCCAAACCTCAGCGGAAAGGTGAAACGGACTATACTCCCGAAGAAACTTCCGTTGATGCTCTTTCCTTGAATCTTCGCCACGAAGTGACCGATCTTTTTATTCCTCTGGCTTCGGATCAGCTGACCTTGTCTGTACGGAGAAATCTGACCCAATCTTCGTATTCTGTCCGGACTGATTTTAAAGCCCCGTCCGGAGATACCCCGTACGAGAACGCACCTGATGTACCGGATCTGCCGCTGGCTGCCACGGCGTTTGGTGCCTGTTGGAATTCCGGACTGGACTGCGGAATACAGATTGTAACCTCGTACAGTTATAACCGGGAGAAAAATTTATTTTGCGTACCTGGCGGCTTTGAAACCACGATGGTCGTCACGGATGAAAACGGGCAGAAATACCGCTTCGGTCAAGGAGGTTCTGGCGAGTGGATTCCGCTGCCGTCACCTGTGCGTAATGCGGATGAATGCAATGTCTCTTTAAATGAGTCCGGCGACACATATGTTTTTGACCGCCGGTTTGGCACGCGGATTATTTTTGATCGGACGGCTGTTGCAACTGAAGGGACCTCCGCTCCCAGTTACAGCAGGATTTTTGGTAATCCCCAGGAAGATTATGCAGGACGGACATATTGCCGTCCGAAATATGTGGAAGACCGGTATGGTAATAAGCTGGCGTATGTCTATCAGGGGAACAGTTTGGTGCCGTGCGTGATTAAGGCGCTGAACAGCACGCAAACTGTAAATGATGCAACGGGCTTGATGCTGACCATTAATGCCAGTAACGGCATTGTACAGTCCGTGACAGACCCCGCAGGGAACATCGTGATGTACAGTTATGGGCGGTCCGGCGCAAGTACGGTTTATCCCGGCGGAGCTCCTTGTTTGCAAAGTGTCGTTCGCGATGGAGCGACAGTGGCTTCTTATGCTTATGCGGAATACGTCTGGAGCAAGTCGTTCGGGTATTATAACTATTATTGGATACATGGAAGTGGAGAAAATGAAGAAAGCGGCGGGAAATCAGGAGCATTATCGTGCGACTATTATCATTTGGTGTTGAGTTCGGTTGCCGATGCCAACGGGAATCAGTACAACTTCGACTGGGTCAAGAACAGCTCGGACTGCATTTTAGAGCACTATGCGTCTAACAATATGAATGCTCCGGCAGATGCCAACACGCTGTCTCCGGGCGATTGGACTGTTGAAACCGACCGGGTTTCGTCGGATTTACAGCTTCAAACGATTTCCCACGGGACGGATATAACGCACTTCAGCGTGGATAAAGCCTTGGTAGCGCTCTCTCAGACAAATTTGGCGCAAGGAGCTTCGTATCGCACCAAAGTGGTGGATGCGAGCGGGAACAGCTGGACGTATGAGTTGATGGATCCTGCGATTGTGCACATTTCACAAGATATGCAAAGCGAGCCTGGATTGACCGTGACGCTTAATATCGACGACGGGGCGATGTTTAAAACGCTCAAAATATCGGATCAGAACGAAGGCTTTGAAACGTTCCGCTTTGATCAAACTGTTGGCATGGCACTGCAGCGGGCCGAGGATTACTTCTGCAGCACCACGAAATATGAGCATGCTCAGTCGGAACAGCCGACCGCGCAGATTAACGCTCTGGGAGTCCGGCAGAATTATGAGTATGAGCCGGTTTATCAGCAAAAATCCCTGGTTGAAGATGGGCTCTCCCGGCGAACCCTATTCGAGTTCGACGGGTTTGGGAACCGGATAAATGCAATCGAGCGGGATGCGCAAGGCCGTGCAGTCAGTGTTACCGAAATGGCCTACACCAACGCGGCGTATCCGAATTTCATGACGAAGAAGACGGTTAAGAAGATGGACGGTGCCGGCGACCCGTCGTGGGTGACAAATCAGGTTACAGTGTTTGAACCGCACGTCTACGGGCAGGTCGGCCGCAAAATTGTGGATCCCGGCGGACTGAATCTGGTGACGGTCTATGACTATGACAAAAACAACAACCTGATCAGTGTCATAGACCCGAACGGCAATATGACGACAAACGCCTATGACGCGCACAACCGGCTGACCGGAATCTATTTCTTTGACGGCACCGCCACGCCGAAATCCTCGAAACGGTTCTGGTATGACCCGCGCGGTAATAAGACATGGGAAAAGGACGAGAACGGGAATTATTCCTACTTTGAATACGACTCGCGCAACAATTGCACCAAGACGGTTCGCGTTATGGATACGTCGTCAACCAATGACATTGTGACGACTGCTGAATACAACGCGATGGGCGGACTGACCGCGACGGTGGATGCGTCCGGTCTGCGCACGGAATATCAGTATGACCATATCCAGCGACTGACGAATACTATCGTAGGGGCCAACCTGCCTCAGACCCATTGGCAGGTGACGGCTTACGGCTATGAGGGCGACAACTGCGGCAGTCTGGTGTTCAACTCCGAAGGGTTTAAGCCCGTCACCGTGACCGATCCTCGCGGCTATGTGACGACGACCGTCTATGACAAGCTGCACCGTCCAATTGAGGTGCGGTCTCAGGTAACGAACGGCGTTGAAACAGTCACCCTGAATACCTACGACGATGTCGGCAATCTGACCGTGGTCAGCAATAAAGTCAGCGACGGGGTCTGGCAGGTGACCCGCACGATCTACGACGAGCAGGATCGTCCGGTTTGCGTGATTAACCCCGACGGCACTTCGAACACGGTGGCTTATACCTCCACCGGTCTGAAGTGGAAGAGCGTTGATGAGCTCGGGCGCGTAAGCACGATTGAATACGATGCCGCCGGGCGTCCCGTCAAAACCATTGCGCCCATCACGAACGTTGTGACGCAAACCGGTTACGACGCCAACGGCAATGTTCTGTGGGTTAAAGATCCCAACGGCCATGACACCATCCGCTACTATGATTTCCGCAATCGCGTTATTATGACGGTTTTGCCGCAGGTTTGGGATCCGGAGTCCGGCGAGGTATCCTACTCTCTGGTTGAGCAGACCTACGATGCGGTCAGCAATGTTGTTTCAGTGACCGATGCGCGCGGGCATACCGTTTCGAACCTCTACGACCGCAACAACCGGCTGATCAGTACGCTGGCTCCGGCCGTGCAGGTGTATGGACAGAGCGGCACGGTGCGCCCTGCCACCACGAATGTTTATGACAAAGCAGGTCGTATCGTCGCCACCACCGACGCCAACGGCAGAACCGTCCAGATGCAATACGACGCCTTCGGACGCCTCACCAACACCGTGGATGCCGTCGGCAACACCATTTCGTTCGAATACGACAAGAACGGCAACCAGACCGCGCTGATTGACGGCAACGGCAACCGGACAGAATTCCGCTACGACGGCCTCAACCGCAAAACCAGCACCATCTATCCCGGCGGTAGCCACGAAGACGCGGTCTATGACCTTGTCGGCAATCGCATCAAACGCATCGACTGCAACGGCGCCGTCACCCACTACATTTATGATGCCAGAAATCGCCTCGACCTCGTGAAGTACGGGCCGGATGCCTCCGCCCCAGACCGCACCCGCGACTACGTCTATGACGCCGCCGGCAATCTTTTGGATGTTCTGGAACGCGACAATCAGCAATCGGCAATCAGCAACGCGTGTGTCTCTTATTCTTACGATTCGCTGAACCGCAAAGTGGGTGAGACCTCGGCAGGCGTAACGCATCAGTACCGGTATGATCTCAACGGCAACCGGACGCAGGCGGTCTACGGCGTAACCGGTCGCACCAATTCGTGGGAATATGACGCGCTCAACCGCATCGCGCAGATAAAAGACGGAACCAATACCACCACGTATTCGTACGACCTGAACGGCAACCCTGTCGAACGGCGGTATCCGAATAATGTCACGGAGTCGCGGGTGTTTGATGCGATGAACCGGCTGGTCAGCATGACCAACAGCCTGGCAACCGATAACCAAAAACTGATAACCACGTATTCGTACGACGCCGTCGGCTCCGCCCGTGAAATGGTCCAGAGCTCGTCGGGACTGAGCGGTAAAGCGCAGGACACCGTCACGAAGTGGGCGTATGACAACCGCTATCGCCTCACCAACGAAACGGTCTGCATCACCGGCGGCGCGACCAACTCCACCGCCTACGCCTGGGACAGTGCCGACAACCGGCTCTCCAAAACGGTTGCGGTTTCAACGAATGGAACGTTTTTAACGGTTTCGACGGCTCTCTACACCAACAACGCCCTGAACCAGATGCTCGGTTATACGGAAGTTGCCTCTGTGACCTCCGTGGTTCAATTCGCGTATGATTCGAATGGAGCCCGTACCAACAAAACAGCCATCACCAGCGGGACGAACTCCACCACGACCTACGTTTACGACGAAGACAACCGTCTTCTCCGTGCCTCCGTGGGCTCTGTGGTAAGCACATTTGCTTACGATTACAGAAGCCGTCGCTATTACCGTTCGACGCCGACCGAAACCAACCTCTGCGTCTTCGACGGCGGACTGACCGTTCAGGAGTACAATCTCTCCCCTAATAACCAATCTCCAATAACTAATAACTTGTCCACGGAG
>Ga0116171_10003065_pt1 | contig 15536 bp, 16 predicted proteins | sample AD_JPNHW2_MetaG_FD_89798 | JGI IMG/M metagenome (GOLD analysis project Ga0116171, IMG submission 89798) | Active sludge microbial communities of municipal wastewater-treating anaerobic digesters from Japan - AD_JPNHW2_MetaG | ecosystem: Engineered > Bioreactor > Anaerobic > Digestate | place...
CAAAAAGCTTTTAAAGAAGAAAAGATCCGTAAAGAATCGGAAACTCTTGCCAAAGCTCTGGAAAACATCACGGTTAAAGTTGGTGCTAAAGCCGGTACTTCAGGAAAAATATTCGGTTCTGTTAACGCAATACAGGTTGCCGATGCCATTAAAAGCCAATTCAATTATGACATCGATCGCAAAAAGATTTCTGTGGATGGTGAACATATAAAAGAATTAGGTACTTATTCAGCAAAAATCAATATCTATAAAGACATTAAAGTCGATATTAAATTTGAAGTTATAGCAGAATAACTTTGTTTACTTAGTTATTTAAAAATTAAATCCCGGCTTAATCACCGGGATTTTTTATTTTTGCAGCAAGCATGTTATCAAAAAACACTATCAAATATATTAAATCACTTTCCTTAAAAAAATTCCGTGAAGAATACGGAGTCTTTATTGCTGAAGGTCCAAAATTAGTTTCCGACCTTGTTCAAAGTAAACTAAAAATAGAAAATATTTATGCCACAAAGTCATGGCTCGATGAGAGCCCCATTAATTCAGATGCTTCATACACTTGTGTCTGCATTACAGAAGAAGAACTTTCAAAGATAAGCCAGCTGACAACAGCCAACCAGGTTCTTGCCGTTGTCAAAATTCCGGTAGTGCCTTTTGATCCTGAACTGGCAAAACAAACGCTGATTATTACCCTTGATGATATTCGCGATCCGGGCAACCTGGGAACGATCATCCGGATAGCCGACTGGTTTGGTTACCGGCATATTTTATGCTCCCATACTACTGTGGATGCCTATAACCCAAAATGTGTGCAGGCAACCATGGGTTCCATAACCCGTGTTAATGTTTATTATAAAAACATTGTAGAAATACTCAGTCAATCAAAAGAGCACGTTGACATATATGGGGCGTTTCTTAAAGGGCAGAATATTTATAATGAGACTTTGGACAATAATGGATTTCTTATCATCGGAAACGAAGCGAGCGGTATTTCTCCCCTAATTGAAAAACTTGTAAGCAGACGTTTATTTATTCCTTCAGGCAATAATACCGGTTCAAACGCCGAATCACTAAACGCATCAGCGGCTGCGGCTATAATCTGTTCTGAATTTTTCAGAAGGTCACAAAAAACCACGAACGGGAAATTATGAAATATTATATCATAGCCGGTGAAGCTTCGGGCGATCTGCACGCATCAAACCTGATGCGAGAAATAAAAAGTAATGACCACGATGCTTTTTTCCGTTGTTGGGGTGGCGATCTGATGAAAGCCCAGGGCGCTGAAAATGTAAGGCACATCAGCGAAATCTCTTTCATGGGTTTCGCCGAAGTAGTGCTGAACCTCCGAACCATCTTGCGTAATATAAGTTTTTGCAAATCAGATATAATAAATTTTAACCCGGACGCCATTATTTTAGTTGATTATCCGGGATTTAACCTCAGAATTGCAGAATTTGCGCACAATAAAGGCTATAAGGTTATTTATTACATATCGCCCCAGATTTGGGCGTGGAAACAATCGCGCGTATATAAAATCAGGAAAGTCGTGGGAAAAATGATGGTAATATTACCATTTGAAAAAGACTTTTACAGGCGTTTCGAATTTGATGCTGATTATGTTGGTAATCCGCTATTAGATGCTGTTGAAGATTATAAAAAAAAGAATTCCTATCAGCATTTCAGGGTTGAAAATAATTTGAACGAAAAGCCAATAGTAGCCTTGCTTCCCGGAAGTCGCAAACAGGAAATCTCCCGAATGCTCAGCGTGATGCTTGCTGTTCAGAAAGATTTTGCTGATCTTCAGTTTGTCATTGCCGGAGCGCCATCAATATCAGCGGATTTTTATGAAAAAATCGTAAAAGACAATAAAATAAAAATCGTCTATAATCGGACTTATGACCTGTTCATGAACAGCGACGCGGCTTTGGTTACCTCAGGCACGGCAACATTAGAAGCTGCTTTGTTTGATGTACCGGAAGTTGTTTGTTATAAAGGCTCGTGGATCTCTTATCAAATTGCAAAACTTGTAATAAAAGTGAAATACATTTCGCTGGTCAATCTGATCATGGACAAAAAAGTTGTCACAGAATTAATCCAGACAAAACTCACAAAAAACAATCTTAAAGCAGAATTGCAAACTGTTTTAAACAACAAAGCACATATTTCGCAATTAAAAAGCGATTATGCCCAGTTGAAGCATATTCTTGGTGATGCCGGTGCAAGTAAAAAAGCGGCAGAAGTTATCAGCAATTACCTGAAATCAACTCACTAACCTCCAACAAAATTTTCCAAATAACGATACTCAGGAGTAAATTCTCCCTTGTGGAGTATCATACCTTTTTTTATAGCCCTTGGCAAATCAAGATCTTCAAAAGGCTGGTCGTAGTCGGCATTGGCAATAGGTTTGATAAAATTAATCAGCATATCACCGAATGAATAGGAAGAATCGCGCGGCAACTCACTGGGCAGGATGGAAACGGCCATATCAAGTATACCATTGCCTTCATGTCCCATTTTGTAAGTATCGGTAATGGGATCATATACAAATATTGGATCTTCAATATGCGTTCCGTCATGGGTGCACTCTATAGATCCGTTTGGGTCACAGGTAATATCACCAATCACGGTTAGTTTTGGCTGTCCCTTCGAAAAAAGCTTTTTAAGATAGTCTTTTGTCACGATCCGTGGGCACTGAGGATTCCAATACATACAATTCATCAGTACCGTCAAGTGTGGAATATATTGTTCGAATTTGCTATTATAATCCTGTGGATTTGCATAGAAATCGTGTAAATCAAATTCCTTTCCTTCTTTATGTACATAAATATCTTCTTCCTTGAAAACTACTTTATAAATGATATTATTAGGCAAATTATGCCGGTGTTTTAAGGTAAGTAGTTTTTCCGCAGAAATTTCTTTTACAGGTAACAATCCTAAAATTTCCTGAGCACCGTTCGACACATTTCCATAACCGGTAAAACCGACTACAAAAGGTCTCAGCCCTTCGGTCAGTCCGTTTTCAGAAATCTGCTGGCCGATTAATGAAATAATATCTTTTGCTTCTTTCAGCGAATGGTATTTATGAGCCTGTTTTACCTTGGTAAGTTTGTTTTCCATACCAAGTTCTTTTAGCCTTAAACCAAAAGCCCACATGGTATTTATCATACCCGCCATACCGGCATATCTTCCAAAAAAAATCAGGCGTTTTCCCTGTTCGTCAACAATTTTCTCATAATCGATCAGATTGCATTTCTTTTCGATCATTTTACGAAGCATCGGCATATTATATGGTTGCCCTTTTATTACATGCGAAAAAAACACATAGGTCTTTTCAGGTTCAAAAATTTCCTCAGGCATTTCTTTTATCCCGAGAATGATATCACATTTTTTCAGGTCCTTTGAAATCTTCGCACCTGCTTTTACAAATTCATCATCTGAAAATATCCGTTTATCGGATGTCTGAACAACAAAATCCAATTTGTGATGCAAAATAAGACGTTCAATATGTTTGGGTGTGAGTGGTGCACGGCGTTCCATCAGGTATTTATCTTCGTGCCTAATTCCTATAAATTTACTCATAAAATATTTTTTTTGCAAACGTACAAAAAAAAAGATAATAAAAGTAATAAGAACGAATACTACTTTGTATAATATTATGTAATAAATGTCAGAAAAAAAACCACAGGGTCAATAAAATTTGTTAATTTTGTTTCCAGATTAACTTATAAGTTAATTTTTTATTAATATTTATTAAGTTCTGAAATGAAAAAAAGCAAAATCAAACGCAGACTGCTAATCCGTGAAGGATATAAACTTATGCGTAAAAATGGATATCAGTCAACAAGCATTGATGATATCGTAAATAATCTCTCTATTCCAAAGGGATCTTTTTATTATTATTTTAAAAATAAAGAAGATTTTGGGATGGAAGTGCTCGAATATTACATGGATATCGTAGTAAAGAGAATTGAAAAAACACTCAACGATCCAACAATTTCGCCTAAACAAAGAATAATCAAACTTTATTCTGATTATATTGATAGCTTTACTAATCACGGTGGAAATATTTATGGAAACTTTGCTGCAAATATGCTTCACGATCTTTCGGAAAAAAACAGTCTGGTAATGGAACGGTCTGAAAAATTTTTCCTCGAAATTAAAAACCAACATATCAGTTGTCTTCAACAGGCAAGAAGAAACGGAGAAATTGAACGATCTCATGATGTCGAAAAGCTAACCAAACTTATTATTTATTCATGGGAAGGTGCGCTTTTGAGAGCAAACAATGTTAACAACATCAAGTCATTGTTTATATTCCGTGAACTTTTGCGCGATTTTATTTTAAAATAGAAATTATTTTTGGCGACCGTCAATTAATTTTATAAGTTTTGGCACATTACTTGTAAAAAACTTTTTTACCATATTTACAACAAAACAATTTAATACAAACCTTTAAACCTTTTGCTTATGAAAAAGATTTTTTTACTCAGCCTTATTTTCGCAGTTTTTACCTGCAAGATTTTCTCACAATCAAATGTTACAGTTTTTAATCAGGAAGGAGAAAAATTCTGGGTAATTGTTAATGGTATCAAACAAAATGAAACAGCCCAGACCAATGTTCAGGTTACAGGATTGACAGAACAAAACTATAAAATAAAGGTAATTTTCGAAAATAACAACCTGCCGGCTATTGATAAAATGATCTATACCCGTGACGTGGATGGAAATTTTTTAAGTACCAGTTACGAAGTAAAAAAAGATAAAAAAGGGGCGTATGCATTAAAACTTTCAAGTTATAGTGAAGCTCCAACAGCTTCTGCAACCCAATATTCAGCACCATTAGTACTTGTCGAAAGGCCTGTAACCCAAGCCCAGGTAAACACAAATCAAACTCAAACTACAACAACGGTGGTTTCAGGGAACACCCAGGTAAATGGAGGTTCAGTCGGCATCAATGCTGTTGATCCTGTTACGGGCGAAGTTATCAGTGTAAACATGTCGGTAAATGGCGGCATTAACGGCGCCGGCGGTACGGTTACATCAACCACCACGACCACCACCACTACAACCTCAACAAATAATAACATTCAAACTACAAACAATCAGATACAGGAACATTATATTATGCAGGGATACAGCGGACCCATGGGTTGCCCATGGCCAATGTCGGAACCGGATTTTCAGTCAGCAAAAAGTTCCATCAATTCAAAATCATTTGAAGACAGCAAGCTGACCATTGCCAAACAAATTCTTGGTTCAAACTGTCTGCTATGCTCACAGGTAAGGGATATCATGGGCTTATTTTCTTTCGAGTCGACCAGACTTGATTTTGCTAAATTTGCTTATAGCCGTGTTTTCGATCAGGGCAATTATTACAAGCTGAATGATGCGTTTACATTTGAAAGTTCAATTGATGAACTGAACGAGTACATAAACAAAAGATAAATTCATTTTACATGATAAAAAAGCCGGGCAATTTAGTCCGGCTTTTTTTTATATATTATACTTTTATTAAAATATTATTTGTTTTACCTTTGCGCGGAATCAAAAAAATAACTTTTAACAAATTACAATATAACAGGAGGAAACTAAAAAATGGCTACAAAAAGTAAAAAGTATGTTTATTATTTTGGAGGAAAAAAAGCTGAAGGTAAAGCTGAAATGAAAAACCTGCTTGGTGGTAAGGGCGCCAATCTTGCAGAAATGGTTAATCTGGGATTACCTGTACCTGCCGGATTTTCTATTACTACAGAATGCTGCACCGATTATTACGAAAATAAATGCCAGTTACCGAAATCATTAAATGATGAGGTTTGGGCAGGAATGAAAAAGATTGAAAATGAAATGGGAATGAAATATGGCGATGCCAACAACCCATTACTATTATCCTGCCGTTCAGGCGCCCGTAGTTCAATGCCCGGCATGATGGACACCGTGTTGAACGTTGGTCTGTGTACTGCCACCATACCCGGATTAATTAAAAAAACCAATAACCCGCGTTTTGTATGGGATTCATACAGACGACTGGTGATGATGTATGCCGATGTTGTTATGGATAAAGCCGAAGGCCTTGACCGCGATATCCGTAAGAAACTTGATGACATGCTGAATGATTATAAAAAAGCAAAAAAAGTAAAACAAGATACTGACCTCACCGCTGAAGACCTGAAATTTCTTGCAGATGAATTCAAGAAAAAAATTAAGAAAGAACTCGGAAAAGAATTTCCGGATGATGCAAAAGAACAATTGTTTGGAGGTATCAAAGCTGTTTTCAAAAGCTGGAACGGTAAAAAAGCTGTTTCCTACCGCCGTATAGAAGGTATTCCTGATGATTGGGGAACTGCAGTTAACGTACAGGCCATGGTATTCGGAAACATGGGCGAATCTTCTGCAACAGGTGTTGCTTTCACACGTAACCCGGCTACCGGAGAAAATATCTTTTATGGCGAATGGCTCATCAATGCTCAGGGCGAAGACGTAGTTGCCGGTATCCGCACACCAAACCCGCTGAATGACGACACAAAAAATGAACAGAATAAACATCTGCACAGCATGCAGGAGCAAATGCCAAAAACCTATGCTGAATTAAATAAAATTCGCGCCATCTTAGAAAAGAATTTCAAAGATATGCTCGACATTGAATTCACCATTCAGGAGAAAAAATTATACATGCTCCAGTGCCGCGTTGGTAAACGTACCGGTACCGCTGCTCTGAATATGGCCATGGATATGTTAAAAGATAAACTTATCGATGAAAAAACGGCTGTATTACGCGTTGACCCTGCACAACTCGATGAATTATTACATCCTATCTGCGATCCTGCTGAAGAAAAGAAAGTAGCTGTTTTGGTAAAAGGATTACCTGCCGGCCCCGGCGCTGCTGTTGGCCAACTGGTTTTCACAGCCGAAGATGCCGTAGCATGGGAACGCAAAGGAAAAACAGTCATCCTTATCCGTGAAGAAACCAACCCGGAAGATGTTGAAGGTATGCGCGCTGCAGCTGGTATTTTAACTGCTCGTGGTGGTATGACTTCACATGCAGCGCTTGTTGCACGTGGCTGGGGTAAATGCTGTATCGTCGGAGCCGGAAAATTACACGTTGACGTTAAAGCAAAAACAGCAAAAATTGAAGGCACAAACATCGTTTTAAAAGAAGGCGATTTTGTTACCCTGAACGGAACAAAAGGACATGTGTACCAAAAAGCACTGAAACTCATGGATGCTACTGAAAATCCACGTTTCAAACAATTCATGAAAATTGTTGACAACTTCCGTACTATGGGTGTCCGCACCAATGCTGAAACTCCGGAAGATGCAAAAATAGCCCGTGAATATGGAGCTGAAGGTATTGGACTGTTCCGTACAGAACATATGTTCTACGGCATAGGTTCAGAAAAACCTTTATTAGCGCTCCGCAAAATGATCCTGAGCAACACCAAAGAAGAACGTGTTAAAGCGCTGAAAGAATTATATCCTTTTATGAAAAAAGATATAAAAGCTACTTTGTTAGCCATGGATAAACTGCCTGTTACGTTCCGCCTCCTCGATCCTCCACTGCATGAATTCGTTCCTCAGGGACACGAAAAACAAGCAGAACTGGCTAAGGAATTAAACATTAAAGTGGCAGACATCGCAAAACGCGGCGAAGCATTACACGAAAACAACCCGATGATGGGACACCGCGGCGTTCGCTTGAGCGTGACCTATCCGGAAATTTCCGAAATTCAATTCCGCGCTATTTTCGAATCTGCACAGGAATTACTGAATGAAGGCCATCATCCGAAACCGGAAATCATGGTACCCGTTACCTGCGAAGTTGGCGAACTGGATGTTACCAAGAAAATTGCCGACAGGGTTTATGAAGAAGTTTGCAATAAATTCAAAGTAAAATCTATCAGCTACCTCTACGGTACGATGATCGAAATACCACGTGCCTGCCTGCTTGGCGACAAAATGGCAAAAACAGCACAGTTCTTCTCATTCGGAACCAACGACCTTACACAGATGACCTTTGGTTTCAGCCGCGATGATATTGGTGGATTTATGAATGACTACCTTGATCAGAAAATTTTAGCAGCTGATCCATTCCAGACTATCGACCAGGAAGGTACCGGCCAGTTGATTGAAATGGCTGTTAAGAAAGGCCGTACAACTCGCCCCGACCTCAAAGTAGGGATTTGCGGTGAACAGGGTGGCGATCCTGCATCCGTTGAATTCTGTTACAAAACAGGTTTGTCCTATGTAAGCTGCTCACCATTCCGCGTTCCAATCGCACGTTTGGCTGCTGCACAGGCTTCCATTAAATTTGGTAGCAGAACAGCAAAACCTGCCGCTAAAAAAGCAGTGAAGAAAAAATAAATTAAATTTTATTGAATAAAAAACGGAGGGCAAATTCATGAATTTGCCCTCCGTTTTTTTATGATTTTAATCCAATTCCTCTTTCAGCTCCAGCAGAAAATCCTTGATTTTATTGAGTGAGGCAACAACCTCCACATTGTCTATAGTATCGACTTTATTTTCTTTCATCTTGTCTTTGGCGCCCTGCAGGGTAAAGCCGCGCTCCTTAACCAAGTGATAAATAATATAAAAATTATCCACATCGGCTTTGGTAAACAAACGGTTGCCTTTTTTGTTGCGAAACGGCTGGATGATATCAAATTCTTTTTCCCAGAAGCGGATCAGCGAGGTGTTAACATCAAACATTTTGGCCACTTCGCCAATGGTGTAATATAACTTTTCGGGTGGATTTTTTTTCAGAGGCATATTAATTCAGATTTCAGAAGTCAGAAGTACGAATTGCTTATACAAACTTAAAGATTTTAAATTAAATAAAATAATAATGATTTTTTTATTTTTATGTATATACCGCCACGAACATTTATAAAAATGGCTTGCCATATGGCAGGCTTATTACTTTTATTAGATTTATAAATATAAAATAAGATTAAGGAAATACTTTATAAATATCTTTGCGATGAACTATTCGGGCAAATTCAACAATATTGTTCTCAATAAAAACGCCTATCCGATAATCTCCCATTCTGATTCTGTACGCAAATTTATAACCGGATAGCTTTTTTAATCCTTTAATATCGGTAATTTTAGTAGCTTTCTCAACATTTTCAATTACATCTGCACATCGTTTTTGATGCTTTTCAATAATAACTTATCTAAATCTTTTTCGAATTGCTTTAAAAATTCGGTTTTCATTTCATACCTAATTTTGCCATGATTTTTTCGCGTGACACTTTTTTTGTCCTATCAGCGACTTTCATTAATTTAATCAGGCCAAAATCTTCTAGATCCTCGGCACTCAGTACTTTCGTCTGAATGCGCATTTTTTTGAGTATTTCATGAATTAACCGCAATTCAGTTTTATTCTTGGTTGTCACAATTATCGAGTCCATGATAAATAGGTTTTGATATATGCAAATATACGAAAAAATTGTTTACCAATTGTATAATTTTATTGTCAGCGCTTAGCTGCTATTGCAATCCGGATAAATCACAAGGTGCTTGAAGTTTGAAATTCCACCATTGCCACCAACGACTTTCAACCTTAAACTTTAAACTTGCAACTTATAACTCTTAACTAAACCGTATCGCCCTCACCGGCGTAATCCTTGTAACCACATAAGTAGGTATGATCAGCACCAGGACACAAACTGCAATGGTGCCGAAATTGATGAGCAGAATATTCAAAACATCAAGGTTGATAGGTACTTCACGCACGTAATACGAAGCCGGATCAAGTTTAATAATGCCGAAAAATTTTTGAATAAAACAAACTAACAAAAATGGTTTGACACTTAGAAGGCTTTATACTTTTTATTTTTGTGAAACTCATACTATCTTTTTTCTTATTTTTGTAATAAACTTTCACACATGAGCCAACAGGAAATGGAGCATATTATTCTTGATTACCTCAAAACATTTAACCTTTTGCAGATAGGTGTTTTTGGTTCATTTGCACGCAACCAGCAAAACCCAGGCAGCGATATTGATCTTTTGGTAAAATTTAAAACTACTCCTTCGCTGCTGCAATTAATTAAAATCGAAAACGAGTTGAGCAAAAAATTAGGAATAAAGGTGGACCTGATTACAAAGGGAGCGATTAAAAACAAAAGAATTAAAGCCAATATAGAACAAGACCTTAAAATTATTTTTAATGCCTAAAGACAATCTTGCATACATCGACCATATTCTTAAATGCATCAGGAAAATTCGAAAATTTGTTAAGGGTATCGACAAAAAAGAATTTGCCCGAAATGAAATGCTTCAGGACGCCGTAATCAGAAACTTTGAAGTTATTGGTGAAGCGAGTAAAAAAATTACAGCCGATTTTAAAAAGGTATATTATGACGTGCCATGGAAAGAAATTTCAGGAATGCGTGACAAATTAATACACGATTATCTAGGTGTAGATATTGATGTAATTTGGGAGACCATCGAACAAGACCTTCCTGTTTTGCTAAAAGCATTAAAGAAAATTGATATTCAAAAGTCTTTACCCCATGGTTCACTGTGATGAGCAAGTCATTTTTTCTTAGGCAATCCGATTAAATATTAATTCTTTGGAAATCCACATCTGTCAATCCAAAATATCGACTTTCAGCTTGCAACTAAAAACTCTTAACTAAACCGTATCGCCCTCACCGGCGTGATCCTTGTAACCACATAAGTAGGGATGATCAACACCAGGACACAAACTGCAATGGTGCCGAAATTGATCAGCAGCATATTCAAAACATCAAGGTTGATAGGTACTTCGCGCACGTAATACGAAGCCGGGTCAAGTTTAATAATGCCGAAAAATTTTTGAATAAAACAAAGTATCAATGCTATGATATTTCCCCATATCAGCCCGCGTCCGATAAGATAAGAAGCGTTATACAAAAAAATCTGCCTGATACTCCAGTTTCTCATACCTAAGGCTTTTAAGATACCTATCAGCGTTGTTTTCTCAATTATCAAAATCAACAATGCGGAAATCATATTGATAGCCGCCACGATAATCATCATCACGATGATAATGGTCACGTTCACATCCTGAAAGTCGAGCCAGTCGAATATCTGCGGGTTTTGCTCTCGAACATTGGTACAATTGAGATTGTATCCTATCTGGTTATAAACCGATTCAGTGATTTTATCCAGATCTTTAAAATTTTTTATACTGATCTCAAACCCTCCTACCTGCGTGGAATCCCAGTTGTTGAGCCGCTGAATATGATGAATATCACCGATCACATAGATTTTATCAAATTCTTCGAGCCCTGTGTTATAAATACCCGAAATTCGAAACTTGCGCACACTAGGTTGCATCTGTTCCTGATTAATAAAATACATTAGCAACGACTGCCCGGTATCGAGTTTAAGCTGCAACGCCACATATTCCGAGATCAGAATATCATTGGTTTTGCCGGTGTCGCTCACGACAAATGATTTTCCCCTCACCATTTTATCGTTGAAAAAAGACCAGTCATAATCGCTGCCGATACCTTTGAGCACAACGCCCTGTATCTCGTCATCGGTTTTGATGATACCGGCTTTAGTAGCATATATCTGGATGTGTTTCACGCCTTCCTGTAGTTCGAGCGACGGATAAAATGCCTGATGAATACTTACAGGAGTAGATTCCATCGAAACATTCTCATCGTAATTTGAAATACGGATATGAGCACCAAAGCCGACAACCTTATTCCGGATCTCCTTCTGAAAGCCTGTGACGATGGCAACCGACACAATCATCACTGCAACGCCGAGGGCAATGCTCAACACACCTATCCGCACGATCGGGCGTGAGAAATTAGCTTTGTTTTTGGCGATGATGCGTTTTGCAATAAATAATTCGGGTTTCAAACTGAAAATTTTATTATTTTGCAAAAGTATTTAATTTATCCGAAAAATATGAAGTTGTTACGCTGCTTACCGCCTTTATTTCTTTTGTGTTTCTGCGCTATTTCATGCTACAGTCAAAACCTGATAAACGAAGTTAACGGAACTGATATTTACCCTAAAGATATCAAGGTAGGCGCCGAACGCACCGATATCTACTACCCGTGGATAAAAGACAAAAATATAGCAATTGTTTCTAATCACACTTCAATGATCGGGAAAACACACATTGTTGATTCATTGCTGAATGCGGGTTTCCATGTAAAAAAAGTCTTTTGCCCGGAACACGGCTTTCGTGGTAATGCCGAAGCCGGTGAAACTGTGGGCAATACGGTGGATCATAAAACAAAACTTCCGGTTATTTCCTTGTATGGAAAAAACAAAAAGCCAAAAGCCGAAGACCTGAAAGACTTGGATGTGGTGATTTTTGATATACAGGATGTCGGCGCCCGTTTTTACACTTACATTTCCACGATGCATTATGTAATGGAAGCCTGCGCCGAAAACAACAAATTGTTCATCGTGCTCGACAGGCCGAACCCAAATGGCTATTATGTGGATGGCCCTGTGCTTGAAAAAGAATTTGCATCATTTATCGGGATGCACCCGGTTCCTATTGTTCACGGCATGACCATCGCCGAATACGCCTGCATGATCAACGGTGAAAAATGGCTGAATAACGGCATTCAATGCGATCTGAAATATGTTTCGGTTTATAATTATAACCACACGTATTATTACCAGTTACCTGTAAGACCTTCGCCCAACCTGCCGACAATGGAAGCTGTTTATATGTACCCTACTTTTTGTCTGTTCGAAGGAACATGTATCAGTGTAGGCCGCGGAACAGAACAGCCTTTTGAAGTGATCGGCCACCCGATGATCGACAGTACCGGCTTTTCATTCACACCAAAAAGTATTTCAGGAATGTCGAAAAACCCGCCTTACGAAGGAATGGTATGCAAGGGCTATGATTTTCATAATTATGCAGGAAATTATATTAAAGGTTATGGCAAACTCTATCTGTTCCCATTGTTAGAACTTTACAAACAGCTGAAAAATAAAACGGAATTCTTCAACAAAGGTTTCGACCGCCTGGCCGGAACAGCAAGCCTCAGAGAGCAGATCATTGCCGGAAAAACGGAAGATGAAATACGAAAAAGCTGGCAAATAGGCATAGATAATTTCAAGAAGATACGAAAGAAATACCTTTTATATACCGACTTTGAATAATACTGACTACAATGCCTCAAGTCAAAAAAAAATCATCATATAAAAGTGCTGTAAAAAAACAAGCTTCCGTCCGTCCTGAAAAACAGGAACAAAAAAGTTTCTTATCAAATTCACGCCTTCAGTACCTGATAATATTTACCGTCAGTTTTCTTATTTATTCAAACACTCTCTTTTTCAACTATGCCCTTGACGATGGGCTTATCATCACCGACAATAAGGTGACAAAAAAAGGCATCTCTGGTCTTGGCGAAATATTTACAAAAAACGCTTTTTACGGTGTTTTCGGCGACGATGCAAACAAATATCTTCCCGGTGGCAGGTACCGTCCGTTATCACAAGCCATGTTTGCAGTAGAATATCAGTTCTTCGGCCTAAGTCCGTTCATCGGACATTTTATCAATATATTGATATATAGCCTGCTTTGCTTGCTTTTGTTGAAAACCCTGAAAATAATATTTGAAAAATACGGTCATGTACACTGGTATCTGTCGCTGCCTTTTGTAGCAACATTATTATTTGCCTGTCACCCGCTGCATACTGAGGTTGTTGCCAATATCAAAGGCCTCGATGAATTACTTTCATTACTTGGATCGCTGGCAACCTTATATTTTTCGCTGCGGTACATCAAAACAGAAAAGACACTGAATCTGTTATTTATTTTTATCTCTTTTACGCTGGCGATTCTCTCAAAAGAAAATGCTGCAACCTTCCTTGCTATAGTTCCGCTTACCATTTTCTTTACCTATAAAGTTCCTGCCAAAAAATATATTCTTGTAATGGCACCGATGATCATTTCGTTGGGAGTTTATTTTCTTCTGCGCATCAATGCACTTGGCCTTATCAGCAATTCTCAGGTTACGAAAGAACTGATGAACGATCCTTTTTTATATGCAACTGCTATCCAAAAATTCGCCACAATATTCCTGACATGGGGAAAATATCTCTTGCTTGTTCTTTTCCCTCATCCGCTCACCCACGATTATTATCCGTATCAGATTCCACTGGTAAGTTTCAGCGATTATCGTGTTATTCTTTCATTGGCCATTTATGCTGCATTAGGTTTTTATGCCATTATAAAAATATGGAAGAAAGATATTTTTGCCTTTGCCATTTTATTTTTCTTTATCACATTTTCAGTTTCGTCGAATCTTATTTTTAATATAGGAACTTTTATGAACGAACGCTTTATGTTTGTTCCGCTGCTTGGTTTTACTATTGTTGCAGCTTACGTCATCAACAAATACCTGAACAAAAAATACCTGCTGCTTACCGCTAAGATCATTTTAATCGCGCTGATATCAATGTATTCAATCAAAACATTCAGTCGCAATTTTGCATGGAAAGATTCATTTACCTTGTTTACCACAGATGTTAAAACCTCTGTGAACAGCGCTAAGGCAAATGTAGGCGCAGGTGAAGTACTTATAAAAAGTGTGAATGAAAAAACATCGGATTCTGTCAGATATAAAACTATAAATGAAGCGATTGGTTACATAAAGAAAGGTGTTCAAATCTATCCGGGTTTTAAATCGGGCTGGGTGTATCTGGGTTATGGCCAACGCCTTATCAAAGATTATAAAAACAGCAGGACTTCTCTTGAAGAAGTGCTTAAACTCGATAACAAAAACAGCGACGCTGTTGCCTACCTGCATTCCGATGCCATTGAATGTTACAATTTAGGAAATTTCAAGCAAGCTGAAGATAATTTTAAAACGCTGATAAGCTATGTGCCCGAGCATACCGAATACGAATACCTACTGGCCGAAGTTTATGCCAATACTAATAAAACCGATACGGCTATACAGATATTGAACAACATCATCAGCAAAGTGCCCAGCTACGATAAACCCTATAACAAGCTCGGAGAAATCTATGGCCGGATTCTTAATGACTTTCCAAAATCATTAGAATATCTTGCTAAGGCATACGAGCTGAACCCCAAAAATCTTGAAACGCTCAGAAATCTCGGCACGGCTTACGGCATACAGCGCAATTTTCAAAAATCGCTGGAATATCTGCTCGAAGCTGAAAAGATCAAACCCGATGACAAAGATATCCTCAATAAAATTTCACTGACCTATCTGAATCTTGGAGATAGAGATCTTGCAGAAGAATATGCACAAAAAGCTAAATAACTAGAAAAGCTTTTATTTAGCTTCATGAAATAAATTCAGAAATTATACATTATTTATCAAATGCAAATTCATAATTTTGCACAAAACTAACTTAAAATGAAAAAAGATAAAATGAGGTTCAACTCTAAGCTCATCCACGGAGGAGAAATTAAAGACCAGTTTGGCAGCGCCGTAGTTCCGATCTACCAGACATCAACGTTTGCATTTGAAAGTGCCGAACAAGGCGCCAAATGCTTTTCAGGCGAAGCACAAGGATATATTTATACCCGCATC